>Ga0209638_1001027_pt1 | contig 18209 bp, 15 predicted proteins | sample BarGraNGADG00211_FD_184490 | JGI IMG/M metagenome (GOLD analysis project Ga0209638, IMG submission 184490) | Arctic peat soil microbial communities from Barrow, Alaska - Barrow Graham LP Ref core NGADG0002-211 (SPAdes) (version 2) | ecosystem: Environmental > Terrestrial > Soil > Wetlands > Peat...
TCGCGTTCCTCGTCACGCATCCCGACCGCGCCTACAGCCGCGAGGTGCTGCTGCGCCGGGTCTGGGGCACCGACTACTACGGGGGTCTGCGCACCGTGGACGTGCACGTGCGGCGCATCCGCTCGAAGATCGGGGGCGAGCTCTCGGACCGGATCGAGACCGTCCGCAACGTCGGTTACCTCTGGCGCGGCTAGCGGGCCGCTGACACGACCCCTCGTCCGGCAGGGCCGTCGAGGGACGTTGACGGGACGGCAGCGGTACCGAGGGTGCACTCTTCCAGCGGGTACCATCAGGTCATGAGCATGACGATCCCCCTTCTTCTCGCAGTGGCGTCGCACCCGGCCACGTCGGTGATCACGGCCGCAGCGTCCAACGCCGCGTCCAGCGCGGTCGCGACCGCTCCCGGCGGCTTCACCTCCTTCCTCACCACCACCGTTCCGAGCATCGTGGCGAGCATCCTGCCGTCCGGCGTGACCACCACCGCCCCCGACGCCTTCGGCCACGGGGTCGCGGTCGCCGTTCCGCCCGCCTGGGAGCTGCTCGCGGTCTTCGCCGGCGCGCTGTCGGGCGGCCTCACCGCGGTCCGCAAGAAGTTCGACATCATGGGCATCATCACGCTCGCGATCGTCACCGGCATGGGCGGCGGGATCATCCGCGACGTGCTGCTGCAGAAGTACGGCATCGCCGCGTTCCAGGACAACCGGTACCTGCTGACCGCGCTCGCCGCGGCGGTGGTCGCGTTCTTCTTCGCGGAGTTCGTCGGCAAGCTCGGGCGTCCGATGGCCTACATCGACGCGATATCGCTGGGCCTGTTCGTCGTGGTCGGCGCCGACAAGGCCCTGCGGGCCGACCTCAACATCCTGCCGGCGATCATGATGGGCGTGATCACCGCAACAGGCGGCAGCATGCTGCGCGACCTGCTCTCGGACGAGGTCCCGGTGATCCTGCAGCCGGGTGCCCTCTACTCGGTGGCTGCGATGTTCGGCTCCACGGTCTTCGTTCTGGCGACGGTGTGGCTGGGCGTGGTCAAGGAGTGGGCCGGCCTGTTCGCGATCACGCTCTCGGTCTCCCTGCGCTTCCTCGCGATGTGGCGGGGGTGGCAGTCACCGGTCGCGCGAGACTACAGCCACCATCTCACCGGCATCCAGCGCCGGCTGCTGTCGTTCCTGCCGTTCTACCGGCAGCGGCTGGAGAAGACCGAGACGGCCGAGAAGGCAGAGCCACCGCAGGTCCAGGACTTCCCGCACTCCGACCGGTAGCGGCCCCGCTCCTCACGTGTGCCACCGCGTCACCGCGGTCGGGTAGAATCTGGCGTGCGCTGCATACGGCGCGTCGACACTCGGACGACACCCGGAAGGGGCCTTCGTGCCCGAACGCACCCTCGCAGTCATCGACGGCAACTCGCTGCTCCACCGCGCGTTCCACGCGTTGCCGGTGACGATGACCGCCCCCGACGGGCGGTCGACCAACGCCGCCTACGGGTTCGTCTCCATGCTGCTCAAGCTCACCGAGTCGTTCTGGCCCGACGGCGTCGTCGTCGCGTTCGACAAGGGCCGTCCGAAGTTCCGATCCGACGTGCTCGAACGCTACAAGATCCACCGTCCACCCACGCCCGAGGAGCTCCGCCCGCAGTTCGGCATCGTCAAGGAGCTGCTCGCGGCGATGAACGTCCCGGTCGTGGAGTGCGAAGGGTGGGAGGGCGACGACCTGCTCGGCACCTTCGCTATGCGCGCCGAGCAGGCCGGCATGCGCGTCCTGCTGTTCACCGGCGACAAGGACGCCTACCAGCTGGTGACCGAGCGCACGAGCGTCGTCTCCACGAAGAAGGGCATCACCGACATCGTGGTCTACGACCCGGCCGCGGTCGAGGAGCGTCTCGGCGTGCGCCCCGACCAGGTCCCCGACTTCCTGGGCCTGAAGGGCGATCCCTCGGACAACATCCCCGGCGTGCCCGGGATCGGCGAGAAGACCGCCGCCAAGCTCATCCAGCAGTACGGTTCGCTCGACGAGGTGCTCGCGCACGCGGATGAGGTCGCCGGCAAGGTCGGGGAGAGCCTGCGGGCCAACACCGAGGAGGCGCTCCAGAGCCGCACCGTCGCCACGATCCGCCGCGACGTGCCGGTCGAGTGCGACATCCACAACTGCATGTGGGGCGACATCGATGCTGATGCCGTGGCTCGCGTGTTCACCTCGTACCGCATGGTGTCGCTGGTCGAGCGCGTGCTCGCGCTCGGACGCAAACACGGCCGCCGCGGCCTCGAGGTCGAGGAGGAGGCACCGGCTCCCGGGTCCGCGCCAGCGTTCGGATCGGCCGGACCCGCGAGCGACCTGCTCGGCGAGTTCGGTCAGCCGGTCGACGTCCGCCAGGCCCCCGTCGCCTGCTCGCCCGAGGCGTGGCCGGTGCTCGCGGGCGCTGAGGCGGCAGCGGCGCTGCGGGCCGTGCTGGCGGAGGGCGCCGTGGTGGCCGCGGCCGCTGACGACGCGGGCGACTCGCTCTTCCCCAACGACGACATCGCGTTCGCGTTGCCCTCGCAGACCGTCGCGGTTATCGACGGCGCCGACGCGCCGGAGGCGCTGCTGGACGCGCTGCGGCGCGGCACGCTCGTCGCTCCCGATCTGAAGTGGCTCGTGCAGCGCTGCGCGCCCGCGGGCGACCGTGACTCGAAGCTCGCGCCGTTCCTGGATGCGTGGGCGCCGGAGCGTACCTTCGACGTGTCCGTCGCCGCCTACGTGCTCGAGTCGGGCCGCTCCGCCTACGACGTCCCGACGCTCTACGGCGAGTTCACCGGGCACGCTCTGCCCGCCTGCGACGACGCGGCCGCGCGCATGGCCGCGCACGCGCAGGGGGCGTTCGTGCTGCATCCGCTGTTGCGGGAGCGCCTGGTCAGCGAGGAGAGCTGGGACTGCTACTCCCGGATCGAACTGCCGCTGATCCCCGCACTCGCGCGCATGGAGGACGTGGGGCTCGGTGTCGACACCGAGGTGCTCGCGGACCTCGCGGTCGAGCTCGGCGCACGCATCGAGGCGATCCGCGGGGATATCTTCGAGCTGGCGGGGACGACCTTCGTCATCGACTCGCCGAAGCAGTTGGGCGAGGTGCTGTTCGAGAAGCTGCAGCTGCCCTCGGGCCGCCGCACGAAGACCGGCTTCTCCACCGACGCGCAGGTCCTCGGCACGCTGGCGGCCGACTATCCGATCGCCGCGAAGGTCATCGAGTACCGCGAGATGACCAAGCTCAAGTCGACCTACATCGACGCGCTGCCCCGCCTCATCCGCGAGGACGGCCGTCTCCACACGACGTTCAACCAGACCGTGGCGGCCACCGGCCGCCTGTCGTCGAGCAACCCGAACCTGCAGAACATCCCGGTCCGGACGGACCTGGGCAAGCGCATCCGCGCGGCGTTCGTGCCCGCCGGCCGCGACGACGTCATCGTGTCCGCCGACTACGGGCAGATCGAGCTGCGCATCCTGGCGCACATGTCCGGCGACGCGGGGCTCGTCGAGGCGTTCACGTCGGGGCACGACTTCCACACGCAGACCGCCGCACGCGTCTTCGGCCTCGATCCCGATCACGTGGACCGCGAGCACCGCCGCCGCGCGAAGGCCGTGAACTTCGGCATCGTGTACGGCATCTCGGCGCACGGGCTGTCGGCGCAGCTGGGCATCGAGCGTGCGGAGGCGCAAGGCATGATCGACCGTTACTTCGAGGCCTACCCGCGCGTGCGGCGCTTCCTCGACGAGACGGTGGTGCACGCGCACGAGACGGGCTATGCGGTCACGATGTTCGGGCGCCGCCGCCACATTCCCGAGCTGCTGAGCTCGAACCACAACCTGCGCTCGTTCGGCGAGCGCACGGCGATGAACCACCCGATGCAGGGCACCGCGGCCGACATCATGAAGCTGGCGATGATCGCGGTCGACCGGCGCCTCAGCGCCGAGGGCTTCGCGTCGCGGCTCGTGCTGCAGGTTCACGACGAACTGGTCTTCGAGGCGCCCCGCGGCGAGGTCGATCGGCTCGCCGAGATGGTGCACAGGGAGATGGACAGCGTGGTGCAGCTGGCCGTGCCGATAGAGACGTCGATCTCGTGGGGCGACGATTGGGCGAGCGCGAAATGACCATCGCATCGAGCGGACGCGCGCCGCTCATGCTCGGGAGGGGGATCGGGTGTCCAAGCCGGGAGTCCACTCTGAGGTAGGCAAGCTGCGGAAGGTGCTGATGCACCGGCCGGGCGTCGACATGGAGCGCCTCACGCCGTCCAACAAGGCCGAGTTCCTCTTCGACGACGTGGTGTGGGTCGAGCGCGCGCAGCAGGAGCATGACGCGCTGACGAGTGCGCTGATCGGCCGGGGCGTGGAGGTGCTCTACCTGCAGGACCTGCTGGAGGAGACGCTGCGCCTGTCACCGGTGGCGCGTCAGCGCAGCGTCGAGCGCGTCGTGTCCTCCTACACCGTGGGCCTGTCGCTCGTCGACGAGCTGCGCGCCTTCCTGCTCGACATGGACCCGAGCGCATTGACGCGGGTGCTGCTCGGCGGGCTGATCGTCTCCGACCTGAAAGGTTTCGACATGCCCACGCTGCGGCGCCACTCCTTGGGCGCCGTCATCAGCTCGCCCGACTCCTTCGTGCTGCCGCCGCTGCCGAACACGGTGTTCACGCGCGACTCCAGCGCGTGGCTCTACGACGGCGTGGTGCTGCCGCCGCTCTTCTGGAACGCGCGCCGCCTTGAAGTCGCCAACGTCTCCGACATCTACCGCCACCACCCGATGTTCGCCGAGGCGGACTTCGAGTTCTGGTATCCGCCGTCTGGCGACTCCGAGCGCTTCGCGTTCGAGGACTTCGGGCAGGGGGCGTCGCTCGAGGGCGGCGACATCATGCCGATCGGCAACCGCACCGTGCTCGTCGGGATGGGGGAGCGCTCCACCGGGCGGATGGTCGAGCACCTCGCGCGCTCGCTGTTCGCGGGCGATTCGGCCGACCGCATCATCGCGTGCCGCATGGAGCAGTCGCGCTCCTGCATGCACCTCGACACGGTCCTGGGCTTCCTCGACCGCGACGCGATCACCCTCTACCCGCCGGTCATCGACACGATGCGGGTCTACAGCATCCGGCCCGGCGACGACGGCGCGGCGTTCGACATCCACGAGGAGCGCAGCCTGGTCGACGCGCTCGCCGACGCGCTGCAGGTCGAGAAGCTGCGCGTGATCCGCACCGGCGGCGACTCCTTCCGGGCGGCGCGCGAGCAGTGGGACGACGGCAACAACATCGTGTGCGTCGAGCCGGGCGTCGTGCTGGCGTACTCCAAGAACACCGCGACGAACACCGCGCTGCGCGCGCAGGGCATCGAGGTCATCGAGATCGAGGGCTCCGAGCTCGGCAAGGGCCGCGGCGGCTGCCACTGCATGACGTGCCCGATCGAGCGCGACGGGCTCTAACGTCCGCCCGGACGATGTCCACTCCCGGAGCCGTGTGTGACTGGCGCTGAGGCCTCGCGCGGTATATAGTTCGCACGTGCGCGACAAGTCGCTTCGGCTTGCCGTGCCAACGTATTGTCCGCCCCCGAACACGACACTGACGGAAAGCAAAGCGACCGAGGAGCACCAACTCCGGACTGCGAGCGATTCGGACTGCGCGATCGGGGCCCTATGGAAGGGGCCACAGCACCATGAGTGACATGAGCATGACTGAACCGGAAGAGATCAAGGTCGTAGACGACAGGCAGTACACCGACGAGGAGATGCACGCTCTCATCGACGGTACGATCACGGACTTCGACGACGGTGACCTGGTCTCCGGCGAGGTCGTGAAGGTAGAGCGCGACGAGGTCCTGCTGGACATCGGCTACAAGTCGGAAGGCGTCATCCCCGCCCGTGAGCTGTCCATCCGCAAGGATGCGAACCCGGGCGACATCGTCAAGGTCGGCGACCACATCGAGGCCCTCGTCCTCCAGAAGGAAGACAAGGACGGCCGCCTGATCCTCTCCAAGAAGCGCGCCGAGTACGAGCGTGCCTGGGTCAGCGTCGAAGAGAAGTTCACCTCGGGCGAGAACGTCGAGGGCGAGGTCATCGAGGTCGTCAAGGGTGGACTCATCCTGGACATCGGCCTGCGCGGCTTCCTGCCTGCCTCTCTCGTCGACCTGCGCCGCGTGAAGGACCTGGCCGCCTACATGGGCCAGCGTCTCGACGCTCGCGTCATCGAGATGGACCGCAACCGCAACAACGTCGTCCTGTCCCGCCGTGTCGTCCTCGAAGAGGGCCGCAAGCACGAGCGTCAGGACATCCTCGTCAAGCTCCAGAAGGGCCAGATCCTCAAGGGCGCCGTCTCCTCGATCGTCGACTTCGGCGCGTTCGTCGACCTCGGCGGCATCGACGGCCTGGTCCACATCTCCGAGCTGTCGTGGAGCCACGTCAACCACCCGTCCGAGGTCGTCGCAGTCGGCGACCAGGTCGAGGTCATGGTCCTCGACGTCGACATGAGCCGCGAGCGCATCTCCCTGGGCCTCAAGCAGACCCAGGACGATCCGTGGAAGCAGCTCGTGCAGCAGTTCCCCGTCGGCACCATCGTCGACGGCAAGGTCACCAAGCTCGTTCCGTTCGGCGCGTTCGTCGAGATCGGCGACGGCGTCGAGGGCCTGGTGCACATCTCCGAGATGGCCAAGGGCCATGTCGAGAAGCCCGAGGATGTCGTGTCCGTCGGCCTCGAGGTCCACGTGAAGGTCATGGACGTCGACACCGACCGCCGCCGCATCTCGCTGTCGATCCGCGCGGCCAATGTCGATCTGGGCCTGCCGGACGCGCTCGAGGGCAAGGAAGACGCCGAGGAGTCCGAGGAGGGCTCTGAGGAGGTCGTTGCCGACGAGGTCGTCGAGGGTGTCGAAGAGGCTGCTGCCGTCGAGATCGCCGCCGAGGTCGACGCGGTCGTCGAGGCCGAGGTCGCTGCTGAGGTCGCCGAAGAGGCCGCCGTCGAGAGCGCTGACGCCGACGTCGTCGAGGCCGCCATCGAGGCCGAGGAAGAGGCCGAGATCGCCGAGGTCGCAGCCGAGGAGGCCGTGGCCGAGATCGTCGAGGCCGAGGTCGTCGCCGAGGAAGCCGCCGAGGAAGCCGTCGAGGCCGACGTCAAGGCGGAGGACGCCCCCGCCGCCGAGTAGGCGGAACGCGCGATCCGCGCGCAGGTACGAACCGACCGGGGCCGGGCGGCCGCTCACGCGGCCTCCCGGCCCCGTCCATCGAAATGGAGCTGATCCATGTACGTGCTCGCGGTGACCGGCGGCATCGGCTCCGGAAAGACCACGGTGGCGCGCCTTCTCGGTGATCTGGGCGCCACCGTCATCGCCCTCGACGACCTTGCGAAGGGCCTCACGAGCGCCGGCGGTCCGCTCGTCGACGCGGTGATCGCCGCATTCGGCGAGGGCGTGCGCTCCGCAGAGGGAGGCGTCGACCACAAGGTGCTCGCGAAGCTGGCGTTCGCGACGCCCGAGACCGCGCGCCGGCTCGACGGCATCGTCCACCCGGGCGTCTACGCCGCCGTCGCCGGTGCGCTCGACCTCCTGGCGGAGGTCCCCGAGCCGCCGGCGGTCGTCGTGCTCGACATCCCCCTGCTCGCCGAGGCGCCCGAGTTCTTCGACTTCGTCGACGGCGTGCTGGTCGTGTCCTCCGACGAGGACACCCGGCTGGCGCGCCTGGTCGCTCGCGGCATGAGCGAGGAGGACGTCCGCTCGCGGATGGCCCTGCAGGCGAGCGACGCCGAACGTCGCGCGATCGCCGACTACGTGGTCGAGAACGACGGCACCGTCCAGCGGCTCGAGGCCGAGATCGTCGACTTCTTCGACTCGGAACTGGCCAACCGTGGCGCGTGAGCACCCGCTCTCATGGCACCGCGTCGTTCCCGTCCTCATCGTCGGGGTGCTCGCGGTCGTCGCGGTCGCGGCGGCCTACGGGCCGACGTGGTACCAGCGCGTCTTCCACCCGCTCTCCTACGAGAGCTCGATCGCGAAGTACGCGCGCGCGACGAAGATCGATCCGTACCTCGTCGCCGCGGTGATCAACGTCGAGTCCGGCTTCCGCGCCGACGTGGTCTCCCCGGCCGGAGCGGTCGGACTCATGCAGGTGAAGCCCTCGACGGCGAAGGCCGTCGCGCAGGCCGCGGGCATGGCGGGAAAGATGAACGTGGCGGCCCTCTCCGAGCCTGATGTCAACATCCGCGTCGGGACGCTCTACCTCGCCGAGCTGGTCGGCCGGTACGGGGGGAACGTGCAGCTGGCGCTCGCCGCGTACAACGGGGGGATGGGCAACGCCGACCGCTGGGCGGGGGAGTGGGCGCGCAACAACGGACGGTTGAGCGACACCATCGACTTCCCCGAGACGGCGCACTACGTGGACGAGGTCGAGGCGCAGGCTGCGGCCTATCGCCGGCTCTATCCGGGGGTGTTCGCCGGCGCTGTGAAGTAGAATCGGCGGGCGGGTCCGAGATCTGACGGGAGGTGCGACGGTGGCGAACGAGATCAAGGTCGTCTCCCCGTACGAACCCGCGGGCGATCAGCCGAAGGCGATCGCTGACCTGACGGCCGACATCCGAGCCGGTGAGCGCTACCAGACGCTGCTGGGCGTCACCGGCTCCGGCAAGACCTTCACGATGGCCAAGGTCATCGAGGAGGTCCAGAAGCCCACGCTGGTGATGGCGCCCAACAAGACCCTTGCCGCGCAGCTCGCCTCCGAGCTGCAGGACCTGATGCCCGACAACGCGGTCGTCTACTTCGTCTCCTACTACGACTACTACCAGCCCGAGGCCTACGTCCCGTCGACCGACACCTTCATCGAGAAGGACTCGTCGATCAACGCCGAGGTCGAGAAGCTGCGCCACGCGGCGACCGCCGCGCTGCTGTCTCGCCGCGACGTCGTGGTCGTCGCCTCGGTCAGCTGCATCTACGGCATCGGCAGCCCCGAGGACTACGCCGGCCAGGCAGCGTTCATCACGGCAGGCGAGGACCTCGATCGCGACGAGCTGATCCGCACCCTGGTCGAGATCCAGTACGACCGCAACGACTTCGACCTGCAGCGCGGTACCTTCCGCGTGCGCGGCGACGTGATGGACATCTTCCCGCCGTACGCCGACCACCCGCTGCGCGTGGAGTTCTACGGCGACACCGTCGAGTCGATCGCCGAGGTCGAGGCGGTCACCGGCGAGGTCACGGCCAACCTGGACAGCGTGCCGATCTGGCCGGCGACGCACTACGTCACGGTCCCGGCGCGCCTGGCCGACGCCGTGAACGGCATCCGCGCCGAGCTGCAGGAGCGCCTCGCGTACTTTCGCAGCGAGGGGAAGCTGCTGGAGGCGCAGCGCCTCGAGATGCGCGCGACCTACGACCTCGAGATGATCGAGACGCTCGGCTACTGCTCCGGCATCGAGAACTACTCGCGCCACCTCGACGGGCGCAAGCCGGGCGAGCCGCCGCACTGCCTGATCGACTACTTCCCGAAGGACTTCCTCTGCATCATCGATGAGAGCCACGTCACCGTGCCGCAGATCCGCGGCATGTACGAGGGCGACCGCAGCCGCAAGCTGACGCTGGTCGAGCACGGGTTCCGGCTGCCGAGCGCGCTCGACAACCGCCCGCTGCGGTTCGACGAGTTCGAGCAGCTGGTGAAGCAGTTCGTGTACGTCTCGGCGACGCCGGGCGACTACGAGCTGCGCGTCTCGGGCGAACACGTCGTGGAGCAGATCATCCGGCCGACGGGCCTCGTCGACCCGGAGATCATGGTGCGCCCGACCAAGGGGCAGATCGACGATATCGTCCACGAGGTGCGCGTCCACGCGGAGAAGGACGAGCGCGTCCTCGTGACCACGCTCACCAAGAAGATGGCCGAGGACCTCACCGACTATCTCTCCGAGCAGGGGCTGCGCGTGCGCTACCTGCACTCGGACATCGGCACCTTCGAGCGTGTCGACATCCTGCGCGACCTGCGGTCGGGCGTGTTCGACTGCCTGGTCGGGATCAACCTGCTGCGCGAGGGGCTCGACCTGCCCGAGGTCTCGCTCGTGGCGATCCTCGACGCCGACAAGTCCGGGTTCCTGCGCAACTTCCGGTCGCTCATCCAGACGATCGGACGCGCGGCGCGCAACGTCTCCGGCGCCGTGATCATGTACGCCGACGTGGTGACCGACTCGATGGCGCAGGCCATCGACGAGACGAACCGCAGGCGCGCCATCCAGGTCGCCTACAACACCGAGCACAACATCGAGCCCCAGACGATCCGCAAGGCGATCCACGCGATCGTGGACTACGCGCGCGGGGAGCCGGAGGGCCCGGACGCCCAGGAGGTCGCACGCGAGCTGTCCGCCCTGCCGCGTGACGAGGTCATGCGGCTGCTCGCCTCCCTGGAGGAGGACATGACGAGCGCGGCCGAGAAGCTCGACTTCGAATCCGCCGCCCGGTTGCGCGACCAGATCGTGAGACTGCGCTCCGAGGTGGACCGTTCGAGCGAGGACGAGGTGCTCGACCGGCTGAAGGCGGGCGCACGCAAGGGCTCGGGCTACGGACGGCGCAAGAAGCGCTAGCCGGCCTCGCGCACCCTGCGGGCCTACGGCAGCCACTCGTTGTCGAGCCTGGTCACGACGCCGTGCTTGACGGTGATCTTGTAGGGGTTGCGCCGGATCATCGCGTCGCTCGGCGCCGACGACCACTTCGTGCGGAAGGCGAGCGGCTTGAGCGAAGCGCTCAGCGACGCTCCGCCCTCGACCAGGTACCGGCAGGGGCACGTCTTCGCCAGCGGGAACACCCGCAGCTTCGCATTGTTGTTGGTGATCTTCCAGCCGCCTTCGGGGTCCTCGCCGATGATGATGTAGTCGACGGTGATGTACACGTAGCCGCTCTTCACGACCATCTTCGTCATCCACGCGAAGTTCGTGCCCGTCTCGTCGGGTCCCGGCGTGTAGGGGAGACCGGCGGGCGCCGCCGGCGGAGCGACCGTGGGCTCGACCGTCGACGTCGGGGTCGCAGCAGTGGCGGTGGGGGTGACCGTCGTGGTCGTCGTGGTCGGGGAGACCGGCGGCGACGGCGTGCGCAGGAGCCACAGCGCGCCGCCCACGACGAGCACCACGACGAGCAGCATCGCCAAGGATGTCCAGATCTGTGCGCCGCGTCCCGGAGCGGGCTGTTTCGGTTGATCGCTCATGACGGGTCCTCCCCCTCGCAGGGGTGGCGCCCTCGCTGGGCGGCACTCCTCCATGGAGTATTCCCGCCTCCGGCACATTGCCATCCGCGGCGCGTTGCGGTACAAGGTTCATATGAGCAATCACTCAGATGAACATATCGCCTCCGCAGGCGAGTGCGCCGCCCGGATCGTGGACGCCGAGGCGGTCCGACGGGTCTCTTCGGCGCTCCCCGCAGCAGCCGAGCGCGAGCGACTGGCCGGCGTCTTCCGCGCGCTCGCGGATCCCACGCGGATCCGCCTGCTGCTGGCGCTCTCGCGCGAGCATCTGTGCGTCTGCGATCTCGCGGAGGTGGCCGGCGTGAGCGAGTCGGCCGTCTCCCATCAGCTGCGCATGCTGCGCGACCTGCGGCTCGTGGACTGGGAGCGTGACGGCAAGCGCGCCGTCTACCGCCTTGCCGACGATCACGTGCGCGACCTGCTCGCGATCGGCCTGGTGCACGCCGGGGAGGGGTCGCGGTGACCCTGCAGCCGCAGCGCGCCCGCTGGAGGGTCACCGGGCTGGATTGACCCGACTGCACGCGGACCGTGGAGATGTCCGTACGCAGCGTCGAAGGAGTGCTCTCAGCGGACCTCGCGTTCCCGTCGGGGGTGCTGGCGTTCGAGTTCGACCCGGGCCGCGATCCGCGCCCGGGCATCGAGGCGGCGATCCGCGCTGCGGGACACGGGCTGGAGACCGGAGAGCCGGAGGCCGGCACAACACCCGCGCCCGCGAAGTCGCGCGACCTGCACCTGATCACGGTCGCCCTGTCAGGCGTCCTCATCGCGCTCGGGTACCTGCTGGACGTGTTTCGGATCGGCTCGGGCCCGTGGGGCCCCGCGTCGTGGGTCTTTCTCGCTGCGGCGCTGTCGGGCGGTGTCATCACCTCGCGGCGCGCGTGGATCTCCGTCCGCGCCCTTCGGCTCGACATCAATGCGCTCATGGCGCTCGCGGTGGTCGGCGCGATCGTGCTCGGCGACTTCGCCGAGGCCGCGACCGTCATCTTCCTGTTCTCCGTGGGACAGCTGCTCGAGAGCCGCGCGCTGGAGCGGACGCGCCGCTCGGTGCGCGATCTCGTCTCGCTCGCCCCCGAGCTCGCCCGTGTGCGCCGCGACGGTCGCGAACTCGAGGTGCGGCTCGCGGACGCCGTGGTCGGCGACCTTCTCGTCGTGAAGCCGGGGGAGCGCATCGCGCTCGACGGCGTCGTGGTCGAGGGCCGCTCCGCCGTCGACGAGGCGCCCATCACGGGGGAGGCGGCGCCCGCGGACAAGCAGCCGGGCGACCGCGTCTTCGCGGGGTCGCTCAACGCGTCGGGCCTGCTCGAGATCGAGGTCACCGCCGGGCGCGAGGATTCCACGCTCGCTCGCATCGTGTACCTGGTCGAAGAGGCCCAGTCCCAGCGCGCTCCGTCGCAGCAGCTCGTCGACTCGTTCACGCGCTACTACACGCCGATCGTCGTGGTCGGGGCTGTGGCCGTGGCGGTCGTCCCACCCCTCTTGGGCCTCGGCCTCTGGCACGAGTGGGCGTACCGCTCGCTCGTAGTGCTCGTCGCGTCCTGCCCGTGCGCGCTGGTCATCTCGACGCCGGTCGCGATCGTATCGGCCATAACGCGGGCCACCCGCGACGGCGTGCTCGTGAAGGGTGGCGTCCACCTCGAGACGGCGGCGCGGGTCCGTGCGGTCGCGTTCGACAAGACCGGTACGCTCACCTGCGGACGTCCCGAGGTCACCGACGTGGTCCCGCTTCGCGAGGCCGGGGTCGCGAGCGTGCTGCAACTGGCTGCCGCCCTCGAGGCCGGATCGAACCACCCCATCGCCGAGGCGGTGCTGCGGGCCGAGGGGTCGGCAGCGGGCCAGCGCGTGGCGCGCGACCTCACCGACGTGGCGGGCCGCGGAGTGCGCGCCCGCATCGACGACGCGACCTACTCGATCGGCAGCCCCGCATTCGCCCGTGGCAAGGGCGTGCTCGACGACGAGACGGAGCAGCGCGTCGAGGAACTCGAATCCTACGGCAAGACCGTGCTCGTGTTGTTCGGCGAGCGGGTGGCGCTGGGACTGATCGCCGTCGCGGACGCTGTGCGTCCGGAGGCGCCGGGAGTGGTGCGCCGGCTGCTGCGGAGCGGCATCGAACACGTGGTGATGCTGACCGGCGACAACGAACGGACCGCTGCGGCCGTCGCCGCGCACGCGGGGCTGAGCGAGTTCCGGGCACGCCTGCTGCCCGAGCAGAAGATGGATGCGGTGCGCGAGCTGCGTGCCCGCTACGGGACCGTCGCCATGGTGGGGGACGGCGTCAACGACGCGCCGGCCCTGGCCCTGGCCGACCTCGGCGTGGCGATGGGCGCGGCCGGGTCCGATACCGCGCTCGAGACGGCCGACGTCGCGTTGATGGCGCCCGACCTGCATGCCCTCCCGGGCTTCTTCGACCTGGGCCGCCGCACCGTGGGCGTCATCCGCGCCAACGTGGTCTTCTCGGTCGTCACCAAGGCGGTCGTGCTGATGCTCGCCGTGACCGGGCATGCTCCACTGTGGCTCGCGGTCTTCGCCGACATGGGCGTTTCCCTGCTCGTCACGTTCAACGGGCTGCGGCTCCTGCGCGCTCGACGGGTACGCACCGCCTGACGCCCGCGAGGCGACCGTTCGTCACCTCGCGGCCTCGTGGGGGCCGCCGCTCGTCTAATACGCGGTGTGCTATATGACATATTGCGTAATAGTTGTGACGAAGGAGACGGTCGACGATGCGCCGGGGAGAGGGGCTGCGTCATGATGCTGATAGCCGAGGGGATCGAGCTTCTCCTGTTGGCAGGGGCCCTGTTGGGTCCGGTTCCTTGGATCGTGCTGGGTCTGCTGACCTACGCAGCCAACACGCACTCCGGGGACCTCGCGCATGAGGCTGCCGTGGGCGTTGCCTCGACCGAGCCGCCGGTGACCCGATTCGCCCGACCGGCGAAGATCGTCGCGTTCACGATCGCCGGACTCCTGTGCCTGCTCGTCGTATCGGAGACCATCTCGTTCCTGACTCGCGTCGGGGGGCTGTGGGCCGAGGTGCGGATGTACGCCACCCTCGGGATCTACGTTGTGCAGTTCGCGCTCCTGGCGGTGCTCGTTGTCCTTCTCGTGGCGGTGTACTGGGACGTGCGGGTCGGGCACAAGATGGCAGGGCGGGACGCCGGGGTCGCCTACGGCGTCATCGCGGCGCTGCATGTACTCCAGTTGGGCGGGTTGGTGGCGCTCGTCATGTCCGGGGCGCAGATGATGTGAGAGTCTGAAGGAGCGGCGTTCGAAGGGTCCGTGCAGGCGAGCGAAGGAGCGTGGCTGAGGTGGCCGATTTCGATCCCATGAAGTTCTTCGCGTTGTGGATGTTCACGCACGAGCAGGCTGACGACCTGATGGTCCAGTCGGTCGAGCGAGGCCAGGCCGGGGCGGGCGAGGGTATGTCGGGTGGCCCCGACGCTTTCACCGATGGTTTCATGGCGATGGTCGCCGAGGAGAAGGTCCGCCTGAAGGAGCAGATCGCCTCCGGGCATGCCGGTGAGATCGCCGATCAGGGCGACGAGCGCTTGGACGAGGTGAAGTTCGAGGTCGCCGAGCTCCGGGGCCGCCTCGACCAGATGCAGACGACACTCGACGCGATCGCCGCCCACCTCGGCGCCAAGGGGGCGTAACCGCGATGTCGGCGCGTTCGGGTCGCATCACGCGCGCGCTCGCGGGCGCCGCCGTTCGGGGCGCCTTCCGCTCGCGACTCGGTCTGGTGTCCGCGGGCACGCGGCGGGCCGTCTTCGCCGCAGAGTGGCGCCGCGCGTTCGAGGAGTTGGGCGGCGCGTTCCTCAAGCTCGGCCAGATGATCTCGGTCCGTCCCGACGAGTTCGGGGACGAGCTCGCCGGCGAGATGGAGCGGCTGCGCGACCAGGTCGCTCCCGTTCCGTTCTCCGAGCTTCGGCCCGTCATCGAGGAGAGCCTCGGCGCGCCCGTCGCATCGCTGTACGCCTCGATCGACGAGACGGCGCTGGCCTCCGCGTCCGTGGCTCAGGTGCACGCCGCCGTGCTGGCGGCGTCGTATCGTCCCGTCTGGGGCGAGGAGCTCCCGGCGGGCGCCGAGGTGGTCGTGAAGGTGATCCGCCCGGGCGCCGCCGACGCGCTGCGGGGCGACATCGCGGAGGCGCGCCGTCTCGGGCGAAGCGCCCTGATGCGGCGGCTCCTGAGGGGCGTCGACGTGGATGCCCTGCTGGACGAGTTCGCACAGTCCGTCGAACGCGAGCTGGACCTGCGCGTCGAGGGCCGCGTCGCCGACCGCTTCGCCTTCGACTTCCGGCCCGACCCCAAGATCGTCGTCCCGCGCATCGTGTGGACGCGAACCGCGCCACGGGTGCTCACGATGGAGCGCATGTACGGCTGGAGGCTCTCCGAACTCGACGAGGCGGAGCTGGCCGGTATCGACGCGCACGGTCTGGCCGTGCACGGGGCGACGGCGTTCATGCGCCAGGTGATGCTCTACGGTCGCTACCATGCGGACCTGCACCCGTCGAACCTGTTCGTCACGCCCGATGGCCGCATCGCGTATCTCGACTTCGGGATCGTGGGTCACCTCACCGACGCCGAGCGCGGGGACATCGCGCAGGTCCTGGCGGGGTTCGTCTACCGCGACGCCGACCGCGCGCTGCGCTACTCCGCGAACCTGGGCGTCATCGTGCCGCCGGAGAAGGTCGACACGGTGCGCCGCGAGCTGGGCGAACTGCTCGACCGCACGATGGGGGGCGGCAGCACCGACTTCCGTCACTTCGGCTTCGGGTTCCTCGGACTGCTGCGCCGCAACGGTATCGGCATCCCCGGCGGGTACGGGCTGCTCGTGAAGTCGCTCGCGACGGTCGAGGGAGTGGCGCGCCGGCTCTACCCGGACATCGACATCATGGAAGTCGCCCGCCCGTTCGTGACGCGCATGATCGGCGAGAGCATCGGCAGCCCGAAGGCGCTGCAGCAGCGCCTGCCGGCGGTGTGGCGCGCGGCCATGCGGGAGTTGCTGGCGTAGTCCCGGGCGGGGGAGGTGTGTCCGGTGAGCCATCAGGAGCAGGCGTGGATCTGGATCGTGGCGGTGGGGCTCTTCCACCTGTTCATCGCCGTGGTCCTGTCGACCGTCGTCGTCCTCGTTCGGGCCGCTTTCGTGCGGGCTGCGAGGCGGTCGGACCCTACGACCTGACCGCGCCGTCGAGCCGCTCGGCGAGATCCGGCACGGGCAGGAACACGAAGGCCTTCCCGCGCTGCTCTTGGCGCAGGTATCCGCGCTCGACCAGATCGAGCAGGTCGGCACGCGCCGTCGCGTAGACGACGTTGTGGGTGGTCTGGTGCTCCCGGATGCGGAGTTCCAGTTCGGGGTGAGCCATGGCTTGCGAGATGATCGAGCGTTGCCGGTAGTTGATCTCCACGTCGTGCTCCAGGACGGATCGCACCTCCGCGTCGCGGCGGCGCGCGTGGTCGATGGACCTGAGGAGCTCGTCGAGGGCGGCGACCGTCAGCTGCAGGAACGTCAGAACCTCCGGCGTGTAGTCAGGACCGCCGGCGCCCGGGGCCCTCGGGTCGGGGGTGGCGGAGAACCGGACGATGGATGGGCTCACCCGCCCCTGCGCCCAGGCCTGGTACACGCTGCTGATCGGGAGGTACCCGAGCACGGGGTAGTCCCGCCGCGAGGCGTAGAGCCGGAATATGCAGCGGCCGACGATGCCGCTGAACTCCGGGAGGAACCCCCAGTACTGCGCGGAGTTGAGCAGCGCATGCGCCCTCACGGTCACGGGTTCAGAGGGGTCACCCGTCTCACCGTTCGCGTACGCGCAGAACTGCCGGACGATCTCGTCGCGCGACTCCTTGGTGATGGGGTCTGCCTCGACGCGGTCCGTCAGACCGTACCGAACGGAGTGGCGCTTCAGCGTGGAGACGTCGACGCCATCGAGCAGCTTGGCGTACAGGCGCCGCAGTAGCTCGGGCGAGAACGGCTCGTCACCGATGTCATCGTCGAAGAGCAGGGCGTGCGCATTGGCGACGAGCCGTTCCGTCGCGTTCCGAGGTGTGCGGCCACTCGTCAGTACGTGCTCGGCCGATTGGGGCGCTACGTCCACTCCGTCGAGCTCGCACACGGCGACCGTCTCGCGTATGTGCGAGGCCACGAGCACGCGCTGGCCGTGGCGGTGGAGGATCGCTCGATGCACCGCCGAGTCTGCGCGGCAGTAGCGCTCGATCGCGTCGACGCATAGGATCCCCTCCCGCGTGAGCGTGTACCACCAGGTACGGCCGGCTACGTCCTTGAGCGGGCTCAGCGTCGCGCCGAAACGGCGCAGCGTGGTGAGCAGGTTCCAGGTGTCCTCCACGCTGAGGCCGGGGGGCAGAGGCCTCCGCGTCAACTCGTCCCAGTCGAGGTAGTCGCGAACCGCTTCCTCTGCCAGAGGCGCGAATGCCGGGTCCCCCAGCAGGGCGCTGACGACATCGATGTCGTGCGAAGACGGTGTGTCCACTTCGCTCTCCAGTTCGATGGCCAATCTAGCAGGTGGCGGCACATTGACACTAGTGCGCGGATGCACTGAGCACAATATATCAAATGTTGAGAGATTGACAGCAATCAACCCGCCGCAGAGTGTTCGATGTGTCAGTAGCGTCCGGACAACGCATCTGACGCACGTACTGCGGTAGTCGAAACGGGGAAGGAGTGTTGCTGATGGGCAGACGCCTGCTCATCGGTGCGGTCGCTGCGGTGATCTTCGTCTTGGGCGTGTTCTACGCCTGGCGGATCGCCTACGTCGACGGCGCCGAGCTCTTGTTCAACTCCGGGTGGTGGCTCGTGCTCCTGGCGCCCTTCGCGGGCGCGCTGGCAGCCGGACTCACGCGGCGCACGGATCCCGTGATCGAGGGTGACCGCGTGCTGCGCCATGACGGCGCCGCGATCCTCGAACACTGGACGCACGGGATCGGGACGGCCGTCCTGCTCGTGACCGGCCTCGCTCTCGGAGCGCTCTTCATCCCAAGCCTCCTGTCGAGGCAGCAG
>Ga0209638_1001028_pt1 | contig 18191 bp, 18 predicted proteins | sample BarGraNGADG00211_FD_184490 | JGI IMG/M metagenome (GOLD analysis project Ga0209638, IMG submission 184490) | Arctic peat soil microbial communities from Barrow, Alaska - Barrow Graham LP Ref core NGADG0002-211 (SPAdes) (version 2) | ecosystem: Environmental > Terrestrial > Soil > Wetlands > Peat...
CGCGCCTGCGTCTGGCGGTGGACCGGGCCAAGGCCGCCAATATGCCTGCCGACCGCATCAAATACAACATCGACAAGGCCACCGGCAACGCCGAAGGCATCAGTTACGAGGAGATTCGTTACGAAGGCTACGGCATTGGCGGGGTTGCGATCCTGGTGGACACCATGACCGACAACAAGGTGCGCACTGTGGCCGAAGTGCGCCACGCTTTTGCCAAATACGGCGGCAATATGGGGGCCGAGGGCTCGGTGGCATTCCAGTTCAAACGTTGCGGCCAGTTGATTTTTGCGCCGGGCACCAATGAGGACAAAGTGCTGGAAGTGGCGCTCGACGCCGGTGCTGAAGACGTTATTACCGATGACGACGGCGCGATTGAAGTGTTGACCGCCTACCCTGATTTTGAGACGGTCAAGAACGCCCTCGAGGCCGCCGGCCTTAAACCGGAGGTGGCTGACGTGACCATGCGCGCTGAAAATCCGATCGAACTCAGCGGCGACGAGGCCGCCCGGATGCAACGCCTGCTCGATGTGCTTGAAGAACTCGACGATGTGCAGGCGATTTATCACAACGCCGAAATGGACGTCGAATGAATGTACTGGTAATTGGCGGCGGTGGCCGTGAACACGCGCTGGCCTGGAAACTGGCGCAGTCGCCCAAGGTGAGCAAGATTTACGTGGCGCCAGGCAATGGCGGCACTGCGCTCGACAAGCAGGTTGAAAACGTCAATATCACAGAGGTGCAGGCGCTGCGGGTTTGGGCGCTTGCCAACAAGATAGCGCTCACGGTGGTCGGGCCCGAGGGGCCGCTGGCCGCGGGTGTGGTTGATGAGTTTCGCCAGCATGGGCTGCGTGTTTTTGGCCCGACGCAGGCGGCCGCCCAACTGGAGAGTTCCAAGGCATTTTCCAAAGCGTTCATGCAGCGTCACGGTATTCCAACCGCGGACTATGAAACTTTTACGGATCCGCTGGCAGCCCATGCGTACCTCGATCTGAAAGGTGCGCCGATTGTGGTTAAAGCCGACGGTCTGGCCGCTGGCAAGGGCGTGGTGGTGGCGCAGACCCTGGCGCAGGCGCATGCCGCGGTCGATGCCATGCTGGGGGGCAGCACATTTATTGTGCCGCACCAGCAGCGCTCGGATGATCGGGCGCAGCCGCGCGTTGTCATTGAAGAATTTTTATCGGGCGAAGAAGCCAGCTTCATCGTGATGGTCGATGGCAAAAACGTCTTGCCACTGGCCACCAGCCAGGATCACAAACGCCTGCTTGACGGCGACCTCGGCCCCAACACCGGCGGCATGGGCGCCTATTCGCCAGCGCCGGTGGTCACGCCCGATGTGCATGCGCGCACCATGCGCGAAATCATTTTGCCCACGGTACGGGGCATGGAAAAAGATGGCATTCCGTTCACCGGTTTTCTCTACGCCGGACTCATGATTGACGGCGAGGGCCGCCCTAAAGCGCTTGAATTCAATTGCCGCATGGGCGACCCCGAGGCGCAGCCCATTTTGATGCGCCTCAAGACCGATCTGGTGGATGTGCTGCTCGCCGCCACCGAGCCCGGGCCCTACGGCAAGCTCGACCAAATCGAGTTGCAGTGGGACCGCCGCACGGCACTCGGTGTGGTGCTGGCCGCGCAGGGTTACCCCTTGCAGCCGCGCCAGGGCGATGTCATTACCGGGCTGCCAATGGAAGAAGGCGATGCAGTCGTCTTCCACGCTGGCACAGTTCTCAAGGAGGGTCAGACGGTGACCGCCGGTGGGCGGGTGTTGTGTGTGACAGCGCTGGCTGACAACGTGCGCCAGGCGCAGCAGCGTGCCTACGAGGTGGCGCTTGGAATTCATTTTGATGGCATGCAATACCGCAAGGACATTGGTCACCGGGCTGTCAAAAAAGCGTAGGCAAGAAAATGCCCGACTCGAACCAGCCGCCCGCCGAGGCAATGTTTCATTCACCACAAGACTGGGTTTGAGGTGAGACGCATCGGTGTTTTCGGTGGCGCGTTTGATCCGCCGCACCTGGCGCATCTGGCGCTGGCGCGGACCGCTTTGGCCGAGTTGGCACTGGATGAACTGCGCGTCGTGCCCACCGGAGAAGCGTGGCATAAGCCGCGAACCTTGAGCCCGGCGCGGCACCGGCTGGCGATGGCGCAATTGGCCTTTGCTGATCTACCCCGTGTCGTGGTTGACCCGATCGAAACACTGCGAGTGGGTCCAAGCTATACGGTCGTTACCTTGCGTGCATTCAAGGCGCGCTGGAATGACGATGATTTATTTTTGATCCTGGGTGAAGACCAGGTGCGTTCGCTGACAAGCTGGCAAGACTGGCAGGAAATCTTGCAGCTCGCTATAATTTGCGTAGCTGAACGCGCCAATCCGACTGGGGTCACAACCCAATTTGGTTTGGAAAAAGCGTATGCATCCCGCCTGCGGCGCTTGCCGATGCCTGCCCTGGCGCTGAGCGCAACCGACATCCGAGCCCGAATTGCAGCGCATCTAAGTGTTGCCGGTCTGGTGTTTGAGCCCGTTGCGCGTTATATTGATCACCACCACCTTTACCAGACTACTTGATGACCACCACCACCCTTGCCAAAAAAGACATCCAAAAACTCCAGCGAACCATCGTCGATGGTCTGGAAGACGTCAAAGCCCAGAACATCGCGGTGTTCGACACCGAGCATCTCTCAGCTTTGTTCGAGCGCGTGATCATTGCCTCAGGCACCTCCAACCGCCAAACCAAGGCACTCGCGGCCAGTGTGCGGGACGCCGTGCGCGATGCCGGTTTTGTTAAACCCCGCATCGAGGGCGAGACCAACGGCGAGTGGATTATTGTGGATTGCGGCGCAGCCGTGGTGCATATCATGCAGCCCAATTTTCGCCAGTACTACAACCTCGAAGAGTTGTGGGGCGAAAAACCAGTGCGTTTGAAGTTTGGCGCTGCCAAGCCAGCGGCCAAAGAAATTGCCAAGCCCGTCAAGGCAGCCACCAAGCCCGTGACTGATCTGAAGCGCTCCAATGCGGCCAAAAAGGGCGTGGCGGATGCCTTCCCGTCCAAGGCACAGGTGAAGAAATCGCTGGCCGCCAAGTCGGCTGCTGCCAGGACCCCGGTGAAAAAAACGCTGGCGAAGAAAGCCCCGGCCAAGACTGCCGTCAAGGTGGCAGTCAAGAAGGCGCCGGCCAGGAAGACGACGCCGCGCAAAGCCTGATCTGAGTTGCCATGCGACTGCTGATTATTGCGGTCGGTCAACGCGTGCCGGACTGGGCACAGGTGGCATGGGACGACTACGCCAAGCGCTTTCCCTATGAAATCAAGGTTGAGCTCAAAGCGGTCAAGACCGAGCCGCGTGGCTCCAAAACGGTGGAAGCGCTGGTCGCAGCGGAACGCGTCCGCATCGAAGCCGCTTTGCCCAAAGGCTGTCGCATCGTCGCACTGGACGAACGCGGCACTGCGCTGGGCACACAGGCACTGGCCGCCAAACTGCAAAATTGGCAATTGGAAAACGACGCTGTGGCGTTGGTGATTGGCGGGCCCGATGGGCTCGATCCGGCGTTCAAGCAAGCGGCGCATGAGCGCATCCGCTTGTCGGATTTGACGCTGCCGCATGCTTTTGCGCGGGTGCTGCTGATTGAACAGCTTTATCGTGCCTGGTCCATCAACGCCAATCATCCCTACCACCGTGAATAAGTTCATTTACCTTGCGTCGCAAAGCCCACGGCGGCGTGACTTGCTCGAGCAACTCGGCGTGCGCTATGAATTGCTGCTGCCAGATGCCGATGAAGATACTGAAACACTCGAACAGATGCGGCCCAACGAGGCGCCTGTCACTTACGTCAAGCGGGTGACGCAGCTCAAACTGGACGCGGCCTTGCAGCGGCTCAAGCGCCGAGGGCTGCCACCGGCACCGGTGCTGTGCTCGGACACGACCGTTGCTTTGGGGCGAAAGATTTATGGCAAACCGGTTGATGTGGCCGACGCGAACCGGATGCTGGCAGAACTCGTCAACACGACGCACCGGGTCTTGACGGCGGTGGCATTGGGCACTGCGCGCAGACGTGCGCAGGTATTGAGTGGGTCGCGCGTGACGTTTGCTGCGATGAGTCCGCGTCAAATTCGGTCCTATGTTGCCAGCGGTGAACCGCTCGGCAAGGCGGGTGCCTATGCTGTGCAGGGCCGGGCGGCAGCGTTCATTTCCCATATTTCAGGCAGTTATTCTGGCATCATGGGGTTGCCGCTGTTTGAGACCGCGCAACTTCTCAAAACTTTTGAGTCCTTGCGGGACAGTCCGAAGCGAAGCGTAGCTCTGTCCCTAACTGATTAAGCCATGCAAGAAGATATCCTGATCAATTGGTCACCCCATGAAACCCGGGTCGCGATTGTCGAAAGCGGCGCGATACAGGAACTCCATGTCGAGCGCACGCTGGAGCGCGGGCTGGTCGGCAATGTTTACCTCGGCAAAGTAGCCCGCGTGCTGCCGGGGATGCAATCGGCCTTCATCGATATTGGGCTGGAGCGCGCTGCTTTTTTGCATGTGGCCGATGTCTGGCACCGTCAGAGCGACGGTGATCCGCCAAGCGTGGCGCGCAGTACGCAGGCGCTGGTGCCGATTGAAAAGCAGGTGTTTGAAGGCCAGACGTTGATGGTGCAGGTCATCAAGGACCCGATTGGAACCAAGGGCGCGCGGCTTTCGACGCAAATCAGCATCGCCGGGCGCATGCTGGTGTTTTTGCCGCAGGATGACCATGTCGGCGTGTCGCAGAAAATTTCGCAAAGCGAGCGCGATGAGCTTCGCTCGCGTCTGCAGAATTTGACCGCTGCTGACGGTGGCGGCTTTATTTTGCGCACCAATGGCGAGGACGCTTCTGACCTGGAACTGTCTGAAGATATTGGCTATTTGCGCAAGGCCTGGGCGCGCATCAAGGACGCAGCGCTGCGTTTGCCAGCGCTCTCGCTGCTGCACCAGGACCTGAGTTTGTTGCAGCGTGTATTGCGTGATCTGGTGTGCGAAAACACGCAAACCATCCAGGTCGATTCACGCGAACAGTTTGAAGCGCTCAAGGCATTTGGGCTGGAATTCATGCCTGCGGCGGTGCAGAAGTTGCAGCATTACAAGGGCGAGCGTCCGATTTTTGACCTGTATGCAATTGACGAGGAAATTGCCAAGGCGTTGGGGCGGCGGGTGGACTTGAAGTCGGGTGGCTATCTCATCGTCGATCAGACCGAGGCCCTGACCACGGTCGATGTCAACACCGGTGCTTTTGTCGGCGCGCGCAATTTTGACGACACCATTTTCAAGACCAACCTGGAAGCAGCGCAAGCGATTGCGCGCCAACTGCGTCTGCGCAATCTGGGTGGCATCATCGTTGTGGACTTTATCGATATGGCGCGTGAAGACCATCGTGAATCCGTGCTGTGCGAGTTTCGTAAACAGCTTGCGCGCGATCGCGTCAAGACCATGGCGCTTGATTTTTCGCCCTTGGGTCTGGTCGAGATGACGCGCAAACGCACGCGCGAATCGCTGGCGCACATGCTGTGCGAACCTTGCCCCGGTTGCGAAGGCAAGGGCATCGTCAAGACCGCGCGCACCGTGGCTTACAACATTTTTCGCGAGATTTTGCGTGAAGCGCGCCAGTTCAATCCGCGCGAGTTTCGCGTCGTCGCCGCACCCAAGGTGATTGAGCTTTTTCTGGATGAAGAGAGCCAGCATCTGGCCGGCTTGAGCGAGTTCATCGGCAAGCCGGTGTCCTTGCAGAGCGAGAGTGCGATGGGACAGGAACAGTACGATATTGTGCTGCTGTAGCTGCGATTAAAGTCTGACATGCCAAGCCTTGTCACTGCCAATCAACGACCGATTCCGATTCTGGTGTACCACCAGATTGAGATTGCACCACCCAAGGGTGCTGGTTTTCGCAGTTTGTATGTTTCACCTGCTGCCTTTGCGCGGCAGATGGCTTTTTTGAGCCTGCTCGGTTACCGTGGCTTGTCACTGTCGGCACTGCTGCCTTATTTGATGGGCGAACGCGCTGGCAAGGTGGTGGGCATCACGTTTGATGATGGCTACTTGAATAATTTGACCCATGCCCTGCCAGTATTGGTGAATTATGATTTTTCTTCGACTTGTTACGCCATCAGCCAGCAACTTGGCAAGACCAACGAGTGGGATCGCGAAGCAGGTATCGCGCAAACACCGCTCATGAACAGCGCGCAACTGCGGCAATGGTGCGCCGGTGGGCAAGAGGTCGGGGCACATACACGCCATCATGTGCGGCTGACACAAACCGATGCTGTAAATAGCCTGCGGGAAATCTGTGGGAGTAAAACAGAACTCGAAGCCTTAACCGGTTCTGTAGTACGGAATTTTTGTTACCCCTACGGTGACTACGACTCAGACCATGTCGCAATGGCGCGCTCGGCTGGGTTTGCATCAGCGACAACCACGCAGCGTGGCCGATGCCAGACCGGCGAGGACCTGCTGCAATTGCCACGTGTGCCAGTGCTGCGTTCAACCACATTACCTTTGTTCTGGCTGAAGGTGGCCACGGGCTATGAAGATCGGCGGCGCTCGTGACCGATACCAAAAGACGTTTGCGCATTGCCGTGTTGAATCGGGTGTTTTCACCCATCGGTGGCGGGGCGGAGCGCTATTCAATCGCGCTGGTGGAGCAATTGGCCGATCGCCATGAGATACACGTATTTGCGCAACAGATCGACCACCATTGGCCGGGCGTCACCTATCACCGAATAGCGAGGCCGCTGGCCAAGCCACGCTGGATGAACCAGCTCTGGTACGCCAGTGCCACCTGGTGGGCCACGCGGCGCGGTTTTGATGTCGTGCATTCGCATGAAAATACCTGGCACGGACAGGTGCAGACGGTGCATGTGTTGCCTGTCAAGTACACCCTGTTTCATGGCCGCACCGGTTGGCGCTTGGCGCTGCAATGGCTGAAAGTGGCGACCAGTCCGCGCCTCATGGCCTATCTTGGACTGGAACACGCTCGGTTTTCAAATGCCAGCAGTCGCCGTATTGTGGTCACATCAAACGTCCTGATGAATCAGATGGCCAGCACTTACCCTGCCACGATACCCGCGTTGCGGCTTGTGTCACCGGGTGTGACGATGACCGGAGCGTTTGCAACACCGGAACAGCAGATTGCAGCGCGCCAGACGCTGCACTTGCCACCGACCGGACTCGGGATTTTGTTTGTCGGCAATGACTACCGCAAGAAGGGGTTGGCGACCCTGATCAAGGCATTGGCAGAACTGTCTGGCAACACCTGGTTGGCGGTGGTCGGCAATGCCGCACAAAGTGCTGAATTTAAAGTGCAGACGCAGGCGGCCGGTGTCGCTGATCGGGTATTTTTTTTGGGTAATTTGAAAGATGTCAACGACGCCTATTTGGCCGTTGATTGCCTGGCCCATCCAACGTTGGAAGACACCTTTGCCATGGTGGTGCTGGAAGCCATGGCGCATGGACTGCCGGTGGTCGTCAGCAGTGCGCGTTACTGTGGTATTTCGGACCTGCTGACGGACGGAGTCAACGCCATTCTTCTTGCGGAGCCCCGTGATTCGAAAGCCTTGGCCAGTGCTTTATGCCGTGTCATTCAAACGCCGTCTTTGCGTCGTGATTTGGCTCAGGCGGCCATGGCCTTTGCCAGCTCTCATCAGTGGTCGGCAGTTGCCTTGCAGCAGGAGACGATATATTTTTCGCTGCTGGACGCGAAGACTTAAAGTCCATCTCCAACCGGGTTTGTGGCACCGTCATGCAAGCCAAGGCGGTATAGCCGGGCGTACTGCCCATCCTGTTGCATCAGTTCGCTGTGGTTTCCAATTTCAATGATTTGACCGGCCTCCATGACCACAATCCGGTTGGCACGGTGTACGGTGGAGAGCCGGTGGGCAATGACCAGTGTGGTGCGGTTTTGCATGAGTCCATCGAGGGCATCCTGAACCGCTCGCTCGGACTCCGAGTCGAGCGCCGAGGTGGCTTCGTCGAGGATGAGGATAGGAGCATTCTTGTAAAGCGCCCGGGCAATGGCGAGGCGCTGTCTTTGGCCACCGGAGAGTTGTGTTGCGTTGTGGCCGACCAAGGTGTCGATTCCATTGGGCAGCTCTTCAACCAGTGCCATCAGGTGAGCCGCTTGAAGACATTGCATGACTTTGCTGCGGTTGATCTGCGCGCCCAGCGCCACGTTGGCCGCGATACTGTCATTGACCATGACGACCTGCTGACTCACATAAGCAAACTGTGAGCGCAAGGATTCCAGCGACCATTCCCGTACATCATGACCATCCAGACAAACTCGACCTGAACTGATGTCAACAAAGCGCGTCAGGAGATTGACCAGTGTGGTCTTGCCTGAGCCGGAGGCGCCGACCAGCGCAACCGTCTCCCCTGAGGCCACCGACAAGTCAAGGGTCTTGATAGCCGCTGCCGAGTCGGAAGAATAAAGGACGCTGACTTGTTCAAACCGAATGTCGCCGTTGGCCCTTGGTTTGGTGAAATGGCCCTCGGTTTCGTTGGGCGTTGACTCAATCAGGGAGAGAGCCCGTTCGAGCGCGACGAGGCCGCGAGTGATCGGGCTCGACACCTCAGACAATTGACGGATCGGCGCGATGATCATCAGCATGGCCGTCACGAAGGCTACAAAGCCACCCACTGAGGTACCGCTGCTGGCGCTTTGAACCAGGGCGACCGAGATGACGGCTGACAGGGCCATCGCTGCCAGCATTTGGGTCATGGGTGTCATGGCTGCGCCGGCAACGGTGGATTTCATGGCCAAGTGCCGCAGCGATTCACTAAGTTGTTTAAATCGCAGCGCTTGTGACGACTGTGCCGCGTACAAGCGTATGTCTCGATGGGCCAATACGTTTTCTTCCACCACATAGGCCAATTTATCAGTTGCCTCCTGATTGGCTTTGGTGAGTCGGTGCAGCCTTCGGGTCAACACCCGCATCACGAATGCAACTGCCGGGAAGAGCGCCGCCACAATCAGTGTCAACTTCCAGTTCAGATAAAAAAGATAGCTCGTCAGTGCCAGCAGGGTCAAGCCGTTGCGTGTCAGGCTGAGCAGGGAATTGACCAACATAATGGATCCGTTTTGCACTTCATAGACCACCGTGTTGGACAGTGCACTGGAGGATTGCTCGGAAAACAATTTAAGGTGGGCCACCAAAATCTTGTTGAACATGGCTTGACGCATGGCCAGCAAGCCGTGGTTGGTGATCTTGGTCAAACCAATTTGTGCCACGTAACCGGCCAAACTGCGTACACCAAATAACAATAAGAGAGCGACCGGAACAGTCCAGATTTTCAGTGTGCCTTGCTGGAAACCTCGGTCCAGCAGTGGTTTGAGCAGCGCCGGGATCAAAGGCTCGGTGGCGGCACCCACGATGGCCCCGGTTGCAACGATAGCCCAGGTGCCCGGCAGACTACCGAAATAAGGCAGGAAGCGCCGCAGGCGTTGCAACAGGCTGTCTGGCAGCGCGCTGGTGCTGGGATCGTCAAGGTTGTCCTGGTCAGCGGTCATGGTGAGCCTTTCCGGCCATCTAAATCGGGTGCGTGCACAACGGCCAGCGCGGCACTGGAGCTGGTTCGCAGTCCGAGTGCCAGCAGCAGCCCGAGCGCAACGCAAAAAAAGTCACCCATCAAACCATCATACAAAGCCGAGTTGAACAGGCAGGCGATGGCCATGGCGGCCAACACCGACAGGCTGGCTCGGGCAATGGAAGATTTGAATTGTCGCGCGTCCCTAACCATGCAAAATATCAGTGACAGCAGAAGCAGCATGCCACCGACGCCCAGTTCAACGCCCCATAACAGATATTCTTGATGCGGGTTGCGGATATCACCAAAAGTAATCAATGCAGTATCGCCTTCAAGTCGTTTGACGGTCACAGGCCAACTTCCAACGCCATGGCCAAGCCAAGGACTTTCTTGAATTGCCTGAACGGAACGGTGCCAGGCATTGAGACGCCAACCGGAAGAATTTTTATCCCAACCGGAGGAACTTTCATCTTTGGCCTGAATGGCGTAGCTTTGAGTCTCACGGAGCAATCTTGACACATTGTCATGCACCTGGGTCGATCCAAAGTACAAGCCTGCTAACACCAGCATCGGCGCGGCGATGAGGGTGTTCAGACGGAATTGTTTGGGCACCGCCCACATGACCGATAGCGACACCATCACCAAGGCGATCAGGTAACCGGTACGCCCAATCAACAATGCAAATACGTTGATCAGCGCGGCACCAGCGAGTAAGCCACCCAGCCAACGCGGCCAGAGTCGGTCTGAGGAAAGATGCCAGAACACCGCCGCCGTGGTGGCGAAAATAATGGACTGGTCAAGGTAGCTTGAAAAAACAACATATTCACTGCCACGGCCAGTTGCTGTAGCCCAGGCAATCGGAACGCCCGCTGCCAGCAACCATGAGCTCAGTAACAGAAAAGTTTGACCCGCAGCAAATGCTGTCAAACCGATGCGCGCTTCACGGGCGCTGCGAATCATAACGACCAGCAACAATATGGTCAGCAGCTTGGCGTGCTTGACGAGCGCGACCAAAGCAATTTCCAGGTCAACTTCGGTCCATAACAAGCTGATTGAAAATGCAAGCACAATCGCAAGGACAACCCACGGCGCCCAAAGGTTGTCGAAGGCCGGGTTTGTTTGTTTGTTAAATTGGCTGGCGATCAGATAGACCAGGCCGGAGACAAACAGCAGGAATTTGGCAATGCTGATCCAGGCCATTGGCAGACACGCTGATACTGCGACCAGGCAAACCAGAATCAGGCGAAAACTCCAAACAGGGTGCGGTTGAGCGGTAGGCAGTGACATGAGGAAAAATGATCTAACTTGAAGCCATCGTGCGGGGCTTGCTTCCACGCCCCTGGGTATTATGACGGTTACTTGCTAAACTCCAGCGCTCATGCCATGCCTCTTTCAGTCATCATCATCACCTTCAACGAAGCATCAAATATTGCGGCCTGCCTGCAGTCGGTTGCCTTTGCCGATGAGGTCATTGTGATGGACTGCGGGAGCACTGACGGGACTCCCGACCTGGCGCGCAAGCTCGGTGCCGCAGTACACGTCAGCTCCGACTGGCCGGGTTTTGGCCCACAAAAAAATCGGGCGCTTGAGCTGGCGCAGCACCCTTGGGTCTTGTCGCTCGACGCCGATGAGCGGGTGCCGCCCGAACTGGCCCGGCAGATTCAACAGGTGGTGCTGGCGGGGACAGCCAGCGCTTACGAGGTGCCTCGCATGACGCAGTTTTGCGGTCGCTGGATCCGTCATTGCGGCTGGACGCCAGACCATGTGTTGCGTTTGTTCAAGCGTGGCTGGGCGAGCTTCAGCGCTGATCTGGTTCATGAGCGGGTTGTGCTCAGCCAGGGCGAATCTGGTCGGTTGACCGCACCGTTGTTGCACTACAGTTATCCAACCCCGGCCCCCTACTGGCGCAAACTCGAGCAATACAGCCAAGCCTGGGCGCAACAACGTTTTGCAAATGGTCAAAAGACATCAATGTTACGGGCCGGTTCGGCTGCGGTGGTAGCATTCCTACGTAGCTATTTTTTCCAACTGGGTTTTCTTGACGGTGCCATGGGTTTTGCGGTGTGTACGATGCAGTCCCAAGCCGCGTTTGGAAAGTATTTTGCCTTGTACTGTTTGAATCATGAAAATGACATTCCATCTTTTCCACCGTCTGTTTGACGCACTTCGGTTTTTGGGGCTGGGCCTGGTGCTGGCCGGCGGTGTTGCTGCGCAGGCCCAGTTCCGCGTCGAAGTCTCCGGCGTTGGCCTGACCCAGCTGCCGATCGCCATTGCCAGCTTCCGCGGCCAGAACGCAGCACCGCAAAAAATTGCTGCCATTGTGCAGGCCGACCTTGAGCGCAGCGGCCAGTTTCGTGCGGTTGATGCCGTGGGGGTGGCGCTGGACGAGCTGACGCGGCCCGAACTGACGCTCTGGCGGCAAAAAGGCGCTGACTCGCTGGTGACGGGCAGTGTCAGCCGCTTGGCTGACGGTCGCTTTGACGTGCGCTTTCGCTTATGGGATGTGGTGCGCGGGCAGGATCTGGGCGGCCACAGCTTTGCCGTAACCCAAGCAGACTTGCGCATGTCAGCGCACCGAATTGCTGATTTTGTTTATGAAAAGCTGACCGGCGACAAAGGCGTTTTTTCAACGCGCATTGCTTACGTCACCAAAACTGCCAAGCAGTACCAATTGTGGGTGGCCGATGCGGACGGTGAAAACGCCCAGTCAGCGCTGGCGAGTGCCGAGCCGATCATTTCGCCGGCTTGGTCGCCCGATGGGGGTCGACTCGCTTACGTCTCGTTTGAGTCGCGCAAGCCGGTGGTTTATACGCATGATGTGGCCAGTGGCAAGCGTCGCCTGATTGCCAATTTCCGGGGTTCCAACAGTGCGCCAGCCTGGTCACCCGATGGCCGAACGCTGGCCGTGACGTTGAGCCGCGCCGGGGGTTCACAGCTCTACACCATTGACTCGAACGGTGGCGAGCCTAACCGACTGTCTCAATCGGACAGTATCGATACCGAACCGGTCTATACGCCTGATGGCAAAAGCATTTATTTTGTCAGTGACCGGGGCGGTGCCCCCCAGATTTACAAGATGGCGTCATCCGGCGGCGCTGCGCAGCGGGTGACTTTTACCGGCAGTTACAACATTTCTCCAACGATCAGTCCGGACGGGCGCTGGCTAGCCTATATTTCCCGCATAAGCGGTGCGTTCAAGCTGCAGATCATGGATCTGGCAGGCGGTGCGGTAACGAGCATCACCGATACTTCCGCAGATGAGAGCCCCAGCTTTGCACCCAATAGTCGCTTGATTATTTTTGCCACCCAGCAACAAGGCCGGGAAGCGCTGATGACCACAACCCTGGATGGCAAAGTGAAAGCTCGCCTGAATGGCCAAAATGGCGATATTCGAGAACCGGACTGGGGTCCGTTTCAAAAACAAATTAGTTTTTAAGGAGTAGATTGATGAAACGTTTTCTATTGACACTGGGTGCCGTGGTGCTAATCGCTGGTTGTGCTTCGGACGTCAAACTTGACGAAGTACCGGTGGTGGACGCAGCCGGAACATCGGCGTCGCAGTCCGGTTCTGAAGGGGTTGGCGCGGGTGTTGGCAGCGGCAACGTGACCTCGGTGGACATCGGAAAATCGGCGCAACCCGGGGCGATGCCAGCCGGTGCGCGCATTGTGTATTTTGATTACGACAGCTTCGTCATCAAGCCCGAGTTCCAGTCGCTCATCGAAACCCATGCGCGATTCATCAAAGCGGGCAAAGCCCTCAAAGTTGTTATCGAGGGGCACACCGACGAGCGTGGTGGCCGTGAATACAACCTGGCTCTCGGTCAGAAGCGAGCCGAGGCAGTGCGCAGCGCCTTGGGTCTCCTCGGAGTTTCTGATGGCCAGGCGGAAGCCGTCAGTTTTGGCAAGGAAAAACCGGCGGTAGCAGGTTCGGATGAAGCGGCCATGGCCCAAAATCGGCGCGCTGAAATCAGCTATCGATGATTATTCTGAAAGTTGAGACCGTGAAAATATTCCGTTCGCTGGCTGCGCTTATTTTGTTCTGCCTGGCTGCGGTGACAGCCAGTGCGGGCCTGTTCGACGATGAGGAGGCGCGCCGCGCCATACTTGACTTGCGCCAACGGGTCGATGCGGTGCGCCTGGCCACCGAGCAGGGCGCCAGCCGTACCAGTGAAGACAGCGAGTCCTTGCGGCGCAGCTTGCTCGATCTGCAAAATCAGATCGAAACATTGCGCGCAGAAATGGCAAAACTCAGAGGCTTGAATGAACAACTGGCGCGCGACGTTGCCGATGTGCAGCGCCAGCAGAAGGACATCAGCCAGGGTGTAAATGAGCGTCTGCGCCAGTTTGAGCCGGTGAAAGTTGCGCTCGACGGTCGCGAGTTCATGGCCGAGCCGGCCGAGAAAAAAGACTTTGAAGCGGCGTTGGCGGTCTTCAGAAAAGGCGATTTTCCAGCAGCGCAGGTTGTCTTTGTTGATTTTCTCAAGCGTAACCCCAAAAGCGGTTATGCATCGTCAGCGTTATTCTGGCTTGGCAATGCGCAATATGCGACGCGTGACTACAAAGAAGCGATGATCAACTTCCGCTCTTTGATCGGGCGCGAACCAGAGCATATGCGCGCACCCGAAGCGGTGTTGTCGATCGCCAATTGCCAGCTTGAACTCAAAGATGTGCGCGGTGCCCGCAAAACCCTTGACGATCTGATCAAGGCTTATCCGCAGTCCGAGGCGGCCGTGGCGGCAAAAGAGAGACTGGCACGGCTCAAATAGTGTCAAGTGACAGCAGCCGTCGGGTCTTTCCATGAACCCATCCTTTCCAGGCAGTCATAGAGCTCAATCGGGGTCAGATCCCAATTCGGGGCAGGGCGTTCGAGCTAGCCAACAAGGAGCTAAATTGGGGTCAGATCCCAATTCGGGGCAGAGCGTTCGCGCTAGCCAACAATGCGTCACCGATTTGGGCTCTGACCCCAATTTAGCGGGGCAAACCCCTGGAAGTGATATCGACTTTGATCGCCGTTTTGGCGCTCTGGCGCGCCTCTACGGCGTTGCCGGTGCCAAGCGCATCGCCGCTGCCCATGTGGCGGTGATTGGCGTTGGGGGCGTTGGCTCCTGGGCGGTTGAGGCGCTGGCTCGCAGCGGCGTAAGGCAGTTGACTCTGATCGATCTGGATCACGTGTCCGAGTCCAATATCAACCGACAAATTCAGGCGGTCGAGTCAAGCTTGGGCCAAGCCAAAGTGTTGGCCATGCGCAACCGCATCCTGTCTTTTAATCCTGCATGTGTTGTCAACTGCATTGAAGAATTCGTCACGCCGCAGAACTGGCCCGCACTCTTGCCAGCGGGTGTCAACGCTGTGATCGATGCCTGCGATCAGGTGCGGGCGAAGACGGCGATGGCGGCCTGGGCTGTGGCCACGCAAACTCTTTTTATCTCGGTAGGTGCCGCCGGGGGCAAGCGTCAAGCCCACCGGGTTGACATTGATGATCTGGTCAACACCACGCACGACCCCTTGCTGGCGCAGGTGCGCTACCGTTTGCGCAAGGAGTATCAGGCACCGCGCGCAGGCAAAAAAATCGGTGTGGCTTGTGTTTTCAGCCGGGAAGCCGTGCAGCCACCCGATGCCTCTTGCGCGGTTGAGGGCGATGGCAGCCTCAACTGCCACGGCTACGGTTCGGTGGTCAGCGTGACGGCCACCTTCGGCCAGTGTGCGGCCGGTTGGGTTCTTGACAAAATCTCTGCGTAGCGCTCATTAATTTGATTAATTGACGATACAATCAGCCGCTTTGCAGGGTGGCACAAAGTTATGTTGTGAGGCCCTGAAGGGATGTTAGCTCAGTTGGTAGAGCAGCGGACTTTTAATCCGTTTGTCGTGGGTTCGACCCCCGCACATCCCACCATATAAGCCACATCAGATATAGAAAGCCTGCTACTTAATTGCTAGCTGGCTTTTTTGTTTTTGATGCCATGTAGCCACCATGTTAGTACATGACTTTGTAAACTGCAACGCTTCCTGCGGATCCTTGAGCATTTCATCGGTGGAAACTCGGGTGACAAGCGAGTTAGACCATTCCCATTCCAATCGCCAATTTCCCATTTGAACTAAATCAACAGCTTGAAGAGACGTGGAGGATGTGAAGAGATCGCGAAAGAAAGTTGATGCGCCGCAACAGCGAGAAATATGAATTGCTGCCGGGAGTGGATATGTACGACCCTGTCGATCCTGTTCTCTTGGCAAGCTGGTTTCCTGGAAGCTGACTGGAGGGTCGTTAGGAGCTGCTGACGGGGTTGAACTGCCATAACTCATGTGGTGGGTGCCAAGTACCCCGAAAGTCGCATCAAGGGCGACCTTGCCCCAAAATGACAAGTCATTTTGTCGCGTGGCCGTTCGTGCCAGATTTTTTTGGCTGGCAGCAAGAAGTGCTTACACAGGCAGCAATGCCCCTACGGAATGCAAAATTCCAGCCAGGCTCAGACTGGTACACGCGGGCACGGTGCGTGCCGTAGGGAATGAGTTTGATCTGGGCGTGCCGCACGGCAGCAACATGAGTGTGCTCATCTTTCACCATTAACTGCAGCAACTTGCGACCGTGCTGATTGACAAGATAAAGGCGCTTACGCGATACCGGGCATTGTTCCAGCATCTGCACACCGCCATCCGGCGAGCGGGATGTCGGCGTGAAGAAATCAGTGATGGATTGGGTACTTGGCAAGCGGTGATTCTTTGGCTATGGACTGGCGAATTGATGGCAAGGTCACGGTAGGATCGATTTTATTGGCGCTAATGGGCCAGTTTTTTTGACTCAACGAATTCATACTATCGTATGAGCACTTCCCTATGTCGCAACCTAAACTTCCCACCATGCACTCCTTCATCCCATCGACCATTCGCCGCCATCCGGGAAGTGCTGCAAACCTGTGTTGCCGGTTTTCATGAGGAAGCAATCCACCCCCGCAACCTCACCACTCCCCATCCCACCACAATCCCCAAACTATCGGCAAACAGATCAAGCCATTCAGCCGAGCGGGTTGGGGTAAAAGACTGCAAAATTTCGATCAGCGCGCCGTAGGCCAGCAGAGCCAGCAGCGTATACGCCACGCGCTGCGGGAAAGCTTTGCAGCCCAGCCACGCCATCACAGCAAAGGCCAGCAAGTGGTTTGATTTGTCCCAGCCGGTGGTGATCATCGGTGGCGGCGAAGGAATCAGCGCCAACACCAGCACCGCCAACGCACAGGTAAAGAAGGCCCAACGCCAGATGGAAAATTTTAGGTCCATCAGCGCGGCCTTTTCATGATTTCACCGATGGCCAGAGTCTGGCGGTGTGAATCAAGGTCAGTATCCAAACCGTGTCGTTGTCGATCTCGTACACCAGGCGGTAATGCTCGTGGACGACCAGCTCGCGGGTGCCGGGTACCTTTCCAGGGCGACCCAGCTTGGGGTGCTCGATCAGCCGGCTGGCCCAATCGCTAAAAAGCTCGTCCATGCGAGCCGCCGCGTGCGGGTTGTCGGCAGCGATGTAGTCCCAGATGTCAACGCGGTCTTGCAGCGCCTCGGGTGTCCAGACAAGCTTCACGCCAGATCCGCTATTTTGGCGCGGCGTGCTGCAAACTGCGCTTCAACCTCATCATTGGACGTACCTGAACCGGCGTGCATCGACAAGCGTGCCGCTTGAACTTTGCGCAAAAGAAATTCATCGTACTCGCGAGTTTGGCGCTGGCGTTGGACGAACTCGCGCATCAAATCGCGCAGAACTTGTGAAGCTGGCCGGTGAGTGGCTTTGGCCTCGCTCATGAATTCATCACGCAGCGCGGGTTCAAGCTTCATTGTGAAAACGGCTTCTTTGGGCATGGCTTCGGTGTCTGAAAAGTACTGACGAAGTATAAATCATGGATTGATCCCATGCACGTGTAGACAAACAAATACCCCCGCGACGAAGGCTGTTTGTCTTCAAAGATAACCCACCGGCAGCGCCGTGACACTATCTGACAGGGGGATGTCGCGCTCCGCCAGGCAGATCACTGCGCCCGGCCCAATGGTTTTGCCCAACTTATGCAGCACGTTGAACTGGCGACTGGCATTTTGCGAGGGCGAGGCGGTTTTTTTGATTTCGACCGGATACAACACGTCGCCCGAGGCAATCAGCACATCCACCTCCTTCTGGTCGGTGTCGCGGTAGAAAAAAAGGTTGGCCTCCTTGCCGTTGTGCCAATAGCTCTTGATGATCTCGGCCACCACCCAGGTCTCCAGCATGGCACCCGACATGCTGCCCGCCTCCAGCGAGGCGGCATCGGGCCACCGGGTCAGGTAGGCGGCCAGGCCGGTATCCAGAAAATACAGCTTGGGTGCCTTCACCAGCCGCTTGGTCAGGTTCACATGGTACGGCTGTAGCAGCAGCACCAGCCCGGATGTCTCCAGCACCGACAGCCAGGCTTTGGCGGTCTTGTTGTCAACGTCCACATCGCTTGCCAGAGCGGCATAGTTCAGCAATTGCCCGGTGCGCGCTGCCACCGCCGCCAAAAAGCGGTGAAACACCATTTGGTCAGAAATTTTCAGCACATCTTGCACATCGCGCTGCAGATAGGTCTGGATGTAAGAGCGGTAAAACAGGTCTCGCGCCTGGGCGCCTTGTTCGTTCAGACGGGGGAAGGAGCCCAACCAGA
>Ga0209638_1001029_pt1 | contig 18191 bp, 19 predicted proteins | sample BarGraNGADG00211_FD_184490 | JGI IMG/M metagenome (GOLD analysis project Ga0209638, IMG submission 184490) | Arctic peat soil microbial communities from Barrow, Alaska - Barrow Graham LP Ref core NGADG0002-211 (SPAdes) (version 2) | ecosystem: Environmental > Terrestrial > Soil > Wetlands > Peat...
CGAGCCGACCCTGGTTTCCGGGATGACCACTGCGGTTGATGCCCGGATCGATGCAGCGCTCGGTGCCGGGAAAATCGATGCCGCACGCGCGGCCACCATGAAGGCTGGCATCGCCTCGGCGGCCACGAAACTCGTGAATCAGGTTCCTTATCCCAAAGCCGGGACGAAGTGAGCAGGTAGCTGCCATCTTGTCATAAGATGACAGGGGCGCGCCTGTGCGGGGGGAGCGTTACAATAACAGGCCACCCCACCCGGAGCCTACACGATGACTGACCTCGGACGTCTGCTGACCGCGATGGTGACGCCATATCTGCCCGATGGCTCCGTCGATTACGCCCAGGCCCGGCGCCTGGCAGTTCACCTTGTGCGGTCGGGCAACGATGGGCTCGTACTCTCCGGCACTACCGGAGAGGCCCCGCTGCTGACGGACGATGAGAAGGCCCGGCTGTGGGCCGAGGTCAAAGAGGAACTTGGTGACGGGGCGACGATCGTCGCTGGTGCGGGTACAAATGACACGCGGCACTCGATTCACCTGGCCCGCATTGCCGAGAAGGCCGGTGCCGACGCGATCCTCGCTGTCGTCCCCTATTACCTGAAGCCCCCGCAGGAAGGCATCTACCAGCACTTCCGCGCGATCGCGGAGAGCACGAGCCTCCCCGTGATCCTGTACAACGTCCCGGGCCGAACCGGGATCAACATGACCGTTGAGACGATCCTCCGTTGCGCCGAGGTCCCCAATATCGTTGGCGACAAAGAGGCGAACGGGGACCTGTCGCACACCTCCCGGCTCATCGAGGCCGTCCCGGACTTCAAGATCTGGAGCGGCAACGACAACGACAACTTCCCGCTTTACTGCATCGGCGCATGGGGCGCGATCAGCGTCACTTCACACATCGTCGCCGGCCAGCAGCAGCGCATGCTTCGGGCTGTCCTGGAAGGGCGTTTGACTGAGGCCGCGGCGATCCACCGCCGTCTCGTGAGCGTCACCGACGCCTGCTTCCTTAACGGCAGCCCCAGCACCATCCGTTACGTGATGCGCCAGCTCGGCTTCGCGATCGGCGAACCCCGGCTGCCCATTGTTGAACCGGATGCGAAGACAGGCGAGAAGGTGATGGCCGAACTGCGGAAGCATCAGCTCGACGTGCCGATCAGTGCCCGGTAGTCGTCCTTTGCATAGATTTCCACGGACAGGATTGGCTACCCGTGCGCAGGGACTATGCATTCCCGGCGAGGTCCTATCCCGTATCCGTGCTACGGTGGCCGATACCCTCGAGGTTAAGCATGAGTGAACTCGGGTTAGTGCTGATCCGGGCAAGGGAAGCCCGCGGCCTCACCCTCGAAGATGCAGAGCGCGACACGCGTATCTCCCGCCGGTATCTCCAGGCTCTCGAAGCAGAGCAGTTCGAGGTAATACCGGCACCGGTGTACGCGCGCGGCTTCCTGCGTTCCTATTCGTCATACCTTGGGCTCGACCCACAGGAAGTCCTCGCGCTCTTCCCCCGGGACGAAGAGGCTTCCTACGCTCCCAGTCCGAACACGAGGGCTGCGGTCGCTCAGCCGCCCAGTGCCGTCGGTCCGGCTCGCCCCACCTGGCAACGCCCGTCGCGTAACGGGGGCCCAACCTCCCAGAAGGAAGTGCTCGAGTTCCCCGCCGAACCCACGATCGGCGTGGATATTGGTGTGGCTTCACCGGCCAATCGCATCAAGGCTGACCCTGCCGCCCAGGCACGTGCACTCACGGTCGCGGGCGCGGCTCTCGGGGCGGTCATCCTTGTCGTACTGGTCGCTTTCCTGATTTCCCGGCTCGGCGGTGGCTCGGCATCGACCCCCAAAGTTGGCGCCTCGACCTCTTCGCAGTTCACCCCCGTAGCCAGTGTCTCGAGTCCGGTCCCATCCGGCACCAGCGGGCTTCCCACCACCCGCGGCACCGTACCGGACGTGAAGGGGCAAACGGCAGATACCGCTCGCAAGGCGATTGCGGAGGCCGGCTACACCGCTAATGAGATGCACAAAACCAGTCCCACCGCGAAGAACACAGTCATTGACCAGGCCCCTGCCCCGGGCATTCAGCAGGACGGGGGCGCTGTCATCATCGTCATTAGCGACGGGCCCTGATGGCCGTACCGCGGACCTACCACCTCGTCACGCTCGGGTGTCCGAAGAACGATGTGGATAGCGAGCATCTCGAACGCCTGCTGACAGGCGGAGAGTTGCTCCCGGTGTTGAACCCTCACGATGCCGATGCGGTCATCGTGAACACCTGTGGCTTCATCGAGCAAAGCCAGCAGCAGTCCATGGAGGCAATCCAGGAGCTGGCATCCGCCAAACGACCCGGCCAGACGCTCATCGTCGCCGGGTGTCTCACCCAGCTCTACGGTGGTCGCGTAAAGACCGAAAGCCCTGAAGTCGACTATGTCTTCGGCGTCGGTGAATGGCAGGAAGTCGCGCGGCTCCTGAGCGTCGATGTCGATGCGATCCACGACATCCCCGACCGCAACGTCCGGGTCAACGGGCCGAGCGCGTACCTGAAGATCAGCGACGGCTGCGACGCTCCCTGCACCTTCTGCGTCATTCCACGAATCAAAGGCGGCCTCCGGTCGGCCCCGGTCGGCTTCCTGGTAAAGGAAGCCCGGCATCTCGTCGCCGCGGGAGCGAAGGAACTGGTCCTTGTCGGCCAGGACACAACGGCCTACGGCGAGGATCTTGGCATGTCGGTAGCCAGCGGCCTTCCCGGCCTCCTGCGAACCCTGAGCGAGGCGGTGGGCCCCGAGACCTGGCTGCGACTGATGTACGCCTACCCCAGCCGGGTCACCCCGGAATTGATCGAAACGATGGCTGCCCTCCCGAATGTGGTGCACTACCTGGATGTTCCGCTGCAACACGGTTCTGAAGCCGTGCTCCGTCGCATGAAGCGGCCCCATAGCCTCGAGAAGGTAATCTCCTTTGTCGAAGGCCTCCGCGCGGCTATGCCGGATGTCGTCCTGCGGACTTCGTTCATCGCTGGCTTCCCGGGCGAGACGGAGGCCGAGTTCAAGGAGTTGATGGACTTCGCAAAGGCGATCCGTTTCGACCACGCCGGCTGCTTCACCTATTCGTCGCAACAGTGGACCTCGGCGTTTGATATGCCGGGGCACATCGCGGACGCGGTGAAGGAAGAGCGGCGCGACCGGTTCATGCGCCAGCAGCAGACCATCGCCGCGAAGCAGGCGGCACGCTTCGTCGGACGAACCCTGCCGATGCTCGTCGAAGGTACAGGCGAGGATGAGGATGGGAAGCCGGTCGTCGTCGGGCGGACCTACCGCGAAGCCCCGGAAGTCGACGGGCTCGTGATCGCCCGGGGCGCGGCTAAAGCCGGTCAGCGCGTCCCGGTTCGCATCGAACAGTCCGCCGGGTATGACCTCTTCGGAACCGTCGTGGGTGGGCAACGCGCGCGTAACAAAGCCGCGCTATCCTAGCTTCGTGTGTAAACGTTCCGGAGCTGCTTCATGAACGAATCCGCCAATTACGTAATCTCTGCCTGCCGCGAGAACGGCATTAAGTTCATCCGGCTGTGGTTCACCGACATCATCGGGTCGCTGAAGAGCTTCGCCATCACTGTCGAGGAGCTTGAGAAAGCCCTCGACGAGGGCATGGGCTTCGACGGATCGAGCATCGAAGGCTTCGCCCGCATCGATGAGTCCGACATGGTCGCCCTCCCGGATCCCACGACCTTCCAGCTCATTCCCTGGCGGCCAAAAGAACCCGGCGTTGCCCGGATGTTCTGTGACATCTACCGGCCCGACGGGCGCCCCTTCGAGGGCGACCCACGATTCGTGCTCCGCAAGCAGCTCGAACGGTCCGCGAACCTGGGCTACACGTTCTACGTGAGCCCCGAGCTGGAGTACTTCTACTTCAAGAACTCGAAGAGCACTGAACCGCTCGATCACGGCGGCTATTTCGACCAGACGGCCGACGCGGCCAGCGATCTCCGTCGCGAGACGGTGCTTGCCCTCGAAGCCATGGGCATCGAGGTCGAGTACAGCCACCACGAGGTTGCGCCCAGCCAGCACGAGATTGCCCTGCGCTACACCGATGCCCTGACGATGGCCGACAACTCTATGACCTATCGGTTGGTCGTCAAGGAAGTCGCCCTCACGAACGGGGTCTACGCGACCTTCATGCCCAAGCCCGTCGCCAACCAGAACGGCAGCGGCATGCATGTCCACCAGTCGCTGTTCAAGGGCGAGCGGAATGCCTTCTTCGACCCGGAGGACCCGTACCACCTGAGCGCCATCGCTCGGGGTTACATTGCCGGGATGCTCCACAACTCTCGGGCGATGACCCTGGTCACGAACCAGTGGGTCAACAGCTACAAGCGCCTTATGCCCGGTTTCGAAGCCCCGGTCTACCTGAGCTGGGCCCGCCGCAATCGCAGCGACCTCATCCGTATCCCTGAATACAAGCCGGGGACGGAGGGCCATGCGCGGATCGAGTACCGCTCACCCGACGCTGCCTGCAATCCGTACCTGGCGTTTGCGGTCATGCTGGCGGCCGGGCTGGACGGGATCGAGAACGAGCGGCCGCTGCCGCCGCCGGTCGAGGAGAACGTGTTCGAGATGTCAGCGGCGGAGCGCACTCGCCGCAACATCGAGATGCTGCCGGGTAGCCTCATGGAGGCCATCGAGGTCGCCGAGAAGTCCGACTTCCTGCGCTCAGCGCTTGGCAATCACGTCTTCGAGAGCCTCATCGCCAACAAGAAGATCGAGTGGGAACGCTACCGCCGCCACATCACCGACTTCGAGTTGAACGAGTATCTCCCGATCCTGTGATCTGACTAGCGTGCCGGCTGCGGAGCCGGGCGCTGTCCGCCGCCACCGAGGCCGCCCATGGGCACGAGCTTGCTCATGTCGATGTCGAGCAGCGTAGGCCCGTCGTGCGCGACGGCGCGTTTGAACGCGGCCCTGAAAGCATCGACCCCTTCGACGCGTTCGCCCTTCATCCCCATGCCATTCGCGACCATGGCAAAGTCGGGCGTTGCGAGGTCGACCCCGTTCTGCCGGCCTTCAAACGTGCGGGACTGGATGGAACGGAGGACGCCGTAGCCCTTGTCGTTGAAGACGCAGGTGATGACGGGCAGGTTGTACTGGACTGCGGTCGCCAGCTCGCCGATGTTGAGCATGAACCCACCGTCGCCCTGGATGATCGCGGTCTTCCGGCGGTTGCCGACGGCGGCTCCGATCCCCAGGGGCAGCGCCGGGCCAATCGACGCGGACGTCGGATTGAGCGACGTGCGGGGGGAGAGAATCGGGAATATCCGGTTCCCCCAGAGGTAAGCCGGGACGGTCGCATCGCGGACGATATTGGCGTCGCGCGGTAGCAGTTCGCGCATGGAGTCCATGATCGCCTCGTGGTCCGGCCCGATTTCGTGCCGGATTTGCGCCCGGACGTCGTCCCGCAGGGTGCGCGCCTTCTCCGCGAATGCGGGATCCGCCTTTGTCCCGTCGAGGCTTCGCAGGATGCCGCTGAGGCCGAGACGCGCGTCGCCCAGCACGGTGATCGCCGCCGGGTAGTTCCGCCCAATGACCCCCGGGTCGGCATCCAGGTGGATAAGCCTTCCCGGGATCTTGAGCGTCCAGTTCCGTGTCGATCCCGCCTGGAACCGGGTTCCAACAGCGAGGATGACGTCGGCCTTGCTGATCACCGGGTCCATCGCCGGCTGCGCGGATAGTGGACCGAGGCATAGCGGGTGGTCTTCGGGGAGGGTGCCGCGCCCATTGACCGATGTGACGACCGGGGCTCCCAGGGCCTCGGCGAGCTGTTGGAGTTCCGCCTCAGCGCCGGCCGTCAGGACGCCCCCGCCCGCCCAGATCAACGGCCGGACCGCCTCCGAGAGCGCCTTCGCTGCCGCGGAGATCGCTTCCTTCTTCGGCTGGACGCGTGGCCACGATTCGATGTGTGGGATGTCGACGTTCGCACTGCCGTACTGGAAATCGATCGGGATCTCGATCGCCCCTGGTTGCGGGCGTCCGGTACTGACGTCGGTTGCCACGCGGAGCAGCGCATCCGGGATGTCCTCGGTCCGTCGCACACTCTCGGTGCGACGTGTCACAGAACGGAGCATCTGTAGCTGCTGTTCGGCTTCGTGCAGGAACCCTTTGCCCTTCCCGTAGAAGGTGGAGTCGATCTGCCCGGTGATCATCATCACCCGTGACGAAGCGAACCCCGCTTCGAAGAGTCCGTTGATCGAGTTGGCTGCTCCTGGCCCGGTACTCGTAATCGCGACGCCCAGCTTCCCGGTTACGCGGGCATAACCGTCAGCGGCGTGGAGGGCACCCTGCTCGTGCCGGACGCTGATCGGCGTGATTCCCCCTTTGCGGAGGATCGCGTCGTAAATCGGGATGTTGTGGACGCTGACGATGCCGAACACGTGCTCGACCCCCAGCGCCTTGAGCGTCTCGACAACGGCTTCGCCGCCGGTCATTTCCTGCACTGGACTGCCCTCCGGAAGATGTTCCTGCAGCCCGCACCATATGGGCTTTACGCCGTGGTGCCAATGACCTCGATGGCAACAAGAAGGGGGCGCGGATTCCGCGCCCCCTTCCGGGTTTCAAGAACTGCTCTGGGGACTAGTCGTCGTCCCCGTAGTTGCCCACGCCGCCAAGGCCGGGACGAGGAGGAGGAGGAGGAGCCGGTGGCTCGTTGTCCCCGTCCGTACGTCGCGTCCAACCGCGGCTGACACCGCCCAGAGGTGTGCTCGGACCGTTGCGGCCACCGCCGCCGAATCCGCTGCCGCCGCCGCCACCGCCCGGTCGACCGCCACCGAAGCCGCCGCCACCGCTGCGGGGACGTTGTCCGCCGCCACGATCGTCGCCGCTTCGCTCGGGGCGCGGTCCTCGACCGCCGCCACCGCCACCGCCGCTGGGTCGTCCGCCACCGAAGCCACCGCTCCGCGGAGGGCGTCCGCCGCCGCTGCTGCTCGTCGCGCTCGCGGGAGGGGGCTCCTCGCCGAGAAGCACTGCGCGCCGCGAAAGGTTAATCCGGCCGAGGTTGTCGACTTCGCTCACCATCACGGTGACTTCGTCGCCCACGTCGACGGCGTCTTCCACGCGGTCGATGTGGTCTTCCGCCAGCTGTGAAATATGGACGAGGCCTTCCTTGCCCGGGAGAAACTCGACGAACGCGCCGAAGTTCAACAGGCGGGTGACCTTGCCGGTGTAAATCTCGCCGACCTTCACCTCTTTGGTGAGGCCTTCGATCATCCCGATCGCCTTGCGGGCGACTTCTTCGTTGATGCCACCGACGAAGACGGTGCCGTCTTCCTCGATGTCGATAGTGGCTCCGCCGGCCTCTTCCTGGATCTTGCGAATCATCTTGCCGCCCGGGCCGATGACCGTGCCAATCAACTCAGGGTTGATGTGGATGCGGTACATCTTTGGCGCGTAGCTGGAGACGTCCTCGCGGGGCTCAGCGATGATTTCCATCATCCGATCGAGGATGAATTCGCGTGCGTCCTTGGCGTGTGCGAGCGCGGTGGTCAGCAGTTCTCGTGAGACACCACCGATCTTGATGTCCATCTGAAGGGCCGTGATCCCGGCGCGCGTCCCGGCCACCTTGAAGTCCATGTCGCCCATGAAGTCTTCCTGGCCGGCGATGTCGGTGAGGACCGTGTACTTACCGTCCTCACCCATGATCAGGCCCATGGCGATCCCGGCCACCGGTGCCGAGATTGGCACGCCTGCGTCCATCAGGGCGAGGGTGCTGCCGCAGACACTCGCCATCGAGGTCGAGCCGTTCGAGGACATGACCTCGCTCACTACGCGGAGCGCGTAGGGGAATTCATCGGTCGATGGCAGGACCGGCTCAAGCGCGCGCTCAGCGAGGGCGCCATGGCCGATCTCGCGGCGTCCCGGGCCGCGCATCGGACGGACTTCACCGACCGAGTACGGCGGGAAGTTGTAGTGATGCATATAACGCTTCGACGCGTCCGGGTTCAGCGTGTCGAGCTTCTGAGCCATGCTCAGGCCGCCAAGCGTGGCCACTGTCAGAACTTGGGTTTCGCCCCGCGCGAAGAGCCCGGTGCCGTGCGTCCGGGGAAGGACGCCGACGTGGATGTCGAGCGGCCGGATCTGTGTCACTTCGCGACCATCGGCGCGCTTGCCGTTCTCAAGGATCTGCTTTCGCATCGCCTTCTTGATGACCTGGTAGAGCGCCTCGCCGATCTCGGCTGAGGTGAACTTCTCGCCTAGCTTGGCCTGGAGTTCTTCGCGGATTGCCTTGTTCGCGTCGCTTCGCTCGCTTGCTGCGGTCGCGACGACTTCGTCCATCCGGCTCTTCAGGTGGTCGCTGACCGCCTTCACGGCGGCTTCGTTCTCGACGATCGGCGTGAATGGCTTCTTCACCGGCGCCGCTTCAGCGATGATCTGCTCCTGCAGGGCGATGATCTGCCGGTTGGCTTCCATCGCGACTTCGATCGCTTCGAGCACGGCTTCTTCGGGGCACTGCTTCGCGCCCGCTTCGACCATGACAACGGCTTCCTTGGTGCCGGCGACGATGATGTCCAGGTCGCCCGCTTCGCATTCCTGGAAGGTGGGGTTCACGATGAACTTTCCGTCGAGGCGCGCAACGCGGACGCTGCTTACGGGGCCGTTGAAGGGAATGTCACTGATGCCCAGGGCAGCGCTGGCGCCGATGGTGAGCAGCGTGTCGGGCTGGTTCTCGCGGTCGGCCGAAAGGGTCATGCCGACAACCTGGATCTCCTTGCGGAAACCCTTCGGGAACAGCGGCCGCAACGGTCGGTCGGTCAGGCGCATCGCCAGGATGCCATCGTTGCTGGCCCGGCCTTCGCGGCGGGGGAAGCTTCCCGGGATCTTGCCGACGGCGTAGAGCCGCTCTTCGTAATCAATCGTTAGGGGAAAGAAGTCGATCCCTTCGCGCGCCTCCGCCATACATACCGTGACGAGGACAACGGTGTCCCCGAGACGGACGGTGACGGATCCGTTCGCCTGGTTGGCGAGGATGCCGTGCTGGATTGTGAGGGTCTTCCCCCCGACTTCGAGTTCGTACGTTTTCATTTCTCTTTCTATCGTTCCTGTTGTGCCTGCGCTCCGGTACTTCGGTCTTACCGGCCACGGTGAAGCGCTCGTCCCGCTGTTTGGGGGACGCTGGCAAAGGAGAAGGTGTTGGGGTCCAGACCGGCTGCTGCGCTGAAGACGAACAAGGCCCCCGCTATTTGCGGAGGCCGAGTTTCCCGATTAGTTCTCGGTAGCGATTTACGTCGCGGTCATTGAGATACCGCAACTGGCGGCGACGTTGGCCGACGAGCTTCAACAGGCCGCGACGCGTGTGAAAGTCGTGCTTGTTTGATTTGAGGTGAGTTGTCAGATACTTGATTCGCTCGGTCAGCACCGCTACCTGAACCTCAGGTGATCCGGTGTCGCCATCGTGGACCGCAAACTCTTTGATCAGGTCGTCTTTGCGCTCTTTGGTCAGCAACCTTGTCCTTGCGTCTTCCTTTGCCTTTAGATCAACAAGCTCAGGCTAGCATACGTTTATGACCACGGGCAATTTGACCTCTGCGGGGCTGGTCCTACTCTCGGGCCTTCCCGGCTCCGGCAAGACGACATTGGCCCGCCTCCTTGCCGATCTTCTGCCCGCCGATCACTTCGAAAGCGATGCCGTGCGGTTCGAATTGTCAGGCCGGCCCACCTACCACCCGGCTGAAAGTGCAAAGGTCTTTGCGACAATCGAACAGCGGGCCGCCACTTCCCTCGCCGCCGGACGTGTCGCCATCATCGACGCGACGAACCTCACTGGCCGCGACCGGCGGCGCTTTGTGCGACTCGCCCGCAACCGTGGCGTCCCCCTGGTCGCGGTGCGGCTTGTTGCGCCCGAGGACGTGATCCGCGCTCGCCTTGAGATGCCACGGAAAGGCTTCTCAGAAGCTACTGAGGCGATCTACGACCAAATGAAGCTTCGCGCGCAGCCGTTCACCATGCCGGCGCTCGTCGTGGACACGCGCTACCCGCTTGAGCCATCGCTCAGCCTCGTGCGACGTCTGCTCGAAGCTAACTGACCACCGGGAAGCCGAACGACTGGCAAATGCGCCAGGCCACGTCCTCGGCCGGCGTCTTGCTGTTTTCGATCCTGATGTAGTGGGGGTGCCGGGCGAACTCCCCCTGGCTGTTCATTCGGTATCGCCGGTCGAGGTCCGCCAGGACTTCGTCGGTCAGCGTTTCTTGCTGGCGCGGCTTCTGGCGCCACCGGGTCTCGTGACGGTTGCGTTCGAGCCGGATGTCGAGGGGAGCGCACAGTTCGACGAGGTGGACCGTGGCGCCGTGCCGGGTGGCGACTTCCTGCCGTGCCCGCATCACCGCCGCATCGGTGGCGCTGTCGAAGGCCCAGACTGCGGTGTTGATCAGATTGAGCCCGGCCTTCGCGGCTTCTTCCACAATCCGTGTCTGGAATTCGGAATTCAGCGTCCCAAACTCATGCGTTTCCCGGGGGAAGATCTCGAGGAGGGGTTCGGCAGTCATCGTGTTGAACAGGAGCCGATAACCCGTCAGGTGGGCAAGCTCCTGCCCAACCGTCGTCTTGCCAACTGCCGGCGGACCGAAGATCAGGACGAAATTCATGGCTCATGCACCGTGACGGATGTCTCCGGGAGTCCGGCGTCTCGCCCGGTAGTCCACATCCGCGAGCGCGCGGCGGGCAGGTAACGCTCGATGGCGAAGGCGATCAACAGTCCTGCCATGGCAACGATGCCGCCCAAGACCGCATCGATGATGAAGTGGTTCCCCGTCGTGACCACCGAGAAGAACATCAACACCGGCCAGGCGATTCCGAAAGTCCAGGCTGCCGGGTTGCGCTGGACCTTCATCACCATCAGCCCCATGAGCAACGACCAGCCGAAGTGGAGGCTTGGGATCGCCGCGAATGGGTTCACGAACGCCTTCAATCCCTCGGCCTGGTATCCGACCTTGTCGAAGACAGCCATGGTGTCGACGAAGCCCCCGAAAGGAATGAGGCGCGGCGGCGCGACGGGGAAGAGCGCGTAGATCACCACGCCGATAGCGCCGGATGCGAGGAATGCGTTGCGGGCCAGGAAATACGTCGACCGGTGTCGGATGTAAAGCCAGACGGCCAGCACCACGATGAGCGGCATATGCGCCCAGAAGTAAATCCAGTTCATCGCGCGGATCAGGAAGTAGCTGTCGATAATCCAGGACTGCATACGCAGTTCCCAGTTGAAACCCAGCCGCTGTTCGAAAGAGATTACCGCGAAGCCGCGGACCATCGCCTCGCCCGCCCGGTCGACGACCGACCCGCGGATCGTGAAATAGATCAGGAACGACACGACCACCACGACGGCTTCTTGCAGGCCGATGCGATGTGTGACCCGCCACGCCGACGAGGCGTGTTTCCGCAGGGATCTGCCTTCGAGGACCGCCACTCGCGCTTCCTCCAATTACCCGTTCCTTCGCTTTGCCCGGGACGGGCGGAAGGCTACACTTCAGCCTCCAAACTACCAGAGTCGTAAAGGCGGGAACAGGTGGAAGTACGAGTCGAAGCCGGAGACATCACGAAATCCCATGCCGATGCGATTGTCGTCAACCTCTTCGAGGGTGTAACCGTACCCGGCGGAGCGACCGGGGCGGTTGATGCCGCCCTCGGCGGCACGATTAGCCAGCTAATTGGCCAGGGCGACATTCGCGGCAAGAGCGGCGAATACACGCTCATTCACACGTCAGGAAAGATCCCCTCGCCCCGCGTACTTGTCGTCGGACTCGGGAAGCAGTCCGCCTTTGATGTCGACGCGATTCGGAACCTGGCTGCCGGACTGGTGCGATACCTTCGGAAGCCCGGGATTAAGACCGTCGCGACGATCGCTCACGGCGCCGGAATCGGTGGACTCGATCCGGCCGCCTGCGCCCAGGCTATCGCTGAAGGCGCCCTCCTCGGTGAATACCGGTTCACCAAGCACAAGAGCAAGGGCAACGACGACCTCGACGTTCTCGATTTTTTCGTCATCCTCGAAGCTGGCGCCGCGAAGCTCGCCGCGATGACCGCGGCCGCTGACCGAGGAGCGATTCTTGCCCGGGCCACGAACTTCGCCCGCGACCTGGCAAATGAGCCTTCCAACCACCTTACCCCGACGGACCTCGCGACCCGTGCGGGTGAGATGTCCAAGAACGCCGGTCTCGAATTCGAGGTGCTCGAACGCGCCGATATGGAGCGCAAGGGGATGGGCTCGTTGCTATCCGTGGCGAAAGGCAGCGCCCAGCCCCCGAAGCTCGTTCGGATCAGCTACCGCGGCCGTCCCGGGGAGGGGTATGACCTTGCCATGGTAGGGAAGGGGATTACCTTCGACACCGGCGGTATCAGCATCAAGCCCGCCGCGAACATGGAGGCAATGAAGGCCGATATGACCGGCGCCGCCTCGGTGATTGCGGCAATGCAGGCAGTGGCCGCGCTCAAGCCGAAGTCGAACATCATGGCAATCGCCCCCTGCACCGAGAACATGCCTGGCGGGAACGCCAGCAAGCCCGGTGATGTGGTGACTGCGATGAACGGCCGCACGATCGAGATCATCAATACCGACGCCGAGGGACGGCTCGTGCTCGCGGATGGCCTCTGCTACGCCGTCGAACTCGGCGCCACCCACATCGTCGACGTGGCCACGTTGACCGGCGCCGCTACTCATGTCCTCGGCGACACCGCCTATGCCGTCATGACCAACAACGACGAGCTTGCCGGGAGAGTTGAGGCGGCGGCCGTGCTGTCCGGCGAGAAGACCTGGCGCCTGCCGATGTGGAAGGAATACGACGAGTACATCAAGAGCGACGTAGCGGACCTGAAGAACTCGACCACCCGGGGCGCCGGCGTTATCGCCGCCGCGAAGTTCCTCGAACCGTTTGTCGGTGATACCCCGTGGGTGCACCTCGACATCGCGAGCGTCGACATGATGGCGAGCGAGAAGGGCTGGATCTCGAAGGGGGCCAGCGGCTATTCCGTTCGGACCCTCATCAACCTGGCCCTGGCGATGGTGGGTCAGGGGCGGTAGGGATCCGTTGACGTCTCCCGAGGCTCGCCGCGGTTTCAACGACTATCCGCTTCACCGTGCCCTCGGGATCACGCTGGAGGAGGTGCGGCCCGGCTTCGCTCGTATTGCCATGAAGACCAGCGGCCTGACCCTCGGGGGGATTGGCGGCAGTGTCCACGGCGGCCTGCTGGCGACGATGGTCGACATCGTTATGCTCGAGGCGCTTTCGGCCACCCGGCAGCCCGGCGATCAGTTCGCGGGGACGGCGGAACTCAGTATCAGCTATTTACGCCCGGCTCTTGGTGACCGCGTCTTCGCTGAGGCGACGGTAATCAAGAAGGGACGCAGCCTCGCCGTAGCTGAGGTCAGCATCATCGATGAACAGGGTCGGCTCTGCGCTCGCGGCCGAACGACATACGCGCTACGGGCCGCGAACCCGGGCTAGTTCCCTGCTTTTGGCGTCGCCGAGGCGGCGGCTGTGGCCGCCGGGCTCGAAGCCGGTGATGCAGATGTCGACGGCGAAGCGCTCGGCACCGGCGAAGCCGTCCCGACCGGCGACGCGCTCGAAGTCGGCGAGGGAGCCGCTCCACCCTGGCCTGGGACGGTGGGTGTGGTCCGGCCGTTCAAGGCGTCGTCCACTCGCGCGAGCATCTTCTGCGCCAGGCGAACGTCGAGCGCGACATCCTGCGTGCCCTCGAGGCCACTCTGGACGACCGCGTGAAGGATTCTGCCCGTACGGAAGCAAACCGCGACGTCGACAGAGTTGCCGAAGCCCTGGACCGGCGTGGTTGACATGAACCCGACCGCCTCCTCCCCAAGTCCCGTGACCTTGAAGTCGGTAATCTGCGGGTTCGTCGGGTCGATCAGGAGATCACAGAAGTACTGCTGAAGTGCCTTGCTCGCGTCGCTGGCGTTCGTGTACAGGGTGCTCTGCGCTGCGATCTGGTATGGACGTCCGAGGTGCTCGCTCGGGTTGTCCCAGCTGAAAATCGCTGCCGCTCCGCTGATGCGTCCCTCGGCGTCGAGCTTACTCTGCACCCCCTGGGGGTCGTCGCCCGGGGGCATCACCGCAGCCCAGTCCTGGTTGTTGAAGATTCGCGCATCCTGCTGGAGGTACCCGGCCGGCAGGTCCTCTTCTGCGAGCGCCATAGCCTGCAGGTCGTAGGAGTCGTCGGACTTGTTCGTCGCGTATGAAGGTCCGCTCTTGCATGCGGAACACAGCAAAACGGCTCCCAGGACCAGGAACGAGGCACGGAAGTACATGGAAAAGGCCTTCTCGGGGAAGTCAACCTATCGTACGCCCGCTACGGCTTGTGGAGATTGGTGGTCCCTTACCGCTCGTTTTCGGAAGGAAAAGAAGCGCTCACTCCAGAAGCAACCAACGACGCTACTGTCTTTGGCCGCCTGAGCCCGCTACGCTCGCCGGGTGCGTGTGCTGATTGCTCCCCAGGAGTTTCGTGGCAGCCTGAGCGCCGATGAGGCCGCCGCGGCCATCAAGGCCGGTATTCGCGCCGCACAGCCCGCATGGCAACTCGATGTCCTCCCTCTTTCCGACGGCGGTCCCGGGTTCATCGATGCGCTTCGCCGGGCGGTAACCGCCGACACGTCGGCGGAGGTGGTGCAGGACGCGCTCGGACGCAAAGTCCTCGGAAGGTTCGCGGTGGTCCGCGCCGATCGCACCGCCGTCGTCGAAGCGGCTCAGGCGAACGGGCTCTATCACCTGTCGCCAGGAGAACTCGACCCCCTCCGGGCGGATTCGTTCGGCGTCGGACAGCTGATCATGGCGGCCGTCGCGACCGCCCCATCGCGTCTGGTTGTTGGCCTGGGAGGCTCGGCGACCACAGACGGCGGCGCAGGGATGGCCCGGGCACTTGGGGCCCGCTTCCTCGACGATGCGGGAAGGCCGCTGGCGCCCGGTGGGGCTGCCCTTGCTGGCCTTGCCCGCATCGATTGGCAGAGGCCAGCGGCGCTAGAAGGCCTCGAAGTCATCGTCGCCAACGATGTCACCAACCCTTTGCTCGGACCCGATGGTTGCGCCGCTATCTACGGCCCACAGAAGGGCGCGAGCCCGGGACAGGTCGAAGTGCTCGAAGGTGCCCTCGTTCGGTATGCCGCGGTGGTAAAGCGGTCGCTCGGGGTCGACGTCGCCACGATTCCCGGTGGAGGGGCAGCCGGCGGATTGGGCGCCGGGCTTGTCGCGTTCCTGGGGGCACGCGTCGAGAGTGGTTTCACTATCGTCGCGGAGGCGACGAACCTCCGCGCCCGTCTCGCGCAGGCTGATGTGGTAGTGACCGGTGAAGGGAGCTTCGACGCGCAATCGAGCCGCGGCAAAACCACCGGACGGATCCGGGATCTGGCGCGGGAAGCGGGCACCCCGGTCGTGGTGTTCTGCGGTCGGTCTGACGTGGCGGGTTCCGGCGTCTTCGCCCTCACCAGCCTCGAAGCCGACCACGACGTATCAATGCGGAACGCCGCGGAGTTGCTCGAAGCCCTCGCGGCCCGGTGGGCTGCCGACCAGCCCGCCTGAAGGAAGCCTGGTTCAGTCGAGGCGCTGAAGCGCGCTGCGAGCGCGGTGTGAATCGACCACTCGAAGCCCGAGCCGAGCAACCGTAGCTCCGTCGGCGTGCGCGGCCTCGTACACCTTGGCCTCGGCTTGCAGGCGCTCGACCGTCGTCGGTATCGGCGCGAACACACTGTTGGCCGCGCCCGCAGCCCGGCCGTCGGGCAAGACCGCGCCGGCAAACCCGGTGTGCGCCTGGATCAGCAGATCAAGCCCGCTGACTCTCGTGAGCGGCAGGCCGCCATGCGCCCGCGCCGCCGCGACCACCAGGCCCCGGGCGTACGCAAGACGCGGACCATGTTCTTCGTGCCGCGCGTGGATGTCTTCGGCATATCCCGCGGCGTCGAAGACGAGCCCGCCGACCCGAGGGGCCGCGCCCGCAATCTCAACAGCTCGCAGGAGCCCGACGGCACTGTCGATTACCGGAAAGGCGGCGACTGTTCCCGGCTCGATGCCACGCGTGTACTCAAATTCGCGAAGCAATACGGCCAGATCGCGCACATCCTGCGGCTCGCTCGCATGCGGGAGGAACACCGCCGACAGGTCGGGAGTCACGAGGGCATCGAGGTCGTCGCGCAGGAGTTCCGTCCGGGGGTGGTTGACGATCGCAACGGCCAGTTTTCCCGCAGCTCGAATGCGCGGGAGCGCCACGGTGGCGGCCGAGCGCAGCGTGCCAACTGCCTTCCTGGCGTCGTTCAGGGTCAGTGCGATTGCATCTGCTTCTGACGCCAGGGCTTCGTCGAGGCCCTCGCCGCTGGCCGGGATCAGGATCGTGCTGCGAATCCGCATCAGGGTTCCGTGCCTCCAATCACTCCGCCGATGATTGTCGGCGTTTGGTTTGGCCGGACTGCCGCGAGATGCAGGTCCTGGAGCAGCCCCATGATGTTCTGAAGGTGGTCGAGCACGTGCCGGTACATCAATTCCGCGATCCACTGGCAGGTAAGCGGCCCCCAGCGCGTGTCGGTCCGGACCCGAGTCCAGGTCAGGTCGCTCATCTCGCGGAAGATGAGAAGTTCCTCGTCACGAATCTTCGCGATGTCATTCACGATCCCGGCGAGCGACTCGTCGGGCCGGTAGCGGCGGTCGAGCCATTCCCGGCGGTTGTAGTCTCGAGGGTCCAGCATGTCGGGCACGGTCGCCCAGCGGAGCAGCGGCAGGTAGACCTCCTGCTCCATGTCTCGCATGTGGGAGAGGTGTTCGTGGATCGACCACTGCCCCGCTGGCTGGTAGATCCATTGTTCGGCCGCGATTCCTCGCACGGCCCATCCGAGGTCATCGGTCGTGCGGCGAATCCGCGAGACCAGCTCTGATCGGTAGGTCGACGTTTCGCTCACAGGAATCGCACCTCTGCCCCGCCGGTCGCGTTATCGGGAGTATAGGGGGTGCCCCGCGGTTCGGGTAGGAAAACCGGGCTACCTGTCGTCCGGGCGAGGAAGGCTCTTTGCCAGCCCTTCGTAGCGTCGCGAGAGCTTCCCCACATCAGGCGTCGCTCCCAGCGCGGCGTTGACTTCCTTGCCGTACTTCGCCTCTGCCGCGGCGACCTTGTCCGCCTCCGTCAGGTGGCGGAGGAACAGGCTGACGATGCGCTGCATCTCATGGGCGGTTGCTTCACCTGTCGCTATTGCCCCGCAGACCGGCGGAGTGAAGGCGGTGTCCATTCTGCGGGTGAAGACTTCTGCACGGCTTCCACAGACTCTGCATCGAAACTCGTAGAAGGGCATACAGGCACCCTAGCAGCCGCCCCGGTGCCGCAATGTTAAGCACGACGAAGCCCTGGTCACCAGCGTGCCAGGGCTTCGAAGACTGTGCGTGATTGGGGTTAGTTGAGGACTTCGTCCAGGCGCTTCTTCAGGTCGCTCTTCGGCCGATAGCCGACGATCTGGCCAGCGAGCTTCCCGTCTTTGAAGACGAGGAGCGTCGGGATGCTGCGGATGCCGAACTTGGTCGGAACGGCCGGGTTCTCGTCGGTGTTCATCTTGAAAAAGTTGACCTTGCCGGCGTACTCGTCGCCGAGTTCTTCGACGATCGGAGCGACCATGCGGCAGGGACCGCACCAGGGAGCCCAGAAGTCGACCAGGGTCGGCAGATCGCCTTTCACGACGTCACTATCGAAGGTTGTGTCTGTTACTTCGCGAATCTCTGCCATTGCTCTTGCTCCCGGTGTTTTTGGGCTAGACTGATTCTGAAGCCCAGAAGATGTACCGAATATACCCCACAGGGGTATGCGCCGTCAAGGGTCCAGGAGCCCCAGAAATGCAAGCCGAAGAAGAAAAGAAGCTCCTTGATCGCCTCGCTCGCGTCGAAGGCCAGATTCGCGGCCTTCGGAAGATGCTCGAGGAGGAGCGGGCCTGTACAGACGTCTTGACCCAGCTCCTCGCCGCCCGCTCGGGGCTCGAACAGGCGGGACTGCTCATCCTCGACAAGCACCTCGAAGACTGCGTCCTCGAAGGCGTCGACCTGGAGCCCTCGGCCCAGGCCCAGTTGCGCGAGACCTTGCGGCTCTGGAGCCGTCACAGCGCCGGTGTGTGAATCCTTGTTAATTGCGTAGTTTTCTTCGCCTTTGCTAGGATGCGCAGCAAGGCGGCAGTGTGAATGGAGTCAAGTTCCGTTCTC
>Ga0209638_1001030_pt1 | contig 18187 bp, 17 predicted proteins | sample BarGraNGADG00211_FD_184490 | JGI IMG/M metagenome (GOLD analysis project Ga0209638, IMG submission 184490) | Arctic peat soil microbial communities from Barrow, Alaska - Barrow Graham LP Ref core NGADG0002-211 (SPAdes) (version 2) | ecosystem: Environmental > Terrestrial > Soil > Wetlands > Peat...
GAACCCTCGCACGTCAGTCGAGGGCGATGCTCACACTACGCACCACGAAACCCAGTGCGGTTCACCGCCTGACATCGCCGGCATCACGGCGCGGCGGTTGGGTCGTAGCGCGGCCGTGACCAGATCTTCCGCAATCCCATTGGGTCGGGCCGTCGCCGGTCGCTGCCCCCGAATCATCGAAGCCGGCCCAATCGGGCCGGCTTCGTTCGGGAGGAGGGAACGGGCGGCCCGTGGCCGCCGGGCGGGGCCTAGATCTCGGGGATCAGCACTGCGGTGACGACGTGGATGACGCCGTTGCTGGCGCGGATGTTGAAGAGCTCGTCCTTGATGTCGATCCGGGAGGTCGTGCCGGTCGTCGTGAAGAGGACGCCGTTGTGGATCGCCCAGACCGGCTGGCCGAGCAGGGTCTTGACCGCGTTGATCTTGCCCCAGGCGGCAGGCAGGACGTCCTTCGCGTAGGCGTCGCCGCTCACGACGTGGTAGAGCAGGATCTTGGTGAGCTTGGCCTTGGGGAGCGCGGTGCAGACGTTCGCCGGGGTGAGACCGGCCGCGCTGAAGGCGGCGTCGGTCGGGGCGAACACGGTCAGCTGCTTGCCGCTCGTGAGGGCCTTGCCGACCGCCGGATCGGCGCAGCCGACCGCGGCGAGGAGAGTCTTGAAGTTGCCGTTCGCCGTGGCGATCCCGACGATCGTCTGGGTCGGCTTCGAGGCCGCCAGGGCGGTCGAGGGGACGATGGCGAGCACGAGCGCTGCCGCGCCGAGGAGCAGTGCAATCCGCTTCATCCGGTGAGAACCTCAGTGTGGAGTTGGGTTGACGTCTACTCTTTCGGAGGCGGGTCCGCGGCGGATTGGGCGGCCGCCTGAGGCGGCTGCGCCACGGCCTATCCTTGACGCGTCCCGAGTTCGTGTGCATCCATCGGAGGGCCCATGTCAACACGTGCAGTGGCCGCGATCCCGGGCGTCCGATCCACCAGCCTGTTTCGCTGGAACGGCGTCCTAGCCGTCCTCCACTTCGTTCAGTTCGTGGCCATCCTGGCCCTCTCGTTCGCGAAGAACCCGTTGGTGACGTCGCCGGTGGTTGGCACCTACCTGCGCTTTGACGAGTCGACCCGTCACCTGGTCACCGCCCAGCGCTCCGTCTGGGATCTGCCGATCGGCCCGGCCGTCGCCCTCTTCTTCCTCATGAGCGCCGTGGCCCATTTCGCCATGGCTCTCCCGGCACGCCGCTGGTACGAGGCGCACCTCGCCCGTGGCCAGAACCCGATCCGCTGGATCGAGTACTCGTTCTCCTCGAGCGTGATGATCGTCGTCATCGCCGCCCTCGCCGGCGTCCAGGACGTCGGCGCGCTGATCGCGATCTTCGGCGTCAACGCGGCGATGATCCTGTTCGGCTGGAGCATGGAGATCGCCAACGAAGGCCGCGACCGGCCACAGTGGCTCCACTACGTCTTCGGGTGCCTCGCCGGCGCCGTTCCGTGGATCGTCATCTTCGTGACCCTCCTGATCTCCGCGACGGAGCCCGGCTCGGCACCCATCCCGGGATTCGTGATCGGGATCTTCGTCTCGCTGTTCGTCGCCTTCAACGTCTTCGCGATCAACATGGTCTTGCAGTACCGCAAGATCGGTCGCTGGCGCGACTACCTGTACGGCGAGCGGGCCTACATGCTCTTCAGCTTGATCGCCAAGTCGCTGCTGGCCTGGCAGGTCTTCTTTGGGACCCTGCGGCCGTAGGCCTGGTGCGTATCGGCACGCTTGTTGTTCCTGCGCGCCCGACGCCCTCCGGGCGCGCCATGACAACCTGAGGCAGAGCGAGGGTCAGGCCGTTCGAATAGGCCGCCGGCGTCAGGCGTGCCCCGACGATCGACCGACCCTTGACGACGATGCGGTCGTAGATCGCATGCAGCAGGTCCGCCCTGGCCTCCGGGACGTCGGCGTTGACCCACGTGTCCGCCAACACCCGGAGCCACTGAACCGCCCGTTTCGCGGCCAGATCACCGCGCTGGGTCGTATCCACGGTCGCAAGATCCTCGCGGAGTTGCCTGAGACGGTCGAGATACGCCATGTCGTCGATCCTTTCCGCAACGTGGTCCAGGGCCAGATCGCGCATCTGGCGTTCGATCCGCGACCGGTCGAGACCGACCGGTCGGTCCGGTGAGCCCAGCGCGGCCACGACCCGCGCGATGACCCCGTCGTCGATGGTCAGTCCGGCGACCTGGGCGACGACCGGCGCTTCCCACGTCTCGTCGCCGTAGCGCGCTTGAGGTCCCCACGCCGCGCACGGGTTGAGGTGGAGCTTGCGGTGACGCCCGTCGCCGAAGGTCCCGTCGCTGCGCAACCGTCGCCCGCAGACACATTCGAGGAGGCCCGCCAGAACACCACGTGCTCCTCCCCGAATACCGATCCCTGTTCAGCGACGAAGAGCGACGGTTCGCGCGGATGCGGCTCGGAATCCCTGAGCAGAAGGAGGGGGAAGGATGATCAGGCGGTTCGTCGACGAGGACCCCGGCTACGTCGCGTGGCTGGCGGCCCATCCGCTGGGCTTCGTGCTGAATACGTTCCCCCACGTGACCGCTTCGTATCTGGTCCTCCATCGCGCGAAGTGCCGGACCGTCAATCGCCCGCTATCAGACGACCGATGTTGGACCCACTAGTTCGGCAAGACGTGCTCGGACGATCGCACGGAACTGGCCGAGTGGGTTCGACGGAAAACGGGCAAGTCCGTGCAACGTGCGGATCCTGCCTTTCGGCCGAGACGTCAGTGGCGGGCAAGTCGGCGCTAGCGGGCCAGCCGATTGGCCGCCCGCAGGGTCCGCGAGCTCCCCGCCCGGATATCAAGGAGATCCGCCACGGCGGCGAGCCGGTCCGCATCGTGATCGACCAGACCGGTCGCGGGGCTGGCCACGCCGGGCCGCCGCTCGTGATCGAGGGTGCCCAGTGGCTCGCCGAGTTCTTCTTCCGGCGCGACCCGAGTGCCGTCGGCGCGATGTCCTACGACACTTGGATCGCGGCCACGCAACAGGATTCGGAGCGAATGACGCGGATCATCGATGAGGACATCACGGCCGTGAACCGGACGATGGCCGCCCGAACGCCTCACCAGACGTGGGCGCCGATCGTCGCGGGCAACGACTGGGCGTGGTTCACGGCCCTGGATCCCGAATGGGACCTATTCGACCTGGAACCGGTTGCGTGGCGCGAGGCCGGGATCGCCACTCGGCTGCGAAAGGCGTTCGGAGCCATCCATCGGCCGGGCCTCGGGATTGCCGTCACGACGAAGGTGCTCCACATCAAACGGCCCAGGCTGGTGCCGGTGCTGGATAGCCTCGTCATCGCACAGATCGGCGGACGCGTCGACGATGACCCCGCGACCTGGGCCGCCGCGGTTGAGCACATCCGCGCAGTAGGCCGGGCCAATCTTCCACAACTCCGCCTGATTCGCGACCATCTTCACCGCGTGGGCCTGCCTGACCGAACGCACCTGCGCGTGCTCGATGCGCTGCTGTGGACCAGCAGTCCTGGTTCGAATCTGTTATCGAGTTTGGACGGGTGGGAACGAGTCGTGCGCCTTGGCGGCCCGAGCGGTCGAGATGGCAGGCTGCGGTCGAGCAATACGGCGCTTCGGCCGTGCCCACGGCGGGGATCACGGTCGGGCTCGCCCGGCTCCTCCAGGCGCGCGAATGCTGGCTGCTCGTCACGGGGGAGCGGAAGGCGTCGATCCTGCGACGCGCGCTGGAGGCGCCCGAGGGGCCGGACTGTCCCGCCTCCTACCTCCGGCGGCACGCGCGGCTCAGGGTCATCGTCGACGAGCCGGCCGCGGCAGAGCTGCGTCCCCGGGCCTGACGACCCCGGAGGCGGCGGATCCGGGGGCCGGTCCTCGGGCGTTGACTCCGGCGCCACGAATCGGCCCATGCGCAGCTGTCGGCGGCTGTATGCGCGGCGCTGTGGGCGTGGTCCCGGCGCGTGGCGCCACACATCGGCCCCAGGGACAGCCGGCGGGCTCGCAGCCACCGTCGGATGGGCGGAATCGTGGCCCGTGGGCCAACACGCCTCTCCCGCGTGTCGCGGCCCCCTGTCGCGAGCCCCCGTCGCCAGCCCCCGTCCAGGGCCCCTGTCGCGAGCTGTGCGTCGCCGGCCCTCGTCGCGAGCCGCGTGTCGCGGGCCCCCGTCGCGAGCCGTGCGCCGCCGGACCCGACCGCCATGGCCGTGGCTCAGCCCGCCGTGGCGAGCACCACCTCCGGCATTCCGGACGGCGCGCCCGCCCCAACCCAGCGGGCCAGCGACTCGCGTGAGAACAGCTGGTCCATGACCATCGAGGACGCGCCGATCACCCCGGCCAGGCCGCCCAGCGTCGATCGCTGGATCAGCAGCTCCCGCGTCGCGAGCGGGAGCGACCGGCGGAACACGACCTCGCGGATGGACGCGAGCAGCACCTCCCCGCTCTGCGCCACGCCTCCGCCGATGACGACCAGCGACGGGTTGAAGAAGTTGACAACGCTCGCCAGCATCGATCCGATGCGCCGCCCGGCAGCCTGCAGCAGCTCCACGGCCACGGGATCACCGAACGAGACAGCTCGGGCCACGTCCTCCGCGGTCACGAACCCCTGCCGGTCGAGCGCCGCCAGCAGCCGCGGGCTCCGCCTCGCGCGGGCCGCAGCCTCGCCATCGCGCGCGATCGCCGCGCCCCCGGCCAACGCCTCGAGGCAGCCGATGTTGCCGCAGCGGCACACCACGGACCGGTCGTCGGAGACCTGGATGTGGCCGATGTCGCCCGCTGATCCCTGCGCTCCGCGGTGGAGCCGCCCGTCCGAGATGATTCCGGCGCCGATCCCGGTCCCGACCTTGACCACGATCACGTTGTCGTGGCCTGCGGCGACGCCGGACCGCCACTCGCCGAGCGCGAGCACGTTGACATCGTTGTCCACCCATACGGGCGCGTCGAAGCGCTGGGCGAACCGGTCCCGGACGGGGTAGCCGTCCCAGCCGGGCATGATCGGCGGGGAGGTCGGCCGGCCGGTCCGGAATTCGACGGGGCCCGGAACCCCGATCCCGATGCCCCACAGTCGACCGGGGAGGGCGCGCGTCGTCGCGAGCAGCTGGTCGAACAGCTCGTCCACGCGGCCGAGTGCCGTCTCCGGACCCACCGCGATGTCCGCCGGCTCGTCGCGGTGCCCGAGGATCCGGCCATCCAGCGTGGTGACGGCAACGTCGATACTGGTCGCGCCGAGGTCCGCCACCAGCACGTGGCCGGCGTACGCGCGGAATGCGAGCTGGCGCGCGGGCCGGCCTCCCGTGCTGGGCCCTGGGTCGCACTCCACGACGAGCCCGCGTTCGAGCAGCTCACCGACGCGCTGCGCCACGATGCTTCGACTCAGGCCGGTCCGCTCGACCAGCTCGCTGCGGAAACGGGAGTTGCCCAGCCGCACCTCGTCGAGGACCGCGACCAGGGCGTCCAGCGCCTCGTCGGGGAGCGGGCCTGGCTCCGCGTCGCGCACGCCCGGGACCGCCGCACCGCCCTCGCGGGCCGGTTCGCGGGAGGGGGTTGTCGGGGGGGCCACACAGGGATCATACGGGGCCGGACGTGCCCGACGAAGACCACTTTTGCCATTTGCCTGCCGAAGCATGAAGAACGGGGGCCGAACTGGCGCTTGCACGCACGATGCCTCCCGGAACGGGCAGCGCCTCGCTCAGGCACCCTCATGGCCCTTCCGGCGTGGTCGTCGCCCCCTGGCTGGCAAGTTCATCGCCCGTCGGATGGTCCAGCCGTATAGACTGGTTGTGAGAGAGATTCGGACCACGCCGGCAGGTGCGCAGATCGTCGGCCCGCCAGCCTCGGCCCAATCAGCCCGGAGGACGTCCCGCCCCACATGACGCGACGCAACGACATCGGCACCGCCGTGATCGGCAGCGGCTTCATCGGTACCGTGCACATCGAGGCGCTGCGCCGCATTGGCGTGAACGTCGTCGGGCTCCTCGAGGCCTCTCCGGAGATAGGCGCCCGACGCGCCGCCGAGCTGGGCCTTGCCCGCGCCTACGGGAGCCTGGCGGACGTGCTCGAGGACGCGCGCGTCCAGGTCGTCCACGTGACCTCGCCCAACGAGCTCCACTTCGAGCAGGCCCGCCAGATCCTCGCCGCCGGCCGGCACGTCGTGTGCGAGAAGCCCCTGGCGATGACGTCGGCCGAGTCGGCGGAGCTCGTCCGCCTCGCGGCCTCGAGCGGGCTCGTCAACGCCGTCAACTTCAACATCCGCTTCTACCCGCTCAACCAGCATGTCGCCCGCATGGTCCGGGACGGTGGCATCGGGGACGTGCGCCTCGTCACCGGCCGCTACTTCCAGGACTGGCTGCTGTACGACACCGACTGGAACTGGCGCCTGGAGGCCGAGCGTGGCGGGGCGCTGCGGGCCGTCGGCGACATCGGGTCGCACTGGCTGGACCTCACCACGTTCCTCACCGGACGCAGGGTCGAGGCCGTGATGGCGGACCTGGCCACGTTCATCCCGGTCCGCTACCGGCCGGTCGGGCCGGTTCAGACGTTCTCCACGGAGCGCGCCGCCGACACGGTCCCGGTGGAGATCCACACGGAGGATGTCGCGACCATCCTGCTGCGCTTCGAGGGCGGCGCTCGCGGCTGCGTGGCCATCTCCCAGCTGAGCCCGGGCCGCAAGAACAGCCTCGCGTACCAGATCGACGGCACCTCCTCCGCCGTGGCGTGGGATTCGGAGCAGGCGGACCAGTTGTGGATCGGTCATCGCGACCGGCCCAACGAGCTCCTGCTCCGGAACCCCGCGCTCATGAACGCCGCCGGCCGCGCCGCCGCCCGGTTGCCCGGCGGTCACGTGGAAGGCTTCGCCGACACGTTTGGGGCCCTGTTTACGGCGATCTACGAGGACGTGATCGCAGGCCACCCCGCCGCGAACCCGGTCTACGCCACCTTCCTCGACGGCCACGACGAGATGCTCGTGGGTGACGCCGTCGCGACGAGCGCCCGCACCGGCAGCTGGGTCGAGGTGGCCTATCCCCCCGCCGCGCAGCCCACCGGCGCCCGCTCCAACCCCGCCAGCCCGGAGGATCAGCCGCGATGAAGCTCGGCTTCCTGACCGCACCGTTCCCGCAGACCCCGCTGATGGAGGTGGCCGACTGGGCCGCCGGCTCGGGCTTCGAGGTCCTCGAGATCGCCTGCTGGCCGGTTGCCACCGGGCCCACTCGCCGCTACGCGGGCACCAGCCACATCGACGTCGCGAACCTGTCCGCGAGCCGGGCGACCGAGATCCGGGACGAGCTCGCGAGCAAGGGCCTCGCCATCTCCGGCCTCGGCTTCTACCCCAACCCGCTCCACCCCGACCCCGCCCACCGGGAGCGGGTGATCACGCACCTGAAGCACGTCATCACGGCGGCCGAGAAGATGGGCGTCCCGCTGGTGAACACGTTCATGGGCGGCGACGGGTCCAAGAACCAGGACCAGAACTGGGAGGAAGCCCTCCGCGTCTGGCCGGAGATCGTGGCATTCGCGAACGACCACGGCCGGAAGATCACGCTCGAGAACTGCCCGATGCTGTTCTCGTACGACGAGTGGCCGGGCGGCCACAACATCGCCACGACCCCGCGCATGTGGCGCCGGATCCTGGAGCAGTGGGGCGGCACCATCGGGCTCAACTTCGACCCGAGCCATCTCGTGCTCCAGATGATCGACATGCGCCGGTTCCTCAAGGAGTTCGGCCCGCACGTCCTTCACTTCCAGGCCAAGGACCTGATGATCGACGTCGACGGGCTCTACGAGCGCGGCGTGTTCTCGATGGGCATGGGCTGGCAGATCCCGCGCATCCCCGGTCTGGGCGAGGTGGACTGGAGCGTCGTCTTCTCCGAGCTCTACCGCCAGGGGTTCGAGGGGGACTGCATCATCGAGCACGAGGACCGGCGGTTCGAGGGGACCGACGACAAGGTCAAGCAGGGCTTCCTCATCGCGAGGGACGTGCTGCGGCCGTACTGCAGATAGCGTCCCGACGAGGAGCCCCATGACACTCTCGATCGACAGCCTCACCGAACGCGACATCGCGAAGACGATCGACCACTCGCTTCTCCGACCCGAGCTGGACGACGCGGCCGTCGAGGCCGGCTGCCGGCTGGCGGCGAAGTACGACGTCGCGTCCGTGTGCCTCCGGCCCGCCGACGTCAAGCGCGCGGCAGCGATCCTCGCCGGCACCGACGTCGCGGTCGGCACGACCATCGGCTTCCCACACGGAAACCACCTCACCCGGACGAAGGTGTTCGAGGCGCAGCAGGCGCTCGCCGACGGGGCGACGGAGCTGGACATGGTTCTCCCGATCGGCGCCCTGCGGTCCGGCCGCGACGCGGACGTGCAGGCGGACATCCAGGCGATCGTGGAGGTCGGCCACGCGGCCGGGGCAATCGTCAAGGTGATCTTCGAGAACGCCTACCTCACCGACGACGAGAAGGTCCGGGCGTGCCGCCTGGCCGAGGCGGCCGGCGCTGACTTCGTCAAGACCAGCACGGGCTTCGCGCCGTCCGGCGCCACGCACGACGACCTGCGCCTGATGCGCGCGAACACCTCGCCGCGCATCCAGGTGAAGGCGGCCGGCGGCGTGAGGACGCTGGACGCGCTGATCGCGGTCATGGAGCTGGGCGTCAGCCGCATCGGGGCCACCGCGACCGAAACGATCATCGAGGACTTCCGGGCCCGCAAGGCCGGCCAGGCGGCCGTCGGTGCGGCCGACGCGGCCGCCGTGCATGGGGGCGGCGACTGATGCCCGGGGCCCGCACGGGCGAGGTCCGCGTGGGGATGCTCGGCTCCGGGTTCATCGGCGAGTTCCACGCGCTCGGCCTGCGCTACGTGCCGGACGCCCGGGTCGTCGCGAACTACGGCGCCGGGGCGGAGCGGCGGGAGGCCTTCGCGCGGCGGCACGGGAGCCGGCCCGTCGACTCGATCGAGGCCCTGTGCGCGGATCCCGAGGTTGATCTGGTCGTCGTGTCCCTGCCCAACCAGCTCCACCTTGATGCGGTGCGCGCCTCGGCCGCCAACGGCAAGGCGGTGGCCTGCACCAAGCCGCTGGGTCGGAACGCCGGCGAGGCGGCCGGGATGCTGCGCCTCGTCGTTGACGCGGGCGTGTTCCACGCCTACCTCGAGAACGTCGTGTTCAACACCGAGATGATGCGCATGCGCGAGATGATCGAGGCCGGATCGATCGGCCGGCTGGTCACGTTCCGCGCGCGCGAAGGCCACAGCGGTCCGCACGCGGCGCACTTCTGGAACGCGGAGCTCGCCGGCGGAGGCGCCCTGCTGGACATGGCATCGCACGGTGCCGAGGCCGCACGTTACCTGTTCGGCAAGGACGTCGCCATCCGCGACGTGTTCGCCTGGGGCGACACGCTTGTCCACGGGGCCCGGACCACGGCCGAGGACAACGCGCTGATGCTCATCCGCTTCGCCGACGGGCGGATGGCGACGGCCGACGTCTCGTGGTCGTCCAAGGGCGGCCTGGAGGGCCGGTTCGAGGCCTGGGGCGACGCCGGCCGGATCGTCCAGGACATCAGCTCGACGGCGCTGCGTGCGTTCATCGGTCGCCCGGCGGGCTACCTCGGCGAGAAGGCGGATGCCGACACCGGGTGGGTCTTCCCCGTTCCCGACGAGACCCACGTCCACGGGCACGACGCGATGATGCAGCACGTGGTGGAGTCCTTCCGCTCGGGCACGACCCCGCGGGAGACGTTCCGCGACGGCTACGTGGTCAACGCGATCCTGGACGCCGCCTACCTTTCGATGCGGAGCGGGCGCTGGGAGCCGGTGATGCTGGACGACGCGCTCCTGGCGGCCGCTTCGTGACCGGGACGCCGGCCGTGCACCGGATCGCCGGGACCACGAACGTCCCGGAGCGCGTCGCCACCCAGGACGAGGCCGGCCTTGGCATCGGCCTGTTTACGCCTCATGCTGACGCACTGGTGGCCGTCGACGGGCCGGATGCTCCGGTTCGACCGGGCCCAACGGCGGAGCGGTCACCATCGTCAAGTCCATCAAGGTCCGGACCGCCGAGCTCTTCGGGGAGCGCGGGGCGATGCTCCCGGTCATCACGCGCGCGAGCGCCGTGGGGGCCGAGCGGTCGAGGATATTGTTCGATCAGGCCTATCGAGAGCATGCGCGACGGCTCGCTCGTGCGATCGACCAGCGAGGAGGTGGGTGACGAAGCGATCACACGAGCAGGACGCAGCGATCACGGCCCGACCGGTGCTCCAGTGGGGAGCCGGCGGGCGGCGCATGGAGGAGTTCCGTTCATGAAGAGTCTCGGATTCGTTCGAAGCACAGTGGCGGTGGCCGCGGTCGCGGTCATCGTCGGCGCGTGCTCGAGCGGTAGCGCATCGCCGGCCGCGTCGGCGGCGAGCAGCAGCGCCACGGGCGCCAGCAGCGCCACGGGCGCCAGCTACACCATCGGTGTCTCGAACACGCTCCAGGGCAACGGCTGGCGCGAGGCGATGATCTGCTCCATCAAGGCGCAGGCGCTCGCCTCGGGGCGCGTCAGCTCGCTGACGATCGACCACCGGAACACGGACGCCGCGGGCCAGCTCTCGGACATCCGGGACCTGATCGCCAAGGGCGTCAAGGCGATCATCGTCAACCCGGTCAGCCCTGACGCCGTCAATGCCGCCCTCAAGGAGGCGATGGACAAGGGCATCGTCGTGGTGGCGGTCGACATGGGCGTGACGCAGGCAGGCGCCTACCTCATGGCCAACGACCAGCTGAACTACGGCTATCTCGGCGCCAAGTGGCTGTTCACGCAGCTCAACGGCAAGGGCAACGTCATCTACATGGGCGGCATCGCCGGCGCCTCCGCCGACACGGACCGCGCCACCGGCTTCAAGAAGGCGCTCGCGGAGTTCCCGGGCATCAAGGTCGCCAAGGAAGTCGCCACCGGCTGGGACAATGCCAAGGCCGTCCAGCAGATCAGCGACATCCTTTCCAGCGGCATCCCGTTCGACGGCATCTGGACGTCCGGCCAAGACAACGTCATCGTTGACGCGCTGAAGACGGCTGGCCACGCGTACGTGCCGATCGTCGGCGCGGACAACGCTGGCTTCGTCAAGCAGCTCCTCACCGAGAATGGCCTGAAGGGTGCCGCGGTCACGAACCCGGCCTCCGTCGGCGGCGCGGGCCTCGCCCTCGCCATCAAGATCCTCGACGGCCAGAAGCCGTCCGACCCGAAGGTGCTCGTCACCCCGGCGGTCTGGGACAACACGACCGAAGCGGGCAAGGCGAGCCTGACGGCAGCCAACGACCCGGCAATCGACGCAACGTGGCCGCTCGGGATTCAGATCCCGGACTGGACCACCTACACAAAGGCCCAGATCCTGGCCTGCAAGGGCCCGGGCGAGTAGCCTCCCGCGGGTTCCAAGCTCCATTGAGGGATGCCGGTTCTCCGGCATCCCTCGTACTGTGACCCTGAAATGACTGACCTGCTCCTCGAGGCCACCGGGATCGCGAAGCGCTACGGCGCCGTCACGGCGCTGCGCAACGCCTCGCTGTCCGTGCGGCCCGGCGAGGTCCACGCGCTCATGGGCGCCAACGGCGCCGGCAAGAGCACGCTCGTGAAGATCCTCACCGGCGCGGTCCGGCCGGACACTGGGACGATCCTCGTCGGCGGGCAGGCACGCGACGTCCATTCACCCGCGGCGGCGCGCCGCAGCGGTGTCGTCTCCGTATACCAGGAGCCGGCATTCATCCCGGACCTCGACATCGAGTCGAACCTGCGGCTCACCGCGACGCCGGTCGAGCCGTTCCGCGCGTTCGTCGCCGACCTTGGCGTCCCGGACCTCAACTTTCGCGCCTACGCGCGGGACCTGCCGCTTGCGGTCGTTCGCGTGCTCGACCTCGCGCGCGCGCTGGCTCAGCAGCCCGACATCCTGCTGCTCGACGAGATCACCGCCGCGCTTCCGGCAGACCTCACCGAGCGGGTCCTCGAGATCGTCGGCCGGCAGCGCGAGACCGGTCGCTCGGTCATCTTCATCTCCCACCGCCTGCTCGAGATCGCCGCCCTCTGCGACCGCGCCACCGTCCTGCGGGACGGCGAGACCGTGGGCACCGTGGATATGGCGCCGGGCGCGGAGGATCGGATCGTGGGCCTCATGCTCGGTCCGGCCGGCGAGGCCGCGCACGCAGCGAGCGAGGCGCGGCCCGCTGTCTCCCGGGCGAACGAGACACCGCGGCTCGAGGTGCGGGGCATCGGCGCCGGGTCGAAGCTCCAGGACGTCTCCTTCACGCTCCATGCCGGCGAGGTGCTGGGGCTCGTGGCGCTCGAGGGCCAGGGCCAGGATGAGCTGTTCGGCGTGCTCGCCGGCTCGGTCCGCCCCGATACCGGCGAGGTCCTGATCGAGGGCCGGCCCGTGCGGTTCGGTCATCCCTCGGACGCGATCCGCGAGGGCGTCGTGTACATCCCAGCCAACCGCGCCGAGGCGCTGCTCGGACAGCGATCCGTGCGCGAGAACATCGCGCTCCCGATGTCGGCCCGGCTGGCCAGCTGGGGGCCGATCCGGATGCGCCGCGAGAAGCAGGCCGTGGACGGCGCGATCGAGCGGCTGCAGATCGACACTCGCGCCCAGTCCGAGGTTCGCCGGTTGTCCGGCGGCAACCAGCAGAAGGTGACCATTGCGCGCTGGATCGCCGGCGGGGTGCGCACGCTGCTGTGCTTCGACCCGACGCGCGGGATCGACATCCGGACGAAGCGCGAGATCTACCAGCTCGTCCGCGACCTCGCGGCGGCCGGGACGGCCGTCCTGTTGTACACGTCCGAGCTCGGCGAGATCCAGGCCGTCTGCGACCGCGTCGTCGTCATCTTCGGCGGCCGCATCGTCGACGAGCTTCCGGCCGCGGGCGCCGACGAGCCGACGCTCATGCGTGCCGCGTACGCGCTGCCGCCCGGGACGCCGATGCCCGAGGAGGTCGCTGCCGAGGAAGCCGTCGCCGGGGCGCCGGCTGGGACGGGAGTGCCGTCGTGAGCGCGGCCGCGCACGCGCGCGACGGGGTGCATCGCGTGGGCGGCGCCAGCCTCGACGCGCTGCGCGCGGTCCGCCGCGATACCTGGTCGCTCGCCCTGTGGGGGCTGTTCGCCGCGCTCCTTGTGGTGGCGAAGCTCATCTCGCCGGGCTACGGCGCAACCGAGCTCACCTCGCTCGCGATCGGTGCGCTGCCGATCGCGTTCGCCGCGGTCGCCCAGGCGATCGTCGTGATCTCCGGTGGCATCGACCTGTCAGTGGGTGCGATGATGGCCCTCACCAGCGTCGTCGCCGCTGCCCAGATGAAGGACGCGAGCCCGGAGTTCGCGGTTGTCGTGGCCCTCGGCGTGCTGCTCCTGGGCCTCGCCCTCGGGGCGGTGAACGGCCTGCTGATCGTCGTGTCGCGCGTGCCGGACATCGTCGTCACCCTCGCGATGTCGTACGTGTGGGCGGGCGCGGCGCTGCTCGTGATGGGCTCGCCCGGCGGTGCCGCCGCGGACTGGCTCAAGGACATGATCTCCGGGTCGCTGCTGATCGACATCCTGCCGAAGGCCCTCGTCGTGCTCCTCGTCTGTGTGGGGTTGGCGTGGTTCCCTGTCCGGCGGTCACGGCTCGGCCTCTCGATCTATGCGATCGGCAGCAACCCGCTGGCCGCGTTCCGGGGCGGCGTGGACGTCCCGCGGACGAAGGTCGCCGCGTATGCGCTCACCGGCCTGTTCTGCGCGGCAGGCGGCCTGACGCTCACCGCGAGCACCGGCATCGGCTCCCCGATCCCCGGTCCGTACACCCTGCTCGCGGTCGCTGCGATCGTCCTCGGCGGCGTTTCGCTCGCCGGCGGACGGGGCGGCATGATGGGTCCCCTCGTCGCCGTGTTCGTCCTCTCGTTGATCCGCACGGACCTCACGTTCCTGGGCGTGGACCCGAACTTCTCGACGGTCATCCAGGGCGTGATCATGGTCGTCGTCGTGATGATCGGCGCGTTCGTCACCCTGCGAAGGAGGCGCGCATGACCAGCGTCCAGGACGCCATGGACGACCGCGCCGGCCGGGACGCCGGGGCGGTGCTCCGCCGGACGTTTCGCGACCGGCCGATCCTCCCGCTGCTCGTCCTGCTGGCCGCGCTCATCGCGGCGCTGCAGCTCGTCCAGCCGGGGATGCTCAGTGGGGCGTGGGTCTCGTCGACGATCCGGTTCGCGGTCCCGCTGGCGATCCTCGCGGCGTGCCAGACGATGACCATGCTGACCGGCGGCATCGACCTGTCGGTCGCGACGGTCGCCTCGATGGCCGCGTACATCGTGTTCACCCAGTCGCCTGTCCAGGGCCCCGTGGTCGCCGTCGCGATTGCGCTCATCGCCGCGCTCGTCGTGGGCATCGTCAACGGGATCGGCGTCGGTGTGTTCCGGGTCCACCCCCTGATCATGACGATCGCGATGAGCCTGGTCGTGCTGGGCCTGATCACCGTCTACCAGCGGATCATGGTGGCGGCGAGCGCGCGCATCCCGGATGCGGTGGCGTGGCTCGGCGCCCGCACGTCGTTCGGCTTCTTGCCGAACTCGCTGCTGCTGTTCATCCCGCTGGCCGCGCTGATCCTGTTCCTCCTGCGGCGATCCGGGTTCGGGCGGCTGCTCTACGCGGTCGGTGACAACGAGGCCGCGGCGCGCCTGTCCGGTGTGCGGGTGTGGCAGGTTCTCGTCGCCCTGTACGCGATCTCCGGGCTGCTCGCGGGCCTGGCCGGGGTCGTCTACGGCGGGCTGACCAACACGGCGACGGCAGCGCTCGTCGACGGGTTCCTCCTCCCGTCCGTGGCGGCCGCGGTCATCGGCGGCACCTCGATCTTCGGCGGGCGCGGCGGGTACGCGGGGAGCATCGTCGGCGCGCTGATCCTGACTGTCTTGTCCACGCTGCTCACGGTCCTGCAGATGCCTGAGCCGGTGCGCCAGATCCTGTTCGGGGCGATCATCCTCGTGGTCGCCGCGACGTATACGCGCATCACCGAAGAGTCGTGAGGGCCGGGGCCCCATGAGCGTGCCGTCGCTGACGCGGGAGCCGACGCGCCACCTTGGCCTCGACCTCGGGGGCACGAACCTCAAGTGGGCCGTGGTCGAGCGCGACGGCGCCGACTGGCGGACGCTCGACACCGGACAGGGCCCTTCGCACACGCAGGCCGGCCCGGAGGCCGTGGTTCACAGGCTGGGCGAGGTCGGCGGCGACGCGATGGCCCGGTGGCCGGGCGTCGTTTCCGCGGGCGTCGGCGTCCCGGGCCTGTACGACCCCGTCGCCGGCACGACGCGCTTCCTCGTCAACGTGCCCGGCGCCTGGGCCGGCCGGCCGGTCGCCGGACCGGTGTCGGCCGCGCTCGGCGTGCCGGCGTTCCTGGTCAACGACGCCCGCGCCTTCGGCCTCGCCGAGCTGCGCCTGGGCGCGGCGCGCGGCGCCTCGTCGATGGTCGGCCTGACGCTGGGCACCGGCGTCGGTGGCGTGATCGCGGTCAACGGGCGGGTGCACCAGGGCCACGATGGGACGGCGGGCGAGGTCGGCCACCAGACGATCGATCCCGACGGGCCGTGGTGCAACTGCGGGAACCGCGGCTGTCTCGAGGCGTACGCCCGCGCCGACCAGCTGGCCGCCGCGTGCGGCACGGCCACGGCCGAGGAGGCCGTTCAGCGGGCGCGGGCCGGTGACGCGCGGGCCCTCGACGGGCTGGCCCAGGTCGGCCGCTACCTGGGGATCGGGATCGCCAACCTCATCACGATCATCTCGCCCGACCGGGTCGTCATCGGGGGCGGCGTGGCCGCCGCGGGCGACCTCCTGTTCGAGCCCATCCGCGCGGAGCTCCGGCGCCGCGTCAACATGACCTCGCTGGAACCGGTCACGCTGGTCGCCGCGGAGCTGGGGATCTGGGCGGGGTCGATCGGCGCGGCCGTGCACGGCGCGGAACGCGCTTCGGAGACCGAGGCGGGGCGCGCAACGGGGGGCGCCGCGGAGAACGGAGCCGAGCAGGGCGCGGCTGACCGTCGGGCCGCGGCCGACCGTGCGGTGCAGGTTTCGGTGCAGGCGGCGGGCCCGGGATGAGCCTGCCGCGGCAGGTCCCGCACTGGCGCCGTATCGAGCAGGCGCTCCGGGAGCGGATCGCCGTGATGGATGCGGGCGACGAGCTCCCGTCGGACGCCGCGCTGTGCCGGGAGTTCGGGGTCAGCCGGATGACCGCGCGCAACGCGATGCGGCGCCTCGCCGACGAGGGCCTCGTGCTCCGGGTCCCGGGCCGCGGCAGCTTCGTCGCGGAGCCGCCCACGCACCGGCGCGCGGACCGCCTGATGACCTTCTCCCGCGAGATGGAGCGCCGCGGTCGCGTACCGAGCTCCCGGGTTCTGGCCCGCGAGATCCGGCCGTGCACCGCGGATGAGGCAACCGCGCTCGGCGTCCCGGTGGCGGAGCCGATCGTCGTCCTGCGCCGGGTTCGGTGCGCCGACGACGAGCCGGTTGCCGTGGAGACCGCCACCCTCGTCGGTCGCACGGCGTCGGCCGTGATGCGAGCCGACCTCGAGCACGGGTCCCTGCACGCGGTGCTGGCGAGCGCGGGCCATCACCTGCGGCGGGGGATCTCGACGATCACCGCCGCGGCGGCGACGTACGAGGACGCCCGGCTCCTGGGCCTGCGTCGCGGCGACCCGCTGCTGGTGGAGCGGCGGGTCATCCTGGACACGCACGGGCGCCGGCTCGAGGCAACCGAGAGCCGGTACCCGGCGGACCGGTACGCCCTCGACGTGCTGTTCGACGTCGAGGCCCCCTCCGGCGACGTTGCGCGCGACGGCGTCTCGCCGCTCGCTGGCGTCTCGTCGGGTGACAGTCGCCCGTCGGGCGCCGGCTCGCCCGCATGACCTCGCGCGAGCGGGTCCGGGCCGCCCTGACCCACCGCGAGCCGGACCGCGTCCCGTTCGACCTCGGCGGCTCGTGCGTCACCGGCATCCACGCCCGGGCTTACGCCCGGCTCCGCGAGGCCCTCGGCCTGCCCGCAGGGGAACCGCGCGTCGGCGACATCGCCCAGCAGCTGGCGGACGTGGAGCCGGACGTCATCGAGGCCCTGGGCTGCGACGTTCGCGGGGTCTCGCCCGGCGGCGTGTCCACGTATCACCGGGAGATCCGCGACGGTGGCGAGTGCCGGACCTTCGTGACACTGGTACCCCCAGACAAACACCGCCTGGCAATCCGCCTCGCGCGTTGCTGCACCGAAGGTCCTCGTGCCACGAACGAAGGAGGTGGCCCTTGATCCTCCAGGCCCTCGTCCCAGTCGGGATGAATGAGAACCAGAGACTCCACCGGCTCAAGAAGCCCGCGAGGTACTGCCGGTACTTCGCCTCCCAGTCCCAGCTTTGTCGCGTGGCCAGAAGAGCGACGTAGCGGGCTGCCAGGTTGAGGCGACGAGGCTCAGGCCCCGAGGCCCGCCCGGAAGAACGCGACGATCCGGCGCTCGTACTCGGCCGGTGCGGCGAACGCGGCCTGGAGGTGGAGCGCCCGGGGGACGAGCCAGGGCTCGTAGCCGGGGACGAAGGTCGCGTGCGCGGCGGCGAGATCCTTCGCGTGGTGGACGCTCAGCCGGTCGTCCGCGAGCCCGTGGACGATGGCGAGCGGCCGCGCCCCGATCTTCTCGACCTCGTCGAGCGGACTCCGCGAGGTCAGGTCGTCGCCCGAGATGATCCGGGCCCACAGGATCGCCCCGCCGTGGAGCCAGGTCGGGAAGCCGTTCTTCGTGAGCTCCTCGTCGGTAAAGACGTCCAGGTCCGAGTAGCCGCTATCCTCCCACGTCGCGGCGATCGCCTGTTCCTCGCCCATCGCGATCATGACCGCCACCGCGCCGAGCGATTCACCCACGAGCCCGATCCGGTTCGCGGGGATTCCCTGCTCGGACTGGAGCCAGTCCCACGCGCCGAGGACGTCGAGGTATTCCTCCGTCCCGCCCGCCCAGCGGCCGTCCTCGATGTCCGAGTCGCCCTCGTCGCGCATGTCCATCATCAGGACGGAGAAGCCGTTGCGGGCGAGCATGCCGGCCGGCAGCAGGACGACCGGGTCGTGGCGGCAGCTGCTCCCGCCGTGCACGACGACGACCGCCGGCGCGCCGGCCTTCTCGGCCGGGACCCACCAGGCGCGGATCGTCAGCCTCGGCTGGCGCGCGTCGCGGCTCGGGAAGGTGACCTC
>Ga0209638_1001031_pt1 | contig 18180 bp, 13 predicted proteins | sample BarGraNGADG00211_FD_184490 | JGI IMG/M metagenome (GOLD analysis project Ga0209638, IMG submission 184490) | Arctic peat soil microbial communities from Barrow, Alaska - Barrow Graham LP Ref core NGADG0002-211 (SPAdes) (version 2) | ecosystem: Environmental > Terrestrial > Soil > Wetlands > Peat...
CGGCACGATGACTACCTTCAAACCCGATCCGTTGGTGTTCGAGACGACCGAGTTCTCGTTCGACATGATCGCCCAGCGCCTCCGGGAGTCGGCTTACCTCAACAAAGGCCTCTGGATTCGTCTGATCGACGATCGAGCCGAACGTGAACGTTCGTTCTATTTCGAGGGCGGCCTGGTCTCCTTCGTCAGACACCTGAATAGGAACAAGGAGACTCTGAGCAACCGCCCCATCTACGTGGAGAAGCGCGAGGGGTCGACAACGATCGAGGTCGCCCTCCAGTACAACGACTCCTACACGGAGAACATCTTCACCTTCGCCAACAACATCAACACCGTCGACGGCGGCTCGCACATGACGGGCTTCAGGGCGGCTCTCACCCGGTCGCTCAACGACTGGGCCCGCCGGGCCAGCATTCTCAAGGACGCCGACACGAACCTCAGCGGCGAAGACGTCCGAGAGGGCTTGACGGCCGTCGTCAGCGTCAAGTTGGTCGAGCCTCAGTTCGAAGGCCAAACGAAGGCAAAGCTCGGCAACGCCGAGATCAAGGGTCAGGTCGAGTCTGCGGTTGCCGAGGGCATCGCCCAGCACCTCGACGAGAACCCGGCCGACGGACGCCGCATCATCGAAAAGTCGCTGACGGCTGCGCGCGCTCGCGAGGCCGCTCGAAAGGCTCGCGACCTGGTCATCCGCAAGGGCGCGCTGGAGGGCATGGCCCTACCGGGCAAGCTGGCCGACTGCCAGGAGCGCGACCCAGCCCGCAGCGAGCTCTACATCGTCGAGGGCGACTCGGCAGGCGGCTCGGCCAAGCAGGGACGCGACCGCCGCTTCCAGGCGATCCTGCCCCTTCGCGGCAAGCTGCTCAACGTCGAGAAGGCGCGCCTCGACAGGATCGTCTCGAGCGAGAACATCCGGCCTCTTGTGATCGCCTTGGGCGCAGGTATCGGCGACTCGCTCGACCTTGCGAAGCTCCGCTATCACCGCATCATCATCATGACCGACGCCGACGTAGACGGGGCTCACATCAGAACCCTGCTCCTCACGTTCTTCTACCGGCACATGCCCCAGGTCATCGAGAACGGCTACCTGTTCATCGCGCAGCCGCCGCTCTTCCGCGTCAGCACCGGGAAGGTGACGCATTACGCCCAGTCGGAAGCCGAGCGTGATGCGATCGTCAAGAAGCTCAACGCCAAGAGCACGACCGTCCAACGGTTCAAGGGCCTCGGCGAGATGAACGCCGACCAGCTCTGGGAAACGACGATGAACCCAGAAACGAGGACCCTGCTGCGGGCCGAGGTCGATGACGCGGCCGAGGCGGACGCCGTCTTCACGATGCTCATGGGCGAGCGAGTTGAACCGCGCAAGGACTTCATCAAGACCGAAGCGCGGAAGGTCCAGAACCTCGATGTCTGATCCGGTCTCGGCTGTGGTCGATCAGGCGCTATCGACCGTCGCCTCCGACGTCGTGCTCAAGTCCGAGCCTCACGCATGCTTCGGCTGCGGCGAGCTGAACACGTCCGGGCTCCAGCTCCAATTGCATGTAGTTCCAGGCGGCTGCTGGACCGAGCTCGTCGTGCCGGAGCGTTTCCAGGGCTGGGAGGGCGTCGTCCACGGCGGAGTCCTTTCCACGATCCTCGACGAGGTCATGACCTGGTCGTTGATAGAACGCGACTCCTGGGGAGTGACGGCTCGTCTCGCGGTGGACTTCAAGCGACCCGTGCTTGTCGGCATGCGGATCCGCGCCGAGGGCCGGGTCGTGGAGGACCGCCGGCGGCTGGTGGCCACGGCCGGACGCATTTTGGACGCGGACACCGGGATGGAGCTCGTCACCGCCGAGGCCAAATTCGTCACCGTGACCGAGGCACGTAAGAACGAGCTTCAAGAGCGCTACGGCAACCTGGCACAAGCCCGCCGCGACGGCGCGCACGAAACGGCAAGGGCCGAGGGCATCGGGGAGGGCGCGTGACCACCGCCACGACTGCCATGCCGTCCGCGACGACAGTCGCTTCCAACCGCTTCGTGGCCGCGCACATTGCAGGGGCGACAGCGCTCGGTCAGCGTCTCGCAGACCTCGTCGCCGATCCCGGCGACTTCGTCTCCGCACTGACATCGGGTTTTGCCGAGATTTCGGACCCGGGATACGCCGAAGGCCAGCGCCTGGTCGCCCCCGGCCTCGGTCCCGTACTCGGCGTTCGCCTGCCGCTCATGGACGCCGTCCAGAAGGCGTTCAAGCGCGGGACCAGGAATACCTCCACGGCCCAGATCCTCGACATCGCGGATCGTCTCCTGCGCGAAGAGGCGCGGGAGGCTCGCTGGTTCGGGATGTGGAACCTGGCGCGCCTGTTGCCTTCGGATCCCGAGCGGACCTGGCAGCTGCTCCGCCGTGCCGCGAGCGAGGCCGACGATTGGATCAGCGTGGACACGCTCGCCCACCCGTATGCCGAGGGCATCCTGCGCGACCGGCGGCGATGGGCGGAGATTGAACAGCTCGTTTACTCGCCGTCGCGCTGGGAGCGGCGCCTGGTGGGTTCGACCCTGGCGGCGATGCCGCACGTCAAGTTCCCGGGAAATGGCGACCGGCTCCGCGTGGGACGCGGCTTGGCGCTGGTCGAACAACTGATCGGAGATGCTGAGCCCGACGTCCAGAAGGCTCTATCCTGGGCTCTGCGAACGTACGCCCAACTCGATCCCGCGGCCGTCACCGCGTTCGCCCAGGCCGAGGCTCGCGCGGCCTGGGCAGCCAATGACGGCAACCGCGCCTGGGTCATACGAGATTCGTTGTCGAAGCTTCCAGACGACACCGCCACCGATCTTCGAGCCGCAATGGACGGCATCCGCCGACGGCCGGGTGCTCCATCAACGTCTCGTGCCGCCGCCGCCGCGGCTCAACTGCTCCCCCAACCCCCCACCGGCACGGCCCGTGCCGACGAACAGCCCCGGAGGACTAGCGCCAAGTGACCGACAACCTGGGCCTGGTGAAAGTCGTCCACGTCGAAGACGAGATGCGGACGAGCTACCTCGACTACGCGATGAGCGTCATCGTGGCGCGCGCGCTGCCGGACGTCCGCGACGGACTCAAGCCGGTCCATCGTCGAATCCTCTACACGATGGGCGAGATGGGCCTCTCGGCCACGTCGTCATTCCGCAAGTGCGCCGCGATCGTCGGCGAGGTGATGGGCAAGTACCACCCGCACGGCGACGCCGCTATCTACGACACCATGGTGCGCCTGGCCCAGGACTTCTCGATGCGCTACCCGCTGGTGGACGGCCAGGGCAACTTCGGCTCGATCGACGGCGACAGCGCGGCCGCCATGCGCTACACCGAGGCGCGCCTTACCGGAATCGCGGCCGAGATGCTGGCCGACATCGACAGAGACACGGTCGACTTCACCGACAACTACGACGGCACGCAGAAGGAACCGAGCGTCCTGCCCGCCAAGCTCCCGAACCTGCTCGTCAATGGTTCGTCGGGAATCGCCGTGGGCATGGCCACCAACATCCCGCCCCATCACCTGGGCGAGGTCTGCGACGCTGCCACCGCCCTGATCGATGACCCGGAGCTGACCTCCGACGACCTGTGCGAGTTCGTGCGCGCCCCGGACTTCCCGACCGGCGGCACGCTCTACCGCTATGAAACCAGACGCAACTCCATCACCGGCGAGAACGAGACCGTAGACGCGATCCGTGAGATGTATGCCCACGGCCGGGGCCGGGTGGTCGTGCGCGCTCAGGTCGCGTTCGAGGAGACGCGCAACGGCCGCGTGGCGATCATCGTGACCGAGCTGCCGTACATGGTGAACAAGGCGACGCTGCTCGAGAAGATGGCCGATCTCGTCAGCACCAAGCGGATCGAGGGGATCTCCGACCTCCGCGACGAGTCGGACCGCGACGGGATGCGCATCTACATCGAGATCAAGCGAGACGGCAACCCGCACAAAGTGCTGAACAACCTGTTCAAGCACACCGCGATGCAGACCGCGTTCAACATGAACATGCTGGCGCTGGTCGACGGCCAGCCGCAGACGCTGCCGCTCAAGGCCGTCCTGCAGCACTACATCGAGCACCGCCGCGAGATCGTCCGCAGGCGGACTCAGTACGACCTCGAAAAGGCTCGCGCCCGGGCCCACATCTTGGAAGGCCTCAAGATCGCGCTGGACAACCTCGACGAGGTGATCAGGACGATCCGCGAGTCGGCCGATGTCGAGAGGGCGCGCAACAACCTGATGACGCGCTTCGGGCTGACCGAGATCCAGGCCCAGGCGATCCTCGACATGCGCCTGGCCCGTCTGGCAGCCCTCGAGCGCAAGAAGATCGAGGACGAATACCTCGAAGTCATCAAGCTCATCGCCGAGCTCGAGGACATCCTAGCCAATCCGTCCCGGATCCTTTCCGTGATCAAGGACGAACTGGCCACGATCAAGGCCAAGTACGCCGGAGCCCGCCGCACCCGGATCGCCGACGACTCCAGCCGCGAGATGACCGACGAAGACCTGATCGCGGACGAGGACGTCGTCATCACCATCAGCCGGCGCGGCTATATCAAGCGTCAGCCGGTGGCGACCTACCGCCGCCAGGCGCGCGGTGGGAAGGGGATCATCGGCCACGTCACGCGTGAAGAGGATGCCGTCGAGCATCTCCTGGTCGCCAATACGCACGACTGGGCGCTCTTCTTCACCAACCGCGGCCGGGTCTTCTCGGCCAAGGTCCACACCATCGTGGACGCCAGCCGACAGGCCAAGGGGATCCCGATCATCAACCTGCCCGGCGTCCAGGTGGAGTCGGGCGAAGTCCCGATGGCGACCATCACCCTGCCGGACTTCAGCGCGGGCAAGTTCCTGGTCATGGCGACCCGCAACGGCATCGTCAAGAAGACTCCGCTCGAGCAGTTCGACAAGGTCCGCTCCAGCGGCATCATCGCCATCACCATCGCGGCGGACGACGAGTTGGCATGGGTTGACGTAGCGACGGGCAAGGACGATGTGATCGTCGCGACGGCACAGGGCAAGATCGCCCGCTTCCCGGAGGACGAAGTCCGCGCGATGGGCCGGCCGGCGGCAGGTGTCATCGGCATCCGTCTGGCCAGCCCCACCGACCACGTGGTCGGCATGAATGTGGTCCACCCAACGGCCGACCTGCTCGTCCTGACCGAGACCGGCTATGGCAAGCGCGTGGCCCTTACCGAGTTCCGACCCATGCATCGCGGCAGCCAGGGCGTCCGGCTCATCTCGCTGGAAGGCAAGAGAACCGGCGACGTGGCCGCCGTGCAGCAGGTCACCGAACTGGACGAGGAGCTGCTCCTCATCAGTGCCGGCGGCCAGGTGGTGCGGACCGAGACGAACACGATCAACCGCTACTCTTCGGGAGCTCGCGGCGTGATCGTGATGCGCCTCAACGCCGGCGACAAGGTGGTGGGCATTGCGGCCTTCCGGGCCGGGCTGGCGCAACGAGGAAGCTTGTCGGACAATGAAACACCGGACGGCTCCGACCCGACCGGCGGGAGCGAGCCAACTAGGTGACGAGCGGCAGATCACGGGAGGCCTTGTTGCAAGCGGACCAGTTTGACGTCTACACCGGGAACGCCAACCCGGTGTTGGCGCGCAACATCTGCCGCTACCTGGGTATCGACCTCGGGCGCATGGAGGTCTTCGAGTTCGCGAACGAGAATATCTTCGTTCGGATCATCGACAACGCCCGGGAGAAGGACGTCTTCCTGATCCAGCCGACCTCGCGGCCGGTCAACCAATCGATCATGGAACTGCTGATCATGATCGACGCCTTCAAGCGGGCCAGCGCCGGCCGGATCACCGCCGTGGTCCCGTATTACGGCTACGGCCGCTCGGACAAGAAAGACCAGCCGCGCGTCCCGATCACGGCCCGCCTGATCGCCGACATGCTGACGGTGGCCGGAGCCAACCGCATCCTCACCGTCGACCTGCACCAGGGTCAGATCCAGGGCTTCTTCAACATCCCGGTCGATGAGCTTACGGCCGTCCACCTCCTCTCCGGCCACTTCCGCCAGATGCAGCTGGAGAACCTCGTCGTCGTCACGGATCTCGGCTTCGCCAAGCGGGCGCGGACCTTCGCCGAGCTGCTCGACGCGCCTCTGGCGATCGTGGAGAAGCGCCGCATCGGCAATCAGGATCGGACGGAAGTTCTGAACGTGATCGGCGACGTTCGGGGCAAGCGGGCCATCATCGTCGACGATGAGATCGACACCGGCGGCACTCTCATCCAGATCGTCAACGCCCTGGGTCGCGAAGGCGTCACCGAGATGTACGCCTGCGCCACCCACGCCGTGCTGTCGGACCCGGCCATCGACCGCATCGCCGAGTCGGCTCTGCGCGAGGTCGTCGTCACCGACTCCATCCCGATCGCGCCCGAGAAGCGCGGCGGGAAGATCAAGGTCATCACCCTCGCCCCTCTGATCGCCGAAGCGATCGTGCGGATCCACCGAGGTCAGTCGGTTGGGGCGCTCTTCACCAGCGAGGTCCAGTTCACGCAGGAGATGCTCCTGTGGGACGTGGAGGACTAGACAGCCCGGTCGCAGACCGAAGGGGCCAACGGCCGGTCCGCGACCCCCATCGGCGAGGCGACTGCCGCCATCGAGACCTCGGCTCGCTGAACCGGCACACTAGGATGGCGGCCGAGAGCCCCCAGCGCGCACAGGAGACGGAACGGCAATGACTCTGCAGCTGCACCGTCCCGACGCCGACGGAACCATCCGACCCGGCGCCGAGACTGAAGGGGACTGGCGAGACGGCCTTCACGCCCGTCGCTGGCGAGTCGCGCCGCTTCGCAACTCAGAGATGAACCCGACGCCCACGCTGGTCGCGGTCGCGTTCTGGGTCGCTCTGGCGGTCCTGACCTTCGCTCTGCTGATGCTGGGCTATGGGACCCACTTCTGGACGCTCCCCGCCGCCGCGCTCTGAGGCTCGTGCAGGGGCGGTTCCCCTTCGTGGTCGAGGCCTGGCTCGAGGCCCTGGCTCATACGCTGCCTGGCCTATACTTGCACCCCGGCCCTCGATGTCATCGAGTGGCCGTCGTCGGCTGACGCCGAGGGGCGGAGCCGCCCCTGGCCGATGCCCAGGCCAAAGGCCCGCCGCACGGGCCACCAATGATCGTAGGCACTGATGCTTGGCTTCCTGAGCCGATTCGTCGACTCGAACGACCGGGAGATCCGGCGGATCCAGCCCCTGGTCGACCGGACCAACGAGCTGGAGCCCGAGATGCAGGAGCGCTCCGACGGAGAGCTACGTGCCTTCGTCGATGAGTTGCGCGAAGAGATCCTCGAGGCGGGCGAGCCCGAGGAGCCCTCCGACGATGAACTCAATCATCCCGAGCTCGAGCGCCGCCGGGAGATCGCGAAGGAACGCGGCAAGCGCGAGCACGCGCGCCTTCAGGCCGCCATGGACAAAGTCCTCCCGGAAGTCTTCGCAGCCACCCGCGAAGCCATGCAGCGCACCCTCGCAATGCGGCATTTCGATGTCCAGCTTCTGGGCGGCATCGTGCTTCACCAGGGCAGGATCGCCGAGGCGAGGACTGGCGAAGGCAAGACCCTGGTTGCGCCACTCGCCGCCGCCCTCAACGGCCTCACCGGCCGCGGCGTCCACGTCGTCACGGTCAACGACTACCTGGCCCGCCGCGACGCTCAATGGATGGGCCCGATCTATCGCTTCCTGGGCCTGTCGGTCGGGATCATCACCCACGACACGTCGTACATCTTCGAGCCGGGCTACCCCACGACCGACGAGCGCCTGCTCAATCTGCGGCCGTGCACACGGGTCGAAGCCTACGCCGCCGACATCACCTACGGCACGAACAACGAGTTCGGTTTCGACTACCTGCGCGACAACATGGTCACTGAGCTCGACCAGCGGGTCCAGCGCGGGCGTTTCTTCGCCATCGTCGATGAGGTAGACAACATCCTGATCGACGAGGCTCGGACGCCGCTGATCATCAGCGGTCAGGCCGAAGAGTCCGCCGACAAGTACTTCCTGTTCGCCCGTCTCGTGCCACGGCTGATCGCCCGCCCCGAGGGCGACGAGGAAGGCGGCGACTACTTCATCGACCTCAAGGACAAGGCCGTGTCCTCGACGGGGCAGGGCCTCGCCAAAATGGAGCGCCTGCTGGGTGTCGAGAACATCTACGACGACCCGATTCTGGCCCGCTACTTCGAGTCGGCGCTGAAGGCGCACGCCCTTTTCAAGCGTGACCGCGACTACATCGTCAAGGACGGCGAGATCGTCATCGTCGACGAGTTCACCGGTCGCCAGATGCCAGGCCGGCGGTGGAGCGAGGGCCTTCACCAGGCCGTCGAGGCAAAAGAGGGCCTGCGCGTGCAGCGCGAGAGCGTGACCATGGCCACGATCACCTTCCAGAACTACTTCCGCCTCTACGCCAAGCTCGCCGGCATGACCGGTACGGCGATGACCGAGGCTGAGGAGTTCCACAAGATCTACAAGCTCGAGGTGGTAGAGGTACCGACCCACCGGCCGATGGTCCGAGCCGACGACCCCGACCTCGTTTTCCGCACCGAGACCGGCAAGTTCAAGGGCGTGATCGACGAGATAGTCGAGATGAACGAGCTGGGCAGGCCGGTCCTCGTCGGCACCGTCTCGGTCGAGAAGTCGGAGCGGCTGTCGGAGATGCTCAAGCGCCGCGGCATCAAGCACGAAGTCCTCAACGCCAAGTTCCACGAGAAGGAAGCCCCGATCATCGCCCAGGCCGGGCGAACCGGGGCGGTAACGATCGCCACCAACATGGCCGGCCGCGGCACCGACATCCAGCTCGGAGGAAACCCCTCCGGCCTCGCGTCCGAGATGCTCCATCGCAAGGGGCTGAACCCGGCCGAGGTGGACAAGGAGACCTACTCCGGGGCCCTGGCGGAAGCCAAGAAGATCTGCGACGAGGACCACGAGAAGGTCGTCACCGCGGGCGGCCTGCACATCGTCGGCACCGAGCGCCACGACTCGCGCCGGATCGACAACCAGCTCCGCGGACGTGCCGGCCGCCAGGGCGACCCGGGATCGTCGCGCTTCTACCTATCGCTCGAAGACGACCTTATGAAGCGGTTCGCCTCGGATCGCGTCGCCGGCCTCATGGAGCGGATGGGCATGGAGGAGGACGACGCGATCGAGTCGCGCATCGTCTCCAAGACCATCGAGGGCGCCCAGAGTCGCGTCGAGGGCTACAACTTCGACATGCGCAAGCACGTCGTCGAATACGACGACGTGATCAACAAGCAGCGCGAGACCATATACGAGGAGCGGGACAAGGTCCTCAACAACCAGGATCTGAGCGACACGGTCTCCTCGTTCGTGGACCGGGAGATCGACGCCATGGTCGAGTCCCACCTGCCGCACTCGGCGCCGATGGACGATTGGGACTTCGAGGGTCTCGCGGCAGCGGTCCTGAAGCTGGGTTTAACCGGTCCCGAACTGACCGCGGAGGCGCTCGAGGAGCTATACGGGCGCGATGCGATCGATCTGCTCCTGAAGGACACCGCGGCCGAGCTGCTTGAACAGAAAGAGCAGGAGCAGGGCGACGACTGGTCGCTCATCGAGCGGCTGGTGCTGCTCCGCACGATCGACTCCGTCTGGGTCGAGCATCTGACCGAACTCGACGAATTGCGCCAGGGGATCTTCCTGCGCGGCTTCGCTCAGGAAGAACCGCTCAACGCCTTCAAGAAAGAGGCCTACTCCCTCTTTGAGGAGATGAGCGCCCTCATCCGACACCAGCTCGCCACCACGATCTTCCGGGTTTCGCTGGTTCGGCAGCCGGCCGCCCCGCCGGCCGAAGGTGCGGAGGGCGCCGCCGGTACCGATGGCGCAACTGGTACGGACGGAACTGCGGGCGGCACGGCGGCGCCTCAAGCCACCGGAAGCCAAAGTGGCTCGGTAGGGCAGGCTGGCGTCGCGACGGCGGGTCGACCGCTGCCCCGCCCGTTGCCCGCGGGAAGACCGATGACAGGCTCGGGCAACGGAGCCGGAGGAGGCGGGGGCAATGGAGCCGTCAGGCCCGGGTACACGCCCTCGGGCGTCAGGATCGGTCGTAACGATCAGTGCTATTGCGGGTCGGGCAAGAAGTACAAGAAGTGCCACGGCAGCTAGATGGCCGGGCAGGACTAACCTGGAAACGCCGCCTGGGCGATCTGGCGGTAGTAGCCATCGCGTTTGGGGTCGGTGCCGCCGCGCTGTCGGGCTACACGACGTTCCGGATCTGGCAGGTCGGCAGCCACGACACCGCGCGCCAGGCAGACGCGATTGTGGTCCTCGGCGCCGCCCAGTACAACGGCCGTCCATCGGCGGTCCTGGCCGCGCGGCTCGATCACGCTATCGATCTATACAAGGCAGGGAACGCGCCGTTTCTCTTCGTGACGGGCGGGAAGCTGCAGGGCGACAGGACAACCGAGGCCGCGACTGGCCGAGCCTACGCCATCAAGCGCGGCGTTCCCGCCTCCGCGATCCTCTCCGAGAGCACCGGCAGTTCCACTCTCGAATCCATACGGAACGTGAAGACGGTATTCGACGCCCGAGGCCTCCACTCGGCCGTCTTCGTCTCGGACCGCGGCCATATGCTGCGGGTACTGCTGTTGGCCGAGGACGCGGGAATCGAGGGCTGGGCCTCTCCGACTGACACGAGTCCCGACGACACCGATCCCCAACTGCGCTGGGATTCGACCCTCCACGAGCTGGGTGCCCTGGGCCTCTACCTGCTGGTAGACCAGGAAGAGGCGACGACGGCGACATCGGCGACGACGCCAAACCCATCCGCGACGGCAGCAACGCATTCATCGGCCAACCCCACGCCAACTGGCGCGAGGACGGTGCCGAGCCCCGGATCCTCAGCCGGGTAACGAGCCCGGGCGCGGCATATGCCGGCATGGGGCTCGCCCCGAGGCTCGCGCTGCGCCGGATCACCACCCGCCCGCGCCACCCAGGCGCGCAACCCGCCCGCGCCACCCAGGCGCGCAACCCGCCCGCGCCACCCAGGCGCGCCACCCGGCCGCGCCGGCGAGCCTCGGGCCCACCCTCAGACCGCTCTTACAATCCCACAAGCGAGTGCCTCCGAGCCTGCATTATGCGAAGGCGCGACTCATTTAACCCCTTGGCTATCCCGAATTGAAACCGTATACTCGGTCCATCGCAAGCGGGCCCGGGCCCCAGTCTACCGGTGCCGGCGCCTGGCGAGGGGTCGAATACCGTCACACTGAGGAGACTTGTGAAGCAGGCTGAGGAAGCGGCTTTCGTTGATCTCATCGCCTGCGAGCGTGATTGCCGGAACTGTTCCTATGCGGCTGCGCTCGACTGCGATGGCAACTGTGGCGTGTGTACCCACAACGCATATTGTCCCTGCGTGAACCCCGTCGTCGCCCGGAGCAAGAGCGCCCTGCGCCTTATCGAGCTCCGTCCGATCCTTCTCCAGGACGCCCGAGGCCGAAATTAGTGGAACCGGCCGAGATCCGCGACCTGGCCCTAAGGATCCAGGCGACCTCGGGGCGTCTTTGACCTCGGAGCGAAAGAAGCCCGACTAGAAGGTCTGGACGCGCGCGCCGGCGATGCGGGCTTCTGGGAAGACCAGCGGTCCGCTCAGAAGACCTTGCGTGAGGCTGAGGCTCTGCGCGAGGAACTGACGCTGTGGCGCCACCTTGAATCAAGGGCCCAGTCAACCTCTGACCTGCTCGACCTCGCCCAGGAAGAGACGGACCAGGATCTCCAGGAAGAGGTCTCCAGGGAGGCCCTCGAGCTGCAACGCGACTACGAGCAAGCTCGGCGGCAGCTCCTTTTCGGCGGGCAGTACGACCAGCGCAACGCCCTGCTCACGATAAGCGCCGGAGCCGGCGGGACCGAAGCGACGGATTGGGCCGAGATGCTCCTGCGCATGTACCTTCGCTGGGCGGAGCGTCATCGCTTCGGAACCGAAATCCTCGACCAGACCGAGGGCGAGGAAACAGGGATCAAGAGCGTCACGGTAGCCGTTGACGGCCGCGCTGCATACGGCTTCCTCAAGGCCGAGCGGGGAGTGCACCGGCTCGTTCGCATAAGCCCGTTCGACTCCCAGAAGCGCCGCCACACGACCTTCGCCCTCGTCGAGGTCCTGCCCGAAGTGGAGAGCGACCTGGAGGTCGAGCTCAACTGGGACGAGATCCGCATGGACACGTTCCGTGCCACCGGAGCGGGCGGCCAGCACGTCAACAAGACCGACTCCGCCGTCCGGCTGACGCACATCCCAACCGGCATCGTGTCTCAGAGCCAGAACGAACGGTCCCAGACGCAGAACAAGGAGACCGCGGCCAAGATCCTGCAGGCTCGCCTGCTCGAGCGCGCCGTGGAAGAACACGAAGCCGAGCTCCGCAAGCTCCGCGGCGAGCACGTCGAAGCGGGCTGGGGCAACCAGATCCGCAGCTACGTTCTTCATCCCTACCAGATGGTCAAAGACCACCGCACCGATGTCGAGACCGGCAACACGTCGGCAGTGCTCGACGGCGATCTGGACGTCTTCATGCAGGCCGAGCTCGAGCGCGAGGCGACCGGCACTGCCCTCTCGAGCGACCACTCCGGGTCTCAGGCCGGATGAAGGATGCCGTAGCGTACCGGGCGCCGCGGCCGGACGAACTGGCCGAATGCGCGCTCATCTGGCACTCGGCCGTGGACGACTACATGCGGCGGCTTGCCCGACCGCTGCCGCCTCCATACCTCGATCCTCTCCTGGAGCTGCTCGAGCACTTGCTCGCGACCGACCCCGAGCGGTTCATGGTCGCGGTTCGAACCTCACCCCGGAGCACGCCGTCGCAAGCCCCCAGTCGAGCGACCCGGACCGCGCCGGACGGTCCGCCGACCCGGTCCGAGCGGGTCGTAGGCTTCGGCATCGCCGTCCAGCGCGAGCACGTCTGGTTCCTGTCCCAGCTGTACGTGCTACCTGAGGAACAACGGCGCGGGATTGGGCACGCCCTGTTGACCCGCATCCTGCCATCCACCCCACTGGCCAGCGCCGTGGGCATGGCCGGTTCGGAAGACGCGATGGCATCGGCCGCAGATCGGCCAGGCGTCCTGGCGACCTGCACCGACTCCGCGCAGCCGGTTTCGAACGGGCTGTACGGGCGCTACGGCATAGTGCCTCGCATGCCGGTCTTCAATCTCGTCGGGCGCCCGACCGACCCTTCGACCCTCCCGGCGCTACCGGCAGGCATCGAAGCCGTCCCATTCGGGGCATTCGATCGCCCCGCCGGTCTTGCGGGCCGCCCGGTCCCTTCGGCCTCGGGGTCAGCCTCGGCTTCGGCTGCGATCGATTCGATCGACCGTACCGTGCTCGGTTACGCCCACCCTGCCGACCACACGTACCTGCGATTCAGCGGCCGAAGCGGGTTCGTCTATCGGACGACGGGCGGCGAGGCTGTCGGCTACGGCTACAGTTCGCCGGCCGGGCGGTTCGGCCCCGTTGCGCTCCTCGACGAGACTCTCACGGCGGCGGTGCTGGCCCACTTGCTCACGGCCATCGAGCCTCGCGGAGCCACCAGCGCCTGGGTCCCCGGCGCGAACGACCGGGCGATGGTGGCCATGCTGCGAGCGGGGCTCAGGATCGAGGGCTTCCCCGCATTGCTGTGCTGGACGAGGCCGTTCGCCGCCTTCGAGCTGTACATGCCCGCCGGACTTTCGCTGCTGTGAGCCGCCGGGCGCGGTGTCGACTCCATGGATCGGTGGTAGCCTCATCTCGATGGTGACCCCGGCCGCACCCGGCTCTACATCCGGCACCCTGCGGGTACCCAATCCACCTGTCCGCCGCCCCACCGGCAAGTCCGCGGATGGAAGGGTCGTTTTCGCCCTGCAAGGCGTCACCAAGACCTACGCCAACGGCAAGATCGCTCTCCGCGACGTGGATTTGGTCGTCCCCGAACGCGATTTCGTGTTTCTGGTGGGGCCGTCCGGGGCGGGCAAATCCACCCTCATCAAGCTCCTGATTCGCGACGAATTGGCCACCAAAGGCCGTGTTCTCCTCGACGGCCGCGATCTCGCGCGGCTGCGTCGGAGGGATGTGCCCCGGATCCGTCGCAAGATCGGGACCGTCTTCCAGGACTTCAAGCTGCTGTCCCACAAGTCGGTGCGTGACAACGTAGCTTTCGCGCTCGAGGTCACCGGCACGCCCGGACGCCAGATCAGGCCCGCCGTCGACCGGGTGCTGCGAGTGGTGGGCCTGCGCGATCAGGCGGACCAGTTCCCGAGCCAGCTCTCAGGGGGCGAGCAGCAGCGCACGGCGATCGCCCGGGCCCTCGTCCACGACCCTCGCCTGTTCATCGCCGACGAGCCGACCGGCAACCTCGACCCGCTGATCAGCTGGGAGATCATCCAACTCCTGCTGCGGATCAACGAGATGGGCGTGACGGTTCTGATGGCGACCCACAACGCCGAAGTCGTGACGGCCCTGCGCAAGCGTGTGGTCGCGCTCGAGGACGGTCGGATCGCCCGCGACGAGATCGGCGCCGCCTACCACCGGGAAGACTGAGATGTTCGCCTTTATCGCCTTCAGTCTGCGGAGTGCCTGGCAGGGATTCTGGCGCAACGGCCTCCAGAGCCTCGCGGCCACGGCCACAATGGTCCTCATGCTCGTGCTCCTCTCGGGGCTGATCCTCGTGCTGGCGGGATTGGACGCCACGATCAACTACGTGGGCCGGGAGGTCCAGGTCGTCGCGTACCTCAAGGATTCGGCGCCTCAGTCCGACCTCGATCGGATCCGGCTGGCACTGCAGGACATGCCGCAGGTGACCGGGGTCGACTTCATTTCCAAGGACCAGGCTCTGGCTACCTTCCAGCTGACCCAGCCGAGCGGCGCGGGGCTGATCGATTCGCTACCAGGCAACCCCTTGCCGGCCTCCTTTGAGATCAACCTGCGAGACCCGAGCGACTATCTCGCCGTTGCCGACTACCTGCGGGCCCAGATCACGTCCGTGGAGAAGGTTCAGGACCTCAAGGCGACGGTCGGCCAGATGATCACGGTGGTCGACGTGCTGCGAACGGGAGCAGTCGTGATCCTGATCGTGGTCTGCCTCACGGTCCTATTCATCATCATGAACACCATCAGGCTGGCCGTGATGGCCCGGGCCGAGGAGATCGAGATCATGCGCCTGGTCGGCGCCTCGGACGCCTTCATTCGCTGGCCCTTCGTTTTCGAAGGCGCGCTCGTCGGCCTGTTCGGCGCGCTGATCACGATCGGGTTGCTCTGGCTGGTCCAGGCGCCCCTGACGGGCTTCATGGCCGATTTCTTCAGCGTCCTGCCGGTTGAGGCAGGCATCCTTGTCGGTCGCGACGTTGCGCTCATCGTCCTTGCGACCGGGGTCGGTCTCGGCGTCCTCGGCTCGTTCCTCTCCGTCCGAAGCTATCTGATCCGCTGAACCAATTCCCGGGGCCGCTGCGCCCCGCTGCTGCCTGACCCAGAGGTTCGATCGATGTCTGCGCCCCTGATCCCCGTCGGTCCCGACGAACCGGTTTCCAGCTTGCCCTCCTCCGACGAGACCGAACTTGCCGACCTGGCAAAGGTCGAACTATCGGGTCGATCGGAACGGAGGGTAACGCCCGGCTCATCGCGCTTCGCCACGATCCTGGTGGCAATTCTGGCCGCCAGCGCCATCTTCCTCGGCGGCTACACGCTCGGAGCGCACGTCGCGACGACACCCGGCACGCCCACCGGTGAGGAAGACCGGTTCGCGCCCTTCTGGGACGTCTACTCGGCGATCCAGGGCAGTTTCTCGGGTACCGCCAAGCCCAGCCCCGACGCCCTGGTACGGGCCGCAATCAACGGCATGATGCAGAGCCTCAACGATCCGTACTCCTACTATCAGGAGCCGATCGACTACCAGAACACGCTGTTAGCCGTGGGCGCTCAGGCCGTCGGCGTCGGCGTCCAGGTCACGCTCCAACCCGTCGACGCGAACAGCACGGTCGAATGCACCAAGATCGGCGGTGGATGCGAGCTGGCTGTGGTCCAGCCGATCGCCGGCTCCCCGGCCGACAAGGCGGGCATCAAGCCGGGTGACGTCATCGTCGCCGTAAACGGGACACCACTGGACGGCCTCACCGTGGACCAGGCGAGCACCCTCATCAAAGGCGACAAGGGCACCCCGGCGACGCTGCGGCTCGACCGCTCCGGTCAGGAGGTCACGATAACCGTCACTCGAGACGTATTCGACGTTCCCGAGGTCGTCTCCAGGTCCCTCGCCAATGGGGCGGTCGAATACATCAGCCTCAGCGGGTTCGGCACGGCCGCGGCCAGCCAGTTCCACGCCGCCCTGAAGGTCGCGCTCAATGCCGGCGCCCACTCGTTCATTCTGGATCTGCGCGGCAACCGAGGCGGTTACGTTGATCGGGCGACCGCCATCGCCAGCGAGTTCATCGGCTCCGGCACGATCGCCTACCAGATCGACGCCGGCGGGACTGAGACGGCAATTCCGGCCGACCCCGGTGGCCTCGCTACCGACCCCTCGATCAATTTGCTGGTCCTCGTCGACCCGAACACGGCTTCGGCCTCTGAGATCCTCGCCGGCGCGCTCCAGGCCCGGGGCCGAGCGCTCCTCGTCGGCGATCACACCTTCGGCAAGGGCATCTTCCAGGAGTATCTGCCGCTGCCGAACAACGCCGGCGGCATCCATCTGACCGTTGGCCGCTGGCTGACACCGAACCATGTGTGGATCCAGGGCAAGGGCTTGCAGCCCGATCTGGCGGTGAGCTCGGCCAACTCACGGGCGGGTCAGGATCCGGTCCTCGACGCGGCTCTTGTGAAGTTGGGCTATCCGATCGAGACGCAACCGTCGGCCGGCCCGAGCGCCGTCCCGAGCTCTTCGGCAGGCCCGAGCTCGTCCGCCACGTCGTCACCTTCCGCCGTGCCTACGCCCAGCTGATCGGGTTTGCCACCGCTTTGGCGAGGGAGGGGGTGGTTGCGCCTTTCGATCGGGTTGGCGTACCATGCCGGCAAGCGAAAGGAGGTGATGTGCAGTGATAGATTTGGCCAACCGCTGCACCACCTCGCAGGTGACCGTTCTCTAAGGATCGGCCCGCCCTGTGGGTGGTGATCGAAACAGCTTGCGAATGCCGGTCCCTCGGGGCCGGCATTCGCGCGTCCGAGGTCGGCGCCACTCAGGAAGCCAAGGAGCCCACCATGGGCGAAGAGAAGACCGTCGCCCAAAACCGAAGAGCACGCCACGAATACTCGATCGAGGATTCTTTCGAGGCGGGCATCGTCCTGACCGGGACCGAGATCAAGTCGATTCGCGCCGGCAAGGTGAGCCTGGCCGAGTCCTACGCGCGCATCGACAAAGGCGAGGCATGGCTGGTAGGCGCGACCATCCAGCCATGGGAGGGCGGCAACCGCAACAACCACGAACCCAAGCGGCCGCGCAAGCTGCTGCTCCACCGCGACCAGATCCTGGCGCTCCTGTCGAAGACCAAGGCCAAGGGTCTGACTCTGGTCCCGCTCAAGATGTACATCACCGAGCGCAGCCGCGCCAAGCTGGAGATAGGCCTGGGCCGCGGCAAGCTGCAACACGATCGCCGGCAGGACATCGCCGCGCGCGACTCCCGACGGGAGATGGATCGTGCCATTGCCGACGCTGGTCGGGGCCGCAGCCGCTGAGTCGCCGCGACCGGTGAGGCGCTGGCAATGGCACCGCGACGTGATCTCCTTGGCGCGGTGGCCGCGGGCGGGTAGAATGCGCATCCGTTGGTCGCGGCGGCACCCTCAGGTGCCGTAGGCTCCGTGGGGATGCGTGGTTTCGACAGGGGCCGGTGACCGGAGAACGCGAGCCGAGGTTGGTCTCCAGGCCTCGTAAAAAGGAGCCCAAACGAAGTAACTGGCAACAACCAGTCTGCTCTCGCCCTCGCTGCTTAGGCAGTAAGGTGAGCGTGGAAGCAGCCTCGCCTCCGCGGGCTGTGGAAGCGTCATTAAGCGGAGGTGCGATTCCGGGTAGCGTCGCGTAGTCGGAGTCAAAGCCCGCAAGGGGACGTGACTGGATCGCTCGGCAGACTGCCGATGGCCGGCCGAGCGATCGACGACAAATCATCGGACACGCTCGTAGTGGTCTCCGGAGAAGGTTTCTGGACGGGGAGTTCGACTCTCCCCCATCTCCACCACTTCTTTGCCCTGCACTCAACGCTGCCGCTGCCGCTGCCGCTGCCGCCGCCGCCCCGCCGATCGAA
>Ga0209638_1001033_pt1 | contig 18163 bp, 15 predicted proteins | sample BarGraNGADG00211_FD_184490 | JGI IMG/M metagenome (GOLD analysis project Ga0209638, IMG submission 184490) | Arctic peat soil microbial communities from Barrow, Alaska - Barrow Graham LP Ref core NGADG0002-211 (SPAdes) (version 2) | ecosystem: Environmental > Terrestrial > Soil > Wetlands > Peat...
TCGCCCTCCCGCCGCGTGCCGCTCGTGGTGAGGGAAGAAATCACGCGGTCGCTGTACTAGTCGCAGCGCAAAGCCTGCGCCGGATCCACGCGCAGCGCCTTACGCGGGGCAGGTAGCTTCTCGCCATCCCGATTATGGTACGGGAAATCACGTTCCTCGCCAAACCCGACACAGCGCAGCATACATGTGGTCTCGCAATTGCTCGCAGATACGGTGGGTACGTTGTTTCTCTCCGATGCGGCGGCCATGTAAACCCCGTGATTACGTGAGAAGCGGCTGGGACCCTCCGGCGGTGAAGCCAAGCTAGTTGCGACACCCGGACGCCGCGCGGAGCAGTTATCGGAGGCTCATATGTTGAATCGAATTCTCCTGGCTTATCTGGTTGCGAACCTGCCTGGCGCCGTTCTCGCGCAGACGGTCACGCGCTTCGAGCAGAACGATCCGAGGATAACCTACACCGGAACTTGGTACCCGAACACGAACTCCCTGGAGAGTGGAGGATCCGCTTTGCTGGCGAACTTGAACGGGTCGCAGGTAATTGTTATCTTCAACGGCACGGGAATCACTTGGATCGGCGCCTCCGATTATTACTCTGGAATTTGTTACTTGACGCTGGATGGCGCCCCTATTTCGGTGGACACATCCAACCCCTCGGGCGCAACGCTCTATCAGCAACCGTCGTTCACCGTCCGAGGGCTGACTCCCGGTCCGCACCGGATGACAATCGAGGTGATTCACGCCCATGACGCTTCGACCAACCAATCATGGATTTGGGTGGACGCATTTGACATTGAGAACGGTTCGCTTGTCAACGGCACGGTGGCTGCCGGCGCGGGCCTGGTAGAACAGACCGACGTCGCGGCAAACTATTCTGGACACTGGTTCCAGAATGCGAGCGGACAATATAGCGGGGGCAGCGTCAACTTGGCCGTCGATGCGGGCGCACGCGTGGATCTGACGTTCAACGGCACGGCCATCGCCTGGATGGGCTATCGCGACGAGTGGTCGGGCTTGGCGCAAGTCTTCATGGACGGCGCGCTGCAGGCCACAGTGGACACGTACTTGACGCCTTCGAAGGCGCAGACGCCGACCTACACTTTGACTGGATTGGCCCCCGGCACGCATGTCCTCGGCATTGTGGCCACGGGAACTCACAGTGCCGCCTCGCGCGGATCGTGGGTCTGGGTGGATGGCTTCCAGATTTCCGGCAGCGTCACGGCAGGCCTGCCGGCGATCGGTGCTGGAGGAGTCGTCAGCGCCGCCTCTTTGACGGCGGCGCCGAATAATCAGGTGGCGCCCGGGCAGATCGTGTCTATCTTTGGACAGAACTTCCTTGCGTCTGGCGGCGCCAGCGCCAGCGTGTTGCCGCTTCCGACGCAGCTCGGTCCTCAGAACACCACCGTGACCGCCTGCGGCTACGCCTTTCCTCTCTACGACGTCTTCCCGGGCCAGATCTACGCACAGATTCCTCTCGAGTGTCCCGCTGCTGGGGTGGCGACCGCTACAGTTACGGTGGGCGGTCAGACCGGGACGCAAACGTTTACTTTGGCGCCGGCTGCGCCCGGAATTTTCACCGTGGATGGAAGTGGCGCCGGCGATGGCGTGATCGTTCACGCGGACAATTCGCTGGTCGACGCCGCAAAGCCGGCGAGCGCCGGAGAAGAGGTGGTGATCTATGCCACGGGACTCGGCGCCACCAATCCGTCGTTTGCGACAGGAACCGCCGCGAATCAAATCAATACTACGGCGCTGCCGGTGAGTGTGACGATAGGCGGGAAGGCCGCGACGGTCGCATACGGAGGCTTGACCCAGGGCTGCGTTGGACTGTACCAGGTCAACGCGATCGTGCCGTCCGGACTGACCGGAAGCCAGCCGGTTGTGATTACGGTGGGAGCGAGCTATTCCAGTCTCGCGGGAGTCACGATGCAGCTTCAGTAAGAAGCGCGGCCGAACCTGTCGGCTTCGCGCGATCTGGGATCGGGACGGCAAACATTACGGCGTAACCGGGAGCAATGTTCGTGGCGCGCAGAACGGAGGAACCGGTTTGCTCGCTCTGGTGTCTAAACGATTCATGACGCACAGCGGCCATTCGTCGCGTGGCGCACAAATTCCAGATGGTGCGTCGCAACTGGTAGTATTGAACCTGCACAGGAATACGTGCACGCTTGGCACTTTCTATGCGGTGGTGCATACGAGGAGTCTCATGACGATCATTCGGACGCCCCAGCAGAGCGTCGCCCTCCTGGTGACGGCCGTTCTTTTGTTCCTCAATAGCGGCTGCATGGTGAATAAAGTTCAAAAGCTGACTGTGCGCCAGGTTAAGCAACCGAATCAGGAACACCTGGTTGGAGTCACCACGAAGACCGGCAGCGAAATCGGATTCGATCCGCCGGGCGGCACGATCAACCGGGACACTATTGAAGCCAAGGTCAATAACGTGCCTTACAGCGTTGCGATGCAGGACGTCCAGCGTCTGTGGGTGGAGCGCCGCGGGGTTTCCGCTCCGCGCACGATTGGACTTACGGTCGGGATTGCGGCCGTGGCGTTCGGCACTCTGGTTGCCGTTGTGTTAGCGACTAAGCAATCCTGCCCCTTCGTCTACTCGTGGGATGGATCGCAATACGTCTTCGACGCCGAACCCTACGGCGGCGCCATTTCACGCGGCTTGGAGCGCGATGACTACTCGGAGCTGGAACACATCCGTGAACAGAACGGCGTCTACAAGCTGCTGGTAACGAATGAAGTGGACGAGACGCAGTACACCAATCTGATGGAGTTGTGGGTGGTGGACCATGCTCGGGGGTCGCGCGTAGTTTCCGATGAGAACGGGATGCTCCGTTCGTTTACCGGAATCCAAAAACTGAGTGCGGCGCGCGACCGCGACGGGAACGATCTGCTGCTCTGGCTCCAGGTAACCGACCGCAAGATCTGGGAGCCGGATACGGTTGCCGGACCGGACGGCAGCCTGCGCCAGGAGGTGATTTTGACATTTCCCAAGCCGGAGGATGCGACCGAGGTGAACCTCATCGCCAACGCCGCCACTGGTCTCTGGGGTTCTTACATGATTAAGCGGATGGTGGAATTGCATGGGCGCGATACCGCTGCCTGGCTGGAATCCGTCGACAAGGACCCGGCCGCTGTGCAATCCATCCATGCGTGGGGTGAACGCGAAGGCACTTACCGGTTGCCGATCGAAGTGGACGAAGCCACAGGCTGGGTAGTGCGAGGGGCGCTGCCGAACGGTGGTCCCTTGCTGGCGGAGGACCGGGCGATCGCATTGGACGTCAGCCACGTGCGCGGTACTCAACTGCGCATGCGCCTGCGGCCGCCCGTGGGTTATTGGGCCTTCAACTCGTTTGCCGTTGCGTATGGCTCCGGTCAAGCCGTGAACATAAGACGGGTGGCCGCGAACTCGGCTCGGACCTCCCATGGAAGGGACATTTTGCAGGATCTGGCAGCGGCTGACGAGCGTTACTATCCGATGCCCGAAATGACAGACCAGGCTGAGGTAACTTTCCCGGCCCCCACCCGGAACGCCGAGCAGGACCGTACCGTGTTTCTCCACAGCCGCGGCTGGTATCAACTGCATTTGCACGAGAACGGTGCGCCGGACCTGGCCACGTTCAGCAAACTCCTGACGGTTCCGGGCGCGGCGGTACAGTTCGCCGCGGATCGCTTCGCGGAGTGGCCCCAGGGTTTGGTCCGTTAACTCCAATCACCCTAAAGGAGACAGAATATAGTCAACTCCCGGATGGCCGGTTATTCGGAAGTTGGCTGGCGCCCCGGGCATGGCGCATAAATAAATCCTGTCTTGTCACGTGTTGACCGATGCTGCTGGAAACAGACCAGTCGACCATACAAAGAGCCCGAAACCGTGTTGAGGAGAACTGCTTGCGATACAACGAGTTCGAGTGTTGAATTGGGGTCGCTTGTAAAGTACAGAATTGAAACACCGGTTCTAATTGGCTCCCCAGGTAGGACTCGAACCAAGGATTCGATGGCAATCCTGCGGCGAAGCACAACCGGAGGTATGATCGCGGCCTGCCGCCTTGCGCAGCGCTTCGAGCCGCGGAACACGGCTCTTGGGACTGTCCAGGCTGAATGAGCGCGCGTCGCCAAGCTGCGACCGTACGTACTCTTCGGTCTCGGCGACCGCCTTTTCCAGTTCGCTATTCCGGGCGATGAATGGCAGCCAGGCGATCGACTCGGTCGCCGGATCGTATTCCCAAATTCCCACCACTCTGCCGCGATCGAGGATCGCATGGCTTGGCAGGTCCGTCAGCGCGCCGGCGCCGAGTTCGCGCGTGACCATGCGTTGCATGTCCGCCGCCTCGACGATGCTCTTCAGATCGCGGCGTAACAGGCTGATGCCGTCGATGCTGCTCACCAGCTTGTATTGCGCCTGCTTGGGAGCCTGGAACGCCTCGAGCTTCTCGATATCCGCGGGGAACATCAGGCGATCGTCGCCGAACGGCGCGAGTTTCAGCGGCTCGATGGCGGCTTTCGCCGCCTTGCCGCTCAGCGCGGAAAACCACTGAAAATTCGGCGATGGTCGCCGGACCGATCCACTCGAAAAAACGCCGCGCCAGCCCGGCGGCCACCTCTTCGGGGGAAAGTTTGCATTTCGCCAGTGGATTCGGGCGCCACGCCGCGTAGTGGTAACGCTGCCGATCGAGCCGCCCGTTCACCGGCACGCGGCGGATCTCGCCTTCGGTCTGCAGCTTACCCAGGAGCGTGGTGGTAACGCCTTTCTTCTTTCCCTCCTCGCCCAGGTTGCGCGCCGCCGGGCCGACCGATTCGCGAATCTCGTCCGGGTCGAGCGGCCCTCTGCCAAGCGCGTTCACCACCGCCTCGCACAACTTGGCGATTTCTCTTTCCGTGACGCCGAGCTTGAACGCGGTCTTGAGGTCGCCCGAAGAACCAGCGCCCGCCTGGAGCGCCAGCGCGAAGTCGGCGGCGGGAACCACGTAAGTGCAGCCTCGCGCGGCGGGCAGCTCGTGGATGCCGAGTGTGGCGACGGCTGCGTCGACCGCTTCGCGTGACGTTCCCGCGCGCGCAAACAGCGTCAGATACGGGCCGGCGCCGCCCACCGAGCGCGCCCATCCGGTTTCGGCAAGGACATCGGCGGCCGCGGCGCCGTCGAGCCGTCCGTCAAGCGCCTGTTTGTGCGACCACCAGGCGCGGAGCTTTTCTTCAAGCTGAAGTTTCATAGGCTTCTTTCGGCTGCGCCGGCCAGGCGCTTCTCCCTGGCTACCCTGAACATTCTTGGCGCGCCAGTACTTCGGAGCCTGCCGGTTGATGGCTTCCAGCCGTTGCCGGATGGGCTTTTCCGGGGAAGCGGCGCTACCGCCTTTAGGAAACTCCCGCTAGGGGCGCGGAGGCGCGGGCGCCGCGGGTTTATCGCCCGGCTTGGCGGCCGTCTTGACCGGGCTGATCAGGATATGGGCGTTTCGGCCCTCCATGCGCGGCTGGCTTTCGACGCTCCCGTAGGAGGTCAGGTCTTCGGCAAAGCGCATGAGCAGCTTCTTGCCCAGGTCGGCATGGGCGATTTCGCGTCCGCGGAACTGGACCACGGCCTTGACCCGGTTGCCTTCCTGGAGAAAACGAATGGCGTGGTTTTTCTTGAAATCGTAGTCGTGGTCGTCGGTGTTGGGGCGGAACTTGAGCTCCTTGACTTGAACCACGTGCTGCTTCTTCCTGGCGTCGTGCTGTTTCTTTTTCTGCTCGTATTGATAGTGGCCGAAATCGACGGCTTTGGCGACGGGCGGCACGGCCGTTGGCGCCACTAGAACCAGATCGAGGCCCAACTCCTGCGCTTTGCGTAAAGCCGCCGAAGTGGGCATGACTTCCGTGGTTCCGTCCGGAAAAACGGCGCGCACTTCACGCGCCCGGATGGACTCGTTCACGTTCTCTCTACGGTTCTGCCTGCGAGGAGGAAAATTTCTGCCTGGATACATGTAGATTATGCGTTGGCTTCGGGGTTGCGGAGACAAGCGAAGATGGGCTGGACGCCCGGATTAACTCTCTGGCCGAGAATCGGAATGGTGCGGGTCAGGGGCAAGCGCAAGTTACGTCAGATTCAAGTGTATACCAAAACGCGCACGGGAAGTCAATCGCCTTGCGCGGATCGTTCCCACGGCTCACGCCGACTCGCTACGCGCGGTCCTGATTGACCGGGCAGGCCGGGAGGCCCGCTCCACTACGCTTTTCGCGCCGGCCGTGCGAATAGGTTACCCTTGAGTGTTAAAGGACACAACTTTGCCGAAGGTCAAAATCACCGCCCTGGGATGCTACGTTCCGCCAGGCCTGCTCACGAATCGGGATCTGGAGAAAATGGTCGATACCAACGACCAGTGGATTCTGGAGCGCACCGGCATTCACGAGCGCCACATCGCGGACCCGGAAATGGCCACTTCCGACATGGCCGTGGAAGCCGCCAAGTGCGCGCTGGCGCAGAACGGCGTGGATGCTTCGGAAGTGAACGCCATCCTGGTATGCACGGTCACTCCGGACCACATGTTTCCCTCCACGGCGTGCCTGGTGCAAGACCGGCTTGGCGCCCGTGGCGCCTGGGGTTTCGACCTGATCGCGGCGTGCTCCAGCTTCGTGTACGGGCTCACCGTCGGGGCGCACCTGGTGATGGCCGGAACGCACCGGAAGGTCCTGGTGATCGGCGCCGACACGATGAGCCGGATCATCGACTATACCGACCGCTCCACCTGCATCCTCTTCGGGGACGGCGCCGGCGCCATGCTCCTGGAACCGGCGGCGGAGGGCGAGGATTGCGGGTTCATCGATTTCCTGGGCGAAATGGATGGCTCGGGGGGCCAGTTTCTGAACATGCCGGCGGGCGGCAGCCGCATGCCGCCCTCCCATGAAACCGTGGACAAGCGACTGCACTACGTTCACCAGAATGGCGGCCAGGTATTCAAGTACGCCGTGCGCAAGATGTACGAGTCGTGCCGAGACCTGTTGAAGCGCAACGATTTCACCGGCGAGGATGTGGCTGTCATGATTCCACACCAGGCGAACATCCGGATCATCGCCGCCGCGGGCGACCGGTTGGGCATCGCGCCGGAGAAGGTCCTGATCAACATCGACCGGTACGGGAATACGACTGCCGGTACCATTCCGCTGGCAACCCGCGACGCCATCCTGCAGGGACGCCTTAAAAAGGGCGATTTGGTCTTATTCACCGCCGTTGGCGCGGGCTATACCGTGGGCGCGAGCCTGTGGCGCTGGGCCTACTGAGACGCGTGGCGGTCACAACAACTTCAGAAATCTTCTTGAGCGCCGTAACGCGCTGACTATACAACTACTTAGCGTACCCGGACCATTACCCTCATGGGCTAAACGCGGGTGTGCGAAAGCTACACTGAAGTCGGCAGGAGGGTACCGCTCGTCATGATTATCCGTTCGATTCTGGCGGCTGCGTTTTTGGCTTCGTCCGCGCTGGCCGCCCCACCACTCACAACCATCCAGGACGTTCTCTACAAGGCCGACGGCACGCGCTTCAATGGCACGGTGACCATCAGTTGGACCAGCTTCGAAGCGGCGGACAGTTCGGCCATCGCTACGCAAAGCACGGCCATAAAAGTAGTTGACGGCAATCTGCGCGTGCAGCTTGTGCCTACGACCAGCAGCACGCCGGCGGTATATTACACCGCCAAATACAACAGCGACGGGCGCGTCCAGTTCGAAGAGACCTGGTCCGTTCCGTCCAGCGCGCGGCCGGTTCGCTTGCGGGACGTGCGGGTTGCCTCGTCGACCGCGGGCGCCCCCGCGCCGGAAACCGGCGGGTCCGGCGGCCCCGTCACGGAGACCGACGTGGTCGGGCTGATCGCCGATCTGGGCTCGCGGCCACTGAAAGGCCCCGGATACGCCGCCGGCCGGGTGGCGGTGGTCAACCCGTTGGGCGCGCTGGAATCCGTCTTCGGCAGCCCCAGCGACTGCGTGCGCGTGGATGGCTCTTCGGGACCGTGCGGCGGCGCGACGGCATCCTTCGTGGACGGCGACACGCTTTCCGGGATCGTGGACGGCTCGAACCCGTCGTTCAGCCTTTCCAGTACGCCAAACCCGCCTGCGAGCCTGGCGGTTTATCGCAACGGGATGCTTCAGAAGGCCGGTCTGGATTACACGGTGAATGGCCAGAGCATCCAGTTTCTGGTTGCGTCGACGCCGCAGCCCGGCGATACCCTGCTGGCCTCCTACCGGCTCACCGGCAACGGGAGCGGCGGCACGGGGCAACTGTTTCCCAGTCCCCAGGCGCTGTGCGGCGGCACGGGTGCGGCGACGAACGGCGCGGATTTCGCCAGCATCGGAGCCTGCACGATCCCCGGGGGCCTCCTGGCGGCTGGCGACCGGGTGGAGATTCGTTTCGACCTGGAACACCAGGGGACGGCGGCGGGATTCACCTTCAAAGTCCTTTGGGGCGGCACGACCGTCGTGCAACGCGACGCCGCGGCGGAGGATGCCCTGGTTAGCGGGCGGGCGGAGGCGGCCATAGGGACCGGCGGCGCGCAGTGGAGCCAGCAATCGTGGGGGACCCTCCTGCCGCTCGGCGCCGGCGTGGTCGGTTCCACGGATGCGTACGCCGGCGGGATTACGATCGACTTCCAGGGAAAGCTGGCGCAAGCGGGCGATACGCTGACGCTGCGCGGGTACACCGTGGTGAGGCTGCCCTAAAACGAGGGCCAGTGGCGCGCCCTTGTTATCCTGGATGCAGTGGGCTTTCAACCACCAAGGCTGGCGAGGGTTCTGGTGCGCGCCACCAATTGGCTGGGCGACGCCGTGATGTCGCTGCCCGCCATCCGCGCCATCCGCGACGCGCTGCCGGAGGCGCACATCGCGGTGGCCGCGCGACCCGGGCTGGCGGACCTCTACGCGCGCGAGAACGGCATCGACCGCGTGATCCCCTACCCCAAGCCGAAGGGGTTGCGGGACCGGCGCGCCTTCGCCGCGAGTCTGCGCAGGGAGCGGTTTGACGGGGCCATCCTTCTGCAGAATGCTTTCGACGCCGCGCTGATGGCCTGGATGGCGCGGATTCCGGTACGCATCGGGTACAACCGCGACGGCCGGGGTCTGCTGCTCACCCACGCCATTCCCGTTCCCCAGCCCGGCGAGATCCCGCGCCACGAGCGATTCTATTACCTGGAACTACTGGGCCGAGTCGGCCTGGTGGAGCATCGGCCGAACGTCGAAGCCATCCGCCTCGGCGGCATCGATGCGGCACGCGAAGCGGGCATGCGGCGCCTGGCGGCCCTGGGCATCGCCGGCCCGGTAATTGGCATCAGCCCCGGCGCAGCCTACGGAGACGCCAAGCGCTGGCTGCCCGAACGTTTCGCAGAGTCCGGCAGGCAAATCGCGGGCGCGCTCGAATCCTCGGTCCTGATATTCGGGTCCGGCGCCGAGCGTGCGTTGTGCGAAGCGGTGGCAGAGGCGCTCCGCGCGTCCGGCGTCGCCGTTTGCAACCTGGCCGGCGAAACCACGCTCGGCGAATTCATCGACCTCGCCGCGGCGTGCCGCCTGTTCCTCACCAACGATTCCGGCGCCATGCACGTAGCCTCGGCGCTGGCGGTACCCACGGTCGCGGTTTTCGGCGCCACGGACGATGCCGGGACCGGCCCCACCGGCCCGCTCGCGCGCGTGATACGCGAGCCCGCCGATTGCGCCCCGTGCCTGCTGCGCGAGTGCCCCATCGACCACCGCTGCATGACTCGCGTGAGCGCCGCGCGCGTGGCCGAAGCCGCGCTTCAACTCCTGGAGGAATCCGCCCCCGCGTGGACACACGAACCAAGATCCTGACGGCCGCCGCCGCGCGCCAGATCGCTCCGCCCGTCGTGGTGGCGACCGGCTTTTTCGACGTCCTGCGGGCGGAGCACATAAGGGAATTGCGCGAGATTCGGGAGGGCGGCGCGCTTCTGGTGGTGGTGTTGCCGCTTGCCGGAGCGCTGCTCGACCAACGCTCCCGCGCCGAACTGGTGGCCGGATTGCGCATGGTAGACTACGTGGTGGCCGCGGATCATGGAGACGTGGACGCGCTGATCGCTTCCCTCAAACCCATCCAACTGGCGCGTCTGGAAGTGGCGGACGCGCGCCGCGCACGGCAATTGATAGAGCATGTTCAGCGACGGCAAACCCTCTAGCTGCCGGATTCTGGTGGTCCGGCTCGGCGCCATGGGCGATATCATCCACGCCTTGCCGGCGGTCGCTTCTCTCAAGCACGGCTTCCCGGGCTCGCGCCTCACCTGGGCGGTCGAACCGCGCTGGGCTCCGTTGCTTGAAGGCAACCCCTTCGTGGACCGCGTGGTTTTGCTTCGCCGCAAGACAGCCCGAGAACTGATCGAAAGCTGGCGGGAATTGCGTTCCGAGAATTACGATTTTGCGGTGGATTTCCAGGGCCTCGTCAAATCCGCGCTGGTGGCTGCCTGCGCCCGCCCCGAGCGTATTTTTGGCTTCGATCCCGCGCAGATTCGCGAGCGGGCCGCCGCGTTGTTTTATTCGGTCAGGACGGTGGCCACGTCCGCGCACGTGGTGGACCGAAACCTCGAGCTGGCCGCCGCCGCCGGCGCGACCGGCATTCTACGCGCGTTCCCGCTGCCGCCCGGCGCGCCCGAAGGCGATCTTCCGCCCGGCGATTTCGTGCTGGCCTCTCCATTGGCGGGTTGGCGGTCCAAGCAATGGCCGCCCGAGCACTACAGTAGCCTGGCCGCGCGCCTGCGGCGCGAGTTGGGAATTCCGCTGGCGCTGAACGGACCCGCTTCGGCGTCCTCCGAACTTTCGCAAATCGCGGGCGCCACGCTCCATCTTTCGGGCCTCGCTGGGCTGATCTACGCCACGCGGCGGGCTGCGGCCGTGGTGGGGGTGGACAGCGGCCCGATGCACCTGGCTGCCGCGCTGGCGCGACCCGGCGTCGCTATCTTCGGCCCTACCGACCCCGCGCGCAACGGCCCGTATGGCGGTTCGCTGCGGGTTCTCCGCAGTCCCTCCGCCGCCACCACTTACAAACGCGGCGACGCCATCGACGACCGCATGCGGCGGATCACTGCCGATGAGGTCTTCGAGGCCCTGAGATCCGCACTCGGCGAGCGCCGCCCTTCCCCAGCGGAGCACATGGACTGATGGCGCAATTCCCCAAGCGATACGCCGACGCCGTCGCCAGGCTGCGCGTCCCCAGCGGGTTCCTGATCGTGGCCGTGTTTGCCTGGTTCTCAAACCCCAGCCGGGGTTCGCTGCTTGTGGGAGCGCCGATCGCCGCACTCGGTTTGGCCCTGCGCGCCTGGGCGGCCGGATGCCTGGCAAAAGACCGCCAGCTCGCCACCGGGGGACCGTATGCCTACACGCGGAACCCCCTTTACATCGGCACGCTTTTGGTGGCAGCCGGTCTGGTTATGGCGTCGCGCAGCATTTTGCTGGGCGCGCTGTTCGCCGCGGTGTTCGCGCTGGTCTACCTGCCCGTGATCCAAAATGAGGAACAGCACCTGCGGAGACTCTTCCCCGAGTACGCCGGTTATGCCGCGCGCGTTCCGGCTCTCTGGCCCCGCTTGGCGCATGCCGCGAAAAGCCCGAATCCTTTCCGCTTCGCCTTGTATCAAAGGAACCAAGAGTATCAAGCTGGAGCGGGATTGGCCGCCGGGATGCTGTTTCTGATTTGGAAAGCGCTGGGTTGAGCCTGCCTTGGAGATGCTGAGTTTTGGGATGGGCGGACCGCTGGATTAAGCGGTCCGCACCATCCGGCCCGCATCATAATCCGCAAAAACCATCAAGCGAGCCGTTCTGCCATAGGCTACGATCTGTTTTGCCTATGTCTCTCACACACTGGAAACGGGCGCTGGCGCTGGGCTTTTTGAGCTGGCTGCTGCCCTTTCTTTTCTCGTTTCTCGTCTTTCCGTTGAAGAAGACCAACGCACCGCTATTCAGCACGGTGATGTACCTGGTTCTGCTTCTGGTGGCGGCCCCGCTGCGCGACCGCTACTTTCGCGACAGCGCCGCGCCGCGCGCCGCCGAGGCCGCGCTGCTGGGATTCCTCTGGCTGGCAATCAACCTGGCGATGGACTATCCCATGTTCGCCTATGGCCCCATGAAGATGACCGCGGGGCGCTACTACTCTGAAATCGGGGCTGCCTACCTGCTCTACCCCGTGTTCCTCATCCTGAGCGTCCGGACTGCCTTCAGGCGCCCCCAAGCCATATGAAAACATCGACCGCCGCCGACTACCACGAGCGTATCCTGCGCACGCTCGTACACATTCAGGCGCATCTGGACGACGCTCTCGACTTGGACGGCCTGGCCCGCGTCGCCTTTTTCTCGCCATACCACTTTCACCGTGTCTTCCGCGGTTTGGTGGGTGAACCGGTACAGGAGCATGTTCGCCGCCTGCGTCTGGAACGCGCCGCACACCGCTTGAAGCTCCAGGACGAGGCCGTAACCAGCGTGGCTTTGGACGCCGGCTACGAGTCGCACGAGGCTTTCACTCGCGCCTTTCATAATATGTTTGGAATGCCGCCTTCTCAATTCCGGGCAGCCCATCAGGGCCCGCCCGATTCGCCGTCGGGCGTCCACTACGACGACGCCTCCGGCTACCATCCGCCCGACTACGGCGCGCCGCCGCCGGTCGAGATCAAGACGCTGCCGCCGCAGCGCGTCGTGTTCCTGCGCCATACCGGCCCTCACGACCAGGTCGGCGCCACATGGGGCAAGCTGTCGGCCTGGGCCGGCCCGCGCGGCGTGTTCGGTCCATCGACCCGTTTCATCGGCGTCTCTTACGACGATCCCCAGATTACGGCGCCGGAGAAGCTGCGCTACGACGCCGCCATCACCGTGAGCCGGCCGGTGCAGCCCGAAGGGGAACTCGGCGTCACCGACATCGCCGGGGGCGACTACGCCACCCTCATGCACAAAGGCCCGTACGAAACCCTCGGCCGCGCCTACCAAATGCTGCTCGGCGCCTGGCTGCCGCAGAGCGGCCGCGAACTGCGCGATGTCCCGTGTTTCGAGGTGTATCTGAATTCACCGCAGACTACGCGGCCGGAGGAGCTGCTGACGCTGATTCACGTTCCGGTGGCGTAGCGTGGGTCAGGCAGACCATCGTTTTTGGTGGTCTGCCATCTCCGGCGAAGAGAGGCAGACGACAAAAAGCGATCGTCTGCCCCATTGGCCGTCAATCGCACCGGAGTGTCACGGCTGGGTCCACCCTCACCGCGCGCCGCGCCGGAACCCAGGCCGCTGCCAGCGCCGCCGCAATCACCACCACCACGCCGGCCGCATACCCTCCCATGTCAAACAGGTCAATCTGCACCAGGGAGTGCGCAATCACGCGCGCCACCGCCAGCGCCGCCAACGCACCCATCGCCGCGCCCGCCGCCGCCAGCCGTAGCGACTGCCGCAGCGCCAGGCCCATCACGCGCACCTCGCCCGCTCCCAGAGCGATTCGGATTCCGAACTCCTTCCTCCGCTGTGTCATCGCGTACGACGACACTCCGAAAACGCCGGACACCGTCAGCAGCAGCGCCAGCGCCCCGAGGAACCCTGAGATCGCCGCCAGCGCCCGAAACGGGAAGGAATACCGATCCAAGAGCTCTTGCGTGGAGGAAACCGTGCCCTCGCCCGGCGCTACCGCCTCGACCGCCTGTTCCACGGCGCGGCGCGCGGATTCGGGGTTGCCGTTCATACGCACCACGAGTGAGACGCGGTCCTTTGTCTTCAGCCCCGTCGGGAAATACAGGAGCGCGCGAGTCGGGCCATCAACGCCGTTCGGATCGAAGAGACTGTAGATGGAGTCCCGGGCGATTCCTATCACGATTGCGGAATGAATGGTACGCCCGCTCTGGAAAACCCATGAGTCCTTTAGATTAAGCGTGTGCCCCAACGCATCCCCGCGCGGCCACAGCCGCCGCGCCGCAGTCTCGCTCACGATAACCGCCGGCGCTCCGGCGTCAGCTTCCGCCGTGGAAAAGTTCCTTCCGCGGATCGTGACGCCGTAGATGCCAAAGTATTCCGGCGAAACCAGGTTTAAGGGTACATCGATGGTTCCATTCCCGCTCACGACTTTGGACCAGGGAGACGGCGACCCGGGAGGGAGGAAACAAGCGCCGAGCGGCGCCGTCCTCGAAAGCGATAACAGCCGCTCCATCACCGGCTGGCGAAGTTTCTTGTCCGCGGTCGAGCTCCGGTTCATCGTTACAGTGAAGACTCCGCGCACGTCGGCGCCAAAATCCTGGGAGGCGAGGCGCCGCTCGCTGCGTAGCGCCACTCCTGCCGAAATCAAAAGCAGCGCGCACACCGCCACCTGCGCCACCACCAACGCGCTCCGCAGGCGCGCGGGCCGGTAGTCCGTGGCGAACTCGCCGCGGTTAGCCTCTACAAGGCGCGACCGCGACGCCTGGATGGCGGGCATCAGTCCGAAACCCAGGGTGGCGATCCCCGCGGTCGCCAGAAGGAAAGCCAGCACGCGCAGATCCGGCGAAGCGTTCCACAGCCCGACGCTCCACATCCGGTCCGCGTGGAGGACGTTCATTTGAAGCCACAGTGCGGCCCGGATGGTTCCATGCGCCACCCCGAAGGCTGCCAACGCCGCCGGCAGCGCCAGCAGCAGGCTCTCCGTCAGAAGCTGGCGGACCATCCTTGCGCGCCCCGCGCCGAGCGAGATCCGGATTCCAATCTCGCGTTGCCGCGCCAGCCCGCGCGCCAGCATGATGTTCGCCACGTTGGCGCAGGCGATCAGCAGAATCAATCCGAACGCCGCGAACAGGGGCAGGAATCCGCCGATCGAATCCCGATCGAACGGCAGGACAGTCGCGCTCTGCCGAAGCGTCACGGTCCGCGGGGGCTTGCCATGGTACGGTTCGCGGACGACGGCGTCGGTTGCCCAATGTGTCATGAATTCCTGCCAGGTGGGGCTCATCTGCCGGCCATACGCCAGCAGCGACGCCTCCGCCCCCTCCTGCGTCACGCCCGGCTTCAGGCGTCCAACCACCGTCAGCATCAAAGACGCCTCCGGGCCGAAGATGTCCGCGTTGTCCGATGAACTCCACGCAAGCGCCATCGAGACCCAGAAGTCGACGCGTCTTTCTTCCAGGCCATTGAACTCCGGGCAGGCCACGCCCACCACCTCGACCGGCCGGCCGCGCAGGTAAAGCTTCGTGCCCACGGCCCCGGGGTCGGCGCCGAGCCGGCGTTTCCACGCGGCGTAGCTGGCCACCGCGACTCCGCTGCCCGGCCCGTCGTCGGTTTCCAGGATGGGGCGCCCCATACAGATGCCTCCACCCAGCATGTGGAAGTAGTTGCCCGTCACCGCCTGCACGGACGCATCCTTGCCGGCCATGGAGGCGATCCCGCTCTGGTAGCCCAGGACTTCGGAGAACGCGACGTTCTGGAGGCGGAATTCCGTGAACTCGCGCCACGTGGACGGCCTGTGCGAGGGCCGCTCCTTCGTCTGCCCCCAACCTGCGAACGTGTACAGCGAATACGGATCGCGCACCGCGAACGGCCGCAGCACCAGCGCGTTAAAGACGCTGAACGAGGTGGCCAGAGTGCCCAGCCCCAGGGCCAGCGTGCCGATTACGGTAAACGCGAATCCCGGCGATTTGCGGAAGCCCCGCAGGGCGTAGCGGATGTCCTGGGCCAGCGAATCGAGCCACGCGAAACGCCAGACGGCGCGGCTGTCTTCCAGCGTCAGGGCGACGCTGCCGAAGGCTCCCGGATTCGCGCCGGCCTCGGCCGCCATCTCGCGGTGGATGCGCAGTTCGTCGGCGAGTTCCTGTTCGTACCGTCTCGCGCGAACGATTTGCCGTAGTCGTTTCCAGAGTTTCATTCGGCCTCCGTGCTTACAACACCGGCCGGGCTGACGCCCGGCTGATGACGCCGGAAGGCGCCATCGCGGGCCAAAAGGCCCGCCCCACGGTCATGGCGTCTCCATCACCCGCGCAATGCCGGCCAGCAGGAATTCGAACCCGCGCTTCTCTTCCGCCAGTTGTTTGCGTCCCGACGGCGTGATGCGGTAGTACCGCGCGCGGCGGTTGTTCTCCGAAGTCCCCCACTCGGCTTCCACGTGGCCGTTCAACAACAGCCGCTGGAGCGCCGGGTAGAGCGACCCTTCGCCGATCTTCAGCGCCTCCTTCGAAGCCTGTTGGATATGCTGCGCGATTCCCCAGCCGTGGTTCGGCCCGCGGCTCAGCGTCCGCAGCACGAGCATGTCGAGCGTGCCTGGAAGGAAATCGGGTCCGGAAGCCGGCTTCTTATCTCCCATCGATCACCGATAGGAGTATGCCAGAATGCAGCGTAGCGTGTCAACATAATTCGAGGATGGTGGTCTCGGGCACGCATCTGACGCGAGATGGGCGGCTTCTGTTCCTGACGCGCTTCGTCCGCCTGTTCTCCTACGGGATGCTGGGCATCGTCCTGGTCTTCTACTTGACCGGCCTCGGGTTGAACGAGACTCAAACAGGACTGCTCCTGACGCTGACGCTTCTGGGGGACACGGCCGTTTCCCTCGTCCTGACGACCAAGGCCGATCGGATAGGCCGGCGCCGGATGCTGATCGCCGGCGCCATCCTCATGACCGGCGCAGGGCTGGCGTTTGCCTTCACCAGGAACTTTCTCTTACTCATCGTCGCAGGAACGATCGGGGTGATCAGCCCCAGCGGGAATGAGGTGGGTCCGTTCCTGCCGATTGAGCAGGCTGCGCTATCCGGGGTGGTCTCGGATCGAATCCGGACCTCGGTCTTCGCGTGGTACGCGCTGGCCGGGGCGATTGCGTCGGCGCTTGGCTCGCTGTTCGCCGGGGCTGCCACAGGCTTGATGGAAAAGGCCGCGCGGACGCCGGTTGCCAGTCAGCGGACCATCATCCTGTTGTACGCTGCGTTCGGACTCGTGCTCGCACTGATATTCCTCAAGCTCTCGCCGCGTGTGGAAGTGGGCGCCGCGCAGGCGCGGGCGGGCGTGAAGTACCTGTTTGGAATCGGAGCGTCGCGAGGCGTGGTGCTTCGGCTCAGCGGGCTGTTCGCGCTGGATGCATTTGGCGGCGGCTTCGTGGTGCAGAGTTTTGCCGCCTACTGGTTCTATCTCCGCTTTGGCGTGCAGCCCGCAACTCTGGGCGGCATCTTCTTTGGCGCGAACTTGTTTGCAGGTCTCTCGGCGTTGCTGGCCACCCGGCTCGCTGCGCGGATCGGGCTGGTCAGAACCATGGTGTTCACGCACCTGCCGTCGAATGTCCTGCTGATGCTGGTTCCACTTATGCCGAATCTCCGCCTGGCGACCCTGGTTTTGCTCCTTCGCTTCAGCATTTCTCAGATGGATGTGCCCACCAGACAGTCATACATCATGGCGGTTGTGGCGCCCGAAGAAAGGGCCGCCGCGGCCGGCATCACGGGAGTGGCGCGGACTACGGGCGCAGCCATGGCGCCGATGTTTGCGGGTTTGATGTTCGCGCGACCGGCCCTCGTCAACGTGCCGTTCTTCATCGCCGGGGCTCTGAAAATCCTCTACGATCTGCTCCTCTACAGAGCCTTTGCGGAGGTCCGACCGCCCGAGGAGAAGCGCGATCCCGTCGGTTGAGATAGGCAGGCCGGGAGGCCCGCCCCACCGCCCCTGATATATTGGTATTTTCCCCATGCAAATCGAGAAAGTGTACGAGCCGCAGCGGTTTGAGCCGCACTGGGCGCAGTGGTGGATCGACTCCGGAGTCTTCCACGCTTCCGCGAGAGGGTCCGCGCCGGTGTTTTCGCTGGTCATTCCTCCGCCTAACGTCACCGGCTCGCTGCACATTGGGCACATGCTCGAACACGCCGAAATCGATGTCACCGTCCGATGGCATCGCATGCTGGGCGAAAACACGCTCTGGCTGCCGGGCACGGATCACGCCGGCATTGCTACCCAGATGGTGGTGGCGCGCAAGCTCGCTGAAGAGGGCGTCAATTACCGCGATCTGGGCCGCGAGAAGTTCGAAGAGCGCGTGTGGCAGTGGAAGGCGGAATCCGGCGACACCATCAAGCGCCAGATGGTGCGCCTCGGGGCAAGCTGCGACTGGAGCCGCGAGCGCTTCACCCTGGACGACGGCCTCTCCCGCGCGGTCCGCGAAGTCTTCGTGCGGCTGTACGAAAAGGGCCTGATCTACCGCGGCGAGTACATGGTGAACTGGTGCCCGCATTGCCACACCGCGCTCTCC
>Ga0209638_1001034_pt1 | contig 18149 bp, 16 predicted proteins | sample BarGraNGADG00211_FD_184490 | JGI IMG/M metagenome (GOLD analysis project Ga0209638, IMG submission 184490) | Arctic peat soil microbial communities from Barrow, Alaska - Barrow Graham LP Ref core NGADG0002-211 (SPAdes) (version 2) | ecosystem: Environmental > Terrestrial > Soil > Wetlands > Peat...
GTTCCCATAGCGAATCTCGATTCCGAGCTTTCCGGCCAGCTCCTCAAGCTGATTTAAAAGGACCCCGTCATCCAATAGAAAGATCCTTTGTCCAATCAATAAAGAGTGTAATTATGAAGTCACTTCGATGCACCGAGGTGACTAATCTATATGATATAATTTATAATACTCCGACACTGCCGATCATTTTCATGCCAAATTTTGAAATGGAAAAGAGGAGCGACGATTTTACATGGCGTCGCGGAAGAGATCGATGAGGCCGAAGGGCATCAGACCCATGTAGATGATAACAATATTGAAGACACAGCAGAGAACTTTTTCATGGAAGGCCAGAGTGAGAGGCCGCAGCTCCTCCGACTCACGGGAATAACTGACTCGGACGAGGTTGAGGTAGTAGAAGACGGAGATCACGGTGTTGACGGCCGCAATGATCACAATGGCGAGATAACCCGCCTTGAATGCGGTCACAAAAAGGAAGAACTTGCCGGTAAAACCGCCGGTCGGCGGAATCCCCGCCAGGGAGAAGGCGGCCACGGCCAGGGTCAGGGCCAGCAGCGGAGATCTTCGGGCAAGGCCGCTCAGGTCGTTGATCGTGACATTCTCCCCTCTTCGCGAAAGCAGCATCACCACATAGAACAGCGCGAGATTCATGAAAAGATAAACGGCAATATAATAAACCACGGCCGCGTTCCCCTCCCGGTTGAAGGAGAGAAGACCCATCATCAGGTAGCCTGCGTGGGCGATTCCCGAATAGGCGAGCAGCCTCTTGACATCCTTCTGGACCAGGCCCACCAGGTTGCCGAGGGTCATCGAAAAGGCGGCAAGCACGATGATCACCGTCGCCATTTGCTCCGGGGCCGAAGAAGCCAGCATCGTCAGCCGGATCAGCAGCGCCGCGGCGGCGATCTTTGGAACCGTCGCGATAAACGTCGTCGTGGCGTCGGATGCGCCTTCGTAGATGTCCGGCGCCCAGAAATGCAGCGGGAACAGGGAAAGTTTAAAGAAAAAGGCGGTCAGCGTGAGGATGATCGCCAGCACCCCCAGCGGCTGGGAAAGAAATTGGGGCAACTTTGCCATGATATCGGGAAGATAAGTGGAATGGGCCATGCCGTAGAGGTAGCCCATACCGTACAGCATGATCCCCGTCGAAATGGCGCCGAAAAAAAGATATTTCATCGCCGCTTCAATCTGCGTCCGGGTCTGGGCCTTTCTCAGCGGAACGACGGCATAGAGGCTGAAAGAGGAGATCTCCAGACTGACGACGATGGAAATAAGCTCGACCGAACTGACCAGAATCATCAGGCCCAGCGTGGAAAACCCGAGAAACATGAAAAATTCAGGCAAGTTTTCCACTTCCTTCTCTTTTTCGAACATGAAAACGACGAGCGTAAATCCGGCGGAGAGCAATACCTTGAAGACCTGGGAGAAAAAGTCGACCTGGTAGGCCCCGGAAAAAAGAGTGCCCCGCGCGCCCGCACAGGCCAGCGTAACGAAGAAACCCAGCAGCGCAAGGACCCTGGCCGCGGTAAAAAGGGAAATCCTTTTCTTCCCCACCGACAGGAAGAGAAAGAAAACCGAAAACAAAAGCATGTACAGTTCCGGAAGCAGAGTCATCGGGTCAACCCCTTACTGGGATAATTTATTCAGTTGCATAAAAAGGTTTACGAGCGTGGTTTCCATAACCCGGACAAACGGGGCGGGGAAAAGCCCCACCCAGATCACAAAAATGGCAAGCGGCGTCAGATAAACAAATTCCCTGACATTCAAGTCTTTTATGTCTCTCTTGTCTTCCCTGCCCCAGACGATCTGTTTCAGAAGCTTCAGCATGTAGGCGGCAGCCACGACCGCCCCGACCGCGGCGAAGAAACCGGCCGTTCTGCTTCTGGCAAAGGTGCTGATCAGCACGTACAACTCGCCCACAAAACTGTTCGTCCCGGGAAAGGCGAAGGAGGAGAGGGCAAACAGGCCGAAAAAGCCCACATAGGCGGGCATGAATTTGCCGAGCCCGGCATTGTCATAGATCTGGCGGCTGTGCGTGCGCTCGTAAATAATGCCCACCATCAGAAAGAGAGCGCCCGTGGTGACGCCGTGGTTGAGCATCTGGAGCATGGCGCCCACAAAACCATAGACCGTAAAGGTGAATATGCCCAGCGTCACGAAGCCCATATGCGCCACGCTCGAATAGGCGATCAGCTTTTTCATGTCCGTCTGGCTCAGGCAGACAAACCCCCCATAGATGATCGCAACGATGGAAAGAACGATCATGAAGGGGGCGAAATAGAAACTGGCCATGGGAACAATCGGAAGGCAAAATCTCAGAAATCCATAGGTTCCCATCTTCAGCAGAATGCTCGCCAGCAACACGCTGCCCGCCGTCGGCGCCTCCGTGTGGGCGGCCGGCAACCATGTGTGAAACGGAAACATGGGCACCTTGATCGCGAAGGCAATCGCAAAGGCCAGAAATACCCAGATCTGGAACGTGAAACTGTAGCCTTTGAACATCGCCTCGGGGATGCTGAAGGTGCCGTTCACCAGGTAGAGGGCGATGATGGCGACCAGAAGAAAAACGCTTCCGAACAGCGTGTAAATGAAGAACTTCAGCGATGCGTAATCCTTGTTCGGCCCGCCCCAGACGGCAATAAGGAGGTACATCGGGATGAGCATCGCCTCCCAGAAAACGTAAAACAGGATGAAATCAAGCGCGCAGAAGACGCCGATCATCGCCGTTTCCATCAGCAGGATGCAGATCATGAATTCCTTCACCCGCTTTTCGATCGCCTTCCAGGAGCAAAGAACACAGAGGGGTGAGATCATCGCCGTCAGCACGATCAGCATGATCGAGATGCCGTCCACCCCGAGAACGTAGTTGATGTTATAAACCGGTATCCAGGCGAGACGCTCGCCAAACTGGAAAATCGGCGTCCCGGCATCGAAGTTGAAAAAAAGCATGAGCGAGACCCCCAGCGTCAGAAGCCCCGCGACGAAGGCCGTGATCTTGATCTTGTTGCCGTCCTTCAGGAAAAGTATGAAGAACACCCCCACCAGGGGCAGAAAGATCACCGTGGAAAGTATGGGGAACCCGAAGGGATTCATGGTCAAGTATGGCAACATGGTTTTTTATTCCTTAAAAGCCTTTGTGTTTCCAACCTATAAAACCAGCCACAGGATCGCAAAAAACAGGAAAAGCGAAAGGCCGATATAGGTCTGAATTTTTCCCGTCTGCATTTTTTTTACGACGGAACCGAAATCCATGACGGAATAGGCCGTACCGTCGACAACCCCGTCAATGGCCTTCCGATCGAAGGTGTAGGAAAGTTCCGCATTCTTGAAAAGCGCACGGAGCCCCAGCGTCCGGTAAAGCTCGCCCCACAGCGTGTCGAACGGGGCGATCACCTTTTCGTCAAACTTCATAAAGAGCAGCGTTCCCTTGCGATAGAACCAATCGACGTCGAGGTTCAACTTCGCCTCCGGCGAGAGTTTCTTCACCATCAGGTAGAAGACCAGGCCCGTAAAGGCAAGGATCTGCATCGCCTCCGAGAGGTGGGCCAGGTTATAGGGGTGGTACTCCACCGGGAAGGGCAGCAGTGCATACAAAGTCTGCGGGAAGACGCCGATAATGAAACAGAGAAGGGCGGTGAGTCCCATCGCCCAGAGCATGTTCAGCGGGGGTTCCTTGGCCTGGAGAGGCTCCGCCGGCTCCTTGCCGAAGAAGGTAAAATAGGTCACCTTCAATCCGACGGAGAGGAAGGTTCCGATGCCCGCCAGATTGAGCCACGACATAAGCCAGATTCTTCCCTCATGATGCGCCGCGGAGACGATCATCGATTTGCTGACAAACCCGCTGAAAAGCGGAAATCCGGAAATCGATACGGCCCCCACGACATAAAAAATCATCGTCAACGGCATGTATTTGTATAAGCCGCCGAGCCGGCTGAGTTTCGCGGTCCCGGTCATATAAAGCACCGACCCGGCGCCCATGAAGAGCAGCGCCTTGTAGAGGATGTGGGCAAAGGCGTGGGCCGCTGCGCCGTTCACCGCCATGGCGGTGCCGATGCCGACGCCGGCCACCATGTAGCCCACCTGGCTGATGATGTGATAGGCCAGAACACGGCGGATGTCATTTTCGATGACGGCGTAGCACACCCCGAATACCGTCATGGCCGTTCCCATGATGGCCAGGATTTCAAAACCGGTAAAACCCCTGGCAAGCACGTAGACCGCTGTTTTGGTCGTAAACGCGCATAAAAATACGGCGCCTTCGACGCTCGCCTCCGGATAGGCGTCGGGAAGCCAGGCGTGGAGGGGCAGTACGGCGGCATTGAGCGCAAAACCGGCAAGAATCAGGTACTCAGGCCAGGAGGCGTTGGCGGGCAGGATGCTGTTGAAGGCAAGACTCCCCGTCTTGTGGTAATAGAGCATCATCCCGGCCAAGAACAAGAGGCCGCCGAAAACATGGAACATCAGATAGCGGAAGCCCGCCTCGATCGATTTTTTCTCCTTGCGGTACCAGATGAGGAATACGGAAGAGAAGGCCATGGCCTCCCAGAAGATGAAGAGGGTCAGGTAATCGCCGGCAAAGAGGGCGCCCAGGGCGCTTCCCACATAAAAGAAACCGGCCATGTGGTGCCCGTCTTCTTCCCGGTGCAGCGCATAGAGGGCGCCCAGGAAGCCCATGATCACGAATACCCACGCAAAGACCATGCTCAACTTGTCAACGCGCCCGAACACCCCTTGCGCGCCGAGAAAATGGTACACCCCGTAGATCCCGTTCTGGGCAAACGCAACGGATACGATGGCCGCAATGGGGATCAGCAGAATGAACCCCTTTTTTGCCTTCCCCCGGAGCAGCGGCAAAAGCAAGGCTCCCACGAAAAAGAAGAGCGCCGGATGAATCCAACTATCCATAATAATCCTCGTCCTTGCTCAGAAACAAGTGTGCGATTCCTTTGCTGATCTTGATGAGCAGAAAGCAACCCGCCAGCGCAAAAAGAGTCCAGAAGGCGTAAATCTTGTCTACAAAGTAATGGGCATCCTCCCGCGGCAGAAACAGGTCGAACAAAACCAGCGCGCCCAGGAATACAAAAAAGGCGATCTTCAGCGGGGCGGCTTTCGCTCTCAGGTATTCTATGATCTTCAATACATTCATGGTAAACCTCTCTTTACAGAGCGTGAGGCGTAAGGCGTAAAGTGTGAGGCGTGAAAATCCCCTGCCTCCTAACTCCTAACTCCTAACTCCTAACTCCTAACTCCTAACTCCTAACTCCTGACCCCTGACCCCTGCCTCCTGACTCCTGACTTCCTGTCCTCGCCACCTAAAAGAGTTTCCCGATCAGCCCTACAAAGAAATCGGGAAAGATTCCAAGCACCAGCGAGATAATGGACGCCAGAACCAAGGGCACGACCATCGTCAGCGGCGCTTCCTGAATATCTTTTCTGCTCCAGCGCTCCTTTTTCCCCTCAAAAAATGCCCGGATCGTAATGGGGACAAAATAACCGGCGTTCAGGATGGTGCTGGCCACCAGTACGATGAGGATCGGGATATTTCTGATCTCAAGGGCGCCGTTCAACAGGTACCATTTCGTAACGAAACCGCCCACGGGCGGCGCGCCGATCATGCTGAGCGACGCCAGCGCAAAAGCCCCCATCGTAAAGGGCATGGCGTAGCCGATCCCCGCCATGTCGCTGATCTTTTTCTTGTGGTGGGCCACATAGATGGCTCCGGCGCAGAAGAACAGGGTGATCTTGGCGAATCCGTGATTGACGATATGAATGATCCCGCCCAGCACACCCGAATTGTCCAGCAGAGCCACCCCCAGGATGATATACGACAACTGACTTACCGTGGAATAGGCCAGCCGTGCCTTCAGGTCATCCTTCGTGAGGGCGATAATGGAAGCGGCGAGGATGGTGAAGGATACGAAGTAGGCCGTGACCAGGCCGATTCCCAGATCCTGCAGGACGCCCGTTCCAAACGTGGAAAGCATGACCCTGGTAATGCAGAACACACCGGCTTTCACAACGGCAACGGCATGCAGCAGCGCGCTGACGGGCGTAGGGGCAACCATGGCCGAAGGCAGCCAGTTGTGGAAGGGCATGATGGCCGCCTTGGCGAACCCGGCGACAAAGAGCACATAGGTCACGGTAATCCACAGCGGATCGGCCGTGGAGGGAAACACGCCCGTGCGGATGTTATCGGCAAAGTCCAGCGTTCCCGTCATCACATACGCCAGGATCAGGGCGGGAAGGAGAAAACCCTTCGATGTTCCCACCAGATAAACAAGGTATTTCTTGGCCCCGGCATACCCCTCTTCATCCTGATGGTGGGCAACCAGCGGATAGGTGAAGAGGGTGATGACCTCGTAGAAGAGGTAGAGGGAAAAGAGACCGCCCGAATAGGAGACGCCCTGGGCTCCGAAGATCGCTATCGCAAAACAGGTATAATACCGGGTCTGGGCATGCTCATTGAGGCTCCGCATGTAGCCGATGTTGTAGATTGAGGCAAAGATCCACAGAAACGACGAAACGATGCCGAAGATCAAAGAGAGGGCGTCCACCCGGAAATTCAAGGAGATTCCGGGGGCAATGGTGGAAAGCGTATAAAGGATGCGGTTGCCCTGCCAGATGGCGGGAACCATGGCCATCACGGATAAAAAGGTGAGCACGGCGCCGGCAATGGACCAGAACTCTCTCAGGTTCGGCCGCTTGCCCGAAACCATGATGAGAATGGAGCTAACGAGAACAATGCCGATCGGCAATAGGGGTAGTGCGCTCTCCATAACCATAGGTCAGTCTTTCATCTCCTTCAGATCTCCGCCCTCGATGTGCTTGTATTTCTTGAAAATGAGCATGATGATGCCGAGCGCGATGGCTGCTTCCGCCGCGGCAATCCCCATGATGATGAGCGTAAAAGCCATCCCGTAGCCGTTCTCGGGGGAGACGAATCGGTTCAGGGCGACCAGGTTCAAACCGGCGCCGTTCATGATCAGCTCCATGGAGACCAGCATCCCGATCAGGGTTCGCCGGTAGACCACGCCTGCAATACCGAAAAATAGCAATAACAGGGCTACAAACAGATAGATGTGCTGATTGTTGTATAACAAATCGGTCATTTGTTCCCCCTGGAAAAAAGGGCAAGCATGATCGCGCCTAAAATAGCCACAACCACAAGAAGCGATATCAGCTCAAAGGGCAGAACCAGATTGTTGAAAAAAAGGCGGCCGATCTCTTTGGTCGTTATCTTAAAAGAGGGATTTTCTACTCTCGGAAAAGTTTCCATGACGAATCGGACGAACATGAAAAGGGAAACCAGCGCAACACCCAGCGCCGCGACGAATTTTCCGACGGTTGTCCACTCCTTCGGTTTCCGGTAAAGCGGACCGATCAGCATGATGGCAAAGGCAATCAGAACGGAAACGGCCCCCACATAGATCAGGATCTGCATCATGGAGAGAAAGGGGTTGTCCAGGTAGACATAAAGACCGGCGATTCCGAACATGGTGGTGACCAGTCCCATCATCGCATAGATGATGGACCCGGATAAAACGGCCATTGCGGCGCCGCCCAGCGTCGCGACAATGGTGATCAGGAATATGATTTCACCCAAATTCATGATGTCTTTTTCCTTTTTTCAAATTCCTTGACCAGATCGTAATGAAAATCCTCTTTTTTATAACCTGCGGCATTGAAATCAGCGGAAAAAGCGAGGCAATCGGACGGGCAGCTTTCCACGCAAATGCCGCACTGGCTGCACGTCGTATAATCGAGGGTATAGGATGTGGCGGTCTTCCTCTTTTCGCCCTCCCGCTTTTCCCCCTCGATATTCGAGATGGATCCCGACGGACAGTTCTTCGCGCAGATGCCGCAGGCGATACAACCGTTTTTCCCCGGATTTTCTCTGTCGGCCAGGAGTTTGGTATGACCGCGGAACCGCGGGCTGATATTCAGCAACTGGCGCGGATACTGGCACGTTACCACCGGCTGAAACATAGCCCTGATGGTAACCCCCAGGCCGGCCAGCAGCGAACCCGTACCCCGGATGAATGCCGAAGGTGATACCGTCATAACTTCAATAGCCCTCCCGTAACCAGCAAGTTGATGAAAGCCAGAGGGATAAGCGCTTTCCAGGATATGTTCAGCAACTGGTCGAACCTCACGCGGGGATAGGTCCATCTCAACCACATGATGACGAAGACGAGGAGATAGGACTTCAGCAGAAACCAGACAATCCCCGGCAAAAAGGGCCCCTGGTATCCGCCGAGGAAAAATGTGACGGCAATGGCGCTGACGATAAAAACGTTCGTATACTCGGCAAGAAAGAAGAGCGCAAATCTCATGCCGGAATATTCCGTGTGATAGCCCGCCACCAGTTCGCTTTCCGCCTCGGGCAGGTCAAAGGGGGTTCGGTTGGTCTCGGCTACGGCGGCGATAAAATAGATCAAAAAGGCGAGCGGCTGGTAAACGACAAACCAGAGTCCCTTTTGCGCCTCCACGATGGTCTTCAATGAGAAGGAGTTGGTCATCATGATGATGGACAAAAGCGCCAGCAGCAGCGGGATCTCATAGGCAATGTTCTGGGCAATGCTTCGGATGGCCCCGATCAGCGCATATTTGTTGTTGGACCCCCAGCCGGCCATCAGAATGGAAAACACCGAAAGGGATGAAAATGCCAGGATCACCAGGATGCCCACGTTGATGTCCATGACCTGAAGCGAGGCGTCGAAAGGAATCACAATGAAGGATACGAGAACAGGGACGAAAATGATCATGGGGGCGAGATAGTAGAGGGGTTTGTCCACGCCCCGCGGCGTCAGGATCTCCTTGCCCAGCAGTTTCAGCGCATCGGCGATCGGCTGTATCAGACCGTAGGGGCCGACCTCCTTGGGTCCAATCCGCCGCTGCATGTGCCCTGCCACTTTTCTCTCCGCCCAGGTCAATATGAGAGCGTTGAACACGACAAAAGCCAGCACGCCGACGAGGCCGACGACCATCTTTACCGTTTCCCAGCCGATCATGTTTCCGATCTGTTCCATTGGGCCATTACCAATTATCGATCTATTTCCGGTATCACCAGGTCAAGGCTCCCCAGGATCGCCACCGCATCGGCCAGCATGTTTCCTTTGGCCAGCTCGGGGAAGATCATCAGGTTCGAAAAAGAGGGTACCCGCCACTTCATCCGGTACGGCTTGTCGCTTTCGTCGCTGACGATATAGATGCCGAGTTCCCCGCGGGGCGTTTCCACCGTGTGATACAGATCCCCTTTCGGCGGTTTCAGTTTCTTGGGCACCTTTTCCGTCATGATGGGGCCTTCGGGAAGTCGGGCCAACGCCTGTTCGATGATATTCAAGGCGTTTTCCATCTCCTTGACACGCACGTGGTACATGTCCAAGGCATCCCCGCGCGTCCCCACGGGAATCTCAAAATCCATCTCCCCGTAAGCGGCGCAGGGCTCCATCTTTCTGATATCCATCGGGATCCCCGCCCCGCGGAGCACCGGCCCGGAAACGGCCTGTTTTCGGGCCCTCTCCTTCGTAATCACACCGATGCCTCTCGTCCGGTTGGTAAAAATCACATTGCCGCTGACCAGTTTGTCATACAAGGAGAAGCGGCTCCGCATCCTCTCGATAAAGGCTTTTGTCCCGGCGACAAAGGCATCGTCCACATCGTTGTACAGACCGCCGAAGCGGAAATAGCAGTAAGTCAGGCGGGAGCCGGTGACGGGCTCAAGAATGTCGTTGATCTGTTCCCTGTCGTCAAAGACAAAGAGGAAGGGGGTCAGCGCCCCCAGATCGGCGAGATAGGCGCCCAACCACATGAGATGGCTGGACAACCTGTTTAGTTCGGTGGCAATGACACGCACGTAATTCGCGCGCTCCGGCACGGCGATGCCGCAGAGCCGCTCCACGGCGGTCACATAGCCGAGATTGAACGACATGGGGCCCAGATAATCCATCCGGCCCGTGTTGGGAAGAAACTGAAGATAGCTTCTATTTTCCGCCATCTTCTCGTGCATCCGGTGGAGATAGCCGAGAACGGGTTCCGCCTCTTCGATATACTCGCCGTCCATCTTCAGCACGACCCGTAAAACGCCGTGCGTGCTCGGATGCTGAGGCCCGAGGTTGACAAAGAAGGTGTCCTCCCCCTCCCCCGGCTTAAACGAGCCGAGCGCCCTCTTGTCTTCGTCGGAAACGCGAATCTTCTCCTTGCGCAGCGGATAAAAATCGATCTCTTCGTGGAGAAAGAGATAGGTCATGTTGGGATGGCCGTCGAAGAGGACGCCGAAAAACTCGCGGATCTCCCTCTCATGCCAGTATGCGCAATCAAAGACGGTGGAAATCGTGGGAGCGACGGGTTTGGCGGGATCGATCTTCAGGGAGACCTTTATCTTGCAGAGGGACGCGTGGTTGCTGAAGATGTAAACCAGCTCAAGATATTCCTTATAATCCACGCAGATAAGAGCGGACAGGTAAAAACCGCGTTCGTCGAAGAAGCGGGCGACGTTCAGAAGATCCGACGAGGCAACTTCGGCGAAAAGATGGTATCCCCTCTCCCGATAGTCTGCCTCCCCGATCGGGATGTCCTTGAGGGCTGCGCCAAGCTCCGCTTTAATTCGCTCTACCATCGGCTTTCCGGTCCCGGGAAACGTCTTTTCCCCGTTATTTTTTCTTCCAGCTTCAGGAATCCTTCGATAAGGGCTTCCGGTCTGGGGGGGCATCCGGGGACATACACGTCCACCGGCACGAGGAGATCAACGCCTTCGATAACGTTGTATTGGCCCTCGAAAACGAAAGGGCCGCCGGAGATGGCGCAGTTACCCATCGCAATGACCCACTTGGGCGACGGCATCTGTTCATAGAGGGTGGTCAGAACGGGCGCCATCTTTTTGGTGACGGTGCCGGTGACAATCATCAGATCGGCCTGTCGGGGGGTGGCCCGGAAAACTCCCGCCCCAAACCGGTCGAGATCGAACCGGGACATGGCGGTGGACATCATCTCGATGGCGCAGCATGCCAGCCCGAAAGTCATGGGCCACATGGAATTGGCCCTGGCCAGATCAAGCACCTTTTCCACCACAGCGAATTTTATTGGGAAAACTTCCTTTTCCAGGTAAACACCCCTTTCCCCCAGGCATAAAATATCGCCAGGGCAAGGATTAGCACAAAGCACAACAGTGCGTAAAATTCATCCGGCCTTTCACCCTTCGCATAGTTCAACGCAACAGGGAAAAGGTAGAGCACGTCCACATCAAAGGCGATAAAGATGAGGGCATAGATGTAATAGTGCATGCCGTACCTTACCCAGGCGCTCCCGTAGGGTTCGATGCCGCACTCATAGGTATTGAGGGTTCTTGCCCCTTTTGTCCGGGGGGCAATGATATAGGAGATGACGATCGGGGCGAGTGTAAAAAGGAGAGCAACAACACTGAAAAGGACCACCGGAGCAAATTCTTGCAGGCTATTCATAAGCGACACTCGATCCAGGATAACAGTTCACGTAAAGTCGATTGAAGCTCCCTTTTTTGCGGCGCGAGTATAAGAAGAGCAATCCAGCTTGTCAAGATTTTTCTGCTAAAAAAAGCGGAAAAATTTTATTGACACACCGGACCATTTCTCCTAAGCTCCGCGCACTCGAAAGGGGGCAATGAACGGACATGGGGAGAAAGCAAAAAAATCGGTTGGGTTCAGTTTTATTCATCCTGTTCGTTTTACCATTCATGATTCCGGCGCCCGGTTTCGCGAGTGCAGCGGCGGCAAACATAAAATCGGCCGATATTGGGGCAATTCTTCCACTTTGGTCTGTGCTTCCCTTTGTGGGCATCCTGCTGTCGATCGCGCTGTTTCCCCTTTTTGCACCCAAATTCTGGCATCACCATTTTCCCAAGGTTTCAGCATTTTGGGCGCTGGTGTTTGCGGTTCCCTTCCTCTTCTTTTTTAAAGGGGCCGCACTATATCAGATCGCGCATATCTATATTGTGGATTACGTGCCTTTCATCATACTGCTGTGGGCCCTGTTTACCGTGTCGGGCGGCATTTATGTCAAGGGAGCCCTGAAAGGGACCCCGGCCGTCAATGTAGCCCTTCTTCTCATCGGCACGCTGCTCGCGTCGCTCATCGGAACGACAGGCGCATCGATGCTGCTGATCCGACCCGTGCTCCGATCCAACGCATGGAGAAAGTACAAAGTTCATACGATGGTCTTTTTTATCTTCCTCATCAGCAACATCGGAGGAGGGCTGACGCCCCTCGGGGACCCGCCGCTGTTCCTCGGTTTTTTACACGGCGTCCCCTTCTTTTGGACATTGAAGCTGCTGCCGCAAGTGGCTTTTGCAGCCGTCATCCTTCTTGTGTTGTATTTTATTCTGGACTCATTTTATTACCGGAAGGAAGACAAGTCAGGCCTGCAAGCCACTGAAACGGAGCCGCTTCAAATCCAGGGGGCGCACAATTTTATCTTTCTCGCGGGAATCGTCGGCGGCGTTTTGTTCAGCGGTCTGGTGAATATCGGCGAGGTTAATATCTTCGGGGTTCATCAGTCCACGGCCAATTTGGTTAAAGACGGCCTGCTGATCGCGATGGGGCTCGCATCCCTGGCCTTCACAAAAAGTGAGATCCGAAAGGGCAATGAATTCAGTTGGGGACCGATCCTGGAGGTGGCCTATCTGTTCGCAGGAATTTTCATGACCATCATTCCGGCGCTGGCGATGCTGAAGGCGGGCGCCGATGGGGCCCTGGGATTTGTTATCAAGTCGGTAGAGACGCCGGCCCACTATTTTTGGGCATCGGGGGCGCTTTCGAGCTTTCTCGACAATGCTCCAACCTATTTGACATTCTTCAGCAGCGCCATCGGCAAATTTTATCCCGGAATGGCTGAAGCGGAAGCGGTCGCCAGGCTCATCGTGGAGAAAATACCCTATCTGGCGGCCATATCCGCCGGATCCGTGTTCATGGGGGCGAACACCTATATCGGCAACGCGCCGAACTTTATGGTCAAATCCATTGCCGAAGAGGCGGGTGTCGCCATGCCGAGCTTCTTCGGATACATGTTCAAGTACTCGATTCCCATGCTGATTGTTTTGTTTATTCTGATTACGTTGGTATTTTTTTAGTCATGTCATCGGCACGGGCAACCGTCAGCGATCATCGTCGGGATCCGTCTTCAACGTCTTTCGAATCTCCCGCCAGAGGAGCTCCTTTCCCTCGCCCGTTTTCGCGGAGAAGGCGATGAGCGCCGGTTCCGGAGAAAAGAGGATCTTCTCTCCGATCCGGCGCCGCCGGTTCGCGAACTCATTCCTCGACACCTTGTCCGTCTTCGTCAGGCAGATAAGGAAACGGATGCGGTAGCATTGCAGCCACTCCATGAGTTGCAGATCCTCCCCCGACGGATCCCGCCGGACGTCGAGAATCACGACGACGAGCCGCAAGGTGTCGCGCTCCCGGAGGTAGGTCTCGACCATCGGCCCCCACTGCTTCCGGATCGCCTCTGGGACCTTCGCATACCCGTATCCGGGCAGATCGATGAAGGCGAGTCGTTCGTTGACGAGGAAGAAATTGATCTCCTGCGTCCGCCCCGGCGTATTGCTGGTCCGGGCGAGCCCCTTCCGGTTCAGGAGGGTGTTGATGAGGGAGGATTTCCCCACGTTGGATCGCCCGGCAAAGGCAATCTCGGGAAGCCCGGCGGGCGGATAATGGGCCGGTTCTTTCGCGGAGAGCACAAACTCGGCGGATAGAATTTTCATAATCGGCAACCTCTTGCCTGGGCGTCAAAAAAGCTCCCCTGAAAAGACGCCGTGCTTCTCAGGGGAGCAAGGATCGGTAAGGTGTCAGAGCAGATCGTAAGCCGAATCCTGTTCCGCCTCCCGGTCGCCCGGGGGGCGGCGATGATCATTCCTCTGGGACGGCCGTTGCCGGCCGCCTCAAGCGACACAACCCGAGAACATGGGGGCGGGCCGCCCCGTTCTCCTATTTGGTCTTGCTCCGGATGGGGTTTACCAAGCTTTCCCGGTCACCCGGGAAACTGGTGAGCTCTTACCTCGCCTTTTCACCCTTACCCCTCTTGAAGCGGAGGGGCGGTATCTTTTCTGTGGCACTTTCCTTAGGGTCGCCCCCAGTCGCCGTTAGCGACCATCCTGCCCTGCGGAGTTCGGACTTTCCTCCGCTCCGGTCTCCCGGACCGGCGATCATCTGCTCTGCTCCGACACCCTTTTTCTCCAACACCTTTTTTCAATGATCCCTTCATGATCCCTTTATCCATCAACCGTTCCGGTTTTCCCAGTAGATGATCCGGTTGCAGTTCGGACAGGTGGTCAGCAAGATCGATTTCTGCAATTCATTGTACAACTGGGGAGGAATGGTCATGTGACACCCGTCGCAGACCTCCTTCCAAACCGCAACCACCGCTACGCCGCGCCCGGAGCTTTTGATCTTCTCGTATTTCCGGAGGATCTCGGCAGGGATCTCCTTTTTCAGTTTACTGCCTTTCCGGACGCAGACATTCAGTTCACCCGCAAGAGAGCTCAGCTCCGCCTCCAACCTCGCCTTTTCCTCTTCATAGCGCCGGCGATGGGCTTCCAGTTCCCCATCACCGGTCTTCACCGTGGTTTCGAGATGGTCGAGCTCATCGAGGAGGGAGATCATCTCATCCTCCATGCGGCTGTTCTTTGCTTCAAAAGCTTCGATCTCTTTCAGCATCGACTGATACTCTTTGTTCGTCTTGACCTCAAAGAGCCTCTCTCTCGTCCGTTTCAGTGCCTCCTGCCCCGCGAGCAACTGGGCGTCCTTCTCGCGCCTGCGTTTTCGCAAGCTTTCCAGTTGCTCCCGCTCCGTATCCACAACCGCCGAGAATGAATTGAATTCCTCCTCCAGCGTTTTCATCTGGACCGGAAGGTCCTTCTTCTTTGCCTGAATTCGGCCTGCCGCTGATTCCATCTTCTGCAGTTCGATCAGGTGTGCCAGCTGTTCTCTCAACCGCATCCCCCTTTCCTTCATTTTTCACCGGGGCGTCCCTGAAAAAAAAATGCACCAGCTCTGGTGCATTTTACGAGGCTGCCCTGCTTCCCCGTTTTATCGGTCCTGTGATCATCCATGAAAATTCGGGTCTCACGCAGTCCTTCTCCCCTTGTTTTTCATCCCTGGTGGGCCCACCTGGATTCGAACCAGGGACCGACCGGTTATGAGCCGGTGGCTCTACCAATTGAGCTATGGGCCCTTTCCGGGATGAATTCAGCTTTGATCAGCACAGGCTTATTAATACCCATCACGGGATCTTGTCAATATTTTATTTGCTCCCCGGTTTCAGAAGACGCCGCCGCGATGGATTCCGCAGTTTTCGGGTAGCGCCCGATTCGATCTGTTTGGCCCTTTCCCGGCTAAGTTCCAGAGATTCCCGGGATTCTTCCGCCGAAAAATTTCCGCGCTCGCTGATCCCGAAACGCATACGGAGAACCTTTTCCTCCCGTGGCGTCAGGGTCGACAGGATCTTCCGGGTCTGTTCCGCCAGGTCCATATTGATCGTGGCCTCCGAAGGCGACATTATTTTTTTATCCTCAATAAAATCGCCTAGATGGCTATCCTCCTCCTCCCCGATCGGGGTCTCCAGTGAAATGGGTTCTTTGGCGATTTTGAGGACCTTCCGGACCTTTTCCAGAGGGAACTCCATCTTGTTGGCAATCTCTTCCGGATTGGGTTCCCTCCCCAATTCCTGCACGAGATAGCGGGAGGTCCGGATCAGCTTGTTGATCGTCTCGATCATGTGCACAGGAATCCGGATGGTCCTCGCCTGATCGGCGATGGCGCGGGTGATCGCCTGCCGGATCCACCAGGTGGCATAGGTGGAAAATTTATAGCCCCGCTGGTACTCGAACTTATCGACCGCCTTCATCAACCCGATATTTCCCTCCTGGATCAGATCCAGGAACTGGAGGCCCCGGTTCGTATATTTCTTCGCGATACTGACGACAAGACGCAGATTCGCCTCCACCAGCTTCCTCTTCGCGATCTCCGCCTTTCTCTCTCCCGTATGGATCGCCACCATGGCCTTCTTCAGCGCCGTCACGGAGAGTCCCGTTTCCTGGGCGATCCTCTTGAACCGGCGGTTGGCCTCCTGGACGATCTTCTCGCAGGACCTCAGTTTCCCCAGGGATACCCGCGCTTTTTTGGCCGCATGCTCCCCGCTTCTGGCGGACTTGTGCATCTTCGCCCAGGCCTCTTCCAACTGGGCCAGGGAAAGACCCGTTTCCTTCTTGCACCGGCGGACCGTCTCCTCCGCCTGCTCCACCTCGTTCAGATAAACGCGGAGATTGGCGACCATCCGGTCGATCTGTCTCTTGCCGAACCGGACCTTCCGGCAGATCTTGACGATATTCAGGAGATTCTTGTCCAGATCCTCTTTGAGTTTCTGCCTTTCCTGGGGGCTGAGCCCTTTCGCGTTCAGCTTCTTTCGGATCACATCGTTTTTGGCGTCATAGACCGTAACCTTGCCGAGCAGCTTGATCACCCGTTCCCGATGCATGTCTTCCTCGACGATGCCGTCCTCATCGTCGAGGTTGTCCACGACGCTCTTCACGCGGATCTCCCCGCTCTTCAACTGGGCGCCGATATTGACCACATCCTTGAGGGAGACGTTCACGCTGAAGACGGCCTCCATGCTCTCCTGAGCGCCCTCTTCGATCACTTTGGCGATCTCGACCTCGCCCTCCCGGCTGAGCAGGGAAACGAGCCCCATCTCCCGCAGATACATCTTCACCGGATCGCCGGTCTTGCCGATCGCCGGCAGCAGACCGATGATATCCTCCCGCTTGCTCTCGACCCGCTCTTCCGTCGCCTTCTTGACGACCAGTTTTTCCCCTTTGTCCGAGTCGATGATATCGATATTCTTCTCGCCGAAGAGCATGATGATATCATCGATCTGATCGGAGGAGACGACATCGGAGGGGAGCAGATCGTTGACGTCGTCGTAGGTCAGAAACCCCTTTGCCTCTCCCAGCGTGATCAACTTCTTGAATTCATCGGACTCGATTTCTTTTGCCATATCGGTTTCTCCCGGTATCCCGTGGGGACATGATGCCGCATCGTGTCTCCATCTATCAGCCATCCCTTTCTCAGGCCGGCCGCTGCTTCTTCATGAAAAAATCCTCGCACAACTCAGGACAGCCCCTTCTCTTCCCGAAGAAGCCTATTCTTTTCCGCGACGAGACGGTCCAATCCCTGGTCTTTGACCCTCTCTGCCTCCTTGATCTTGCGCGTCAGGGTCTTGCCCTTCCCCCTGTTGGACCGTTCACGGATCTTCCTAATCGTATCGGTCATGAGGCGATCGATCAGTTCCTCCGGATAGGGGCTCTCCCCCATCAACAGGTCGAGGAGCCTCGCCCTCACCGGGCCCTCCTCCAAACCATTGACGAGAGAAAATATGTCCGGTATCGCCCCGTCCTGTTTCTCCGCGGCCGTCAGAAGCCTCTCTCCCAGCAGCTTGAGTTCTTCCGTCGTGAAGCAGGCCAGCACCCCGAACGCCGCCGCCGGAATCCGGTCCGGACATTCCAGCATCATGTGAATCAGGCTCAACTCCAGATGATCCGGTTCCCGAACGGATCCTTTTTTCATCTGGGCGGCAAGCGGCGCCGCTTCATGGGAAAGAACGCGCCGGACCTCCGCCTTCAGGACCTCCTGATCGACGTTCAGCTTCTCCGCCACCTTCTTGATGAATAAGTTCCTCTCAACGGCGTCCCCGATCCGGCAAAGGAAGGCAACGGCCTCCCTGAGCTTGTCCCGGTCCTCCTCCAGTGTCCCTCTTCCACCGAGGATCTCTTCGATGTAGTAATCGACCATCGGCAGGGCCCGGGCCACCAGCTCCTCCATCTTTTCACGCCCCTGCGTGCGGACGAAATCGTCCGGGTCATGGCCGTCGGGAAGGATGACCGCCTTGGCATGGACATTCCCTGCCAAAAACAGCTCCAAGCTTCTCGCGAGCGCCTTTCGACCCGCCTCGTCCGGATCGAATACAGCGGCCACGCGGGATGCGTAACGCCGAAGCAGATCGACCTGGGCCCGGGTCAGGGCGGTTCCCAGCGTGGCCACAACATTTTGAATGCCTGCGCTCCAGAGGGCGATGAGGTCGAAATAGCCCTCGACCATCAGCGAAAAACCGGCCTGCCGGATCGC
>Ga0209638_1001041_pt1 | contig 18111 bp, 12 predicted proteins | sample BarGraNGADG00211_FD_184490 | JGI IMG/M metagenome (GOLD analysis project Ga0209638, IMG submission 184490) | Arctic peat soil microbial communities from Barrow, Alaska - Barrow Graham LP Ref core NGADG0002-211 (SPAdes) (version 2) | ecosystem: Environmental > Terrestrial > Soil > Wetlands > Peat...
TCCGCTTGCCAATAAAAAGCCGGACGCTAACGGGCTTCGGTTGACTTGACCCCGGTACCAGCCCTTGTCCTGGCTTCATTCAGTACAATCTATAGCAGGTGAATGTTCACTGATTGTTCGCTGACGGCACTGGTGGGTGGACTGCTAGTTTGATTGAAATCTTCCAGACTCGCTACTAAATCGGCCCTCAACCTGCCACAAATTAACCTGATTTTCAGACCCAAGACCTCATCTACCTGTTGAGGATTTTTATGTAGTTGAGCGATATTTTCATGTGTTTCCATACCTTCTCTGGCGCATGGTAAATTTACATGAATTGCGACAAGCTCTGTCCCCAATTGTTTAGGAGTATTTAAGTGACTGTTACTGTTGAAACCCTGGAAAAGCTGGAACGAAAAATGACATTGACTCTGCCCGTTGGCAGTATTCAGTCAGAAGTTCAGGCGCGGCTGAAAAAGCTGGCTCGCACCGTCAAAATGGACGGCTTTCGTCCTGGGAAAGTGCCCATGAACGTGGTATCGCAGCGTTATGGCTATTCGGTTCACTATGAGGTCATGAACGATAAAGTTGGCGAGGCGTTTTTCAACGCTGCCAGTCAAGCCAAGCTGCGTGTGGCGGGCCAACCGAGCATCACCGAAGCACAAACGTCACCTGAAGGCGAAATGGCGTTTGATGCCGTATTTGAGGTCTATCCGGAAGTCAAAATTGCCGATTTGAGTGGCGCTGAAGTTGACAAAATATCAGCCGAAGTCACTGATAGCGCCATTGACAAAACCCTTGATATCCTGCGCAAGCAGCGCCGCACCTTTGCCCAACGCGCGCACGACGCGCCAGCGCAAGATGGGGATCGTGTCACGGTTGATTTTGAAGGCAAGATTGACGGTGAGGTATTTTCTGGTGGCAAGGCGGTCGATTTTCAGTTCATTGTTGGCGATGGCCAGATGCTCAAGGAGTTTGAAGTGGCTACCTGTGGCATGAAGGCAGGCGAAAGCAAGACCTTCCAGTTGGTTTTCCCGGCTGATTACCACGGCCAGGACGTAGCCGGCAAAAGCGCTGATTTTATGGTCACCCTCAAGAAGGTCGAGGCGGCTCATCTGCCCGAAGTGAACGAGGCACTGGCCAAGTCGCTGGGCATTGCAGATGCCACGGTGGAAGGTTTGCGCGCTGACATCAAGAAAAATCTGGAACGCGAGGTCAAATTCCGTCTCCTGGCGCGCAACAAAGGTGCGGTGATGGACGCGCTGGTGGCCAAGGCTGAGCTTGACTTGCCTAAAGCCAGCGTGCAAGCGGAACTCAGTCGTTTGATGGAAGGTGCTCGCGCCGACCTTAAAAAGCGTGGCATCAAGGACGCTGACAAAACCCCGCTGCCGGAGGAAATATTTTTGCCACAAGCCGAACGCCGCGTGCGTCTGGGCCTGGTGGTGTCGGAACTGGTACGCTCGCAAAACTTGCAAGCCACCACCGAGCAGATCAAGGCGCACATTGAAGAGCTCGCCGCGAGCTATGAAAAACCGTCTGACGTGCAGCAATGGTATTACAGCGATGATGCTCGGCTCGCCGAAGTGGAGGCGGTTGTTCTTGAAAACAATGTCACCGACTATGTGCTGGCGCAAGCTAAAGTCACTCCCAAGAGCCTGTCGTTTGACGAGTTGATGGCACAAAATTAATTATTTGCGGGACAGACCGCAGTTACACGAAGTGAACAAGCTCTGTCCTCAACTGATTAAGATTGCGGGACAGTCCCCAACTACTACTGGGATGTTGGCTGTTTGCAAGCTCTGTCCCCAACTGATTAAGATTAAAGATTCGCAGAACTGATTAGGAGTTATATGAACGAACAATTTGGTGCAATGCAGCCACAGGCCCTGGGCCTGGTGCCGATGGTGATCGAACAATCAGGTCGGGGTGAGCGGTCTTACGACATTTACTCCCGCCTGCTCAAAGAGCGTGTCATTTTTCTGGTGGGTCAGGTCAATGACTACGTCGCAAATCTGGTGGTGGCGCAGTTGCTGTTTCTGGAAAGTGACAACCCGGACAAAGACATCTCTTTCTATATCAACTCGCCGGGCGGTTCGGTCAGCGCCGGCATGGCGATTTTTGACACCATGAACTTTGTCAAACCCGATGTTTCTACCCTTTGCACCGGCATGGCAGCCAGCATGGGCGCGTTTTTACTGGCCGCCGGAGCCAAGGGCAAGCGTTTTTCCTTGCCCAACTCCAAAGTCATGATTCACCAGCCATCTGGTGGCAGTCAGGGCCAGGCGACTGAAATTGAAATTCAGGCGCGAGAGATTTTGAAGACCCGTGAGCAGATCAATAAAATTCTGGCCGAGCGCACCGGTCAGTCGCTGGAACGTATTGCACGCGACACCGAGCGCGACTACTACATGTCGGCCGACGAATGCAAGGAATATGGTCTGATCGACCAGGTTATTTCGAAAAGGGTTTAATCTTATGGCCGAAAAAAAAGGTTCCTCCACCGAAAAAACGCTTTATTGCTCTTTTTGCGGCAAAAGCCAGCATGAAGTCAAAAAGCTCATCGCCGGTCCGTCGGTCTTTGTTTGCGACGAGTGCATTGACCTTTGCAACGAGATCATTCGTGACGAATTGCCGGCCAGCACCGAGGTTGGCAAAGCCGGCGCTGAGCTGCCGACTCCCTCGGAAATCAAGGCCAATCTGGATAGCTATGTGATTGGCCAGGAGACCGCCAAGCGCACACTGGCAGTGGCAGTCTATAACCATTACAAACGCTTGCGGCATCAAGAAAAAGCCAAAAAAGACGATGTTGAGCTGGCCAAGAGCAATATATTGCTGATTGGCCCGACCGGTTCCGGTAAAACACTGCTGGCGCAAACGCTGGCGCGCATGCTCGACGTCCCATTTGTGATGGCCGATGCCACCACCCTGACTGAGGCTGGCTACGTCGGTGAGGATGTGGAAAATATCGTTCTCAAGCTTCTGCAAAGCTGCAATTACGAAGTGGAACGCGCCCAGCGCGGCATTGTTTATATCGACGAAATCGACAAAATTTCGCGCAAGTCGGACAACCCCTCGATTACTCGCGATGTCTCGGGCGAGGGGGTGCAGCAGGCGCTGCTAAAGCTGATTGAAGGCACGATGGCCAGTGTGCCGCCGCAAGGGGGACGCAAGCATCCCAATCAGGATTTTGTGCAGGTTGACACCACCAATATCCTGTTCATTTGCGGTGGCGCTTTCTCGGGCCTTGAAAAAGTAATCGACCAGAGAACCCAGTCTTCAAGTATCGGCTTTGGCGCTACGGTTAAAAGTAAAGCGCAGCGCAGCTTGAGCGAAGTCTTCAAGGAGGTCGAGCCAGAAGACTTGATCAAGTTCGGCTTGATTCCTGAGTTGGTAGGGCGCATGCCGGTGGTGGCCACGCTGGACGAACTCAGTGAAGAGGCGTTGGTACAGATTTTGACCGAGCCAAAAAATGCGCTGGTCAAGCAGTATTGCAAACTATTTGCCATGGAGGGCGCTGACCTTGAAATTCGTCCTTCGGCATTGAAAGCGATTGCCAAAAAAGCACTCAACCGCAAGACGGGTGCGCGCGGTTTGCGTTCGATTCTGGAACAAGCCCTGATTGATACCATGTTCGATTTACCCAACGCCTCAAATGTTGACAAAGTGATGGTGGATGAGTCCACCATCAACGAGAACAAACCGCCATTGCTGGTCTATCGCGAGGCGGCCAGGAAGGCTTGACTTGAAATCCCGCGTTTCCGATCCATATCCAACAGGTAACTCAAAGGTCCCCTATGTCTGGTAACACCCCACTGCCTGCCAACCCGGTCGAACTGCCATTGCTGCCACTGCGCGATGTAGTGGTTTTTCCGCATATGGTGATTCCGCTTTTCGTGGGTCGTCCCAAGAGCATCAAGGCGCTTGAAGCTGCGATGGAGGCTGAACGTCGCATCATGCTGGTGGCACAAAAGGCCGCTGCCAAGGATGATCCAGCGGTGACGGACATGTTTGATGTCGGCTGCGTCTCAACGATTCTGCAAATGCTCAAGCTGCCCGATGGCACGGTCAAGGTGCTGGTCGAAGGCCAGCAGCGCGCTCATGTCAACAAAATTGAAGACGGCGAATCACATTTTTCAGCCAACGTCACGCCGTTTGAAGAGCTGCCCGAGCCACTGTCAAAGACGCGTGTCAATGCCAGTGAAATTGAAGCCTTGCGGCGCGCGGTGATGCAGCAGTTTGAGCAGTACGTCAAACTCAACAAGAAAATTCCGCCCGAGATTCTCACTTCCATCGCCAGCATCGATGACGCTGGCCGTTTGGCCGATACGATTGTGGCCCACTTGCCCCTGAAGCTCGAGAGCAAGCAGGTGGTGCTGGGGCTGGCCGGGGTCAAAGAGCGACTTGAAAACCTTTTTGAGCAGCTTGAGCGCGAAGTCGATATTCTTAACGTGGATAAAAAAATTCGCGGTCGCGTCAAAAGGCAGATGGAAAAAAATCAACGCGATTTTTACCTTAACGAACAGGTCAAGGCGATCCAGAAAGAGCTGGGTGATGGTGAGGACGGGGCTGACATTGAAGAGATTGGGAAAAAGATCAAGTCGGCCAAGATGCCCAAAGAGGCGCTAAAAAAAGCCGAGGGTGAACTCAAAAAACTCAAACTCATGTCGCCGATGTCGGCCGAAGCGACCGTGGTGCGCAATTACATCGACGTGCTGACTGGTTTGCCCTGGGCCAGCAAGACCAAAATCAAACACGACCTTGGCAATGCAGAGAAAGTGCTCAACGAAGATCATTACGGTCTGGACAAAGTCAAAGACCGCATTGTTGAGTACCTGGCGGTGCAGCAGCGGGTTGAAAAAGTCAAGGCTCCCATCTTGTGTCTGGTCGGGCCACCCGGTGTGGGCAAGACTTCGCTCGGGCAGTCGATCGCCAAGGCGACCGGGCGCAAGTACGTGCGCGTCGCCCTGGGGGGCATGCGCGACGAGGCCGAGATTCGCGGCCACCGGCGTACCTATATCGGGGCCATGCCGGGCAAGGTATTGCAAAGCCTGGCCAAGGTCGGAACGCGCAATCCCTTGTTCCTGCTCGATGAAATTGACAAACTTGGCACCGACTTCCGGGGCGATCCGTCGAGCGCCCTGCTCGAAGTTTTGGACCCTGAACAAAACCACAAGTTTGGCGACCATTACGTTGAGGTTGATTTTGATTTGAGCGACGTCATGTTCGTGGCCACTTCCAATTCGATGAACATTCCGTCGGCCTTGCTCGATCGGATGGAGGTGATTCGTCTTTCGGGCTACACCGAGGACGAAAAAACCAACATTGCCATCAACTTTCTGCTACCCAAGCAACTTAAAAATAATGGCGTGAAAGAGGAAGAGTTATTGATCGGCGAGGATGCTGTGCGCGACATTGTTCGCTACTACACGCGCGAGGCTGGTGTGCGTTCTCTTGAACGCGAACTCTCCAAAATTTGCCGCAAAGTGGTCAAGGACTTGCTGCTCAAGAAGACACTAGGGCAGGTCAAGGTCACGGCTGAAAATCTCAATGATTTTCTGGGCGTTCGCAAATACGATTATGGTCGTGCCGCGAAGAAGAATCAGGTCGGCCAGGTAGTAGGGCTGGCCTGGACCGAAGTGGGTGGTGATCTGCTGACAATCGAGGCTGCCATGATGTCCGGCAAAGGGGTCATCACCCGCACCGGCTCACTCGGCGATGTGATGAAAGAATCAGTCGAGGCAGCGCGCACCGTGGTGCGCAGCCGCTCGCGATGGCTCGGCATCAAGGACGAGTTTTTTGAGAAAAGAGACATCCACATCCACGTGCCCGATGGTGCCACGCCCAAGGACGGTCCCAGTGCCGGTGCCGCCATGACAACCGCTTTTGTTTCTGCCATGACCGGAATTCCCGTGCGCGCTGATGTGGCGATGACAGGAGAGATCACACTGCGTGGTGAGGTGACCGCTATCGGTGGCTTGAAGGAAAAGCTGCTGGCCGCGCTGCGCGGGGGCATCAAAACCGTTCTGATCCCGGAAGAAAACGCCAAGGACTTGCAGGAGATCCCTGAGAACGTTAAAAATGGACTCGAGATCGTGCCGGTACGCTGGATCGACAAGGTGCTTGAAATTGCGCTCGAAAGAATGCCAACCCCTTTGCCTGACGAAGACCCGGTACCGTTGGCTGCGGCAGCACAAACTGCAGGGACCAGTCTTGAATCGACGGTGTCGGTCAAACATTGAATTGGAGCCTGCAATAATTCTTTTGAGTCGTCAGACGACGGTAAAAAGTCGCTATAATTCGACGCTTGAAACGCGGGAATAGCTCAGTTGGTAGAGCGCAACCTTGCCAAGGTTGAGGTCGAGAGTTCGAGTCTCTTTTCCCGCTCCAAATTCCAAAAAGGGAAGCCTCGGCTTCCCTTTTCAGTTCAGAATTTTGGCGCGATAGCAAATCGGTTATGCAACGGATTGCAAATCCGTCTAGCCCAGTTCGACTCTGGGTCGCGCCTCCAGTTGCAAGCCGCATATACGGTCACCTTTCCCATGAAACGTCGAAATTTGCTTCAATTGGGTCTCGTCAGCGGTTTGCTGGCGATCATTCTTGGCACTGCCACCGCGGCCCCGGCAAGACCGCCGGAAGTAGCTGAAGCCTCAGTCGCTGAATTGCAAACCGCCATGTCACGGGGAGCAATGACTTCGCAGCAACTGGTCACGATGTACCTGGCACGCATCAAGTCAATCGACAGGGCCGGTCCCAAAATCAATTCCATTATCGAATTGAATCCGGATGCCAAAACCATTGCCGCCGACCTGGACCGCGAACGCAAATCCAAGGGGCCGCGCGGCCCCTTGCATGGCATCCCGGTGCTGCTCAAGGACAACATTGCCACGGCCGACCGCATGCAGACCAGCGCCGGTTCCCTGGCGCTGCTGGGCCAACCAGCTGCCAAAGATGCGTTCATCGTGCAAAAGCTGCGAAACGCGGGTGCCGTCATTCTCGGCAAAACCAATCTGTCGGAGTGGGCCAATATTCGCTCAACACGCTCCACCAGTGGCTGGAGTGCGCGCGGCGGCCTGACCAAAAGCCCCTATGCACTGGACCGCAACACCAGTGGTTCGAGTTCCGGCTCGGCCTCCGCCGTCGCTGCCAGTCTTGCCGCCATTGCCGTAGGCACCGAGACTGACGGTTCGATTACCTCGCCAGCATCCCTGGCCAGCCTGGTGGGCATTAAACCTACGGTGGGTCTGGTCAGCCGGGCCGGCATCATCCCGATTGCACATTCCCAAGACACCGCTGGCACTATGACCCGCAGCGTGGCAGACGCGGCGGCGCTGCTCACCGTATTGGCCGGCCCGGATGCGCAAGACCCGGCCACCCAGGAAGCCGGCCAACACCAGCAGGACTACACTCGTTTTCTCGATCTCAATGGCCTCAAGGGCAAGCGCATTGGCATTGTGCGCAGCCAATTTTCCGGGCAAAGCAATCTGGTAGCCAGTGTGGTGGAGGCTGAGCTGGCGGTGCTCAAAGCGCAAGGGGCCATTCTGGTGGACATCGCGGAAATCCCCAATACGGCCAAGTACGCAGACACGGAACTGGCCGTGCTGCTGTTTGAATTGAAGGCAGATCTGCCGAAGTACCTGGCCACTTATGCGCCTGAATCCCCCATCAAGACATTGGCTGATGTCATTGCCTTCAACGAAAAAAACAGTGCCAGGGAACTGCCCTACTTCGCGCAGGAACTGTTTGTCAATGCGCAGGCGAAAGGCGACCTCGACAGCCAGGAATACAAAGACGCGCTGGCCAATAATTTGAAGTTCTCGCGGGCACAGGGCATCGACAAGGTGCTGGCCGATAATCAACTCGACGCGCTGGTCGCGCCCACCGGCGAATTGGCCTGGCTGACCGATTTCATCCATGGCGATTCGTCTGGCAACAGCTTCACCTCACCCGCAGCGGTAGCCGGCTACCCGCATATCACCGTTCCCGCAGGATTTTCCAAAGGGCTTGCGTGCGGCATTTCCTTTGTCGGCAAGGCATGGAGCGAGCCCACCCTGATTGCCATGGCTTACGCCTACGAGCAGGCTTCCCGCAAGCGCCGTGCGCCCACTTACGCACGCAGTGTCAATCCGATTTGATTGGGGGCTTGCTATCCGAGCAGAGCTATTTGCCAATGAACACAATCTTGATCGCGGGCGGTGGTATCGGTGGCCTGGCTGCGGCGCTGGCAGGTACCAGGGTCGGTGCCTCGGTGGAATTGTTTGAACGCGCTGCCGAATTTTCTGAGGCAGGTGCGGGCATTCAGCTCGGTCCTAACGTGATGAAAGTGCTCTACGCCTGGGGTTTGCAGAACGCACTGGCACGTGTGATCGCGTTGCCGCAGCGCTTGCAGGTGTGCAGCGCCATGTCGGCTGCCGAGCTCGGTGTCTTGCGGCTGGGTGAGGCGATGCTGGCGCGTTACGGCTCGCCCTACGCGACGATTCACCGCGCCGATCTGCACGCTTTGTTGTTGACCGCATTGAAGGACAGCGACGTGCAATTGACTCTGGATAGCGAAGTAAGCAGCTTTGTTCAAGACAGCGATGGCGTCACGCTGCACCTCAATGCGGGTCGGCAGGTGAGGGGTGACGTGCTGGTCGGCGCCGACGGCATATCGAGTCGGGTGCGCCAGCAGTTGCTGGGTGACGGTGCGCCTGTTGTCACAGGTCATCTGGCCTATCGGGCGTTGGTGGCGCAAAGCAGCTTGCCCGAGCGCTTGCGCTCGCAACAAATTACCGTCTGGCTCGGACCTCAGATGCATGTGGTGCAGTACCCGGTGCGCAGCGGTGAATGGCTCAATGTGGTGGTCATCATTGAAGGCTGCGCAAGCGACGATGTTAATGATTGGGACCACAGCGCCGATGCGGCGCAATTGCGCCGTCACCTGGCGGGCGCCACCTCGCACTTGCAAGGCCTGGTTCAGGCGATTGACTCCTGGCGTTTGTGGAGCTTGCGTGTGCGCCCACCGATGCGCGGCCCACACGAGCAGGCGCAAGGCCGGGTTGCCTTGCTGGGGGACGCGGCACACCCGATGCTGCCGTATCTGGCACAAGGTGCCGGTATGGCGATTGAAGATGCCTTTGAATTGAGCCGGGCTTTGGCCAGCGCTGGTCCCGCTGGGTTGAACCAATACGCCGCCAGGCGTTGGCAGCGCAATGCCCGGGTGCAGGCGCGCGCCCTTCGCAATGGCCGGATCTTTCATGCCAGTGGAGCGCTGCGCTGGGGCCGCGATGCGGCCATGAAACTGCTGGGTGAGTCTTTACTGGATCTGCCCTGGCTTTATGCTGCCTAGCCGCAGCCGATGCCGTGCGATCTGCAAACGCACCTGATTCGGCGCCGTTCCACCCAGAATATCCCGTGCATTAAGCGAGCCGCGCAGGCTCAGCACCTCGTAGACATCTTTCTCAAATGCCGAGTTGAATTGTTGCAACACCGTCAGCGGCAACTCCGATAAATCAACCTGTTGCGTAATGGCCGCTTTCACTGCGTGGGCCACGCTCTCGTGCGCATCGCGAAACGGCAGGCCTTTTTTCACCAGGTAGTCGGCCAGATCAGTGGCGGTGGCATAGCCGCGTGCAGCGGCACGCTCCATCGCATCCAAGTTGACCGTGATGGCGCCTTCTTTCTGGCCGCTCACGGGGTTGAGCTGGCCGCCGATCATTTCGGCAAAAATGCGCAAGGTGTCTTTGAGCGTGTCCACCGTGTCAAACAGCGGCTCCTTGTCTTCCTGGTTGTCCTTGTTGTAGGCCAGCGGCTGGCCTTTCATCAACGTGATCAGACCCATCAGGTGGCCGACGACGCGGCCGGTTTTGCCGCGTGCCAGCTCGGGCACATCCGGGTTTTTTTTCTGCGGCATGATCGAGCTGCCGGTGGTGAAGCGGTCGGCGATTTGGATGAAGCCAAAGTTCTGGCTCATCCATAAAACCAGCTCTTCGCTCAGACGGCTGATGTGTACCATGCACAGTGCCGCAGCGGCGGAAAATTCGATAGCGAAGTCGCGGTCGCTGACGGCATCCAACGAGTTCTGGCAGACCTGGGGCTGGCCTTGTTCGTTGACCATGCCCAGTGTTCTGGCGACGCGTTCCCGGTCGATCGGGTAGCTGGTGCCCGCCAGCGCGGCCGCGCCCAAAGGCAGGTGGTTGGTGCGCCGACGCACCTCGCTCAAGCGCTCGGCGTCCCGGCTGAACATCTCCACATAGGCCAGCAGGTGGTGGCCCAAGCTCACTGGTTGCGCCACCTGCAGATGCGTGAAGCCGGGCAGGATGGTTGCAACATTTTTCTCTGCCACTTCGAGCAGGGCTCTTTGCAGCTCGGCCAGCAAGGCGCTGATCAGATCAATTTCACCGCGCAGCCACAGCCGTACGTCGGTGGCAACCTGGTCGTTGCGACTGCGCCCGGTGTGCAGGCGTTTGCCGGCAACACCAATGAGATGTGTCAAACGCGCTTCGATGTTGAGGTGCACATCTTCCAGATCAAGCTTCCACTCGAACTTGCCGGATGCAATTTCGGTGCTGATCAAACCCAGGCCGTGCTCAATGGCAGCGCGGTCTTCGGCGCTGAGGATGCCCTGCGCCGCCAGCATCTCGGCGTGCGCCAGCGAGCCGGCGATGTCGGCTTGCCACAGGCGCTGGTCAAAAAACACACTGGCGGTGTAGCGCTTGACCAGCTCGCTCATCGGCTCGGAAAAGAGCGCTGACCAGGCTTGGGATTTCTTGTCGAATTGATTGTGTGGCATCGGCTTTGAGGCTCAATTATTAAGGATAAACGCGCAAATTTTATCGACCTTCCGGCAGTTCTCCCAAGAACTGTCGGCGGTATTGACGCTTACCCGGTATTGCGCAGCCCGGCAGCAATGCCATTGATCGAGATGTGAATGCCGCGTTTGAGGCGTTCATCGGTTTGACCGGCGCGGTAACGGCGTATCAGTTCCACTTGCAGATGATGCAGCGGGTCGATGTAGGGGAAACGGTGGCGCATGGAGCGTTGCAGGGCCGCATTGTGGGTCAGGCGCTGTGCGTCGCCGGTGATCAGACTCAAGGCGTCCGACGTGCGCTGCCACTCGGCTTCAATGGCGGAGAAGATTTTTTTACGCAGGCGGCGGTCTGCTACCAGCTCAGCGTAGCGCGAGGCCAGTGCCAGCTCGCTTTTGGCCATCACCATGTCCATGTTGGAGAGCAGCGTTTTGAAGAACGGCCACTGCTGGAGCATTTGCCGTAGCAGTGCCAAGCGCGCTTTGTAGTGCGCTTTTCCTGCGCTGGTCGCGCCCGGCGCCGGCCCTTGGCCCGATTTCAGGCATGGCGTTTGCAGGAACTCTGCGACCGCCGAACCAAAACCGTACCAGCCCGGCAGAGCGAGGCGGCACTGGCCCCAGCTAAAGCCCCACGGGATGGCACGCAGGTCTTCAATTTTTTGCGATCCCGTGCGCGACGCTGGGCGTGAACCAATATTGAGCTCGGTGATCTCACGGATTGGCGTCGCGTTGAAAAAGTATTCGGTGAAACCGGGGGTTTCATAGACCAATTTGCGGTAAGCCGCCATGCTGCTTTGGGACAACTCGGCAGCGGCTCGCAGGAACGGTGCAGTGGCCGGTTTGGTGGGCTTGAGCAGCGTGGCTTCGAGCGTGGCAGCCACCAGGGTTTCAAGGTTGTGCCGACCGATTTCCGGGTTGGCGTATTTGGAGCTGATCACCTCGCCCTGCTCGGTCAGGCGTATTTGTCCGCGCACCGTGCCAGGAGGTTGCGCCAGTATCGCCTGGTAGCTCGGGCCGCCGCCGCGCCCGACCGTGCCGCCGCGGCCATGGAACATGCGCAGCTGAATCGGCTGCGCGCCAGGGGCGTCGTGACCGATTGCGTCAAATACTGTCACCAACGCAATTTCGGCACGATAGAGCTCCCAGTTGCTGGTGAAAATGCCGCCATCCTTGTTGCTGTCGGAGTAGCCCAGCATGATGTCCTGTTCGCTGTACTGGTCGGGGCCGCCGCGGCTCACCAGGGCGTGGATGCCGGGCAGGGCGTAATACTCGCGCATGATGGTGGCGGCGTTGCGCAGGTCTTCAATGGTCTCAAACAACGGCACCACAATCAGATCGCAGCGGGCCTGCGCGTCCAGCGTTCCCTGCATCAGCCCTGCCTCTTTTTGCAACAACAGGACTTCGAGCAAGTCGCTCACAGTTTCGGTGTGGCTGGTGATGTAGTGCCGGATCGCCTGCGTGCCAAAGCGCGCGCGCAGGTCTTTGGCGGCTTCAAAAATGGCGAGTTCGCTTTGACTATGCGCCGAGTAAACCGCGCCCATCACACGCAGCGGCCGGGCTTCGCCCAGCAGACCTAGCAGCAGACTGCGTTTGGCCATTTCATCCAGTTGCCCATAAGCAGGCTCAAGCCGCGCCAGCGCCAGCAGCTCTGCCACCACCGCCTCGTGCTGGTCCGAGCTTTGGCGCAAATCAACGCTCGCCAGGTGAAAGCCAAACACCTCAACGGCGCGAATCAGCGGGTGCAGGCGTTGCGCCGCCAGAGCCTCGCCGTGGTGGCGCAGCAGCGAGGACTCAATCACGCGCAAGTCGGCCAGGAATTCTTGCGGGGTTTTGTAAGCGTTCTGCGGTGTCACTGCATGGCGTGCTGCCTCGCCTCCGGTCAGGCCCTTGAGCGCAGCGGCAAGCCGGGCATAGATGCCGGTCAGGGCACGCCGGTAAGGCTCGTCCTGGCGGTGCACGTTGGTGTCAGGCGAGCGTTCTGCCAGCGCCCGCATGTCCTCTGGAAAGTCCACCAGCTGTGCTGATAGCGATAGCTCACTGCCCAGGTAGTGCACCTCGGTCAGGTAGTGGCGTAGTGCCACATCGGCCTGGCGTTGCATGGCGTAAATAAGAGTTTGCGCGTTGACTTGGGGGTTGCCGTCGCGGTCGCCACCAATCCACTGGCCCATGCGCAGGAAACTGTGCACCGGGTGCTCGCCCAGCTTGTATTCGAGTTCAGCATAGATTTTTGGAATTTCGCTCAAGAAAGTGTTTTCGTAGTAACTCAAGGCATTTTCAATCTCGTCGGACACGCTGAGTTTGGAGGAGCGCAACAAGCGGGTTTGCCAGAGTTGCAAAACTCGAGCGCAAATTTGCGCTTCATTGCCACTGAGCTCGCGTCCGCGCAGAACGTCTGGTTTGAAGTCAATGGCGACCGCCCTGGCCTTGATGTCATCGCGTGCTGTGAGCAACTCGGCAATGGCCCGTTCGGCGTCCAGAATGCTTTTGCGCTGCACCTCGGTCGGGTGCGCCGTCAGCACCGGAGAAACGAAGCTGGTGGCGAACGTATCGGCTATTGTTTTGGTGTTTATTCCGGCCTGATGCAAGCGCGCCAGTGCGACTTCAATGCTGCCTTCCTGGGTGTCCCCGGCGTGCTCATGGAGGGTTCGCCGGCGAATGAAATGTCGGTCTTCGGCCAGGTTGGCGAGGTGGCTGAAATAGGTGAAGGCGCGTGTCACGCTGACGGCCTGGTCGCCGCTGAGCCCCTTGAGCAGCTTTTTCAGCGCCTTGTTGGCGTTACTGTCGGCATCACGGCGAAATGCCACGGAGAGTTGGCGGATTTGTTCAATCAGCGCATAGGCAGCGACGCCTTCCTGTGCGCGAATGACATCGCCCAAAATGCGGCCCAGCAGACGGATGTCCTCCACCAGCGGGCGTTCGTCGTGGTGGGTAAGGCCAGGGGGTGCGGATTTTGAGGGGCTGATCATGGCGATTTAATAAGAGGAGGGTCGAGAATGGCAAGTTGGGTCATGCTAGCATTCCAAGGTTACACCAGCCTACCGACCACTTATAACCCAGAGTCACAGCCCATGAGCACTTTAACGATAGCAACCCGAGAAAGCCGCCTGGCGATGTGGCAGGCAGAGCATGTCCAGTCGATTCTGCGCCAGCGTGGTCATCAGGTCAGTCTGCTGGGAATGACCACCCTGGGCGACCAGATTCTGGACCGTGCGCTGAGCCAGGTCGGGGGCAAGGGCCTGTTTGTGAAAGAGCTTGAAGTCGCGCTCGAACAAGGCCAGGCTGACCTGGCCGTGCATTCGCTCAAAGACGTGCCGATGGAATTGCCCGAGGGCTTCTGCCTGGCCTGCGTGATGGAGCGTGAAGATCCGCGTGATGCGTTTGTCTCGAACCATTATGCGAATCTGGCCAGTCTGCCCCAGGGGGCGGTGGTGGGCACCTCCAGCCTGCGCCGCATGGCACTGCTGCGCGCCTTGCGTCCCGATCTCAAAATAGAGCCTTTGCGGGGCAACCTCGACACCCGTTTGCGCAAGCTCGATGACGGCTTGTACAGCGCCATCGTTCTGGCGGCAGCCGGTCTCAAGCGGCTGGGATTGGGCGCGCGTATCCGTGCCATTTTTGAGCCGACCGAGATGTTGCCCGCAGCGGGGCAGGGTGCACTGGGAATCGAAGTGCGCAGCCAGCGCCAGGACGTGATCGATGCGCTGGCGCCGCTGGCCCATCAAACCTCCTGGCTGGCGGTGACCGCCGAGCGGGCGGTGAGTCGGGCCATGGGCGGGAGTTGCTCCATGCCGCTGGCGGCGTTTGCTACCCTCACCGGAGCGACACTTACGATTGATGCCGCCTGGGGCGACCCGGCTGGCGTGCTGGCCCTGGTGCGGGTGCGCGCCAGTGCTGCTGTATGCGATCTCGCCAGTGCCACGGCGCTGGGTGCGCGGGTGGCGGCTGATTTGCGTGCTGGCGTGCTGGCGGGTGGCGGCTCACTGCTGGCACCGGATGCAACGCCGGACAAAACCTGACCATGCGGGTCATCGTAACCCGTCCCCGGCGAGAGGCCGAGCGTTGGGAGTGCGAGTTATCAGCGCTGGGCCTTGTAGCCGTGGCGTTGCCGCTGATCCAGGTCGCTCCGGTGGCTGACACGGCGGAGGTGATGCAGGCCTGGCAGCATCTGGATGATTATGCCGGTGTGATGTTTGTCAGCGGCAATGCGGTCGAGCAGTTTTTTGCAGCAAGACCAGCGACCGTTATGGCGTTCGACGCGCAAGATGTGACCAAGACAAGAGCCTGGGCAACTGGCCCGGGTACGGCCAACTCCCTGCTGCGCTGCGGCGTTGCCGCGCAATTGATTGATGCACCGCAGCCCGCTGCCGGTCAATTTGATTCTGAAGCTTTGTGGCAGGTGGTGGCGGCGCAGCTGTGCCCTGGCGATCGGGTGCTGATCGTGCGCGGCGCGCAGCAGGTGACGACTCCAAGGTCCGACAGGCTTCTGGGCAGCGGGCGCGACTGGTTTGCGAACCAACTTGTTCAGGTGGGCGCGCAAGTTGATTTTGTTGTGGCGTATCAGCGCGGTGCGCCAGCATTCAGCCCGGCTGAGCTTGCGTTGGCGCGCCAGGCTGCCAGCGATGGCTCAGTCTGGTTGTTCAGCAGCACCGAGGCGCTGGCCAACCTGAGCGCGGCGCTGCCTGGGCAGAGCTGGAACGCGGCCATTGCCGTGGCGACGCACGCGCGCATTGCCCAGTCTGCCAAAAACGCTGGTTTTGGTGTGGTTTTGGAGTCACGCCCGACGCTGAGCGATGTGGCCGCTTGTCTCAAGCGCCTGGATCAACACCTTAAAATCACGCCATGAACCCAGAGTCTGCTACTGCCACGCCCGCTGACCCGACTGAGGAGTTGCCCCCGGGTGAGTCAAGCACGGTGGCGCATGTGGCCCTTGCCAGCATTGGCGCGGTAGCGTTAGTGGCTTTGCTGACCAGTGTTTTTCTGTGGCAAAAGCTCTCCTCCATCCAGGAAATGCTGGCGCGCCAAAGTACCGAGACCGGTGTTCAGTCGGTGCAGGCGTTCTCCAACGCCAAACAGGCGCAGGAGTTGGCCCGCGAGACCGCTGCGCGGGTGGCGGTTTATGAGGCGCGCCTGAGTGAGATCGCCTTGCAACGCACACAGCTTGAAGAGTTGATGCAAAGCCTGTCGCGCTCGCGTGATGAAAACCTGGTGGTCGATATTGAATCGGCTATTCGTCTGGCCCAGCAGCAGGCGCAACTCACCGGCAGCGTGGAGCCCATGCTGGCGGCGTTGAAAAGCGCCGAGCAACGCATTGCGCGCGCCGCACAGCCCCGGCTCACCCCTTTGCAACGTGCGATTGGCCGCGATATCAACCGCGTCAAGTCGGCCGCCGTGAGCGACACGCCCGGCCTGCTGGTGAAACTTGATGAACTGGTGCGCCTGGCCGACGAGTTGGTACTGGGTAATGCAGTGGCAGCGGCAAAACCGGTCGTTCCGGTCAAGCGCTCAAGCACCAATGGCGTGACCAACTGGTGGCAACAAAGTTGGCTGGTGCTGCGTGACGAGGCGCGCGGTTTGCTGCGGGTCAGCCGGATTGAAGAGCCAGAGGCGGCGCTGCTCTCGCCCGAACAATCTTTCTTTTTGCGGGAGAACTTCAAACTCAAGTTGCTCAACGCCCGTCTTGGCCTGTTGGCGCGCCAACTCGAGTCGGCACGGTCTGATCTGGTATCTGCTTCGATAACGCTGCATAAATACTTTGACGCCAGTTCGCGCAAAACACAGACCGCTGCTGGTTTGCTGCAACAGGTGCAGGTGCAGATGAAGACCCTGCAACTCCCGCGGGTGGATGAAACGCTGGCCGCCCTGGCGACTGCCGCCGCCGGGAGATAGGCATGCGAGCGGCCCTGTGGTTTCTGGGTTTGTTTGGAGTGGCCGTGGCGGCTGCGCTTTTTGCCGGCAACAACCAGGCAACGATTACCGTTTTCTGGCCTCCTTACCGGATTGACCTGTCTCTCAATCTGGTGGTGCTATTGCTGGCCCTTTTGTTTTTGACGCTGCACGTCGCATTGCGAACGCTCACCGCCTTGTTTGCCCTGCCGAGCCAGGCGCGGCGCTGGCGCATCCAGCACCAGGAGCGTGCCATGCACAACGCTTTGCTCGACGCCCTCGCGCATTTGTTGGCGGGACGTTTTATCCGCGCCAGAAAAGCTGCCGAAGTGGTGCTGGCACGTGAGAACGCCATGACGAGCAGCGGCGAGACCCTGGCCTATTCGGGGCGTCTGCGTGCCCTGTCGCATCTGTTGGCGGCCGAAAGCGCCCAGGCCTTGCAGGACAGGCAAGCGCGGGAGGACCATTTTCGCCAGGCGCTGGAACAGGCGCAAAAGCGCGACGCGCAGGAAACCCGCGAAGGCTTGCAATTGCGCGCTGCACTTTGGGCGCTGCAAGACCACGACGCCCAGGCGGCTCTGGGCTGGCTCGATGAGTTGCCCCAAGGCGCCGCGCGACGAACCATTGCCTTGCGTTTGCGATTGAAAGCGGCACGGCTGGCGCAGCAGACCCAATTGGCGCTGGAGACGGCCCGTTTGCTGGCCAAACACCGGGCCTTTTCTGAAGTGACGGCACCGCGCATTTTGGCTAGCCTGGCGCTGGAGCTGGTGCTGACCGGGTATGACCCCGAGCAGTTGGAAAAGCTCTGGAATCAACTCGATGCCAGTGAGCGCTTGCTGCCTGAGGTTGCGATTCAAGCGGCCGCCAGAATGATCGAGCTGGGTGGCGATATTGAGCTCTCGCGCAGTTGGTTGCTGCCGGTTTGGGAGCGCATGCTGGCGCAACCAGAGGCTTTCACCGAGTTGCAGCGCATTCATCTGGCAGGCGTCCTGGAAAGTAGTTTTGCGCTGCCAGCGGGAACGACCCAATCGCTCTGGTTGACCCGAATCGAACAAGCACAAATGGCTAATCCGGGCGATGCGACGCTGCAGTATCTGGCCGGAATGACTTGCATGCGCTTGCAGTTGTGGGGCAAGGCGCAGCAGTTGCTGAGCCAGTCATTGGCGCGCCTGCAGGACCCTGGTCTGCTGCGAAATGGATGGTGCGCGCTGGCCGCACTGGCCGAGCAAAGGGGCGATGCGGCGGCTAGCGCGCAGGCCTGGCAAAACGCAGCCAAGCTGCCCAACGACAGCTCACAGCGCCCTTGAACAAGGGCGCGCAGTGCCCTTGGGATGCTCTGCATAACTCCACACGGTGTGTGATAGCGCGGGCTCGGGCGGTCTGCGGCGTTGCCTTTCTTGCCAATGGCCACTCACAGGAAACAGACATGAACATTTCACAAGCATCGGGTAGAAGGTCAAATATAG
>Ga0209638_1001043_pt1 | contig 18072 bp, 13 predicted proteins | sample BarGraNGADG00211_FD_184490 | JGI IMG/M metagenome (GOLD analysis project Ga0209638, IMG submission 184490) | Arctic peat soil microbial communities from Barrow, Alaska - Barrow Graham LP Ref core NGADG0002-211 (SPAdes) (version 2) | ecosystem: Environmental > Terrestrial > Soil > Wetlands > Peat...
CCTGGTCAGCCCGGAAGGGCTGATGGCGCTGCGGGCGTTGCTGGAGCGTCCTCTCAGCGAGGTGGGCCAGCTGGGTCTATCGGCCGCCGAGGCGGCGGCATTTGCCACAAGCGAGCATCTCGCGCCAAAATCCCCGCCTCGGAGTGGCCACGCCCCGGGGGCCAGCGGCCGCCCCAAAACACCGAAAACCATGGTCACTTTTGACCAGACTACGAGCGGGTTCTCTTGTTACCTTGGCCTTGGGTATTCACTCGGGTGAACGAAAGCCGAAGCCCCGGCGCCGGCGAAATCGACATGAGACGAAGAACAAATTGGAAAGAAGCCGCATCCCTAACAATACTGTTTGTGGCCAGCGCGGCGCTGGCCGCGGCAGCGGACGTTGTTAAGCCGCCCGCCGGCACGACTTCCGGCGAGGCCGAATACCGCCTAGGTCCCGAAGACGTGATTGAGGTATTCGTGTGGAAAGAGCCCGAGGCCACGACCACGGTCGTCATACGTCCGGACGGCAGGATTTCACTTCCGCTGGCAGGCGAACTCGAGGCAAGCGGCAAGACGGCGGCCGAACTTCAGGATGAGATCACAGCCAGAGTGAGCAAGTATGTCGTCCAGCCGGTGGTCATGGTCATGGTCAAGCAGATCAACAGCCTCAAGATTACGGTTTCGGGCGAGGTCCGCAAGCCCGACGTGTACCGAATCAAGAATCGGGTGACCGTGCTCGACGCCATTGCGATGGCCGGGGGCTTCACCGATCTCGCCCGGCCGAACAAGGTGATTGTATTGAGACGGACACCGGCCGGCCCGCTACGAATTAAGGTCGACATCAAAAAGCTGGTCGAGGACGACAGCGGGGAGCCCTTCTATCTTCAGACGCTGGATACGGTTTGGGTGCAGTAGGCGGCCGGCAATCCGGAGATTTACCAGTTGCGGGGAGCGAAAGATTCGCTGGGCGGCCGGAAGGCTTCTAGCGATTAGGAGTGTGAGGGAAGCGTGAGACGCGGGCTATTAGTCTTGCTGGGCATAGTCCCGGCTCTTCTTGCGGAGGTCGCGGGGTGGGCGCAACAACGGCCCAATGGATGGTATCTTACCTCGCCACTGAGCTTCAGCGAGGGCTACGACGACAACTTCGTCGTTAACTCCAGAGCGCTGAGCGACACCGTCGTTATTCTGACGGCGCCAAGCGTCGCCTGGTTCAAGAGCACCCATCGCACGACCCTGTCTTTGGACTACCAGGCGGAGTTTGAATTCTTCTCCCGCCATCGGGACCTGAATGCCTGGAACCATTCAGCGACTTTGCGTTACAGTTACCGAATCAATTCCCGGATGAGCGCGGATGCCGGCGATTCCTTTCTTTCGACCTCGGATGCGAGCCGCCGGCTGGCCGACAGTCAATTCCTGCTGCCGCGCGGCCGCTTTCAGCAGAACTCTTTCTTTGCCGGATTGAAGTACCGCCTGGACCATCGAACCGTATTGGTTTTCCGCTTCGACAATGCGATCACGACCATGGCGCTGTCGGGATCTCTGGCCGGCCAGTTCAATCAGATGACGAACGCCGGGACGGTGACGCTAGACCACACGGTGAGCCGCCACCATTCCGTGACGGGGAGCTACGCTTATCTGCGCGTCCGTCCGTTCGATAGGGGCTCGTCGGCAGGCTATTCTTACCAGGCGGTGCACAGCGTGAATGCGGGTTACATGTACACCGTCAATCCCGGTTTGCTTTTTCGGGTGACCGGCGGCGTGGTTCGCGGCCGTGAGTTCGCGTACACCGCTGGGGGCGCGGTGGAGAAGCAGTTGGGAGGCCTGTGGGTAATGGCGGGCTTCCAGCGCTATCTCTCTTTCTTCGGAGGTCTCGCGCCTACCGGCGGCGCGGCGAGCGGGACCGTTCCTTTCGCCAATGGTCTGCTGCCCGACTCCGTGTTTGAAGCGGCGTCGTTGCGGGCCCGGGGACAACTGACTAAGCGCGTGGGCCTGGCGTTCAACGGGCAGATGGGGCGAGCGAGCTTTGGAGGCCGGGGCGTCAGGAGCCTGATCGGTCAGTCGCGCCTGGACTACAAGCTAAGCGAGCGGTTTATCGTGTTTGCCCGCGCGGAATACTACGGTCAGAACGTAAGCCAATTTCTAGAATCACCGCTGTCGCGGAGGAGTTACCTCGGCGGCCTGGAAATCGTTTTGTCGCGTCCGCCGGAGCCGGAGGACACCCTCCGCCGGCGCGGGAAAGCCCCCGTCGAGTCTGTCGATCCCCAGGCAGAGGAGCCCCGCGCTCCGGAGGAAAAATAGCGCATGGAAACGAATGAGGCGGGGAAGGGATTTTCCGCATTTGCGGCTCTGCGCGCTCTCAATCGCCGCAAGCTATATCTGCTGGTCCCGGCGCTGCTGGTGACGGGGGCGGTCAGCGTCTACACGCTGCGGCTGCCGGAACGCTTTCGCGCCCAGGCGCTGATCGTGGCAGAGCCTTTGAACGCGGGGAATTATTTGACTGGCAGGTCCGGCGACGCGACTATCGTTAACATCCAGGACCAGTTGCGCACCATCCGGGAGACGCTGTTCAGCCATCCGGTGCTCGAAGCGGTAAATGCCGAATTTCATCTGTACGGCGGCGGGGCCGGGACGCCGGAGGCGCTGGAGGCTCTGAAGTCGAAAATTCTGATCCAGGTGGAAGGCGTCGATGCCTTTCACGTCAGCTTTGAGGGCAAACAACCGCTGCAGGTCATGCAGGCGACCAACCGCCTGGCCGAGCTATTCATCGAGCGCACGTCGGACATCCGCGGCGAGCGTGTGGAACAGGCGGACAGCTTCCTGGATGCGGAGGTGGATCGCCTGCAAGGTCAGCTTCGCGAGCAGGAAGATAGCTTGAAAGCCTACAAGGAGAGCGTGGCGCACGCGCTTCCCGAGCGTCTCGCGACCAACCTCAAGCTCCTCGAGGACCTGCAGCAGCAGGTGCGGAGCAAGACCGATCAGATAACGGAAGGCCAGGCGCGGCGGTTGGCCGCGATCGAGGAGATGAAGGCGCTGGAGAAACAGGGAGCGCTCGAGGCGGAGCCGCGAGAAAAAACCGCCGCCGACGCCCATCTCGAAGACCTACGCCTCAAGCTGAGTCAGCTCAAGCTCCAGTACACGGACAAGAATCCCGAGATTGCACGCACCGCAGGCGAAATCCGGGCCCTGGAGGCGAGCGGCGCACCGGCCGGAAATCGCCGCGAACCGTCGCCGATCCGTTTGCGTTACATTACGCTGACGGCCGAGGTGGCGTCGATCGATCAGCGCTTGCCGAGTTACCGGCAGGAACGCACCGCGCTGATCGCCGACGAGGCGCAGTATGAGCGCCGGATCGACTCCTCGCCGGGGCTCGAGACGACACTGGCCCAGCGCGTAAGAGAGGCGGCGCTGACGCGCTCGCAATACGAGACCATGCTCGCGAAGCAGCAAGGAGCGAAGCTGGACCAGCGGCTGGAGAAGAGCGTTAAGGGCGTCGCGTTTAAGATCGCCGAACCGGCCCAACTGCCCGCGGCCCCTTCGAGCCAGCCGCGGAACCGGATCATTCTTATGGGCCTGGTGGCCGGCTTGGGGCTGGGCCTGATCGCAGTCCTAGTGGTAGAACAGATGGATACGTCGTTCGACACCATCGAGGAGTTCCAGGCCTTTACGAACCTCCCGGTGCTGTCTGCCGTTCCGACCATACCCAACCGCACGGCCGGAAGGCGCCTGGGCAAGAACTCCGGTTCGAGCCGCGTGGCCTCCCTGAGACTCGAGGACGAGGGCATCGCTCCAGGACAGATGCAGCATTATCAAAAGTACCGTCTCGCGGTCTTGAGCGACCCGCAATCCATTCCCTCGGAACAATACGGCATTCTCGCCATGAAAGTGGAGCAGTGGATGGAGAAGAGCGGCGGCCGGGTGCTGGTGGTGACCAGCGCGGCGGGAGGCGAGGGAAAATCCGTTACGGCTCTGAATCTGAGCCTGGCGCTCTCCGCTTCGCTGAAGGGACGCGTTCTGCTGGTGGACAGCGACCTGCGGCGTCCGCAGGTGGACCAGTACCTGGGACTGAAGACGACGAGAGGCTTCAGCGATCTGTTGGCCCAAACCGGCGGTGATATCGGCCCCTACATTTCGAAGCTGGGGAACCTGGATGTGATTGCGGGCGGCGCGCCGCCGGTGAACCCGGTCGGTCTCCTGGCCTCGCCACAGGCCCGGGAGCTTCTGGCGCGTCTGCGCGAGGAATACCGGCTTATCGTGCTCGACACTCCGCCCATCGTACCGATTGCCGACAGCCACGTCCTGGCCGGCCTGGCCGACGGAGTGGTGATTGTCGTGCGAGCCCGGCAAACCCGGCGCGAGCTCTTCCGCCGCGCCATCCAGAGCCTCAGCGCCGCCAACGTACTTGGCGTGGTGCTGAACGACGTGGAATACGGAGATACCCGTTACGCTTATGCCTATCGTCACTATCAGCGACACTACCTGGGCCGGGGTTAACGCGCCGCCGCGCGAAAGCCGACTGCACAAGCCGCTCGGCTTTGCGGCCGGGATACTGCCGAGAACCATAAAGATTGTGTGTGTTATTCGGTCGAAAACGGTGAGGGAACTCCCGCGGATCGACCGGATGAAAGGAATAAAATGTCTTCGACAAAGCTCCATGCAATAGGAAGAATCTCTCCGTTTCTCGTGCCGGTCATGGGTTTGTTTCTTAACGCCGGGCCAGCGCTTTCACAGGGTACCATCGCGACCATCGCGGGCAACGGCAGCCCCACGTTTTCCGGGGATGGCGGCCCGGCGGCGACCGCCGGTTTGAATCACCCCCGGGGATTGGCCGTCGATTCGAGCGGCAACATGTATATCTCCGACGTGGACAACCTGCGAATCCGGCGAATCAGCCCCGGTGGAATCATCTCAACCGTGGCCGGGAATGGAATTGCAGGGTATTCCGGGGACGGCGGCCTGGCCGTGAACGCGTCGCTGAGCAGCCTCACCGGTTTGGCGCTGGACTTCGCCGGCAACCTCTATATTGCCGACGCGCACAACATGTGCGTCCGCAAGGTGACGCCTGGCGGCATTATCAGTACGTTCGCCGGTACCGGCGTACAGGGCTTTTCCGGCGACGGGGGCCCCGCGGCCAATGCCCAACTGAATGTGCCGGCTTCGGTAACGTTCTCGGGCGGCAACTTGTACATTGCCGACAGTTCCAACCAGCGCATCCGCAAAGTGAGCAGCGACGGGACGATCACGACTATCGCCGGCAACGGATCGAAAGGCTTCTCCGGTGATGGCGGTCCAGGCGCCAGCGCTTCCTTAGCGTCTCCGTTGGGTATGGCGATGGACGGTCTCGGTAATCTGTATGTTGCCGATGGTGACAACAACCGCATCCGCCGGATCAGCCCGGGCGGGGTGATCACCACCGTGGCCGGCGATGGTACAGGACGCTTTGCCGGGGATCAGGGCCCCGCCGCCAGCGCGTCGCTGAATATTCCAGAGGACGTGGCTATCGATCTCGCGGGCAATCTGCTTATCGCCGACGCCGGGAACAACCGGGTACGTAAAGTAGATAGTTCCGGCCTCATCAGCACCGTAGCCGGTACGGGAGTGGATGGATTCTCCGGTGACGGGGGTCCGGCCACCCAGGCGGCGCTGAGTTTCCCGTGGGGGCTGACGACGGATGCCACCACGGGCAGCGTCTACATTGCCGATCGCGTGAACAACCGCGTTCGAATGGTATCCGAGAGCCTCACCGGCCTGCCTTCTTTAGCGAACAATTCCACGGTCAACGCCGCCAGCCTCGCTCAGACCGGCATCGCCCCGGGAACGATCGTATCCATTTCCGGGGCGAATTTCGCAGGCAGCAACCTGAGCGCGTCAAGCATGCCCTTACCTACGGTCCTGGGCGATACCAGCGTTACGTTCAATGGCGCTGCAATTCCGTTGTTTTTCGTATCCACCGGCCAGATTTACGCGCAGGCGCCTTTTGATTTGCCGGCCGGTTCCGCGTCGATCCAGGTCAGGCGAGGCAGCAGCGTCCTGAGCACCGTGCGAACGGCGAACGTAGCCGCCGTTTCACCCGGCATCTTCATTGTCGACCAGGCGAGCAACGCTGGAGCCATACTTCACGCCGATTACTCGCTAGTCGGCAGCAACTCCCCGGCGCGGCCGGGTGAGTACCTGCTGATCTACTGCACCGGACTCGGCGCCGTGGGAACTCCGGTGAAATCGGGCGACGGCGCCCCGAGCGCTCCGCTGGCCCACACGACCAACCTCCCGGGGGTGAGCATCGGCGGTTTGCCCGCCACCGTTACCTACTCGGGGCTGGCCCCGGGTTTCGTGGGCCTGTACCAGATTAACGCGCAAGCGCCGGCCGGCCTGCTCACGGGCAACCAATCCGTTCAGATCACCATCCTGGGGGTAACGAGCAACATCGCCACGATTGCCGCATTACACTAAGAGCTTGTCATGAAATTTCCGCTCCGACCGCTCCCTGACGGTCGCGGCTCGGCCAGATGTTACGGAGCCGGGCCCAGAGGGCGCCCCGTTAGGGAGCGGTCGAGCGAAGTGGACAGGTTGTTTGGTGACAGGCCCAACGGCCGCGGGCGGTGAGGAAACCGAACAGATGGCGGAACCGATAGATTACTTCGTGCGCGGCTCCCAGGACATCTGGAATCCGGTCGAAGCGAGGCGCACCTAGATGGCGTACTCGGCAGCAGCGGAGGCTTTGCCGAAGGCGATGCCCGTTCACGCGGAGATCCGTGTCGAAACCATTTCCGACTATCAGGCATTTCTCGACCTGGAGCCGGTCTGGAACGAAGTGGCGGCAGCGGCCGGACTCGACCATCCTTTTCTGGAGCACGCCTGGGTACGTACCTGGTGGGAGTGCTTCGGCGCCGGGAGCACCCTTCAGATTCTAGTGTTGAAGGCAGGCGATCAAACGGTGGCGATCGCTCCGCTGATCCTGACACCCATTCGAATGTGGGGAATCAAAGTGCGCCGGCTGGGGTTCTTCTACAATGCGCACGTCCCGCGCGCCGACTTCCTCATCGCGCAGCGGCCGGAAGAAGCGTACCGCGCCATCTGGAATCATCTTTCCCGGAGCCGCAACTGGGATCTTCTGCAGCTCTGCCAACTGCCGGAAGGGTCTGCGACCCTGGAGGCCATTCCCGGCCTCGCGGCGCCGGACCATTGCCAAATCGTGACCTGGCTGTCGGGAGCCTCGCCCTACCTGCCGCTCCGCGCCTCCTGGGGCCAGTACTTAGACAGCCTGCCGGGCAAACATCGCTCCAATCTGAGAAATCGGTTCAAGCGACTCAACGGGATCGGGCCAGTAGAGGTCGAACTCATTACCTCGGGCGAAAAGCTGACGGACGCCTTGGAAGCCGGGTTGCAACTGGAGGCCGCAGCCTGGAAGGGGGAGGCTCGTACCGCCATTTCCTGCGATCCGGACGTTTCCAAGTTTTATTCGACGCTGGCGCGGCGCGCGGCAGAGCGCGGTTGGATGCGCCTCGATTTCTTGCGGGCCGGCCCGCAGCGGGTCGCCTTCGATTATTCTCTCTCTTACAAGAACCGGATTCATCTGCTCAAGCTAGGGTACGACCCGGCTTACGCTCCTTACTCTCCCTCCAACCTGCTCCTCTTTATGGTCTTGCAGAGCGCATTCGAGCGAGGCGTAAGGGAGTACGACTTTCTGGGAGAGAGCGCCGACTGGAAAGTGCAGTGGACCAAGCACTCGAGGCCGCATTACTGGCTCTTCGTCTTTTCCAGCTCTTTCAAAGGGCGCCTTCTGCATCTCATCAAGTCCCAGTTAGTCCCATTGCTGAAACGAAACAGCCTACGGCCTTTGCGCAATCTCGTCTTGCGGCTGGCGGATCGCGCGCAGGCGAAGAGGAGATAATGTACGTTTCATCCTGGCCGGGACTAACTCTGCGGGAGGTCTGCCATCCACGCTCGGGCCGGAACTTGCCGTTTCCGTTGAATTCCGAGAATCGACTGTCTTTCTGCGTGGCTCGCAGCGGCATTTATCACTTGTTCCGCGCGTTGCGGTTCAAGAAGGGAGACATTGTCCTGGTCCCCGACTACTACAGCGGCAACGAAGTGTCCGCGATTCGGGCGGCTGGAGCTTCCATCGTCTTCTATCCGATCCTGCGCAATCTGGAGCCGGACCTGGAGGCTCTGTCGCGTCTGGCCAAGCTGAATCCTCGGGTTATCTACGTCATTCACTACCTGGGATGGCCGCAGCCGATGAAGGATATCGAAGCGTTGTGCCGGGAGCGAGGCAGCCTGCTGATCGAGGATTGCGCCCTTTCTCTGCTCAGCGAGACGGACCAAAAGCCGCTCGGCAGTTTCGGAGACTACTCGGTCTTTTGCCTGTATAAGACTCTGCCGGTGCCGAACGGCGGTCTGCTGGTGCAAAACCGTAACATCCTGGGAGATCTGGCGGAGTTGGAGTTGGAGCGCTGCCCCCGCACCGCGGCCGCCGGCCGGAGCGCCGAGCTGGCGTTGGAGGCGTTACGGTCCCGTTGGGACGGCATCGGGAAGGTTTTGTTCGGCATCAAGCGGGCCTTTGGCCAAATGTTGCGGGCGGCGCGCGTGCGGCAGGTGCCGGTGGGCAACATCGGGTGGAACGTCGCCGATGTCAACATTGCCATGTCATCCATCAGCAATACCGTGATGGCGGGACTGGAGTATGACCAGATCCGGCGGAAGCGAAGAGAGAATTTCCTCCTTATGCAGCGAAGGCTCGAAGGCCGGGTAACCATGCTGCGGAAAGACCTAAAGGAAGGTATCTGCCCGCTGTTCTTTCCAATTCTGGTGCAGGACAAGCATTCGGCAGCCCGATCCTTGTGGCAGCGGGGCATCGGAGCGGTCGAGTTCTGGAACGAAGGAGATCCGCGGGCGAACGGCAACGGCGGCGCCGACGCGCAGTATCTCCGGGCGCACGTGCTGGAACTACCCATTCATCAAGACGTCAACCGGTCACAGGTGGAATACATCGCCGACCAGGTGCTGCGTTTGGAATTGCAGCCCGCACAATGACAGCGACCCCCCCAAAGACGCTGGGCGGCCGCCCCTCCGTGACGGTGGAGACAATCGGCGAGGCGCCGGGCTTCGCGGTCCTGCGGCAGGAGTGGGATGAACTTCTGCAATCGAGCGACTCGGATGGTCTCTTCCTGACCTGGGAGTGGCTCTACACCTGGTGGAAACATCTGGCCGGGGATAGACGACTTTCGATCCTGGCGGTCCGTTGCGAGGGAGAATTGGCCGCCCTGGCGCCATGCGGCCTACGCCCCCGCAGTCTGTTCCACTGGCGTCCGCTTCCCGTGCTGGAGTTTTTGGGAAGCGGCAGCGTCGGCTCCGACTATCTGGATATTATCGTCCGGAGAGGCCGTGAACCGGAAGCGCGGCAGGCCCTGGCGTCGCACTTGGCCGGGGAGCGGCTCATGATCGGGTGGACGCAGCTAAAGCGGGGCGCCTCGCCGGCTGCCGGAGTCGCTTCGGCCTTGGGCGAGAACGGCTGGGGCATCGCCGAAACGGGGACGAACATCTGCCCTTTCATTCCTCTGGCCGGGAAATCCTGGGAGTCTTACCTGGCAACGCTGAGCGCCGAACACCGCTACAACTTCCATCGTAAATGGAAGCGCCTCAACCGGGACTACACGGTGCAGTTCGATCAGGTGCGCTCGCCGGCGCAATGCAGCGAGTCGATCGACCTGGTCATTGCGCAACACAACCTGCGCTGGCGCGACCGCGGCGGCTCGGATGCTTTTCACACCCCCGATCTGGTCGAGTTTCATCGGGAATTCAGCCAGGTCGCACTCGAGCGTGGCTGGCTGCGGCTCTATGTTCTGCGGCTGGATGGGAAGCCGGCGGCGTGTTTGTACGGGTTCTTATATCGCCGGACCTTCTATTTCTACCAATCGGGCTTCGATGCCACGTACGACAAACACAGCGCCGGTCTCGTCACGATGGGACTTGCGATTAAGAGCGCGATCGAGGAAGGGGCGGAGGAATACGACCTGTTGCACGGCAACGAGGCTTACAAGTCGCACTGGAGCCGCGATAGCCGCGAGTTGGGTAGATTGGAAGTGTACCCGCCGCGAGGCCTGGGCTGGATCTGCCGGTCGTCCGTGGAACTGGAGCGGGCCTCCCGCAGGTTCGCACGGCGCGTGCTGCCTAAGGGCGTGTTCGCATGATTCGAAGCTGGATAAAGACCGGGGCCGCACGCGTGATGAGCCGGACAGGCTTGGACAAGTTGGCCGGCTCGCTGTCGGGGGCGAAAAAAGGCCCGCTAGTGATCGGCTACCACCGGGTAGTGGAAGATTTTGCGTCCAGCGCCAAGACCTCCATTCCTTCCATGCTGGTGAGCCGGAGAATGCTGGAGCAGCATCTGGATTGGATCGGCCGGCGTTTCCGGTTTATCTCTCTGGATGAATTGGGCGCGCGGCTCGAAGCGAGGGACGGCCGGGACGATCCGGTCGCGGCAATCACGTTTGACGACGGCTACCGCGATTTTTACGATCACGCGCTACCGGTGCTCAAGCGGAAGGGCATTCCCGCGGCGGTGTTCGTGGTGACAGACCTGGTGGGCGCCAGGCGCGTGCAAGTCCACGACAAGCTCTATTTCTTGCTGGCCCGGCGGTTCAGGCCCAATGGTGGGGCGCCAACGCCTTATCGGGCTACCCGTACGCTGCTCGAAACCTTGCCCCAGGCTGAGATAGAAAAGGTCATCCAGACGCTGGAGTCGGAGGCTCCGATTTCGGAAGACACTTTCCGGCCCTTTTACTCGCTTACGTGGGAAATGCTGGATGAGATCCGCCGGGCCGGCATGACGATAGGTTCCCACACCCGGACTCATGTGCTGATGGCCAACGAGAGCAAACAACGGGTGATGGAGGAAGCGGCGGGATCGCGCCAGGAGATCGAAGCGAGACTCGGGACGGGCGTGCAACATTTTGCGTATCCCAGCGGGTCGTTCAATACGGCCGCGGTGGCCGCCGTCGCCGCCGCCGGGTACCGGTTTGGGTACACCACCTGCACCCACCATGACGCCGGGTTCCCGCTGTTGACGGCGCCGCGCACCCTTCTGTGGGAGAACTCGTGTTGCGATTCCCAGGGCCGGTTCTCAGGGTCTATCTTGAGTTGCCAGATCCACCGCGCTTTCGATCTGGTGAGCGGATGCCGGCAACGCCACGCTACCAGTCGGGAGAATGGAAATGTCCGGCTATAGCGTTTCACAGATCCATTTCACGGAGCGAAGCCGCACCACCACCCGGACTCCGGCCTCCTACTGGCTGCTTCTCGCGTTTCTGTTTCTCCTCTACGCGAATCTGCCTATTGTAATGCCGGCACTCGATGCATTACACCTGGCCAAGGTGGTGGCGGGACTCGCGCTCGTCATGCTGCTCGCCGAGCGGGCCTTCGCGCGAGAGAGTTTCGAGTTCGCCTGGCCCGAAGGATGTCTGCTGCTCGGCTTTCTGGGCGCCGCGGCGCTCTCTTCCGTGACGGCGCTCTGGCCTCATCTGGCGGCCGATTCCGTTTCCGACCTGCTGAAGATGACCATCGTCTTCTTCTTCATTGTGAATTGCGCGAACACCGAGCGCCGGCTCCGAGGCGTGATGTGGATCATGGTCATTGGCGGCCTGTTGCCAGCGGCCGGCACGTTGAGAAACTACCTTCAGGGCAATATGGTCGACGGCAGGGCCGCCTGGGTCGGGATCTTCGCCAATCCCAACGAGCTGGCTTACGGCCTTGTAATCCTGCTGCCTCTGGCCGCTTATTTGGCGACCGGTCTGGGTCTCATACCGCGTCTGGCCCTGTTGGGGGTTGCACTCGTATACGTGGCGGCGATCCTGGTCACCTTCTCGCGCGGCGGAGTGCTGGGGCTGGGGGCAGTGCTGGGGCTCTACGCCTGGCGGAAACGAAGTATCTTGCTTCAGGGCTTGGTGGCGCTCTTGGTGGTGGCAGGCCTGATTCTCGCCGGCCGGTTCTGGTCCCGTGGCGAAGACTTCAAAAATCTGAACGCAGACGTGAGTTTTCGGCAGCGACTGGCCACGTCGCAGGCCGGGCTGGCCATGTTCGCCGATCATCCGCTGCTCGGCGTGGGACTGGGATGTTCGGTGATTGCCTGGCCGCTCTACGCCCCCGAGGGCCTCTATACGAGAGGAGCGCTGGTGACCCACAACACCTTCATACAGGCGTTGGGTGAGACCGGAGCCATCGGCTTTATCCCGTTCATCCTGTTCGTCGGTTTCGGTCTCTATCATGCGCGCAAGCTGGCGCTGGAATCTTCGGGGACGGGCTCGGCCAATCTGGGCGCGGGGATCGAGATCGCCGTCTGGGGTTTTGTGGTCTGCGGGCTGTCAGGGGGCTACGTGCTGACCTGGTTTCCTTATATCCTGTTCGGTCTGGCGGCGTCGGCCCGGCAGATAACGGGAAAGACCCGATGACCGCCGCCGTGCCCACCCCCATCCCGAAAACCGAGTCGGTCTTCAGACCGGCCCTGTTGTTGATGTCCGGACGAACGCTGGCTTTCGCCGCGACGTTTTTTATTCCGGTGGTTCTGGCGCGGACCTTCGACCAGGCCCAGTTCGGCACCTATAAACAGCTCTTCCTGATTTATTCGACCGCCTATCTCATCGCCCAACTGGGGATGGCCACCAGCTTGTATTATTTCCTTCCCGCGGCCTCTCACGAGGCAGGCCGGTACGTGGCGAACTCCATGTTGTTCCTCGGGACGGCCGGCCTCGCTTGTTGTGGAGTCGTCGTAGTGGCAGCGCCTAAGCTGGCGCACTGGCTAAGCAACGGCGAGTTGTCCGGGTACCTGCCCTGGATCGGCCTGTATCTGTTTCTCATGATGCTTTCGGCGGCGCTCGAAATCGTTCTGATCTCCCGCCGGCGATACTTCTGGGCGTCGGCATCCTATGCCCTCTCGGATCTGGCGCGGGCGGTGGCCTTTCTCCTGCCAGTGCTCCTGTTTCGCCAACTGGAATGGCTCCTGAAGGGCGCCGTCGTGGTGGCGTTTCTCCGGGTGCTCCTCACGCTCTTCTACTTCCGGCGGGAGTTCCGCGGCGGTTTCACGCCCGACCGAGTGTTGTTCAAGGCCCAATTGGCGTATGCGCTGCCATTCGCGGCGGCGGTTCTGGTAGAGATCGTGCAAGTGGGCCTTCCCCAGTACGCGGTGTCCTATCTGTTCGATCCGGCCACGTTCGCCATCTTCGCGGTAGGTTGCCTGCAGATCCCGCTGGTCGATGTTGCGGCCTCGCCGACAAGCGACGTAATGATGGTCAAAATGCAGGAGAAGCTGGCGGAAGGGCAGAAGCCGGCGGTGGTCGCAATTTGGCACGACACGACCTGGAAACTGGCCCTGCTGTTCTTTCCCCTGGTGGCGTTTTGCCTGGTGGCGGCGCGGCAGATCATCGTCCTCCTGTTTACCGAAAAATACGCCGCGAGCGTCCCCATCTTCATAGCGTGGTCCACGATCATTCTGCTCGCCACCTTGCAGGTGGACGGGGTGATGCGGGTTTTCGCCCAGACCCGGTTCCTGCTGGCGCTGAACGTGATGCGCCTGGCGATCCTTGCGGGGCTGCTGAAGTGGTCCCTGTCGGAGTTTCATCTGCTCGGTCCCGTTCTGGCGGTCATTCTGGCAACTTTGGCTTTCAAGGCGGCGGCGCTGATCCGGATGAAGAAGCTCCTCGATATCGGCGTCGCACAGTTGCTTCCGTGGGGCAGTCTGGCGGCCCTGTTGGGCGCCGCAACGGGCGCCGGGGCGGCGGCCTGGGCGGTCAAATCGCAGTTGCATGTCGCCACCGCCCCCCTCCTGTGCGCGACGTGGCTGGCCTATATGATCGTGTACACCGCTCTGGTTTGGCATTTCGATCTGCTCAATAGCGGCGAGAAGCAGGCGCTAGCTCAGTGGGCGCGGAAGTTGCGGGCCGCCACAGCCGGGGCGTTCGGTTACGGAAAGGGATAGCGTACACGACCATGTGCGGAATCGCCGGCATCGTTAGCTTGGAAGGCAAGCCTGTTTTCGAACAAGAGCTGCGAAACATGTGTTTGGCTATCGCCCACCGGGGTCCCGACGACGAAGGCTTCTACTTCGGTCCGGGAGTGGGTTTGGGGATGCGCCGCCTGAGCATCATCGACCTCGACTCCGGGCGCCAGCCGGTTTCTAACGAAGACGGATCCGTCTGGGTGGTGTTCAACGGCGAAATCTACAACTTCCAGGAGCTGCGCCGGGAGATGGAGGGGCGCGGACACGTCTTCTATACGCGCAGCGATACGGAAACCATCGTCCACCTGTATGAGGAATACGGAAACCACTGCGTGGACCACCTGCGCGGCATGTTTGCTTTTGCCCTCTGGGACGAGCGCCGCAGGCAGTTGCTCGTTGCGCGGGACCGGCTGGGGATCAAGCCGCTCTACTACGCCGAGATCGGCGGCCGGATTCTCTTCGCTTCCGAGCTGAAGGCCATCCTGCAACTGCCGGAGGCCGGGCGCAATCTCAACTGGAGCGCGGTGGCGCACCTGTTCTCGTTCCTTACCACTCCGCCCACGGAGGCGATCATCGACGGGGTACGCAAACTGGAGCCCGGACACCTGCTGACCGCTTCGCCGGGCCGGGCGCCGGTGATCGAGCGCTACTGGGACTTGAATTTCGAGCCGGACTACGGAAGGGAAGAAGACTACTTTGTCGAGCGGGTGCGCGGGCTTCTCGAGGAGTCGGTCCGCCTGCATATGGTGAGCGACGTCCCCCTGGGCGCGTTTCTCAGCGGCGGGATCGATTCAAGCTCGATTGTGGCCACGGCGGCGCGGCTCAGTCCGGAGCCGCTGAAAACGTTCTCAATCGGCTTTAGCGAACCCGATTACAACGAGCTGGACCATGCGCGGCTGGTAGCCACGCTAAACGCCACAGACCATCACGAGCTGACGCTGGGGCCGGACGCCCTCGACCAGATGGAGGACCTGGCCTGGCACTTGGACGAGCCGTTCGGCGATTCGTCCGCCATTCCGACTTATATGGTTTCCAAGCTGGCCTCCGAAAGCGTGAAGGTCGTACTGTCGGGGGATGGCGGGGACGAGTTGTTCGCCGGATACGACAAGTACCTCGTCGAGCAACGGGAGAGGAGTCGCCAGTCCTTGCCGGCGCCCGTCCGGAGCGTGCTGGGGGCCATCGGCCGGACCATGCCCAACGGCATGCGGGGCCGGAACTTTCTGCGCCACATATCGCTGACGGGAGCGGAGCGTTATCTCGATGCGATTACGTTCTTCCGGCGCGACGATATGAAGGGCCTGTTCCAGCCCGAAGTTTTCGAATTACTCGCGCCCTATCAACCTTGGCGGGCCAAGGCCGCCTATCTGGAATCGAGCGATCGCAACTGGCTTTCGAAGCTGCAAGCCCTCGACGTGAAGAACTACCTGCCTCTGGACATTCTGACGAAGGTGGACCGGATGAGCATGGCCCACTCCATCGAAGCGCGCGTGCCGTTGCTGGATCATAAGCTGGTGGAGTTTGCGGCGACCATTCCGCCGGAGATGAATCTACGCGGGGGAACCACCAAGTACGTGCTCAAGCGGGCGATGAAGGGAATTCTGCCCGAACGGATCGTTAACCGGCCTAAGCGGGGTTTTGCCGTTCCCTTAGGGTATTGGTTCCGGGGCAAACTCGGCTCTTATGTCCGCGACCTGCTGCTGGGAGAAAGCGCCCGGCGCCGCGGATTTTTCAATAGCCCTTACATCGAAGACCTGGTGGCCCAGCACGAAAGAGGACGGAATCTCGACCTGCAACTCTGGACTCTGATTTCGTTCGAGCTCTGGGCTAGAGCGTTCCTGGATCGAGGGGGCAGAGGACAGGCCTGCGAGGCGGCCTGAATGGCGCGAATCGTGCAGTCGGAGAAAATTAAGCTGCTGCAGATGCTGACCAACTTCCACATAGGCGGGACGGAGAGGCAGGTCGCAAACCTGGCCCTGGGAATCGATTCTTCGCACTTCGAGCTGCACCTGGCGTGTCTGCGGCATTCGGGCGAACTGCTGGCGGAGATGGAAACGCTGCGGGCGCCCCGGCCGGAATTTCGGATCGGCGCCTTGTACAGTCCCAAGACCTTCTGGCAGGCGCTCCGGCTGGCCCATTACGTCAGAAGGAATCTGATACAGATCGTGCACAGCTACGGTTTCTATCCGAATGTCTTTACGGTTCCGGTCGCCAGGCTGGCTGGGGCGCCGATCGTCGTGGCCTCGATCCGCGACACGGGCGACTTGTTGACTCCCATGCAGAGACGGCTGCAAAAAATGGTCTGCCGGCTGGCCGATTGCGTCCTGGTGAACGCCGAGGCAATCCGCGAGAATCTGATCGAACAGGGATATGACCCGAGCAATATCGTCGTCATTCGGAACGGCATCAGGCTGTCGAAAGTCGCCGGGAAAGGGCAGGGCGCCGTCCTCCGGCGGGAGCTGGGATTACCGCTTTCCGCCCGTCTGGTTGCGGTGTTTTCACGCCTCAATCGGATGAAAGGAGTTCAATACTTCCTCGATGCGGCGATCATTCTGGCAGGGAGATTTCCGGATGTACGTTTCCTCGTGGTTGGCGATGGAGAAAGCAAAAAAGAACTGGAAGAACACGCCTGCCGCCTGGGGCTGGGGCAGCGGATCGTGTTTACAGGATTCCGGGGCGATGTTCCGGATCTGCTATCTGAAACCGCGATCTCAGTGCTCCCGTCTTTAAGCGAGGGCGCCTCGAATACCTTGCTCGAATCCATGGCTGCGGGCATTCCCGTGATCGCTACCAGGGTGGGGGGCAATCCGGAGGTCGTCGAAGACGGGGTCAGCGGCCTGCTCGTGCCGCCGCGGGATTCGGCCGCGATCGCCGCCGCCACGGCCCGCCTGCTGGAGGACGAAGACCTGGCCTTAAGGCTCGGTCGGGCGGGCATGCGGCGAGTATCCGAGCTCTTCTCCATCGACGGCTCGGTACATGAGACAGAGCGCCTCTACCAGCGGTTGGTAGAGGCCAAGAGCCACGTATGAGAGTCCTGCTGATCGGTCCGCTTCCGCCTCCGCACGGAGGAATATCGGTGCACGTGTCGGGAATCCATCGGCAATTGATGGCAGCCGGGGTAACTTGCCGCGTTCTGGACATGAACCTGGTTCGCCCCGGGTGGGGTTTCGGCTGGGCAGTACTGCGCCATGCCTTGCAGGGATGGACACTGCACTTTCACACCAATGGACACAATGTCAAGAGCTGGTTGCTCGCGTTGGGATGTGGGCTGGCCGGACAATCCCGTGGCGGCTGCATACTGACCCTGCACTCCGGGATGGCGCCCGGCTACCTGGAGACTGCTTCTCTTTGGCGCCGGAGACTGGCAGCCTCTGCCTGCTCGCTTTATGGGCAAGTTATCTGTGTCAGCCCAGAGATCGAAAGCGCCCTTCTTTCGCTCGGTTTGGAGTCTCGGCGCATCGAGGTTTTGCCGGCCTTTCTGAGCGCGGAGAGCGCCGAGGTTTCGCCCGAAGCGGGGCTCCTGGCGTGGATCGGAAGACATCGGCCTCTGTTTTCCACCGTGCTGTTCTTCCGGCCGGAGTATGGCTTCGCTCTGCTTGTCGCCGGTCTCGCCCGGCTAAGCCTCCTCTATCCTTCGTTCGGCTGCCTGGTGATGGGTAAAGGCGAGCAATGGGCCGAAGCCGAGAAGCTAGTCCGTGAAGCGGGTCTCGAAGAAAGCGTTCTCTTGCTCGGGGACGTGGATCACGATGCCTGCCTGGCGTTGATGTCGGTTTGCGACGTGTTTCTCCGCCCCACGCTCGAGGACGGCGATTCGATTTCGGTGCGCGAAGCGCTATCTCTGGGCGTCCCGGTGGTGGCGAGCCGCGTCGGAACGCGGCCGGCCGGCGCCATTCTGTTTCACCCAGGCGATGTGGAAGAGATGCTCGCCAAGATCGAATTGGCCATGGCGGCGAAGAGAGGCAAGCAATCGCGGGCGGCAGGCTGTATGGATCGTTTGATGGCGATCTACCGGCAGGTGGGTGGCTCCGAAGGCAGCTTATGTCCGAGCTGATCGCGAGCGAGGCCGTTCGGAAGCTCAAACGGCTGGGCGCCATGAGGCCGCGCGAATTGGC
>Ga0209638_1001048_pt1 | contig 18006 bp, 14 predicted proteins | sample BarGraNGADG00211_FD_184490 | JGI IMG/M metagenome (GOLD analysis project Ga0209638, IMG submission 184490) | Arctic peat soil microbial communities from Barrow, Alaska - Barrow Graham LP Ref core NGADG0002-211 (SPAdes) (version 2) | ecosystem: Environmental > Terrestrial > Soil > Wetlands > Peat...
CTACGGAACCAGCCCTTGGGCAGCAGCCTCGTCGGTGCGAGCAAGCCGCAGATGGCCGCCACGATGGCAACCTGCACAGCGATCAGAAGCACCTGGCCGCTGCCGTATGTCGCTACGACGAAGTGCGACAGGAAGCCCGAGCCGGCGTCGCTGGTTCCGCGCAGGCTCCGATCCCAGTAGAACTCGAGCAGCCAGACGACGATCACGACGATCGCCGCAAGCTGGAAAAGCGGATGAGCGATGCGGTGCGCGAGCGAAGGGACGATCCCCAGACGCTGTCCGGAGACTGCGACCGGCGCCTCCACCTCGACCGGTTCTGCCTGCTCGGCCTCCTCCTTCGCCTCGGGACGAAGATCGACCCGGGACGGAGGGGCCGGAACGGCGGCTCTCGCTGCTTGTTCCACCGCAACCGAGGAAAGGGGTGTACTTGGCGTGATCACCGGCGGTGTCGTGGCCGGCGGGCCGGGCGGCGGAGCTACCGGCGGCCCGGGCGTGACAACCGGCGGAGGCGTCGGAGATGGAATGGGGGTCGCGCGCCTGCCAAAGGCGGCCAGTCGCTCGGCCACGTCGTTCGGGCGCGGCTCTGCTGCCGGCGGCGGTTGCGGCGCCTCTTCTTCAGGCGCTGCTTCTTCGGGAGTCTCGGCGGCGGGCTCCTCGTCAACGGGCGCCTCGTCGGCAGCGGCAGGCTCCTCCTCTTTGGCAGGTGGCTCAACCGAGAAAGCCGGCTTTGTCCAGGCAACGCCGGGCGGAAGCCCCGGCGGTGGCGGAGCAGGCGTGAGATCGGACTTGGGCTCGATGAAAGCAACCGGCGCCGAAGCGAACTCGTCTTCCTCTTCTTCCGGCTCCTCTTCGTCCAGCTCGCCTTCCTCGGGCTCCTCTTCCTCTTCCTCCGTCCCCTCTTCCTCTGTGCCTGCGGTGGTGCTCTCGGGCACTACGACCGGAACGAATGCCGACGCGCTTACCGGCGCCGTCGGGGATTCCGCTTCCTTGGCGCCGACCGTCGGTCCGGAGATCTCCTCGCTCTCCAGGCGCACATCGATCAGCGACGAGCTGCAGATAACGCAGACGCCCAGATCGCTGGCAGCTCTGACCTTGTGGCAGTTCGTGCAATAACCGACCTGCACGAGCGAGAAGGTCGTTCCGCAATAGCGGCAGACCTTGGCTTCGAGCTTGATCTCCTCTGCGCACTGCGGACAGGTTTTCATGCCAGGCTCCGACACGGCGACACCCCTCTTCCGATTACTTTGCTAGGCCGAGTATCGACCCGCGGGCGGCAGGACTCAAGTGCTCGCTGCCGGCTGACCGGACGCGGGTGCGCTCGCCCCGAACTCGTAACGGACGATCGCGCGCTTGACCGCGGCGGCCTCGTCCAGGCGCTCGACCGGTCGATCGTGCGGCGCCTCGTGCAGCAGTTCCGGGTTCTCGGCCGCCTCGGCTGCGATTCGGCGCATCGCCTCGACGAAGGCATCGAGGGTTTCCAGAGACTCGCTTTCCGTTGGTTCGATCATCAGCGCCTCGGGCACGACCAGCGGGAAATAGACCGTGGGCGGATGGATGCCGAAGTCCATCAGCCGTTTAGCCACGTCCAGCGCCGAGATCCCGTGCTCGCGCTTGAGCGCGCAGGCCGAGAGCACGAACTCGTGCATGCAGAGGCGGTCGTAGCGCAGCTCGTAGACGTCCTTCAGCCGGGCGAGCAGGTAATTGGCATTGAGCACGGCCGCTTCCGACATCTCGCGCAGCGCGGGGCCGTAGACACGGATGAAGGCGTAGGCCTTGACAAAGACGCCGAAGGGCCCGAGGAAGCCGCGCACGCGACCGATCGACTTCGCCTGCTCGGAGTCGAGCGCGAAGGAGCCGTCCTCGCGGCGAACGATCCGCGGCACGGGCAGGAAGGGCTCGAGCTCGCGGCGCACCGCCACCGGGCCGGCGCCGGGGCCGCCGCCGCCGTGCGGAGTCGAAAAGGTCTTGTGCAGGTTGAAGTGGACGACGTCGAAGCCCATGTCGCCCGGGCGCGAGATGCCGCAGACGGCGTTCAGGTTGGCGCCGTCGTAGTAGAGCAGCGCACCGGCATCGTGGAAGATGCGCGCCACCTCCACAATGCCCTCCTCGAACAGGCCGAGCGTCGAGGGGTTGGTCAGCATCAGCGCCGCGGTGTCGGGGCCGACCACCCGGCGCAGGTCGTCGAGGTCGAGGTTGCCGTGCGCGTCGGTCTTGACCGGCTGCAGCTCGAAGCCGGCCATGGTCACGCTGGCTGGGTTCGTCCCGTGCGCCGTGTCGGGGACGACGACCTTGCGCCGCTCGCTCAGCTCGCCTCTGTCGGCGAAGTAGGCGCGAACCAGCATCAGTCCTGTCAGCTCGCCTTGCGAGCCGGCCGCCGGCTGCAGCGAGACGGCGTCCAGTCCGGAGATCTTCGCCAGCGCCTCCTGCAAGCGAAAGCAAAGCTCGAGCGCGCCCTGGGCGTCCTCGGGCATTTGATGGGGATGCAGATCGGCGAAGCCGGGCAGCGCCGCCAGGCGCTCGTTCAGGCGCGGGTTGTACTTCATCGTGCAGGAGCCGAGCGGATAGAAGCCGGAGTCGATGCCGAAGTTCCGATCGGCCAGCGCCGAGAAGTGACGGGCCAGATCGGGCTCGGCCAGCTCGGGCAGGCGCGGCGCCTCCGAGCGCGCCAGATTGCCGGGGACTTTCGCCTCGGGCAGATCGTAGTGCGGCAGCGAGCAGGCCGAGCGCCCCGCCTTCGAGCGCTCGAAGATCAGCGGCAGCTCGCCCCACTCGCTCATGCCAGCACCTCCGTCAGCACTTCGGCCAGTCGCTCTATATCGGCGGGTGAGCGCTTCTCGGTCAGGGCAATCAGAAGAACGTCTTCCAGCCCCGGGTAGTCGCGCCCCAGCGGGTAACCGGGATTGACACCCAGCTTCTTTGCCTCCCGCACCACGTCTTCCGCCGGGCGGCCGAGGCGCACGGCGATCTCCTTGAAGCTCGGGGCTGCGAAGGCTTCCCGCACAGGCAGCTTCTGCCTCGCCAGCTCGGCCAGGCCGAGACAGGTCTCCCCCAGCTCGCGCAGGCCCTTCGGGCCGAGCCAGGAGAGATAGACGAGCCCGGCCAGCGCGCAGAGCGACTGGTTGGTGGTGATGTTCGAGGTCGCCTTCTCGCGGCGGATGTGCTGCTCGCGCGTTTGGAAGGTGAGAACGAAACCGCGGCGGCCGCTTCGATCGACCGTCTGGCCGGTGATGCGGCCCGGCATGCGCCGGATCAGGTCCTTCTTCGCCGCCAAGAAGCCGAAGTGCGGACCGCCGAAGGAAAGCCGGTTGCCGGCCGCCTGGCCCTCGCCGATCGCGATCTGGCAGCCGTAGGCGCCGGGCGCCTCGAGCACGCCGAGCGAGAGCGGATCGACGTGCGCCACCGCCAGCGCGCCCGCCTCGGTGGCCGCGCGCGCCAGGTCGGGCGCGGGCTCCAGACAACCGAAGAAGTTCGGCTGCTGGAAGATCGCGGCGGCCGCGCCACGGGAGGCGGCCAGAAGCGCCTCGGGGTCGGTGACGCCGCCGGAGTGCGGTACCTCGACGATCTCCAGCCCGAAACCGGGCGCATATGTCTTCACGACCTGTCTGACCTGCGGATTGACCGTCCCCGCGATGGCGATCTTCTTGCGGCCGGTTGCGTGGGCGGCCATGAAGCAGGCGTCGGCGGCGACCGTGGCGCCGTCGTAGCCCGAGGCGTTCGACACCTCCATCCCGGTCAACTCGCAGATCACCGTCTGGTACTCGAAGATGGCCTGCAGCACACCCTGACTCAGCTCGGGCTGGTAGGGCGTGTAGGCGGTCAGGAACTCCGGCCGCGAGACGATCGCCTCGACGATCGCCGGCACGTAGTGGTCGTAGACGCCGGCGCCTAGAAAGGAGAGCTCGCGCCCGACGGGGACGTTGCGCCCGGCCAGCTCGCTCAGCTCGCGCTCGACCTCGAGCTCCGAGGCGGACGGCGGCAGCTCCAGCTCGCGCTTCAGCCGCAGCTGCTCGGGGACGTCGACAAACAACTCCTCGATCGAAGCGACCCCGATCGCGGCGAGCATCGCCTCCCTGTCGGCGTCGGTCAGTGCCAGGTAGCCGGTTCCCACGCCGCGTTATTCCTCGACCAGGAGTTGCTTGTAGGCCTCGACATCCAGCAGAGCGTCGGCCTCGGCCGGATCGGCGAGCTCGATGCGAACGAGCCAGCCCTCACCATAGGGGTCGTCGTTGATCGTCTCGGGCGCAGACTTCAGCTTGTCGTTGACTTGGACGACCTTGCCGGAGAGCGGGGCGACCAGGTCGGAGACGGCCTTGACCGACTCGATCTCGCCGTAGGCGCCGTCCTTGGCAACGGTCGCTCCCACGGTCGGCGGCTGGAAGAAGACGAGCTCGCCGAGCATGTCCTGGGCCTTCCAGGTGATGCCGAACACGGCCTCGGCGCCCTCGATGCGAGCCCAGTCGTGCTCGCTGTGGTACTTCAAATCGGCCGGGTAGTTCTCTGCAGCGGCCACGACTCACCACTCTCCTTTTCTGTCTGTGTATTTCCGGGAACTCGTGTAGATGGGCTTCGTCACAACCACTGCCCACAGCGGTCGTCCGCGCACGTCGATCGTCAGCATCGATCCCGGCTCGCTCTTCTTCGCCTCCAGGTAGCCCATGCCGATGCCGGTGTCGAGCATCGGCGAGTGCGAGCCCGAGGTGACCTCGCCGTAGGGGACGATCGACATGCCCTGGCGCGGGATCCCGGGCTGGTCCATCACGAAGGGAACCAGTCGCTTGCTCGGCCCCTCGGCGGCGATCTGGCGCAGGGGCTCGACTCCGGTGAATTCTTTGCCCAGCGCGACCGCCCAGCCCAGTCCGGCCGAGATCGGGTCGGTCTCGGGCGTGATGTCCTGGCCGTGCAGCGGCAGACAAGCCTCGAGCCGGAGGGTGTCCCGGGCGCCGAGGCCGCACGGTACGACGCCGGCGGCGAGAATCGCGTCCCAGAGCTTGACGGCGTCGTCCGCAGCGCAGACCAGCTCGCAGCCGGCCTCGCCGGTGTAGCCGGTGCGCGCGCAGGTGCACGAAACTCCGAACAGCTCGATCTCGGCGAAGGTGAAGGAGCGAGCCGGCTCGAGCCCTAGTCGCTTGAGCGCCCCCGGACCTTGGACGGCGACCAGCGCGCGATCGTCCGAGACGTCGCGGAAACTGACGCTCTTCGGCAGTCGCTCCGTCAGCCACTTCACGTCGGTCTCGCGGTTGGACGCGTTCACGATCACCAGGTAACTCTCGTCGTCGCGGCGGTAGACGATCAGGTCTTCGACGATGCCGCCCTGCTCGTTGGTCAGCAGCTCGTACTGAGCCTCGCCGGCGCCGATCCGGTCGAGGTCGTTCGAGAGCAGGCGCTGAAGACCCTGGTGTGTCCCCGGGCCGGCGATCTCGAGCACGCCCATGTGTGAGGCGTCGAAGGCGCCGCTGTCGGCTCGTACCGCCTTGTGCTCACTGAGGAGGCCTTCGTAGAAGACCGGCATCTCATAGCCGGCGAAGGGGACCATGCGGGCGCCCAGAGCGACGTGGCGATCGAATAGCGGCGTTCGCTTGAGCCCCGGCATGCCCGGCCGATGCTATCCGCCCGAGCGGCCGGTTGCTTGATCGGGCTTAGCTAGTTGGTGGCTTGCCGGAATCCCAACAACCCGCTACCAGCGTCCCATGCCGAGCAAAGACCCGATAAACCGGCGCGACCGTCAGTCTTCGCGCAGGAAGGAGGGAATCTCGAGGATCTCCTCGGGCACCTCGAACGTCTCGGGCGCCTTCTTTTCGCGTACGCGCTCACCGGTTCGGGTCGCCTGCCAGCGCCGGTGCTCGCCGCCCGCGCCGAAGCCGGTGGCGATCACCGTCACGCGAACGTCGCCCTTGAGCGACTCGTCGATGATGGCGCCGAAGATCACGTTGGCGCTCTGGTCGGCCGCAGCCGTCACCAGCTCCGCGGCCTCGTTCACCTCGAACAGGCCGATGTCCGAGCCACCGGTGATGTTCAGCAGAACGCCGGTCGCACCCTCGATCGAAGCGTCCAGAAGCGGCGAGGCGATGGCCTGTTGAGCCGCTTCGGCGGCGCGGTTCGGGCCCGAGCCGAGCCCGATGCCCATGACCGCGGTACCGGCGTCGCGCATGATCGTGCGGACGTCGGCGAAATCGAGGTTGACGAGGCCCGGCGTCGTGATCAGGTCGGTGATGCCCTGCACACCCTGGCGCAGTACGTCGTCGGCCATCTTGAAGGCCTCGACGACGGTCGTCTTCTTCTCCACGACCTCCAGCAGTCGATCGTTCTCGACCACGATCAGCGTGTCGACCCGGTCGCGCAGGTCTTCGATTCCGCGCAGCGCCTGGCTCGACCGCTTTTGCCCCTCGAAGCTGAACGGCTTGGTGACGACGCCCACGGTGAGCGCGCCCAGCTCGGTCGCGATCTCGGCCACGATCGGAGCCGCGCCGGTGCCCGTGCCGCCACCCTCACCGGCGGTTACGAAAATCATGTCGGCGCCCTTCAGCGCCTCCTTCAGCTCGTCGCGACTCTCTTCGGCGGCCGCCTTACCGACCTCGGGGTTGGCGCCGGCTCCGAGGCCGCGCGTCGCCTTGGCGCCAATGTGGATCTTGATGTCGGCGTCGCACATGAGCAGCGCTTGCGCGTCGGTGTTCACGACGATGAACTCAACCCCGGAGATGTGGGCGTCGACCATGCGATTGACCGCATTCGAGCCGCCGCCGCCGACACCGACGACCTTGATCACCGCTAGGTAACTGTTCGATTGGTCTTTCATCTTGTGCGACTTGGCTCAAAAAGAAGTATCGGCAGATCGCCGAGCCTCGTGAAACGGCAGCGTACGCGCCCTTTCTATAGCTGTCAACGCGCCACGCGCCCTGTCGGTGTACTTCAACCCTAACGACCCTGGTTCGACTTCAACTCGGTTCCACCTACCGCCCGATCGGGAACGCTCACATCGAGGTAGGCGATCGAACCGGCCGGAGGGGCCGCGAGATCGGGCAGGATCTTCTCGGCCACGGCCAGTTTCAGCTCCACCTCCGAGGCGTCGCCGAAGCGCAACTCTGTGCTCGAGTCGAGCGTGAGCGTCAGATCGCCGTTACGGACGAGCACGCTCGTGGGCTGCATCGAGTGCTTCGAGCGCTGGAGCGCGGCGAGCACGCCGATCGCAGTTCTGACGCCGCGATCGGCGAGTGGATCGCCGATGCTCACCGCTACCGAAGCGGGCACCCAGACGCGAGCCAGATCCTGTCCTCTACCGCGCCGGAGCGGGCGCACCACCTTGCCACTGGTGGCGATCACCCAGGCGTCGCGGCCGCGGCGGAGCACGGCGACGGGGTGCTCGCGGGCGACGACGACGCCCAGCGTGTTGGGAAAATCGCGATCGACCCGCACCGTCTTGACCTCCGGAATCGCCAGGATCGCCTGCTCCACGCCGGCTGCGTTCAGCCCGACCAGACTGCGCCCGCGCAGCGGCTTGACGACCGCGTCTATCTGGCGCGAGAGGGACGGAGTGGCGCCCTTGATCTCAACCTGCCTGAGCGCGAAAAGCGAGCTCTTCAGGGCGATCGCGTATAGCCCGACGGCAGCCACGAGCGCGGCGAAGAGAAGCGCGATCGTGCGCCCGCTCGGCATGCTCCTCACCAGCGCCCGGCGCGACTTGCGGCGGCGCTTGATCGGCACGACAACGCGCGCGCTCGTCCTGCTGGTTGTGCTGGCCACTGCGCCTATTTCGCGCCGGCCGAAGTCGCTCCTACTCGCGCTGAAATGTCAGCCGACGGGCGGAAGCGAGATCTCGCCGATCAGCCGGACCTCGGGCTCGAGCACTACGCCGAATTGCTCGTGCACGCGCCGGCGGGCCAGCTCGATCAGTGCGAGCGCGTCGGCCGTTTTCGCGCCGCCGCAGTTCTCGATGAAGTTCGCGTGCTGGAGCGAGATTCTCGCTCCGCCGATTCGTTCGCCCTTGAGCCCGCAAGCGTCGATCATGCGCCCGGCGCCGAGCTCGTGCTCGGGATTCTTGAACACGCTGCCGAAGGTGCGGATGCCCGAGGGCTGGCTCGATCGCCGCTGCTCCTTCTTGGCCTGGACGCCGCTTTCGATTTCCCTCGCGGAGCTCTGCTCGAGCCTGAGCTCGGCGCGGACGACGATCTGCCCGGCGCCGAGCGCGGAGCCTCGGTAGCGCAGTCCGAGCTGACTGTTATCGAGCCAGCGCGATCCCTCCCGCTCTGCAACCAGCGCCCGCGAGAGCACGGCGCCGAAGTCGCTGCCCCAGGCGCCGGCGTTCATGCAGACGCCGCCGCCCACCGTGCCTGGAATCGAGGCCGCGAACTCGAGCCCCGACAGTCCTGCGGTCTGCGCCAGGCGCGCGCAGAGCGCGTCGGCCGCTCCGCCGCCGGCGATCATCATCTCGCCGTCGATCTCAACCGAGGCCAGCTCGCCCTCGAGCCTGAGCACGAGTGCCTCGACGCCGTCGTCCGCGACGAGCAGGTTGGAGCCGAAGCCGAGCGGAAGGACGGGCAGGTCACGCTCGGCCGCCCAGGCGAGAGCCCGGGCGACGTCTTCCTCGTTGCGTGCCCGCATGAAGCCCCGCGCCGGCCCTCCGCTACCGAAGGTCGTGTACCGACCGAGAGCGACGCCCTGCTCGATCTTCATGCCAGCGCCTCCAAAAGCAGCGGGCCCGCCCGGTCAACATCGCCGGCGCCGATCGTGAAGACCAGATCGCCGGCTCTGACCCAGCCGGACAAGAAGCGGACTCCGTCCTCCAGCGTCGGCGTCCAGGCAAGCGGCATCCCCGGCCTGACTTCAGCCAGGGCGTCGACAACCAGCTTTCCGCTCACGCCCGCCACGGGATCCTCGCGGGCGGCGTAGATCTCGGCGACGCATACCGCGTCGGCCGCGGCGAGCGAACTGGCGAACTCGCGGGCCAAGTAGCGCGTGCGCGAATAGAGGTGTGGCTGGAAGATGACGGCCAGGCGCCCCTCGCCCGCCCGCTCGCGCGCAGCGGCCAGAGTGGCCGCGACCTCAGCCGGGTGATGCCCGTAGTCGTCGAAGACCTTCACCCCGGCCGCCTCGCCGCGTTTCTCGAAGCGCCGGCCCGCGCCGCGATACTCGACGATCACGCTCTCGGCGGCGGCGCGCTCGACTCCGGCCAGCTCGAGCGCCGCCAGCGCCGCGGCGGCGTTCAGGCGATTGTGCTCCCCGGGCAGCGCCAGCGGCAGATCCACCGGCCCGAGCTCTTCGGCGCGCACGACCTTCGGCACCTGGGCGAGCCAGTCTTCGAACAGCCGCTCGACCTCGGCCAGCGAGGCGTAGGTCGTGTGATGGTCGAGGTCGACGTTGAGCAGCACGGCGATCTCGGGCCTGAGCGCCGCCACCGAGCGATCGGACTCGTCGCCCTCCACCACCAGCCAACCGGCGCCCGCGCGGGCGTTACCGCCGAGCTGAGCGATCTCACCGCCGACGATGAAGGCCGGGTCGAGGCCGAGGCGGTCGAGGCAGAAGGCGATCATCCCGCTCGTCGTGGTCTTGCCGTGGGCGCCCGAGACGACGATCGAGCGCCGCAACGAGACGAGCTCGGCGAGCAGATCGGCGCGGGGCCGACCCTCGATTCGCCCGACGAAGGCGGTCGAGACGTAGCGCTCCACGTCCGCGCCCGGCAGGGTCGGTTCCGGCGCGATCTCGACGTTGATTCCAGCCGTCCTAACGTTGGCCAGGTAGGGCGTATCGGCCTTGTCCCAGCCCGACACGTCCGCTCCCCAGGCCTTGGCGATCAGCGCGTAGGCGCTCATACCGGCGCCGCCGATACCGGCCAACCAGATCGTCCGCCCGCTCAGGGAGCCAATCTCTCCGATCCCGTTCACGCCCTCGCCACCGCCGATGACCGCCTCGCCCGGCCATGTCTTCGTGCCTGGCACCAAGACCCTCCCTTTGAGACGGTGTCAGGAGACAGAGCTAGTCGCAAATTGCGGTTTTTCAAGGCTTTTGATGGCGAAAAATGTCTTCCCTGGACGTGTCTTCGTGCCTGGCACCGGGACAGGGGCGCCCGGGACATAGACGCAGGGGCCAGGAGGAGGTCGTTTCGGGCCGGGGCCGCGGAGGCCGTCACGAGGCGCCGTCCTTCCTGCGGCTGCGTGCCAGCTCGATCAGCTCGTCTGCAATCTCCTCGGCGGCGTTCGGGCGCGCCAGGCGCAGCATCGCGGCGGACATCTTCTCCAGGCGCGCCGAATCGCCAAGCAGCTCCAGCAGCTTGGCGGGCACCTGCTCGAGCTCGCTCTCGGGCAGCGCGATCGCCCCGCCGCCCTGCACGAAGTAGCTCGCGTTCTTGGTCTGGTGGTCGGCGGTCGCGTAGGGATAGGGAACGAGCAGCGCCGGCTTTCCGGCCGCCGCCAGCTCCCAAACCGAACCGCCGGCCCGCGCCAGCGCCAGATCGCAGGCCGCCAGCGCCGCCCCGAACTCGTTGATGAATCCCAGCAGCACGTAGTCCGACCGTTTCACCCTCGGCGACAGCGTCGGGTAGTCGCGCTCCCCGGCCAGGTGCAAGACGGCCGGCCCGCTTTCTCCGAAGCGCTCGACCACGAGCTCATTGAGCGCCCGTGCCCCCTGGCTGCCGCCGGCCACGAGCAAGACGGGCCCCTGCCGCGGCAGCCCGAAACGCTCGCGCGCCTGTGCCTGCTCGGGCGAAAGCGAGCGCGCGGGAACCGGCCGTCCGGTGACGCGGTACTTGCGCTTCACGCCGCCCTCGACCGGAAAGGCGAGGAAGACGCGGCGCGCGAACGGCTCCGCCAGCCGGTTCGCCAGACCGAGGTGCGCGTCCGCCTCGCTCAGCGCCGCGGGAATCCGCTTCAGCCAGGCGGCCAGAACCATCGGCCCGGCCACATACCCGCCGCCGCCGAAAACGACGTCGGGCTTTCGACGAGCGAGTATTCGCAGGCAGGTGAAGGGAGCGACCAACGCCCGCGCGAGCCCGCGCGCCAGCTTCAGCCCCGGCCGGCGCGAGAAGCCCGATACGCGAAAGGAATCGAAGGCAAAGCCCGCCTGCGGCACCAGCTCCGCCTCCATCCGCTCGGACGAGCCGGCGAAAGAGACTTCGACCCCGCGTTTCTCGAGCGCCTCAGCGACGGCGAGCGCGGGCATGAGATGCCCGGCCGTTCCGCCGGCGGCGATCAGACACTTCAGGGGCCGCTGTTTTTCCATGATTCACCGCGATGTTAAGGAGGATGCCTACCGCCATGAGGGAGACAACAAGGCTGGAGCCTCCATAGGAGACAAAGGGAAGCGTAATCCCGGTCAGCGGAACGAGCCCGAACACGGCCGCGAGATTGATCGCGGCCTGGCCCGCGATCAGCGTGGTGAGCGCGGCCGCGACCGCCTTCCCAAACGGGTCGCGGCAGGCGAGCGCAATCCGCAGTCCGGCCCAGACGAACACGGCGTAGAAGGCAATCAGCAGGACGATCCCGATCAGCCCCAGCTCCTCGCCGACCACGGAGGCGATCATGTCTGTGTGCGCCTCGGGCAGGAAATGAATCTTCTGCACGCCCTGCCCCAGCCCGTGCCCGGTGATGCCGCCCGAGCCAAGTCCGATCAGCGATTGCATGCCCTGATAACCGCTTCCCTGCGAGCTTTCCATCGGATGCAGGAAGGCGGTCAGACGAGCGCGCTGATAGGGCTCGGACATTACGGCGATCATTCCCAGCGCCCCAATGAGAGCGTAAGCGCGGGCAATCAGCCCGAAAGGCACTCCCGACACGACGAGCGCCGCCGCGACCATGACGAGAATGCTCGTAACCGTGCCGAGGTCGGGCTCGGCCGCGATCATGCCGCAGGCGATCAAAACCATCAGGCCGACGGGCTTTGCCAGCTCGCCCAGAGTCTGCGGCCGCGGCCGGCGGACGAGCCGGGCGGGAATCCAGAGCGCGAGAGAAAGCTTGACCAGCTCCGAGGGTTGCAGACCGATCGGCCCGAGCGAGATCCAGCGCCGCGCGCCGTTCACCTGCGTGCCTATCGCAAACACCGCCAGGCAAAGCCCCAACGAGGCCATGAGTAGCGTCGGCGCTAGCGGGCGCAGCTTGCGATAGTCGAAGCGGGTAAAGGCGATCATCGCGCCCAGCCCGGCCAGCGCGTAGACGGCCTGGCGCACCAAAAATGCGCTCGCGCTTCCGCCGCCCAGCGTGGCGGTGGCAGAGGTGGAGCTGAAGACCATCACCAGCCCGAAGGCGACAAGCGCCAGCGTCGCCAGAGCCAGGAGCTGAAACTCGAGCTGCATCTTCGGCGCCCGCGCGCGAGTCGGGCCACTGCCCGGAGCCCGCGCCGGCACGGCCTTGAGCCGGACGGGGGCGCTCGCGTTTCTTGTCGTGGGTCGCGGTGCGCGCGCCGCCCCCTGCGCCCGGCGCGAGGACGTCGCGCCAGGCGCGCGCCTAGTACGCCCCGGCGTGCTCCTACGGACCGTGCCCGTCTCCTCGAACCAACTTCCAGTCACGCTAGGACGGTTCGACCGCGCGAGCGCGCTTCCTACCCTCGGCGCTTCAGAAGAGGCCGCGCGAACCCAGCTTCGCCACAAACGAACGGAAGGCGTCGCCGCGCTGCTCGAAGTTCTCGAACTGGTCGAAACTGGCGCAGGCGGGCGCGAGCAACACGACCTCGCCCGGCCTCGCGTTGCCCGCGGCCGTCGCGACAGCCTGCTCGAGCGTCCCGGAATGCTCGAAAGCTACGCCGGCTCGCTCCAGCGCGCCCGCTATCTCCTTTGCCGTCTCGCCGATCAGATAGGCGCGGGCCTCGTGCGTGCTCAGCTCCGCGGCCAGGCCGTCGAACGACTCCCCCTTGCCGCGCCCGCCGAGGATGATGTGCAGCGGCCCCGAGTAGGCGGCGATCGCCTTCCGCGCGGCGGCGGTGTTGGTGGCCTTGGAGTCGTTCACGTAGCGAACGCCGCCGAGCTCGGCGATGGGCTCGAGCCGGTGCGGCACGCCCGGGAAGGTACGAAGCGCCTCGGCGATCGCTTCGTCGGCGATTCCGGCCGCCCGCGCCGCCTGGGTTGCGGCAGCGGCGTTCTCGCGGTTGTGCTCGCCTGGTATCAGCGGCTCGGCCGGCAGGGGGCCCAGCGCGTCGAACTCGACGCGGCGGCCTTGCCCGGGCACCTCGCCGAATCCGCGCGGCAGCACGGCAACGTCACCCTCGAGCTGATTCTCGAAGATGCGCAGCTTGGCGTCGCGATAGGCCTCGAGCGAGCCGTGGCGATCGAGGTGGTCGGGCTCGAGGTTGAGCAGCACGGCGATCCGCGGGCGCAGGCGCTCGATGTCCTCGAGCTGGAAGCTGGAGAGCTCGCAGACGATCCAGCTGTCGGGATCGAGCTCACCGTCGAGCTCGCAAACCGCACGGCCGACATTGCCGGCCACCTCCACCTTGCGACCGGCTGCGCGGAAGATCGCTCCCAGAAGCTCGGTCGTGGTCGTCTTGCCGTTGGTACCGGTAACGCCGACCAGGGGGTTTGGAAAGAGGCGTGAGGCAAGCTCGACCTCACTCCAAACCGGAGTCCTTCGCTTGTGCGCCGCCCTTACCAGCGCCGCATCAGCCGGCACGCCGGGACTCTTGACGAGCAGCCCGGCGCCCTCGAGCAAGCGCTCGCTCTCGACACCGAGCCTCAGCTCGATGCCCGCTCCGGCCAGCTCGCTCACATCCAGCTCGGTCGAGCGATCGACCGCTACGACGGTCACACCGCGCCGCGCCAGGGCCAGCGCCGCCGCCCGCCCCGACCGGGCCAGGCCCAGCACGAGCACGCGATTAGGCAGCCCGCTCACTTGGGCAGTGGGCGGAGGAAGTTGAAGACGATGAAGCTACGGTAGTAGAGAGCGAAGGCAAGGGCGCAGAGAATGCCGCAGAGAATCCAGAAGCGCACCATGATCTTCGTTTCCGACCAGGCCTTCATCTCGAAGTGATGGTGGATCGGCGCCATCAGAAAGACGCGGCGCTTGAAGAGGCGAAAGCTGAACACCTGGATCATCACCGAGAGCGCCTCGATCAGGAAGATCCCGGCGACCAGAAGCAGCAGGAGCTCGGTCTTGGTCATGATCGCGAAGCCCGCCAGCGCACCGCCGATGCCCATCGAGCCGGTGTCTCCCATGAACACGTCGGCCGGGAAGGTGTTGTACCAGAGGAAGCCGATCAGTCCTCCGATCAGTGCCGCGGCCAGAATCGCCAGATCGACGAGCCGCGGCTCGCGTAAGCCGGGGTTCGGCGAGGAGCGCACGTAGGCGACGACCGCGATCGAGAGAAACGTGAAGGTAGCGATGATCCCGGTGCCCGCCGCCAGGCCGTCCAGACCGTCGGTCAGGTTTACGCCGTTGGCCGCGCCCGCGATGATGAAGAAGAGCAGCACGTACCAGAGCAGGCCCAGTTGCAGGCGCGTGTGGGTGAAGGGAATGGCGAGCCAGGTCGGCTGGCCGGCGCGCTGCGCCAGGTAACCGGCGCCGACTGTGATCAGAACGAGGAAGACCATCTTCCAGCGACCGGCCAACCCGAGCGAGCGCCGGTGCCGCAACTTCATCAGGTCGTCGACGAAACCGATGCCGGCGCAGGTGAGCATGATGAAGAACACGGTCAAGGCCTGGGTCGTGTATTCGCTGAAGACGAGGAAGGAAACGGCCGCCGCCACCAGGAAGAGCACGCCGCCCATCACAGGGGTTCCCTGCTTGACGACGTGTCCCGCCGGCCCCTCCTCGCGTATGTGCTGACCAACGTCGTGGTTGCGGAGGAAGGCGATGAAGCGCGGCCCGGCGAAGATCGAGATCGCGAGCGCCAGGATGCTGGCCAGGATCACCCTGACCATCGGGCTCGGCAGAGACAGATCCTCCAGTGCGGACGCTGCAAGGTAAACGCTCACGCCGCGAACGCTTCCTCGAGGGCCTTTGCAACCAGCTCCAAGCCGACCACGCGCGAGCCCTTGACGAGCACGCAGTCGGTGGGGCGAGCCATCTCCAGCACCAGCTCTGCGGCGGTTTCGGCGTCGGGCGCCCACTTTCGCTCGGCTACTCCGTCGGCCAGATCGAGGTAGGCGCGAGCGCCCTCTCCCACGGCCAGCACGGCGGCGACGCCGAGCTCCGAGGCGCGGCTCCCGATCTCGCGATGGTAGCGCTCGCTATCGGCGCCGAGCTCGGCCATCGTCCCGAGCACGGCCACCCGTCTGCGCCCGGCGGCCAGCTGAGCTTGATGCTCGAGCGCCGCGCTGAGCGAGATCGGGTTCGCGTTGTAGGAGTCGTTGATCAGAAGTCCTCCGGCGGGCAGCGCGGTCTCTTCGCCGCGCCAGCGAGAGAGCCTAATCGTCCGCGCGCCTTCCTGCGCGCCTTCCAGCGGCAGCCCGAGCGCGTTGTAGGCGACAAGCGCGGCGAGCGTGTTCTCGGCCTGATGGCGAGCGCTCAGGGCGAGCTCCAGCTCGAGTCGCTCGCCCTCGATCTCGAAGACGGTGTGCGATATCTCCTCAGTCGGCTCGAACGAGACGAGAAACGAGGATCCGCCCGCGCCGAAGCGGCGCAGGTCGAGGCCGGCCGGAATGAAGGGCTCCAGCAGCGGCTCGCCCGCGGGCACGATTCCGACCCCGCCGGGCTCCAGCCCGAGCAGCACCTCGGCCTTGGCCTGCGCGACCCGCTCGACCGTGCCGAGCAGCTCCAGGTGCACGGGCCCGACGCTCGTGATCAGACCGACGTGGGGCCTTACGAAGCCGCAGGCTTGCTCGATCTGGCCGAGGCCGCGCATCCCGATCTCGACTATTGCCAGCTCGCTTTCCTGCTCGAGACGGCAGACGGTGAGCGGAATTCCGAGCTCGTTGTTGAAGCTCGCCTCCGCCGCCACGGTATTCAGATGCGGCGCGCAAAGCGAAGCCAGAATGTCCTTGGTCGAGGTCTTGCCGGTCGAGCCGGTGATGGCGACGACGCGAGCGCTGGAGCGAGCGCGCACCGCCCTGGCCAGCGCGGCCAGCGCGATCTCGGCGCTTGCCGGAACTAGCACTGCGGCGGCTCCCCGCTCGAGCGCCTCGGGCGCGAACTCGCTTCCGCGGTTGATCGCCACGAAGAGGTCGCCGGGCTGAACGCGGCGCGAATCGATCACGACGCCCGCGATCTCCGCGGCGCCGCTCGCTCTCGTCAACTCGCCTTCGCAGAGCCGCGCGATCTCGTCGAGGGAGAGCGGAATCATCTTCCCGCCCCGAGCTCGTCGAGCAGTTCCGCGGCGACGACGCGATCATCGAAGGGGAGCACCCGGCCGGCGATCTCCTGGCCCTGCTCGTGCCCCTTGCCGGCGATGACCACCACGTCGCCCTCGCCCGCCCGCGCAAGCGCCTGCTCGATCGCCGATCTTCGCTCGAGCTCTACCTCGACCTTCTTTCCCTCTATCCCGGCGAGTATCTCGTCGACGATCGAACGGGACTCTTCGCTGCGCGGGTTGTCCGAGGTGACGATGGCGACGTCGGCGAGCGCGGCGGCGATCTCGCCCATCAGCGGCCTCTTCTCGCGGTCGCGGTCGCCGCCGCAGCCAAAGACGCAGATCAGCTTGCCGCGCGTCAGCTCTCGCGCCGCGGTGAGTAGCCGGCTCAGCGCATCGGGCGTGTGGGCGTAGTCGACGACGACCGTGAAGGGCTGGCCACGGTCGACCACTTCGAAACGGCCGGGAACACCCTTCAGAGCCGCGACGCCGGCCGCGATCTGAGCGTCCTCGACGCCGAGCAGGCGAGTCAGTGCCGCCGCGGTGAGCAGATTCTCGGCGTTGAAGGCGCCGCGGAGCGGGCTGCGCAGCTCGAGCTCGCCGAGCCGGATTCGCGTTCCGTCAGCGCCCAGTTCTATCTCGTCCGGTCTCAAGTCGGCGCCAGGCCCGCGCCCGAAGGTGAGCACCCGCTCCTGGCCGAGCGCGCGCAGATCGGCGGCCAGCCGGCGCCCGTAGGCGTCATCGACGTTGATCGCCGCGGGCGTCTCCTCGCCCGAGAGGAAGAGGCGCCGCTTGGCGGCGAAGTAGTTCTCCATCGTCTCGTGAAAATCGAGGTGGTCCTGGCTCAGGTTGGTGAAGGCAAGGGCCGAGAAGCGAGCCCGATCGAGCCGGTGCAGCTCGATCGCGTGCGACGAGGCTTCGATCACGCAGCTCCTGTCGCCGCTGTCGAGCATCTCGCGGAACAGCCGCTGCAAATCGATCGCTTCGGGCGTCGTTCGCGCCAGCTTTCTCGGCTTGCCGCCGATGCGGCTCTCGACCGTTCCCACCAGCCCGGGGCGGCGGCCGGCCGCGGCGAGGATCTCGTAGACCAGAAAGCAGGTCGTCGTCTTGCCGTTCGTGCCGGTGACTCCGGCCAGCTGGAGCTCGCGAGTGGGCTCGCCGAAGTAGACGTCCGCGGCCACTGCCATCGCTTCGCGGGCCGAGACGACCACCAGCTGCGGCACGTCGAGCTGCAGTGGACGCTCGACGACCAGCGCGGCGGCGCCGCGCCGAACGGCTTCGGCTGCGAAATCGTGCCCGTCCGCACGCATCCCGGGGACGCAGAAAAAGAGCGAGCCTTGCTCGACGGCTTGCACGTCGTAGGCCAAGCCGCGCAGCTCAACAGGAGCGCGCCGGATTGTCTCGCGGGGCTCGAGCGCCGCGCTCAAACGCTCCAGATCCATCGCCGGGCGAGTTTACCAACCTGCCCCCCGACCCGGCTCTATCCTGAGCGCCGCGGAATCAGCTCGGCCGGTCGGGCGGAACCTCCAGGTAGCGCAGACAGTCGAGCGCGATCTCCTTGAACGCCGGCGCTGCGACGCTGCCACCCCAGATCGCACTCTTCGGCTCATCGACAGTGATCAGGATCACGAGGCGCGGATCGGAGGCCGGAACGATGCCGACGAACGAGGCCACGTATTTGGAGGTCGAATATCCGCCGCTCGAATCGGCCTTTTGGGCGGTACCGGTCTTACCTGCGACGGAGTAGTTCGGAATCTCCGCCTCCGTTCCCGTTCCCTTGTCGACGACGCTACCGAACATCGTCAT
>Ga0209638_1001049_pt1 | contig 18001 bp, 17 predicted proteins | sample BarGraNGADG00211_FD_184490 | JGI IMG/M metagenome (GOLD analysis project Ga0209638, IMG submission 184490) | Arctic peat soil microbial communities from Barrow, Alaska - Barrow Graham LP Ref core NGADG0002-211 (SPAdes) (version 2) | ecosystem: Environmental > Terrestrial > Soil > Wetlands > Peat...
GGGTCGGAAGCGTGGACTCCTCCGACGAGCGGCTCGGCGAGGCGATCGAGTGACTCGCGGCCCATGCGGCGGACGACGAAGCTCTCGAGCGTCTCGTCGTGGTCCTGGGCGGTCTCGCCTTCCGCCCAGCGGACCTTGCGCGGCAGGAAGAGGTCGAGCGCCATGCGGAACTTCGCCGGCCACGAGTAGAGCGACGTCGTCGCCAGAGGGACGAGCTTGGTCGGGGCGAACATCATGATCCCGTCGGGCATCTCGACCAGGCGCTTGCCCTTCACGATCAGCGTCTTCTTGTTCTCCTCGCGCGCGGGCACCATCTCGTCGGCGATCCCGACCATGCGGGCGATGCGTCCGATGGCGGGCTTGCCCGACACGAACGCATCCGAGCCGCCGTCGACCACGTACTCGCCGCCGTCGGCGTCATGGACGATGTCGGTGACGAGCTTCCCCCCGACACGGTCGTCCTTCTCGAGGAGTACACAATCGACGTCGCTGCCCGCCGCGGCCGCACGGCGCACCTTGTACGCCGCCCCGAGCCCTGCGGCGCCGCCGCCGATGATGATGACCTTCTTCACGCGTTCTTCCCTCCGTATGGGCCGCATCGGCGGACCGGCCGGCCCCGGCCGCATCCCGGCAGCGGACCTGCGGCGCCCGTGGCCGCTAGTAGACGCGCTCCTCTTCGGCTGCGTCCTCGGCAAGCACGATGCCGAAATCGCCGAGCACCTTCGTGACCGCACGCTCCCCGCTCTCGAGCGCGTTGGGCACGCCCACGCCGCGGTACGCGTTGCCCGCCAGCGCAAGGCCCGCGACCCCGGCCTCCAGCTTCTCGATCTCGTCGACCCTGTCGAGATGCCCCACCGTATACTGCGGCATGCCGCCCTCCCACCGGAAGAGCTTCGCATAGCGGGGGCGCGCGCCGGGCTTGACACCGATGAGCTCCGCCATCTGGGTCCGGGCGAGCTCGATGAGCTCGTCGTCGCTCTTCAGCAGCACCGCCTGGTCGCGCGGGCCTCCCAGGAACCCGCGCAGCAGCACACGACCCCGGGGAGCGCGATCGGGCCATTTCGAGGACATGAGCGACACGCCGGTGAGGGAGCGCTTCTCGACCGCGGGCGTCAGGATCCCGTGCCAGTCCTTGTCGAACGGGCAGTCGGCCTCGTCGAACGCGAGGATCACCGTCGCGGACGACGAGCAGGGGATCGTCCCGACGAGATCGGCGATGGCCGGCTCGGTCTCTCTGAGGAGCGCCTCGGTGGCCCACGCTTCCGCCGCAAGGATGACGGCATCGGCGGCGACTATCTCGCCGGTCGACAGCATGACGCTCCACCGGTCACCGTCGCGGCGCACGGCCGTGGCCGCCACGCCGGTCCGGATCCGATCGCGGCCCGCGGCGTCCGCCATGCGATCGATGACGAACTGCAGCCCGAGCCTGAACGATGAGAAGAAGGTGCGTCGCTTGGCGCCGGGCTTCGGCGGGTACTTCCGCTTCATCTCCTCCACCTTGCGCCGCTGCGCGAGGAACCCGCGGACGAGGGAGCCGTACTTCTGCTCCATGTCGAGCAGCATCGGGTAGGTCGCGGCCACCGACATGTCCTTGGGGTCGGAGCCGTTCACACCGCCGATGAGCGGCTCGGCGAGCCGGTCGAGGCACTCGCGGCCCATGCGCCTGACGACCAAGCTCTCGAGGCTCTCGTCGTGGTCGCGTGCCGTCTCTCCCGCGGCCCAACGGACCTTGCGCGGGATCACCAGGTCGAGCGCCATCCGCAGTTTCGCCGGCCACGAGTAGAGCGAGGTGGTCGCCATAGGGACGATCTTGGTGGGCGCGAACATCATGATGCCGTCGGGCATCTCGACCAGGCGTCCGTTCTTGACGATGAACGTCTTCTTGGTCTCGTCGAGCGTGCCCGTCTCCTCGTCGAAGATGCCGAGCAACCGGGCGACGCGATGGACCGCGGTCTTGTCGGTCAGGAAGGCGTCCGACCCGCCGTCCGCGATGTAGGTGCCCCCTTCGGGGTCCTCGGCGATGTCGGTGAAGATCTTGCCGCCGAGGCGCTGGTCCTTCTCGACGAGCGTGAAGGAGACCTCATGGCCGGCATCGGCTGCCCGCCGGACCTTGTACGCCGCGCCGAGTCCGGCGATGCCTCCACCCACGATGACGATGTGTGTCATGGCGCGGACCAGCCCCCTCTCACAGGAGCGGGCGCGCCACGTGAGGCGCGCCCGCGATCGGTGCGTGCGACGTTCAGAGCACCTTGCGGACGGCGGCCGCGAGCGCGTCGATGTACTTGGGGTCGGCGTTCGGCACGGCGACGCGCACGAACTCCTTCTCGGCGGAGAGCACGCGGTCGGCGGCCTTCACGTCGAGGTCGTAGAGCGTCTCCATGTGGTCGACGGCGAATCCCACCGGGCACACGATGACGACGGCGAAGCCGCCGGTGATCGCAGCGTCGATCACGTCGTCCAGGTCCGGTCCCAGCCACTCGCCGCCGCGACGGCCCTTGCTCTGGAACGCGAGCAGCCAGGGCGCGGTCACGCCGGGGCCGCCGAACGCGTCGACGCCCGGCAGCGCGTCGAAGCCACTCGGGTCTCCCAGACCGGCTCCGGCTGCGACGGCCGCGGCAGTCTCACGCAACTGGTCGACGTAGGCCGGATCGGCCTCGATGTCGGAGACGGGAAGGCTGTGGGCCGTGAAGACGATGATGCCCTTGTTCGCCAGGATGTCGGCCTCGTGAAGCGCCTCGTTGAGGTTGTCGGCGTAGAGCCCGACGAACTCGTCCGATCGGTGGTAGGACGCCGATTCCATGAGCCGGACGCCCGGATGCCCTTCGAGCGCGGACCTCACGGCCCCGAGATACGCTCCGGTGGTCGCCGCGGCCTCGAAGGGCGACAGCGACGCGATCACGATCTGCCGCGCGCCCGCATCCACGAGCCGCGCGACCGCACCGTCGATGGACGGCTGGGAGTGCAGCATACCGACGGCCACGGGAACGCGAACGGTCTCGCTCGTGCGCAGCGACGTGAGAGCGCCACCCCACAGCCCGAGAGAGCCTCCGTCGTCGTCGGTCACCTGGGCCAGCGGCATGCCGTTGAGCGTGCGCTCCAGCTGCGCGGCGATCCGCTCGGCCATCGCGGGCAGCGGCGAGAACCCGCCGATGGTCAGGTACTTGCGCCTCGCCTCCGCGAGCATCTGCTCACTGGGCTCGGCGCCCATGATCGAGCACATGAACGGGGCGACCGCGTCGAGGCAGTCGGGACCGCCGAACGCCGTGAGCAGGACTCCGGTCCGTGCCATGTCTCTAGCTCCCTGAACGGATGCGACGCGAGTGCTCGTGGACGAAACGCAACATCGTCCGTGCCTTCTCGGGATCGCTCGTCTTGTGGATGCCGTGGCCGAGGTTGAAGATGTGCCCCGGGCGCGTCCCGAACTTCTCGAGGATGTCGACGACCATGCGCTCGATCTCGTCGTCGGGCGCGAAGAGCGCCACCGGGTCGATGTTGCCCTGGATGGCGAATCTCCCGTCGATCTGCTCGACCGCGCGGCCCATGTCGAGCCTCCAGTCGACGCCGACGACGTCGCCGCCCGCCTTCTGCACGAGGTCCATCATGGAGGTGGCGCCGTTGGCGAAGTGGATGACGGGGACGCCGCCTTCGACCACTTCGCGGCCGTGCGCGGTGACCTCGTCGATCACGCGTTTCGTGTGCGGCAACACGCTCCGCTCGTAGTCACGAGGTGCGACGTAGCCGACCCAGCTGTCGAAGAGCTGGATGACCTGGGCGCCGGCGTCGATCTGCGCGTTGAGGTAGGCGATCGTGGTCGACCCGAACTTCTCGAGCAGCGAGTCCCACGCGGCGGGATCGCTCCACATGAGCGCCTTGCAGTTCTCGTAGTCGCGCGTGCCGTGTCCCTCGATGGCGTAGCTGGCCAGCGTGAAGGGAGCGCCCGCGAAGCCGATGAGCGGCACCTTGTGCTCGAGTTCGTGGCGCAGGATCTTGATCGTCTCCATGACGAAGCCCGTGTGCTCGTGAGGATCGGCGATCCGCAACTTCGCCACGTCGGCGGCCGTCCGGACCGGGTTGTGGATGACCGGTCCCTCGCCCTTCGCGAACTCGAGGTCGAGTCCCATGCCCGGGAACGAGACCAGGATGTCGGAGAACATGATCGCCGCGTCGACGCCCACGAGGTCGACCGGCTGCATGCTCACCTCGACGGCGAGCTCGGGGGTGCGGCACATCTCGAGGAAGCCGTGCTTCTCGCGGATGGCGCGGTACTCGGGCAAGTAGCGTCCGGCCTGCCGCATCATCCACATGGGCGTGTACTCGGTGGGCTGACGCCGGCAGGCGCGCAGGAACGTGTCGTCGTAGGGCATGCGTGAGGGGTCCTTCCGTGCTCGGTCCGGGGCGCTGTCGCGAGTGCTCAGTCTACCAGAGCCGCCAGCATGATCTGTCCGAAACGAAGCGGCCGCGCCCCGGAGGATCCGGGACGCGGCCGCTCTCGAGTACGGTGCTGCTACCGGGCCTGTGCGCCCTCGACGATGACCTTCACGATCGAAGGGTCAGCCAGAGTCGAGATGTCGCCGAAGGCCTCCATCTCGCGATCACCGGCAGCGACCTTGCGCAGGATGCGGCGCATGATCTTGCCGCTGCGGGTCTTCGGCAGCTCCGGGACGATCTGGATGTAGTCCGGCTTGGCGATCGGACCGATCTCGTCGCGCACATGTCCGGCGAGGATGCTCTCCAGGTTCTTCGGGATCTCAATACCCGTCTTGAGGATGACGTACGCGTAGATGCCCTCGCCCTTGATCTCGTGCGGGAAGCCCACGACTGCGGCCTCCGCGACGAGCGGATGGCTGACGAGCGCCGACTCGACCTCGGCGGTGCCCATGCGGTGGCCGGAGACGTTGATGACGTCGTCCACGCGGCCGAGCAGCCAGTAGGACCCGTCCTGGTCGACGCGGGCGCCGTCGCCGGTGAAGTACTTCCCGGGGAAGGTCGTGAAGTACACGTTCTTCATCAGCAGGTTGTCCGGGTCGCCCCACGTGCCGCGCATGATGCCCGGCCACGGCTTCTCGATGCACAGGCGGCCGCCGGAGTTCACGGGCGTCTCGCTCTGGTCCTCGTTGAGCACGACAGGCTTGATCCCGAAGAACGGGTAGGTCGCCGAACCGGGCTTCATGGGCGTCCAACCGGGCTGGTTGGTGATCATGTGTCCGCCGGTCTCGGTCTGCCAGTAGGTGTCCACGATCGGGATGCGGCTTCCACCGATCACCTCGTAGTACCAACGCCAGGCCTCGGGGTTGATCGGCTCGCCGACCGTGCCCAGCACCCGCAGCGTCGACAGGTCGTACTTCTTCGGCCACTCGTCGCCGGACTTCATGATGGCGCGGATCGCCGTCGGGGCGGTGTAGAACTGGTTGACGCCGTGCTTCTCGATGATCTCCCAGAACCGGCCCGGATGCGGGTAGTTGGGTACACCTTCGAACATCAGCGACGTGGCGCCGACGCACAGCGGGCCGTAGACGATGTAGGAGTGCCCGGTGACCCAGCCGATGTCGGCCGTGCACCAGAAGACGTCCTCGTCGTGATAGTCGAAGTCGTACTTGAACGTGATCGCCGAGTAGAGCAGGTAGCCGGCGGTGGTGTGCAGGACGCCCTTCGGCTTGCCCGTCGAACCCGACGTGTAGAGGATGAACAGCGGGTCCTCGGCGTCCATCCACTCGATCTCGCAGTGGTTGCGGATGCCGTCGGCGCGGACCTCCTCGTGGTACCAGAAGTCGCGGCCCGGCTCCATGTCGACGCGCGCCCGGGCGCGGGAGACGACGATGCAGGACTCGATCGTCGGGCACTCGTACAGCGCCGAGTCGGAGTCGGCCTTCAGAGGGATCACGCGGCCGCCGCGGATGCCTTCGTCGGCGGTGATCAGCATCTTGGCGCCGCAGTCCTGGATGCGGTCCCTCAGCGCGGCTGCGGAGAAGCCGCCGAACACGACCGAGTGGATGGCGCCGATCCTGGCGCAGGCCAGCATGACGACCGGCAGCTCGGGGATCATCGGCAGGTAGATCGCCACGCGGTCGCCCTTACGGATGCCGTGCTTCTTCAGCACGTTGGCGAAGCGGCACACCTTGTAGTAGAGAGACTGGTACGTGTAGACCTTCGTGCGGCCTTCGTCCGACTCCCAGATCAGCGCGGCCTTGTTGCGGCGCCACGTGCTGAGATGCCGGTCGACGCAGTTGTAGGCGACGTTCGTCTTGCCGCCCTTGAACCACTCGATCTTCGGCTTGTCGAAGTCGTACTCCAGGACGGAGTCCCACTTCTTCTCCCAGTGCAGGTACTCCTCGGCCTGCTCGGCCCAGAAGCCCTCGGGGTCCTCGATGGACCTCTTGTACATCGTCTCGTACTCTTCGCGCGACTTGATGTAGGCGCGCTCCCGCACGAACTCCGGCGGTTCGATCGTCAATCCGTCCTGCTGCATCGACTCGATTGAGTCAGCCACCGAAACATCGCCTCCCTCGATCGGATCGCCTCTTCGGCTCCTCGGCCCTCCTTGGTTCACGGGGTGCGCGGGAGACGAGTCGCCCGCAGCCACCTCGCCCGGCCGCAGTCCACATGATTCACGGTCGGCCCGCGCCCTGTCCCATCCGGCGGGGGCGGACGGCGCTCACGCGTCGGTCAACGGCAGCAAAAGCATGCAACACCGGTTGCAAGCCGCGCGCGGGCGCGCTACAGTCAGATGTGTTAACAGGTTTCCCTTCCCTCAGGTCCGTTCCCGGTAGAACCCGGGACGGCGAGACGGGCATTGACCGCAGTTGCGAAGGCCGGCACCCGAGCACAGGTCCAATGCCTAGCGGGATCGCAGGAGCGATGCCGCCGAGACTCAGGGGTAATTGGGGAAGGAATGTGGGAAGCCCGGCCCGAAGGCCGGGCTTCTCCGTATTCAGAAGCGGTTTCGCCGCGTATCGCTACGGCGACGATCTTCGCTACTCGCCCGGAACGAACCCGATCCCCCACCCGGTGCCCGTGTGGGTCGCGATCACGACACCCGTCTCGACCATGAACAGCTCGGTCACCTCGAAGGCGTCGGCGATCGCATCGCGCAGGTACGCGGCCGTGTCCGGCGAGAGCGCGTGCGCGACCATGAATCGGCCCCTGGTCGCGCCGCCCATCTCGCGCTTCACGAACTCCAGCGTCTCCCGCATCGCGCCCATGTGCCCGCGAGCGCGCGTCACGGGCTTGAACGCTCCGTCGCTATCGACCGTGAGCAGCACCTTGAGATCGAGCAGTCCTCCGAGGAACGCCGAGGCCGCTCCGATGCGGCCCCCGCGGGCGAGGTTGTCGAGCTTGTCGAGTCCCACGATGTGCCTGACGCGCGGACGAAGCCGAGCGGCCGCCTCCATGGTCTCCGCCGGTCCCTCTCCCCGGACCGCGGCGCGCGCGGCGTCGATGACCTGCCAGCCGAGCGCGGTCGACAGGTTGAGGCTGTCGAAGATGTGCACGCGGTCTCCGAAACCCTCGGCGGCCCGGCGGGCGGCCTCGATCGTCCCCGACAACTTGTTCGAGATGTGGACCGAGAGCACGTGCGGGAAGCGTCGCAGAAGCTCCTCATAGACACGTGCGAAGTCCCCCACGGGTGGCTGGCTGGTCGTCGGCAGCGCCTTCGCCCTGCCCATGCGCTCGAAGAACTCCGCCTGCGTCAGCTCGCCGTCACGGAAGCTCGCGCCATCCGGGAACGTCGTGATCAGCGGCACGATCGTGATGCCTTCGATCTCCGCCAGCTCGCGGGGGATGTCGGCCGTCGAGTCCGTGACCACCGCCACCTGTTGTCCGGCGCTCACGCGAGCCTCACCATCCCCTCGGACATGACCGCTCCGCCGAGCAGGTGGATGTGCAGGTGCGCGACGGTCTGGCCCGCATCGGGTCCGGTGTTCACGATCAGGCGGTACCCGCTGTCCGCTACACCGGTTGCGCGTGCGACGAGCGGTGCAGCCGCGCACAGCGCCGCGTGCACCTCCGCCGGGACGTCGTCGTCCATGCCGCTGTAGTGCGCGCGCGGGATGATCAGCACGTGGACGGGAGCCTGCGGGTGCAGGTCCCGAAAGGCCACGACGTGCTCGTCCTGCCATACGACGTCGACCGGGATCGTGCCGTTCGCGATCAAGCAGAAGATGCAGTCACTCACCGGGCAGCTCCTTCGTGTGATCTCGAGGCGGAGCGGCGGCTCCGTCCGGGTCCGGGCCGTGAAGTCGCTCTCGCTACGCGTCGTCCGACGCGTCGTCGGACTCGAGTTCGCCCATGAGCATGGTCACGCGCTGCTCGGCCTCGGCCAGTTGCGCCTGGCAGGCCCGGAGCAGCGCGACGCCGCGCTCGTAGCGCGCGATGCTGTCCTCGAGCTCCAACTGGCCGCTCTCGAGCGCGGAGACGATCGTCTCGAGTTCGGCGAGCGCATCGGAGAAGCGCATCTCTTCGGGTGCGACGGGCGCGTCAGGCATCGGTGCCGTTCCCTTCGTTGCAGACGGATTCGACGAGGCATCCCGCAGCCCCGCGGTGCAGGCGGACCAGCACACGGTCCCCCGGATCGAGCACGTTCGAGGAGCGCACCACGGCGCCGTCCTCCGAGTAGCATACGGCGTAGCCGCGGGCCAGGATACCGAGCGGCGAGAGGTCCTCCAGGCGCGACGCGGCGAGCCGCAGGTCCGCTCCGGCGTGCTCGAGTGAGCGGCGGCCCGACGCGGTCAGCCGCTCGCCCGCAGCGTCGAGCCTCGCGCGGTCGCGAACGAGACGCCCCGGCAGCGCGCGCGGCAATCCGGCCGCCGCCGTGTCGAGGCGCTGGGCCGCCATCGCGGTGAGTGCCTTCGGGTCGCGGAACACCGCGTGCGACCGCAGCACCGCCACCCTGCGTTCCGCAGCGCGCACGCTCCCCGAGAGCGCCCGCGCGAGCAGCCGGCGCAGCGCCTCGAGGCGCGCACGGACCTCCTCGCAGGAGGGCGCGACGGCCTCGGCGGCCGCGGTGGGCGTCGAGGCGCGGAGATCGGCCACCATGTCGGCGATCGAGGTGTCGGGCTCATGCCCGATGCCCGTGACCACGGGGACGGGGCACGCCACCACGGCGCGCGCGACGGCCTCGTCGTTGAAGGGCATCAGGTCCTCGTAGGAGCCGCCGCCCCGAGCGAGGATGACCACGTCGGCGCCCGAGGCTCCGGCCGCCCGCAGTCCCTCGACGATCGCTGCGGCCGCGTTCGCGCCTTCGACCGCCACGCCCGCGATGAGCAGCTCGGCCACCGGGTAGCGGCGGCGCAGCGTCCGGATCACGTCATGCACGGCTTTGCCGCGCGGAGAGGTCACGAGCGCGATGCGGTCCGGGAACTCCGGGAGCGCCCGCCGCCGCTCGATCCGCATCAGCCCTTCGGCCTCGAGACGCCGCGCGAGCGCGGCCACCTGCATGCGTAGCGCACCCTCGCCCGCCGCCTGGAGCGTGCGCACCTGGAACTGCATGCGGCCCTTGGGCGCGTAGACCGTGAGCGTGCCGGAGACCTCGACCAGCATCCCCTCCCGCAGCGGGACGCCGGATGCGGCGAAGACGTCGCGCCACATCAGGCACGACATCACCGACGATCCGTCGCAGAGCGTGAAGTAGACCGCCTTGTAGCCGGAGCGGTCGGTGGCTTCGGAGACCTCGCCGATGACGCGCAGCGGCACGCCCTCGAGCGTTCGCTTGGCCCACGACATGGCCTCTGTGACGGTCAGCGCTCGCGGCGCGTCGGACATCCTTCGTCTCCTTTGAGGGGTCGAAGGAATCCTACCATCCCCCACGGGCGAGCAGCCTGCCCGGTGAGACGGCGCCGCAGGCATCGCAGGCGCCGCAAGGAGACGCGACCCTCTCTCCGAAGTGGGCGCACAGCGCACGCTGACGGCATCCCCCGCCGGCCGCGAACCGGTACGCCTCGCGGACCGCCGCGCTCAGGTACGCCCGCCTGTCCGGTGGCGCGTCGCGCGCGAGCGCCTCACGGCGCCGGACGTCCGACCAGGCGTAGAGCAGGACGCAGTCCGAGGGCAGCCCGTCCCTGCCTGCCCGTCCGACCTCCTGAGCGTAGGATTCGAGCGAGTCCGGCAGCTCCGCGTGAACGACCAATCGCACATCGGGCTTGTCGACGCCCATACCGAACGCGACCGTCGCCACCACGACGCGACAGCGGCCGGAGAGGAACTCCTCCTGCACGAAGGCGCGGTGCTCCGCGTCCAGGCCCGCATGGTACGCGTGAGCTGCGATCCCGCGGCGCCGTAGCCATCCGGCCAGCGAGGTCGCTCCCGCCCGGGAGAGCCGGTACACGATCGCGGAGCCCTCAGTGCAACCCTGCAGCAGCGCGACGACCGCTTCACGCCCGTCGCGTGCACCGTCCTTGCGGAGCGCGCACAGGCGCAGATTGGGCCGGAAGAACGAGCCCCGGAAGACGAACGGGTCACGCATGCCGAGCGACGCCGCGATGTCTCTCTCCACCCGTGCCGTGGCGGTCGCCGTGACCGCGAGCAGGGGCGACGTCGGCGCCAGGACGGTGCGTGCCTGGGCGAGCGTGCGGTAGTCGGGACGGAAGTCGCATCCCCACTGCGAGATGCAGTGCGCCTCGTCGACGGCGAACATCCCGAACGCACGGGTCTCGCCGAGATCGGCGGCCAGGTGCGCAAGGGCCTCGGGAGCGGCGTACAGGAGCTCGAGGCTCCCCTCGCGCACGTCCGCGAGCACACGGGAGCGCTCGTCGACGTCGAGCGTGGAGTCGACCGAGGCGGCCCGCAGGCCCCGGCGCCGCGCCTGCGAGACCTGGTCCCGCATGAGTGCGACCAGCGGGGAGATCACGAGGGAGCAGCGTCCGCACACGAGTGCCGGCAGCTGGTAGGTGACGGACTTGCCGCCGCCGGTCGGCAGGATGGCCAGCGTGTCGCGTCCCGAGAGGACGGAATCGATCACCTCGCGTTGCCCCGGACGGAACCCTGTGTGGCCGAAGCGCTCGAGCAGCACCCGCTCGGGGCTCGCGCCTTCATCGACCTCGCCCGCGCATGCATCCTGATACATGCGTCGAGTGTGGGTCCGCGACCTGAACGGTGACGGACCGGAGTCCGACCGCCGTCAGGCGAGCGAGGCGAGCCTCAGCTGCGGCGCGAGAGCCCGAGGAAATACGCGAACTGCATGATGGCCACGAGGGCAGCGGCCACGTAGGTCATCGCCGCGGCGTTGAGGACGGAGCGCGCGCCGGCCGCCTGCTCCGATGGGAGGCCCGCCGAGAGGGTCGCGACCGCGCGATGCGATGCGTCGAGTTCGACCGGCAGCGTCACGATCTGGAAGAGGACCGCGCCGCCGAACACCCACGCGCCGATCGTCACCAGCCCGCCCATCCGTAGGAGAAAGCCCGCCATGATCAGCAGCCAGCTGAGCTGGGATCCGATGTTGGCCATGGGCACCAGTGCCTGACGCGCCGCGGCGGGTGCGTACGCGCGGGCATGCTGGACGGCGTGTCCGGCCTCGTGGGCGGCGACGCCGGCGGCGGCCACACTGCGGCCGTTGTACACGTCGGAGGACAGGTTCAGCACGCGCGAACGCGGATCGTAGTTGTCGCTGAGCGAACCGCCGATCTGCTCGATGCGCACATCGCGCAGGCCATTCTCGTCGAGCATGCCCCGCGCGACCTCGGCGCCGGACTTCCCGGTCGCCAGCGGCACCTGCGACCACTTCCGGTAGGAAGCCTTGATCCAGGACTGCGTCACGAGGCCCAGTACGAGCCCAACGGCCATGATGACGAGGTAGTTCGAGTCGAAGAGCATCGTTTCGGAACCTTCCGTCTTGAGGTGGCGCGCGGTCCGTGCGCGCCTCCGGAACCTATGCGGACTCGACGTCGCTCTCCGCGACCGGAGATTCGACGCGCTCGACGACGATCTTGCCGTCGGCGACGCTGAGAGCGAGTCGCCCGTCGACGAGGAGCACCAGATCGTCGCCCACGATGGTGCGGCGCCAGCCCGACAGCAGGGGGCTTCCGTCGCGCTCGCCCGAGGCGAGGTGCTCGAGGTCGGAGCGGGTCGCCAGCAGCGGGACGGCGATGCCGTGTTCGGACGCGCGCACGCGCACGAGCGCGCCCATGAGTTCGACCACGCCCTCGACGTCGACGATGGCGCGTGGCTTGCGCTCGATGCGCGGTAGCTCGTCGTCAGACATCGCGACCCCGCGTGCCACCGCCTCGAGCAGCGTCGCGCCGCCCTCGCCCAGCGACCGGACGTTGAGGCCCCGGATGTCGCCGAGCGCCGTCACGTCGGTGGGGCGGCGTCGCGCCACCTCGGTGAGCGTCTCGTCCGAGAGCACCCAGCGCCGGGGAAGGTCGCGGCGCATCGCTTCGCGCTCGCGCCATGCGGCCACCTGCTGCATCACGCCCAGCTGCCTGCGGGACAGCGAGGACGCGCGTTTGATGCGGCGGAACTGCTCCTCGGGGCGGATCTCATACAACGCCGGATCGGACAGGTTCGCGAGGTCTCCCGCCAGCCACGCTGTCCTGCCGTCGCGCTCGAGCCGCGCGGTCAGCTCGAGGTAGGCGCCGTCGAGGTAGCGCACGTCGTTGAGGGCGTATTCGATCTGCGCCGGGGTCAGCGGCCTGCGTGCCCAGTCGGTGAACGTGTCGGACTTGTCGATGTCGACGTCGAAGAGGTCCTTCACGAGGCGCGCGTAGCCGACCTGGGACGGGAAGCCCGCCACGGTGGCGGCGATCTGCGTGTCGAAGACCGGAGCGGCCGCGAACCCCGCCAAGCGATAGAAGATCTCGAGGTCCTGGCTCCCCGCGTGCAGCACCTTCAGCACGCTCTCGTCGGCAAAGACCTCGAGAAGCGGGCCGAGGTCGGACATCTTAAGAGGATCGAGGATCGCGCACTCGTCGCCGACCGCGAGCTGGATCAGACACAGCTTCGCCCAGTAGGTCTTCTCGCGCATGAACTCGGTGTCGATGGCGATCCGTCCATGCGCTTTCGCACGGTCGATCAGCGCGCGCAGTTCCGCGGTGTCGTGGAGGTACACAGGGTCCTTCCGGTTTCAGGGCGCATCGGGTGGGTCCCGATCGGCCGTGTCGTCTTCGCCAAGTATGGTCGTGCGACGGGTCACTATCAAACGGCCTGCCAGCACGACCCGATCCGTCCCGCGCGGCGCTCTACGCGTGCGGCCTCGAGTACAGCCAGTAGAGTCCGGCATAGCCGACGACGCCCAGGACCGTGATTACGATCTTCACGGTCAGCGACCTTCGCGACTCGCGCCACAGCATCCAGACGGCCACCGGCGACGTGACGATCAGCAGGTACAACAACATCATCGTGAGCCAGTTCGTCTCCCAGGTGCTCTCCTGGATGACGCCGGCGTTCAGAGTCGGGTGGAAATCGTCGGGCTTGTTCATGTTCGGCCCGATCTCGCCCAGGAAACCGGGCGGGATGTTGGGCGGCAGCTCGCGCATGGCCCCTTGGTCGAGCGCGCGGTCGATCTCATCCTCGTTGGCCACTGGGAACGGCCTCTCTCGTCGTCGGCAACGCGGTGTTCACGCTGGTGGAGTCTACTCGCTCGCGTCGAACCCGATGTCCACGTGTGTGGAGTCACAAAACGGCTTGTTCTTCGAACTGCCGCAGCGGCACAGCGTGACGCGGTTGCGGACCTCGTAGGGCTCGCCGTCGGCCGAGACCACCTGCACGCCTCCGCGGACCCACAGGGGGCCGCTCACACCCGCCTGAGGATCCTCCACGAGTCCGATCGACGGCTCGAGGTCGGGTTCGTGCGCGAGCCGCGTGGCGATGTCGACCGCGATGTACCGGCCGCTCGGGCACAGCTCGGACTGCTCGACCACGACAGCGATCGAGTCCGCGCCGTCCAGCGTGACCCGGTTCCAGATCTTGCCGCGCGCGGAGCAGAAGCGGGCCTCGGCGCACAACTCGAACCGGTCCATCAGCCTGAGCTCGGGTCCGTCGACGGCCGTCGCAGCATGATCGTACGGCGTGCGGTCCGCCGTCTCGGTCCCGTCGAAGCCAATGGTCGCATGCGTGCCGTCACAGTACGGCTTGATGTTCGATCCGCCACAACGGCATAGCGCGCAACTCCCCCGCTCGGAGCGCTCGGTCTCTGACCAGGCCACGCTCTCCCCTGTGGCGTCGGTGACGATGGTCTGCCTCGCGACCGGGACCGGCCCGTCCACGAGATAGGGGCCGTTCTTGCTGACGCGTATGCGGGGTCCGCCGGTGTCTGGCATCGGTCCTCCGAGGGTGGAACGGCAATCTCGTCCGCCATCGTCCCATGATAGGCGGGCGCCGGCGCCTACACCACGCGCCGGGCCTCTGGCAACCCTAGATCCGTCTCCACATGGTCATCTTCAGGTTCGGACTCCCGGAAGACCCGGCAGACGTCGAGGCCAAGTTAGGAAGACCCGGCGCTACGTAGGTGCCGATGAGCGGCACGGCAGTTATCATGAGGCTGTTCTTGGCGGCTGACACACCGCCCTCCGAGGTAAACGATCCGACCAGCGTGAGCTGGTTCACCCCCAGATCCACCGCTCCCACGGCGTAGAACGCTCCGACACACTTCGTGTTGTTCTTGGTGAACATGAGCGTCCCGGAGGAGAATCCGCACAACAGATGGCGCGCGTCGGGCGTACCGTCAGACGTCGACGGGACAACGTTGGCGCCCACGCTCATGACGCCGGTGCACACGATCGTGCCGTTGCCCGAGTAGGTGATGTCCTGGCTGATCGTGACGTCGCCCCATACGTACACCGTTCCCTCGATGTACAGCTTGTGGTTGCCCGCGTCGTATGCGAAATCGTCATGTACGGCATCGGAAGTGTGGCTGCCGAACGACGCTGTGCCGTTGTTGCCGCCGATGATGGTCAATCCGACCTGGCTCGTCTCCGTGCCGACGACCTTGTAGGGGCCGTCCGCGCCCGCGCAGCGGGTAGGTGTGTAGGGCACCTCGGTGACAGTGGCCGTCGTGTTCGTGTCGCCGAGCAGGTTGTCGGTGGACTGCCTAGAGGCGTTCACAAGCGATCTCGTCTGGAAGGACGGGAGGTCGACGGGAGTCACCGTAAGCGTGTCGGCCAACGATTTGCGCGTGATGTTGGTCCCTGTCGCGGTCCCGTTCGTATAGACCGTCAGCGGAGCCGCCGAGTTGCCGATGAAGTTGCCGTTCTGGACGTAGATCGGTCCCCCGCTGAGGCTCATGTTCCCGCCGAAGTCGACCGTCGGGAACGGCGTCGCCGGCGGCAGGAGGATGAAGAGCGCGCCAGAAATCACGCCCTCGCCGTTCACGGAACCGGCTTGGTAGCCACCCGCGAAGTAGAAGACGTCCGACCCATAGGGAAGCGGCCCGGGGGCCGCGGTGACGATCGAGAAGCACGCCACCACCACTTCCTCCGTGCCGTCGGGGGTGATCCCCGTCGAAGTGCAATCGTAAGCGCTCTGTGCCGCGTTGAAGGTGCTGGTGGCCACGTAGGTGGCCGAGGACGCGGCGATGCTGCCGCTGACCACTCTGGGGCTCGTGACCGAGGTTCCACTCGCCACCAGAGACCTGAGATCCGCGAACGCCACCACGATGCCCGAACTTGCCGCCTGGAAGGCGGAATCGTGATGAGCGGCCATCTGCGTCTGGAAGAGCGTCTGGCTGGCGAAGTAGAACGCCCCTGTCGCGAGGAGCACCATGAGCGTGATGACGCCCATGACGATCGCGAGAGCCATGCCCGAGTCGTCGTAGGGACGGCCGCGTGTCTTGCCCATGTCAGCTCCCCACCAAGCGCAGAACGATGTCTCGGTAGTCGTCGTGCACGCCGGCGTTGAACGCCGACATGATGTGCAGCCGTATGCGCGTGATGCCCGTGACGGTGTATCCGCCCATCGGCACGGCAGTGAACGCCGGGGCCTGAGCGCCGGCCCCGGAGATCCAGTCCGCGGCGGTCAGAGTGGCGCCTGTCGACGTGTAGTACGTGAAGAGCGCGGTCGGCGGCGTCGTGTACCTATTCATGTTGCGATCGCTCATCACCCAAATGATGGGGCTGACGCCGTTCTGCGCCGTCCCGCTCGCATCGGTTGACCACCGTTCCCAGATGAGCTGTCCGCGCGTCGCTGGGGCCACGCCGGTCGTGGCCGTGATGCTGCTGACCTGCCAGGCGCTGCTGCCCACTTGCGTCAGCACGACGATTTGGTTGTCACCCGCATAGAGTACCGTGCTGCCCATGAGCGTCTTGCTGAGCAACTCCATCGAGTAGGACAGGTCGCGCGCGGCGGCGCTCTCCTCCGTGCTCGTCGAGGCGGAGAGCGTGAGCACGTTCACGGCGCCGAAAACGACCGCGAGGGTCGTCCCCAGCAGGGCCATCACGATGACCATCTCCACGAGGGAGAATCCGCCGTCGTGGCGTACGTTCGTCGTGGTCATGCGATCACCCGCCGAATGCCCGCGCTCGTCGCGACCCGAGCAGACGCACGCAGGCATGCGTGCGACACGAACGTACTCCCGCGCACGGATCTCGCGAGCGCAGCCAACGGTCCAGGCGCGGGGCCCGGCGTCGCTCGTCCATCGGCCCACGCCAAGAGGGCCGGCGGGTCCGGCAGGTCCAGGCACGCGGCCCGTCCGGGTCCGACGTCGGCGATCACGGCCGACGTGGTGTAGGACATCGGCGAGCCGCCACCGATCTTGGATGACGTGATGATCAAGGTCACGGTCTTGATCGTGGGGTCGTTCGGGTTGGAGCCGTCGGGGCGCCCCCAGGTCACGGTCGGCGTGACCGTGATGATGTAGGACGCGGTCGTCGTAACCGACGTGTCGAGTGTTCCTGTCGGAGCGCCGCTGGGCGTGCCGACACTGGCGTATGGCAGTTGGCGCACGCGCTCGAGATAGCTGGCGCCGGCGTTCACCATCGCGGAGTTCTGGCGGGCGGAGTTCGCCATGAACGACGAGGTCATCGACAGCCCCATGACCGCGACGAGCGTGAACAGCAGCAGCGTGAGCGCGACCAGAAGCTCGACGAAGCTGAAGCCCGCATCCGTGGGGTCGAACCGCATCGGTGCGAACATTCCGGCGTCCTGCGCCGCGTGCGCTCTACGAGGACGCATGGCACAGCATCCTCTCGAGCCGCGGGTAGGATCCTTGGGCCAGCGTGACACTGACGTCCGGCGGCAACCGGTTCGCGCGAGCGGCGCCGAGCAGCTCCCGAGCGATCGCACACCCGTCGGTGCGATTCAACCGCACCGTGCGGCGCAGAAGCCATGCGACGAGCAGGACCCCGGCTGCGAGTCCACCGACGGCGGTCCCGTAGACGACGAACGTCGCAACGTGAAGGTAGGTCTCGTAGGACCACTGGCCGCTCTCGACGAGCGGTGGCAGCACTCCGATGATGACGATCGCCGCAAGGGCGCTCGCGACGAATCCACCGATGAGCACCCACAGCGTCACCCGGGCGCCGGAGAGCGTCTCCGTCTCGGCGGACGCGACGTAGGATTCGGCGAGTGCCGCGCGGTCAGCCGCGCGCATGGTCCCCCCCGGGGCTTCGTGCCCGAACGTGTCGAGCAGACTCCATGGCCCGACCCCCAGACCCTTGCCCAGTCGCTCTACTGAACAGAGTAGCAGCGTCTGGCCCCGAGGCGTGAGAACTATCAAGGACGCGGCGACGAGCGCGAGCCCGTAGACACAGAAGAAGACGAGGAACTCAGTGCTCATTCGCCACCTCCCTATCGCGGGTTCAGGAACAAGTATCGGCATCCGCTTCGTCGACGATAGCGCGAGGCCCCCGAGAGCAGCCTCGGGGGCCTCTTGGACTACGTACCCGGACGGACGAGCGTTCAGCCGCGCGCACGCCGCTCAGGTACTACAAACGCCCCTCCGGAGTCAGCGGACACGACTCCAAAGGGGCGTTCTGGTATTCATGGTGGGCACTGTAGGATTTGAACCTACGACCCCTTCCGTGTCAAGGACAGCAGCTCGCGAAATGCAACGATGGTTTGTGCCTCTGAACAGGCGTTT
>Ga0209638_1001050_pt1 | contig 17994 bp, 10 predicted proteins | sample BarGraNGADG00211_FD_184490 | JGI IMG/M metagenome (GOLD analysis project Ga0209638, IMG submission 184490) | Arctic peat soil microbial communities from Barrow, Alaska - Barrow Graham LP Ref core NGADG0002-211 (SPAdes) (version 2) | ecosystem: Environmental > Terrestrial > Soil > Wetlands > Peat...
CGACAACCTTATTCATGAGGAAGCCCCCGATCCAGAAGCCGCCACCGAGGTAGTTGTTCCGCTCGATGATCATTACCTTGACTCCGGCTTCCGCAAGGATCTTGCCGCACATAAGACCGCTTGGTCCTGCTCCCGCGATGAGCACGTCGGTTTCGACATAGTCATCAAACTGAGCTGCGAACTCGCGTACGAGGGCCCTGGTTACGCTCTTCTCATCGGCTTTGGCGAAGATGTTTTCCGGTTGCACTGACATTTTGTGTTCCTCCAATTGATTGGGTGATCCGCTGGAGGACAGGCCGTGCAACAGCGCGAGGACGCGCATTCGCGAGGCTTCTCTCGCCATAGCGAGATATCCGCATTTCCTACGCCGGTACTAACCGGATCAGGTTCCAAGGGATGAAGCGGTCAACTCCGCTTCTCTCAGCTGTGCGTTACCAGCACCCCCAGCGGTGGATACGCGATATTATAGCTTGATTGCGGGCAGAAGTAAACGCGAACTGGACAATACATGTAGGCGTGCAGCTTCCCACACAAATGTCCAGCTTCAGTTCACGTCAGCGCGAATACTGTAGTTGGAAACGCCACCGACCCTGACCCATGCCCACTTCGAGTCTCCGATTGCCTCAAGGCTTGCGCTGACGCTCTTGCCATTCACGGTCGCGTCGATGGTTGTCGATTGCCGGGGAAACGGCCCCAGCCGGATCTGCAAATTGTCCACGGCCTTGTCGGTCCGAATACTGAAGTCGAATCGCCTGCCGGCTTCATCGCGCCGCAGTTCGGACGAGAGGCACGTCAGCGTCGATTGCCCCCCGCAGGTCGCGCGAATCGGCCATTGCTTCACATCCAGACCGGTCCATCCGACCGGCAGCCGCGGCATCAGTTTGACCCGCGCGGGGTCGATGTCGTCGATTCCGATCATGACGTGTGTTGTGTAGACCACTTCCGCCATCTGGTAGAGGTTGCCAAGGTCACCCCAGCGCCGCCAGACCGACTTGTCGGATGCGACAGTCGCGCCTTCGGGAGCGCGGTATGGGTGGGGCAGGCCGGGCGCGAAACAGAAGCGCGCCATCCATTCAACCAGGTTGCGGGCGTCGTCCATGCGGTCGAGCAGCAGCGCCGCTTCGGTGATATAGCACTGCCCGTAGCCCATTCCGGCGGGAGCGCACCACTTGGGCTGGTTCTTTGCGAGCTGCATCTCATAAGTGCGCTGGGTCCTCTCCAGCCATCCGCGAGGCAGCGAATGAGCCGCGTCAAAGCCCCAGAAGTCCATCCCAAGTACGACCGGGCACAGAGTCGCGTGGCCTGGCCCCCATCCCGCGCTCTTGTCGGGGTCCCACACATCGCCATAGGGCGGAATCGACTTCTGATAATAGGGCGTCATTGCGGAGAGCAGCCGCCTGGCCTGCTCGCGCCACCGCACAGCCTTATCACGCCGCCCGGAAGCATCGGCCATCTGGGCGTAAGCAAGCAAACCAAGATAGCAGGGCATGTCACAATACATGCTGGCCTTGCGCATCCCGCCCTCGCTCTCGTTGTAGAGCAGCCCATCCTTGGAGAACGACAACTCCGGGTTGTCGAGGCACCACGGGATATACTCCGCCGCTTCGTTCAGGGCCTCCCAATGCTTCTCGATCCACCCCTTGGTCTTGCCGCCCTTCAGCCACGCTCGCCAGCGGGTGAGCATCAGCAGTCCGTGCCCATCGTTCTCGGGGTTGCCAAAGTCGTGAGTCTTGTAGTTGGTGCCCCACTTGATCACGTCGAAGTAGACGTGAGGGTAGTTAGCGATCACCGATGCGTGGCCCGGCACCGGCTTGCCGCCCAACTGCACCTCAGGGAATGATCGCGGGTAGTACATCAGCCATTTGTCGAAGAAATCGATACTAGTCTCCACCTTTTCGGCAAAGCCAGCGTTTGTGAGCAGTGTCAGCGCGCGCAGCCTGGTGTAGGAGTCGTCATAGAACGGCCCCATGCCCGCGTAGTAGCCTCCAAAGCCGCCGTAGTTGTCCGCGCCCTTGCCGGATTCGTGCACCATTCCGGTGTCATCGATCCTGGACAGGACCTCCGCCGAGTTCTCATAGTAGACATTCGTGAGCAGAGTCGCCGTGGGCGGACCGACAAAGCGGACCTTGGGGCCGGGGTAGTTGGCCTCGGTCACATCGGGTCGGACCTTGCTCAGGGTCCGAGTGCTGATCTCATCCGGGAATGTGTGCAGCAGACGAGCAACGGCCTCGACCGCCTTCCTGCGTGCCTTGGGGAAAGCGTCGTCGGATCTGATCGTGTGGCTCTGCAGCCACGCGGCCATGCTTGCCGGGATATCGCCTCCCTCCACGGGGGATAACCCCTTCAGGTCACGCGGGGCCCGGGAGCACTCCAGGGTAATGCCTTCGATGGCGGGGCTGCCGACCTTTGCCGCGTTGTCGGCAAGAGTTATCGAATCCACGGGCTCGTTTCTGAGCGAGATCTTCAGGAAATAGGACTTGTCGCCGCCCTCTATGCCGTTCGCAACGCACAGGGCCGCATCCAGCATTGCGCGCTTGTCGGGTTGGGTGGAGAACGGCGCCGGAGCAATGTTGTATGGTGCGCGCCACCACAGCGTGTAGCCGAAGATCAGAGGAATCCTGTCCTTAACGCCGGACTTGTAGGTAATGGTGAGATCGCCTGCGCTGTCGCCTATGAAAAAGCAGTCGAAGCTGTTGCCGCCGCCCCAGGCTGGATTGGCCGTATCCGGGCTGTTCACGCACCCCAGCAGATAGAGCGACTTCGCATCGACGCCGACTGCCGCGCTGAGTTTGTCGCCTTCTTTTGCGGCTGCCCAGACACCCTGCCTGAGAAATGGAATGCCATCGACGACCACTTTCTCGGGCGCTGGGTTCACTTCCGTCCAATCCGCGCTGGGCAGCGAATTGGGCATGGGCACGACTTCCGGCTGCATTCTCCCAAAGGCTATCCATGCCCAACCGGACCCGTTGTCACCATCTGTCGCTTCGAGGCGCACGCGCTTGCCGGAGCAGGCGCTTAGGTCCCACTCAATGCGCTTCGCTCCGTCGGTGCCAGGGACTGGCTCGGAATGATACACTGCCGAGTTGCTCGCATCGATCAGGCGGATGGAACACGCACTCTGATGCGAATGGCCGGCGAGCCAGAAAACGAGCTTGTCCGGGCATGTGAACTCCCGTGAACGAAGCACGCCCGTGCGGGTTTCGGCCGTGGCAAGAGTTGAGTAGAGAGGGACCGTCACTCCGTCCTCGCATGGTCGGGTTGTCTCGATGCCCCAAGCCTTGGATGGCGGCGGGGTAAGCGCGACGTAGGTATACGCCGACGCGCACGCGGCCGCGCCGACAAACACGGCAAGCAGCAAGGTAATGGTCAATTCATTGAGCGCGCGGGGAAGCCAGGGCATGAGAAGACCTCCGAAGTTGGACCGACGAGTCAGTATATCAGACCCGAGGCAATACGGGCAACCGCGCGCCGTCATGCTGAACTCGTTTCAGCATCTGCGCGCACAGACCCTGAAACAAGTTCAGGATGACGTGTACAATCGATTTCCACGATTCCCGCATATATAAGATGAACCCCACAGCAGGAATCGCGCCGCAACCGGCGAATGAGTAGCAAGTAGCGTCGATGCAAAAGGAGATATACCATGCCCCCGGAAGTGTCTTCGTCCTCGTCACAGTTCTGGTTCTTTGTCGTCGTGACCCTGGTGATACTTATCCTGCCTTCAATCAGGGTCATCGGTCCGACCGAAGTCGGATTGGTTATGAAGAGGTTCGGCTTCAAGAAGCTCTCCAACGATAGCCCCGTAGCATTCCGCGGAGAAGCAGGGTTCCAATCCGAACTGCTGATGCCGGGATTCCGGTTCAAGTTCTGGATTCTCTACAAAGTCACCAAGTTCCCGTGGGTGCAGATACCGGCTGGTGAGATCGGAGTGGTGATAGCGCAGGTGGGCTCGCCTCTGCCAATCGGCGCCAAGTCAGCCGTCTACAGGCCGGAGTTCGCCAACTTCACGGACCTTCGCGAGTTCATCATGGATGGCGGCCAGAAAGGCGTCCAGAGGCCCGTGTTGCCTCCGGGAAGCCTGGTCCCGATGCACCCCGTTGCGTTCATGGTCATCACCAGGCGCGAGGTCTACGGCCTGCCGGTCAGCCCCGAACTGCAGGGTGTCGGCCCCAAGCTAGCCCCGGAGGTATTTGGCCTCAGGCCCGACCAGCTCGAGCTTGTCCGCATCCAGCCTCAGCCCACCGGCCCCGAAGGCAAAACGCGCGACATGGTCGGGATAGTGACGACCTACGAGGGCGATCCGTTACCTTCGGGAGATATTTCCAGCCGCCTCGGAGGGTTCGAAGATGTCGGTAAGATGGGACAGGCAAAGATCTCTGACGCTGAGATAATCGAGACCCTTCTTGGCAGCAAGAACGATCTTCACAACAACTACCAGGACTATCAGAAGTTCATGGATAACGGCGGAAAGATCGGCCTTCAGCACGATCCGCTGCTATACGGCGCGTATGCACTCAACCCCTTCCTGGTCAGCGTGGAGCTCGTTCCGATGCTGGTCGTCGAGCAGGGCCAGGTGGCGGTAATCAAGGCATACGTCGGACTGGTGACGCAGGACACATCGGGCCCGGATTTCAAGTTCGGCAGCCTGGTCCAGCCGGGACACCGGGGAATCTGGCAGGAGCCGCTGCGAACAGGCAAGTACCCCATCAACCCCAGGTGCTACCAGGCCGAGATCGTTCCCACGGCTATCCTTACTCTGAACTGGGCAAATGTCGTTTCCCAAGCCCACAACCTCGACCAGCGACTCGAACAGATTGAGGCGAAGAGCCGGGAAGGGTTCATCTTCAAAATCGATCTTCAGGTGCAGATACACGTGCCGGACACCAAGGCCCCAAGGGTGATATCGAGCGTGGGAACGATGGCCAATCTGGTCAACGAGGTGCTTCAGGCAGCGGTGGGCAACCATTTCCGGGACAAGCTGCAGAGCATGCCCGCGGTCACATTTATCGAAACACGCCAGAAGGTCCAACAGGAAGCCTTTGCCCACATCGCCCAGCAGCTAGCGGAGTACCAGGTAGAGACGAAGGGCGTCTACATTCAGGACGTGGTGCTGCCCGTTGACCTGGTCGCGGTGCTGACCCAACGCGAAATCGCCAATCAGCAGATCCAGACATTCGAGAAGCAGAGAGGCGCTCAAGAGCAGAGAATTTCGATGGAGCAGGCCAAGGGAACGGCCGACATGCAGGGCCAGCTCGCGCAATCGAAGGTCAACGTCGATATCGCGACCAACAATGCCAACGCCCAGAAAGCCAAGGCCGATGGTGAAGCGACCTTCATTCGCGAAACCGGTAAGGCTAAGGGCGCGGAGGTAGAAGCGGTCGGTCTCGCACGAGCAAAGGCGTTCCAGGCGCAGGTGCAGGCTCTCGGCCAAAACCCGACAGCTCTCGTAAACGCCGTAACGGTCCTCGCCGAGCGCAACGCCAAGTTCATGCCGGAAATCCTGGTCATGGGCGGCGCGGGCAGCGGCGGGTCCCTCGATGGCCTCGCGGCAACGTTGATGAAGTATCTCGGCGGCGGTGGAGGCTCATTCGTGAACCCAACCGGCGATCCGATGCCGGATGTCCCTGCACCCGCTGAGAAGTCAGCCGCAACGGATATGGCTCAGCAACTCCAGCAGATAACGGCAGACGCAGTCCAGGCCCCTGCGGATCAGCCCCAGGACGCGCCCAAGGAGCCAGCGTAAGCCCGCAGGAGCTTGCGCTGCATGAGCGAGTTGTGAAGAATACTGAGGCCCGGTGGAAATGCCCGCCGGGCCGCAGCCTCGCGCTGGCGGAGACATTGACGAAACAGTCGTACGAGGGTACACTGTGGATGGATGGGAAATGCGAATGGGCTCGCTATTCCAGCGGCGGGTATATGAAGATGAAACCTAAAAACCAAGAGGCTGATGAGAGCGAGATGAGGCCGGAGTACGACTTCAAGGGTGGCGTGCGCGGCAAGCACGCGAAAGCCTGTCTCGCTGGATATACGGTCCGGGTCACCCAACCCGACGGCTCGGTGGTCGAGCGTCGTCATCCGCCCGAAGAAGGCGCGGTGATTCTGGAGCCAGATGTCCGCCGGTTCTTCCCCGACTCCGAGTCGGTGAACGAAGCGCTGCGCTCGCTCATCAAGCTCATCCCCAAGAAGCGCAAGAGTGCGTAGAGCGCTGCCACCCTCAGCTCGTGTAAGGTGGTTCGCGACGCCCCTTCCCGAAAGGCTATCTTCTCGCCCCTGGCAATCCCAACACCCACGGAGCCGCCGCCTTGAGCGCGGCTGTCCGTTCTTTTGTAGGATGGTCGAGGCACTCCAGCACGGCCATCACCCTGACTCCACTGTTCCTACCACCGATCAGCGCCTCAATCGCTGAACCTGCAATGCTGGAACAGAATGGTATTCATGGGGACGCTGCCTAAGCTATAATGGGTGTTGCATACGAAGATCGCCTCTATACAGGAGAATCGAACAATGCCTAAGGACCACCCCTGGAGCCCACCCTACCTCGGCGCCGCCTACTACCCTGAGGACTGGCCGCTCGAGCAGATAGATGACGACATAGCGCTGATGAAGCAAGCCGGGATGAACGTGATGCGCGTCGGCGAGTTCGCCTGGAGCAGCATGGAGCCCAAGGAGGGCGTATTCGACTTCGACTGGCTGCATCTGGCTGTAGATAAGCTCTCGGCCGCGGGCATTGCCACCGTCATGTGCACCCCTACCTGCACGCCTCCCGCCTGGCTCGTGGAGCGCTACCCGGAAACGCTGTTTGTCGATCCCAACGGCCGCCCGGCGAGCCACGGCGGTCGCAGGCACGCTTGCCCAATTAGCCCGGTCTATAGGGCCCACTGCGAGCGCATTGTGACCAAAATGGCCGAGGAGTTCGGGCACGACGATCGCATTATCGGCTGGCAGATCGATAACGAAGTCTACCCCCATGGGTCCCGGGCCTGCTGCTGCCCCGCGTGCGTGAGCAAGTTCCAGGACGATATGCGCAAGCGCTTCGGCACAATCGAGGCCCTGAACGAGGCCTGGTGCACCACCCTCTGGAGCCAAACATATTCATCGTTTTCGCAGCTTCCGGTGCCGCGCGGCGATATCTGGCATCATCCGTCTCTGCTGGCGGCGTGGGACCAGTTCAATTCGCGTTCCTACGTGGAGTTCGTCGAGCACCAGGCTGACATACTCCATCGCCTCACGGACCACCCCATCGGGACCGACATGATGATGATCCTCGGGATAGACCACTACGATATGAACCGCAACCTGGACATCGTCCAGTATAACCACTACCACTTCCGGGAGGGCCTTTGGCAGGCCGCGTTCTGGTTCGACTACATCCGCCCGATCAAGGACAAGCCTTTCTGGAACACCGAAACCTCCACATGCTGGGGCGGCGGCACCGACACGTCGGGTTACTGCGAGCCGGGGTTCTGCCGGGCGAACAGCTGGATGCCGATTGCGATGGGCGGCGAGGCGAACCTCTACTGGCTCTGGCGGTCGCATTGGGCCGGGCAGGAGTTGATGCACGGTTCTGTAGTATCGAGCACCGGCAGGCCGATGCACATATTCGATGAGGTGAAGGAGATCGCCGAGGGCTTCAAGGCGTCGGCTGACTTCGTGAATGGCACCAAGCCCTCGCCCACGGGCATGGCGGTCCACTTCTCGCACACCTCCAACGTCATCTTCAAGGACCAGCCGCTGGTGCATGGCTTCGACTACCTCGGTAAGTTCCTGGAGCGCGTTTATCGCCCGCTCATTGGCGCGCAATATAGGCCCGATGTTATCGATCCTTCGGTCGATCTGGCAGAATACAAGCTCGTTTTGAGCCCGTTTTTGCCCACATTGGATGAATCCGGCGTGAGAGACCGGCTGAAGAGCTGGATTGAGGCCGGGGGCACGTGGGTAGTCGGCCCATTCTCGGACATACGGACGATCGAGGGAACCAAGTTCACGCGCGCACCCTATGGCTCCCTTGAAGAATGGGGCGGCGTCTATTGCCGATACCAACTCCCCGGCGAACCGCGCGATTTCGGGATCAAATGGCAGGACGGAACCGAGTCCAAAGGCTCGCTGTGGTACGACTGCCTCGAACCACGCGACAGTGAACCGCTCGCCGTCTACACCGAGGGGCCGGGCGCTGGGCTCGCCGCGGCGACGATTCGCCCGATGGGCAAGGGGCGGGTCATCGTTCTCGGGACTCTGCCGACCCAGGAGGATCTGCTCCGAATGCTGGGGCCGATAGCAGCAGACGCTGGCGTCACCCCAGTTGCAGACGCGTCTGAGAACCTGCTTGTGGTCCCCCGCAGTGGGCCGGCGGGTCAAGGGCTCATCCTGGTCGAGTTCGAGAACCGCCCGGCGAGAATCGCTCTTACGAGGCAGGCGACCGATCTGCTCACGGGCCGCGTGGAGTCGGGAGAGGTCGAAATCCCGCCGTATGGCGTGAAAGTGCTCAAGTACTGAGATGATCCTGTCAGTCGATCTTGGAACATCCAAACTCTGCGCGGCGGCTGTTGATCTTAGGACGGGCCGCGCCCTTGCGGTCCGGTCCTGCGCGAACGATACAGATGTCCCGGACTTGGCTGACGACCTCCACGAGCAAGACCCTGTTCGCACGCGCGACCTGTGCTTCGATCTGATCCGGCAGGTCTTACGCGATGATGCGGTCGCCGGGCAGCCGGTTGACGCGATCGGGATTTCGGGGCAGATGCACGGCGTGCTCCTCGTTGATAGAGACCTGCGTACTCTCAGCAATCTGATCACCTGGAGGGACCGGAGAACCGCCCGCGAAGGCGCTCCCGGCAGCATTAGCGAGAGCCTTGGCCTACTCGATTCCGGCGCAGAGCGGCGAACAGGGTGTCGGCTGGCAGTTGGATACGGCGGGGCGGCGATTCGCTGGCTCGATCGAAACGGCCTGCTGCCGGCGGAATGCACGGCATTGACCATAGCCGGTTACATCGCAACGTCGCTGACAGGGGCGCTAGCGATTGACGAGACACACGCGGCAAGTTGGGGGATACTCGATCTTGCGCGGAACGCGTGGGATGAGGAGTGCGTGTCGCGTCTGGGCATCCGCCCGGACGTTTTGCCTCCCATCAAGCTATCCGGGCAGCCGCTTGGCGATCTAACGGGCAGTTGCAGGCAGGAACTCGGCATCGAGGGCCGGGCAATCGTCTGCTCGCCGGTCGGCGATTGCCAGGCAAGCGTGATTGGCTGTGCCGGTTTCACGACGGACACGGTCACCGTGAATCTCGGTACCGGTGGGCAGATTTCGGTTCCTAAAATAGGGGACAGAGCCCTATTATCGGAAAACAGGGCTCTGTCCCCTATTTTGGACGATTGGCCGATGCCTTTCGGCGGGTTCCTGCAGCTCGGCGCGGTGCTCTGCGGCGGGTGGTCCTACGCGTATCTGCGCAGTTTCCTTCAGGATACGGTGCGCGAACTCTGCGGGGTCGAACTCTCGGACGAGGACGTGTATGAGCGCATGAACGCGCTCGCCGCCTCAGCCGAACCCGGCGCGGGCGGGCTGGTTGTCGATACGCGCTTCTCCGGGACTCGCAAGGACGAGAGCGTCAAGGGCTCGATTACCTGCATCGACACATCCAACCTCAAGCCCGGCAATCTCTGCCTTGCGCTGATCGAGGGCCTGGTGCGCGATCTTCACTCGATCTACCTCACGTCAAGTTCGAGGGATGCCAAACGCCTGATCGCCAGCGGCAACGCCGTGCGCAAGAACCCCGTGCTGCGGTCGGTCATCAATCGATTGTTCGACCTCGAATGCCTTATGTCGAACCTGCCGGAAGAAGCCACGCGAGGGGCCGCCTACGCAGCAGCCGTCGGCGCTGGGCTTACATCGCGGGAGGATATTACTGAGCTGATCCGCCGTTTCGCCGAGCCACTTATCGTTGACTGCGGCTGACCACGGATGCTATGCTACTGCGTATGGCTCAGAGTGCTTTAGCACCGGGCCGTGAGGTAAGCAATGAGACACCTGATACTGATTCTGCTGATAACCGCGCTGCTGGCCGCAGTCTGCGCGCCTGCGTGCTGGAGTGAAGCTATGACACTTATCCCATCGAATCCCCTTGCCAAGATCCTACGCGATTTCGTGCCGGAGAAGGCAGCCACCGAGATCCGCCTGGACGGAGCGGCGGGCGAGACCGTCAGCGCGCAGGTCGTGCTCACCCCCGGAGATCAGCTCGACACGGTGACCGCACGAGTCTCGACACTGCAGGCGGCGGATGGCAAGTCGAGCATCCCATCGGGCGCTGTCCGGCTTCAGTGGGTGCGTTACATGGACATAACCGCCAATTCGCCGAACATACCCATCGATGAGCTTGTTGCCAAGGCTCCCGCAAGCATCCCCGACCCGTTCTGGGAGGATGCGGAACGTCCAATCACCCCGGGTTCGCCGCAGCCGCTGTGGATTGAGCTTGAGGTTCCCGCCAATGCGCTGCCGGGCGCGTATCGCGGCGAGCTGACCGTAACAGGCAAGTCAAGTAAGTCCCGCCTGCCGGTCCTCGTGAAGGTCCGAAGCTTCCGGCTGACCGAGGAGCCTCACCAGCGCGTCATCCAGTGGTGGGATGTGCCGGGACGCACTTTCGAGAGTCTCAAACCCGGAACGGACGCCTACTGGAAGCACCTCGAAGGCATGTGCGAGTTGGTGCGCAGGCACCGTCAGACTGATGTGCGGGTGTCCTGGTCGCTCGTGCAGCGCAAGACTGACGCGAAGGGCGAGTCGGTCTGGGATACGTCGTTGCTCGAGAAGTTCATCGACATCGCGTTCAAGTCCGGCCTACGCGCTGTGCAGTTCGACGCCGTGGGCAGGCATACCAAGATCCAGTTGGAGCAAGACAGCACCACCGAATCGGTCGAGGACAATATGGGCCGCCTTGCCGCAGTGCAGAGCCTTGTCCTGAAGCGGAAATGGCAGGGCCGCGTCCTGACCAGCCTTGCTGATGAGCCTTTCATCTATCACGAGCGGTCGTATCGCAAACTGCTCGACAAAGTGCGCAAGACGGCCCCGGACGTGCGCGTGATAGAGGCTATAGAGACTGACGACATAGGCGATCTGGACATCTACGTGCCCAAGCTATCGCACCTGAACCTGTGGTGGCCCCGGTTCGAGGAACTCAAGCGCGAGGGCAAGACCGTGTGGTTCTACACCTGCTGCCATCCCCAGGGCCGCTATCCCAACAGGTTCCTCGATCAGCCGCTGGTTGCCGCCCGCGAACTGCATTGGATCAGCTACCTCTACGGCCTGGACGGCTACCTGCATTGGGGCCTCAACTGGTACTCCGCTGAGGGCGACCCCTACAGCGAGAAAGGCGCGAATCCGTGGGCACTGCCGCCCGGCGATTCCCAGGTAGCGTATCCGGGCAAGAACGGGTTCGTCGGTTCTTTGCGGCTAAGCGCGATGCGGGACGGGCTGCAGGACTACGAATACCTTTGGACGCTGGAGCATAAGCTGCGGGCGATGAGAGTGCGGCTCGGCAACGATGGGGTCTGGCTGGACCCGCGCCAGCGTGCGCTGGAGCTCTGTCGACGGGTGGTTCAGTCTTTCTACGATCACACGCGCGACCCGAAGGTGCTGCTCGATACTCGCGCGGCGATAGCCGATGAAATCGAAGTGTTCGACGCGACGCCTCTACTTTACGTGCAGACCTCGCCTCCGGAGGGCACGTTTACTCCTGAGGGGCCGACCATGATCAACGTTCGCGGCGTGGCAACGCCAGGTTCGAAGATCAGCTTGAACGGCGTGCCGATCATCCCCGCCAACATATCGGCAAAGGGGTGCTTCATCGGCGAGGTTTTCCTCAACGCCAAAACGCCGGAGATAGTAATCAAGGCGGAACTCAACGGCGTCACGCGCGAATGCAGGCGAGTGTTCAAAGCGCAGGAATGACAGCGTTCAGACCTGCTATAATAGTAGCCAAGGATGAGCCTGGATGGCTGCCGGGAGTAGTGATCGGATTGAGACCGAGTGCCAAACAGATCTGTCTAATGTGTTTCCTGCTGGCAGCATCTCTGGTGCTGTGCGCCGGATGCGCGCGGCACAAGAGCAGCGCGCCTGCGACGGTCGTTATCTCCGTCTGGCACCCCTGGGGAGGAGCGCAGAAGGAGCGGCTCGCCGAGGTCATCAAGGAGTTCAACCGCACCCACAAGGACTTCCAGGTGCGGGCGGTTTTCACGCCAAACGATCTCGACTCCAACCAAAAGTTCTTCACCTCTGTCGCCGCGGATATGCCGCCGGATGCGACGTTTGTCGATGGCCCGCAGGTCGCGGCGTGGGCAGAGCAGGGCGCCATCCAGCCGCTGGACAGCTTCATCAAGGCCTCCGGCATTAAGCCAAGCGATTATTTCCCGCCCTGCTGGGCTCAGAATACCTATCGGGGCAAGGTCTGGGCGATGACCTACTGCGCCGACCCAAACTTCGCCTTCGCGTGGAACAAGAAGGTCTTCCGAGACTGCGGCCTGGACCCCGAGAAGCCTCCGACCACGATCGAGGAACTCGACCTGATGAACGACAGGATCACTAAGATCGACCATGGCCGCATCGTGCGCATCGGAATCATCCCGTGGCTGCAGTTCGGCAATGCAAACGCGATGTTCACCTGGGGGTGGGCGTTCCGGGGCAGCTTCTTTGATCCCAAGACGCAAAGGGTCACCGCGGACGACCCCAACGCGGTGAATGCGCTGGAGTGGATGGTCAGCTACGCGAAGAAGTTCGATGTCACCCGCATCAATGGCTTCGCCGCCGGCTTCGGCAGCCGCGACCAGAACCCCTTCTACACCGGTCAGATCGCGATGGGCTGCCTGCACATATCGCAGCTCGACGACATCAAGCAATACGCGCCGGACCTCGACTACGGACTGACATTCCTTCCCGCTCCCGCGGGTGGCGAGGAGCATTCCTCGTGGGTAGGCGGCTGGTGCCTGGCGATTCCCAAGGGCTCCAAGCACCCGAAGGAGGCGTGGGAGTTCCTTCGCTGGTGCTGCCGCGATCCAAAGGGCACGCAGGCGGTTGGCAGACTCCAGTCGCTGCTGCCGGGCTATCGGAAGTCGCCATATATCGAGGAAGTCAGGAGCAAGCCTGGTTACGACCAGTTCCTGAGGATAATGGAAGAGTGTCGCCATCAGCGCCCCGTAATGCCCGCGCAGTCATTCTATATGGGGTCGCTGGACCGGGCAGTGGACTATGCGGTCTACGGCCGCATGTCCTGTAAAGAGGCCCTGAGCAAGGCCACGAAGGAGACCCAATCCGAGCTCGATCTGAGGTTGGCGGGAAGATGAAGACGAAAACCAAGCGCAGCACAACCGAGCGCCAGAACCTTAGAAACGGCCTGCTATTCTGCTCGCCGGCGATCATCGGGCTGGCGACGTTCACCCTGTACCCCGTGCTGGCGTCGCTTTACTACAGTTTCTGCAACTATCCCATGCTCAAGCCGCCGGTGTGGGTGGGGCTTGCGAACTATCACACACTCTTCCACGACCCCGTGTTCTACAAATCACTGAGCAATACGGCCTACTACGCTGTCCTGGCTACTCCGCTCGGTATCATAACCGCGTTCTTCATGGCCCTGCTGCTGAATCAGAAAGTCAAAGGAATGGCGATCTTCCGCACGATGTTCTTCGTGCCGTCGATCGTGCCGATGGTGGCGGGAGTCGTGTTGTGGCTGTGGCTGCTCAAGTCCGACAACGGCCTCATTAACATCATCCTCGGCGCCATGCACCTGCCGACGCCGGGGTGGATGTCCGACCCCTTGTGGTCCAAGCCGGCGCTGATTCTGATGAGTATATGGGGCGTCGGCGGCTGGATGCTGATCTATCTGGCGGGATTGCAGGATGTGCCGATAGACCTCTACGAAGCCGCCGAGATCGACGGCGCGAGCCCGATGCAGCGCATGCTCCACATCACAATTCCGTTCCTGAGCCCGCACTTGTTTTTCACTTTGATTATGGGCTTCATCGGGGCAATGGGTTACTTCACGCAGGCGTTCGTTATGACCAGCGGCAAAGGCGGGCCAGTGGACTCGACCAGGTTCTTCTCGCTCTATCTCTTCCAGAACGCATTCATGTATTGGAAGATGGGCTACGCCTGCGCGATGGCGTGGATCCTGTTCATCCTGGTCCTGCTGTTCACGCTGTTCCTGTTCAAGACATCGGCCAGATTCGTCCACTACGGCGGAGAGAGGTAAGCATGGCGAGGAGAAAGACGAACCCGGCGAAAATAGCCACCTACGCCGCGCTGATCCTACTCGGCACGATCTTCATTCTGCCGTTCTTCTGGCTGTTGTCCACGTCGTTCAAGCCGTCGTCGCGCATTCAGCAGTGGCCGCCCGATATCCTGCCGATGCAGCCCGTGCACGCGAGGGTCGCCGGGCGTAGCGTTGATGTCTACCGCGACAAGCACGGGGCTGAGCTAGCGCTGATCGAGCGCCTCAAGGGCGGGATGGCTTCGGTCAAGCCGCTGAGCAACACCAGAGCGACCGCCAGAACGGTCAAGGCCGATGACCTCACACAGGTCGTCAAACCGGGCCTCGAATGGTCCAACTACAGCCGCGGCCTCGTGTTCATCCCATTCTTTGCGGAACTGCGCAACACGCTGATCATAGCTCTTTCCTGCGTGCTCGGGACGATTCTCTCGTGCAGTCTAGTGGCGTATGGGCTCTGCAAGATCGAATGGAAGGGCCGCAACTTGCTCTTCATCATCCTGCTCTCCACGATGATGCTGCCGGCCCAGGTGACGATGATCCCCGTCTTCACCATATTCGTGAAGCTGCACTGGGTGGATACGTTCCTGCCGCTGATCGTGCCGAGCTTCCTGGGCAGTGCGTTCTTCATTTTTTTGCTGCGCCAGTTCTTCATGGGGATACCTCGCGAGCTGTCCGAGGCCGCCAAGCTGGACGGCTGCAGCGAGTTCGCCATCTACCGCCGAATAGTAATGCCACTTTCGAAGCCGGCGCTCGCGACTGTCGGCCTGTTCACGTTCATGGGCGCATGGAACGACTTCCTCAACCCGTTGATCTATCTACTCGACGAGTCCAAATACACGCTCTCCCTCGGCCTCGCGATGTTCACCGGGCAATACGGCAACGAATACGGTATGCTGATGGCGGTCTCGGCGGTATTCACACTGCCGATCATTGTCCTCTTCTTCTTCACCCAGCGCACGTTCATTCAGGGGATGACGATGAGCGGGATAAAGGGCTGACGGACAGAGATCGGGAGCCCGGTCGCCCTACGCGCCGGGCTCCCCAAATAACCTACTACAGCGGGCGGACCCAGACGTTGCGGAATCGGACGTCGTTGCCGTGGTATTGAAGCATGATCGGGCCGGGCTCTCTGGGCTCGGGGGCATCGTGGTTCGGCGTCGGATTGGGAATATCGATATCGTCGTGGATCAGCACGCCGTTGTGGAACACCGTTATCCGCGCGTTAGCGATCTTGCCCTCGGTGTCGAACTTGGGCGCATGGAAGACTGCGTCGTAGCTCTGCCACTGCTCCGGCGGCCGGTTCGCGTTCACGAGGGGCTCGATAACGGAGTACATGGCTCCGCAATCCCAGGCCGTGCTCTCGAGGCCGTAGGAATCCAGCACCTGAATCTCGTAGGTGAAGCCCATGAAGAACACGCCTGAGTTGGACCTCCCCTGGCCGGTCGCCTCCGCCATCAGAGGCAGCCAGAACTCCACGTGAAGCTGGCAATCGGTGAATAGCTGCTTCGAGACGATGTCGGCCTGCTTGGTTATCGCATAGCCGTTCTCGATCTTCCACGACGCAGGCTCGCCGTTCCCATGCTGCCACGCATCGAGGTTGGTCCCATCGAACAGCACAACAGCATCCGCTGGCAGAGTCTCCCCGCCCTGGAAAAGAGGCTTATTTGATGTAGGCATACTCGCTCCTCCTTGCTCAGAGGTGTATTAGAGATACCCGCGCGGGAGTCCTGCGATTGAGTATTTGAGATTGAATATTGAATATTGAAGGGAGGGCAGTGGGCTAAGCTGTCAGTTGCTTTTCTAGGTCATCGACCTCGGGCGTTCGGCGGCCGTAGCCCATTTCCTCGACCATCTGCTTCGCGGTGGCGGAATGCTCGCGGGCCTGATCTTGCTTGCCCCCGGCGAGAGAGAGGCGCGCGGCTTCGAGGTGGTAGTCGGCGAGATGGAGCCTCATTTCGCCGCGTTCGGCGATCTCGCGGGCTTCGTCCAGATCGCGCCAGGCAGCGGGCCAATCTTTCTTGAATCGATGGAGTTCCGCCCGCGCCAGCAGGCCGCGAGGCAGTTGGTGCTGCTGCCCTGCTTCCCGCAATCCCTGCACCGCCTGATCCAAGCGTTGCTCCGCTTCCGGCAACGTCGCGGGACCTTCGACCTGTGCTTGCAGCAAGGCCGCTCGGCCCAGGGAGAGGTTGTCCAGCGCGATATCTACAAGCCAATGCTCTTCAGTCACCCATTCCAGAGTCTGCCCGGCGCGTTCCCGCACTTCCCGGAACCGGCCCTCGCTCAGCAGAAGATCGCAGAACTGGTAGCCTTGCACAGAATAGAGGATCGGATACCCAGGCTGGCGCTCTTTCTGCATTCCTTCCGCTTCCTCAAACAGGTCTTTCGCAGCCGACACGTCTCCCGATTGGTGCAACGCGTCCGTCAAGGCGGTGCGACTATACATCATGTGGAAGCTGTCTTCGCTCGTGTCAGCAAACTCAATTGCACGGCGGGCATAGGCTAAGGCCTCGCTGGTCTTCCCAAGCGTTAGCGACAATGCGCTCAGGTTTTCGGCGGCTATGGCGGCGTTCTTCCAACGCTCCAACTGCGTTGCCGCCTGCAGTGCTGCCCGCATCGGTTCCCGGGCCTCGCGTAAGCGCCCCAGCGCCCGAAGACGAAAACCGGCCCAGTGCAGGAGGGCGGCTCTGGAGCTGTCGCGCACGGTGGCGACCGGACGGCTCCAGGGAACCTCAAAGAACCCGGACAACGCCGCCAGGTCCGCGCCAACCGCACCGAGCACTACGAGTGCGTAGTTCGTGTCTCCACCGCGCAGAATACGCGTCTGGTAAACGTCATCTAGCGTTTCCTGATGCCGGTCTGCCTGGCAGCCGTGGGCGACCGCGCGGAACAGCGGCTCCATCTCATCAAGCGTATCGGGCAGGGTCTTGCCGTAGAGCTTCTCGGGCAGCGCTTTGTAGTACTCATAGAGCCGGCTGTGGGCCTCTTTCCAGGCCTGAGAGCTCTTTGCCCTGAGAGCTGCGCCGAAATGCTCGCGCACCAGCGGGTGGCAATCCAGCGTGTGTGGGCAAGCATCGTCTTTCGGATCGATCAGGCGCAGGTCGCGAAGATCCTGCAAGGTGAATTGCCATTGTTCCTCCGTCAGGGCGGACAGTGCATCAGTCAGGCCTTTGATCGCCGGCTTCTCACGCAGTACATGGATCGCCGCACCCTCGGCTGGTCTGTCGAACAGGCCCAGCGTACGCAAGATGTTCATCTCTGGCTTTGGACGGCCCTTATACCCGAAGAACCTCAGCCATTTCGGCTTTACCGGAAACGTGAACCACCGCTCATACGCCTTCATCACGCGCTGGGCGTGACGGCCCTTTTCATCCGGCACCTGCTCCAGCGCCGGGACCCGATCGCGCTTGCGAATCTCGCCGTTGTGTACCACGGCAAGATACCGGCCCAGGAGCGTGAGGGCCAAAGCGTGACCTTTGAAGTCCTCGGAAGCCTCCCTGAGTTCTTTGTCAGTGCCTCTCGTCACGCCAAGACTCCACAGAAGCTGCGCGCCGGCCTCGTCCGAGAGGTTGTCGAGCGGCTTGTGCTCGACCGACTCGCCCTTCATCTCCTCCAGTTCGGGCACGGGCAGGCGCGTGCTGATGATGCACAGGCCCCAGTTGCTGCCCGCCCGCGCAAGCTCCTTGAGCAGGGCCTGCATCCCCTGATCGCGCAAACGGCCCTGCATCGCGCCCGGCGGGTGCTGCAGCGG
>Ga0209638_1001053_pt1 | contig 17954 bp, 17 predicted proteins | sample BarGraNGADG00211_FD_184490 | JGI IMG/M metagenome (GOLD analysis project Ga0209638, IMG submission 184490) | Arctic peat soil microbial communities from Barrow, Alaska - Barrow Graham LP Ref core NGADG0002-211 (SPAdes) (version 2) | ecosystem: Environmental > Terrestrial > Soil > Wetlands > Peat...
ACTCCATCCCTGCGGCTTCGCCGATCTGGGTCAGCTGCGCGGACTCCTCTTGCACCCGGGCCAGGTCGTCGGGATGGACGTGCTCCCAGCAGAAGGCGGCGAGATTGCCGGCGAAGTCGTCGGGCATGCCCCAGATCTCGTTCAGCTCAGGCGTCCAGGTGCCGTGACCGCTGGTAAGGTCTACCTCGACGGCCCCGATGCGCCCCACACCCAGGGCGAGCCGCTGCAGGCGCTCGCTGTTGCGCAGGTCCTCGTCGGCGCGCGCCTGTTCGGTGATGTCGCGCGCGATCATGGCGGCCCCCACGACCTTGCCGTTCGCGTCACACACCGGCGAGACGCTGAGTGAGACGAGGATGATCGTGCCGTCCTTGCGCACGCGCTCCGCCCGATGGTGCTGGATGGGCTCGCCGCGTCGGATGCGCGCGAGGAGATCGGACAACTCGTCTCTGCGCTCGGGCGGCACGATGATCGACACGTGGCGCCCCACGGCCTCGTCGGCGGCATAGCCGTAGAGTCGTTCGGCGGCGGCGTTCCAGGAGGAGATGGTGCCATCCAGCGACTTGCCGATGATGGCATCGTCGGACGATTCGACGATGGCGGCCAGGTACCAAGAGGCCTGGTCATCTTCCCGACGGATGATCGTGCGCTGGTCGCTGATGGGAGGCTTGTCGCTCATGCGGCCCCAGGTTCGTGTGTGTCACAGCGCCGACAGGCACCATCCGGCGGCCGGGGAAGAGGCACGCCTCCGCCACTGCTGTCGCCCCGTTTTGGTTACCCAAATGACGCCGATACGATTCCTCGTGCGCTCACCAGCCGCATCGCTCGACCCCGATCGGCAACTACGACGGAGTCTCCAAGCCTGCCACGCCCTGCTTGGGCACCGCGGGCCGAGGAAACACTCGCCGCACTAGGGTGCTCGCGGTCGACGGTGCCGTAGTGGTGCTGTCGGTCGCTCGTCGGCAGAAGCGCCGCGTGCAGCGGGATCAGCGGCCGACCATGTCGTGCATGTGCACGTGGACCAGGGAGTGGCGCCAGCATGCCCGACGTGGAGGCTCCTGCGACGCTGCTGCTCTCGCCTGCCCGTTGCTGCCGTCCGACATCGGCAGTAGCATCTCGATAGGGTGAAGCTCACAGCGATCATCGCTGCCGCCTCTTCCTGCATCGCCGGGTGGCGCGCGAGTAGGTGTCGAGCGTGATCGAGATGGTCGCGTGGCCGAGACGCTCTGAGACGACCTTCGGGTGGATGCCGGCCTGTAGTGCCAGGGTGGCGTGGGTGTGGCGCAAGTCGTGCAAGCGAATCGGGGGCAGCATCGACTTCTTCACCGCCTGCCGGAAGTAGCGCGTTACGGTCTCCGGGTCGAGGGCGGCGCCGTTCTCCTGGGTGAAGACGAGGCCGGTCTCAACCCACGCTTCGTCCTACTCCCGCTGCTCATCGAGCTGGCGTGCCGCCTGACCCTTCAAGACCTCGACGGTGCCCGGGTCGAGGGCGATGACGCGGCGTCCCTTGGCCGTCTTCGGCTCGCTCACGATGACCTCGCGGCCACTTGGGATGAGGGCGCGACGCGCCGAGAGGCGCCCGCCCTCGAGGTCGACGTCGCTCCAGCGTAGGCCGATGGCCTCGCCTCTGCGCATGCCGGTCATGGCGATCGTGTGCCACAGGGGGGAGAGGCGCTCGTCCTTCATCGCCTCGAGAAACGCCTTGAGCTGCTCCTTGGTCCAGGTCCGCATCTCCTTCGTGCCGTCGCCCTTCCTACGCGGTGAGTCGGCTGCATCGAGCGGGTTGCGCGAGATGTGTCCCCACCTGACCGCGTGGTCATCGTCCGCGAGGTCGACTTCGAGGTGGAACTCGTCAACGCTGCGATGAACCTCGTCGGCGCGGCGGAAGTTGTACAGGGCCCGCGTGTAACTGGTGTCCTCCTCGTACTCCCTCTGCAGGTCCTCGCAAGATCCTCGATCAGGAAGGGCCCGTCCGGTAGCGGTGGGTTCTCAGATTGCGCGCATCCCATCAAGGCTGCCTCTTCCGCGTGGCGATGGCCCGGCGCTCTTCACGGGCTCGTCGGTCTCGCCTAGTCTAAGGGAGAGAAGGTTCCGGCGATCGACGGAGGAGGTCCTGTGGAGCCATGACTGGCGTGGAGTGGGAATCTGACACCGGCCTTGCAGTGCACCACACTAGGGCGTGATGTCGGCCGTCCCGGGCGGTGGACTCGCGCCCGGGCTTCTTCTGCCGTGTGGCGCGGGCCGTTCTCCACGCCGCTCAGCGCCGTCCCAACGGCGGCCTTCACGCACAGATGACGGTTGCATAAGGTAATATGGTCACACGTTTCTCGCGGTGAATGAAGGGGCATCACGGCATTCTGGGGCGGAGCGATGCCTACCCAGTGAGGCGCGACGGCTCTGTCCGTTCGCTGGTATCCGGCCAGTGCCCAGCGCGAGACGGGATGGTGAGCGGCCGACGTTCTGCAAGGGCGCGCTGCTCTAAGTGGGGCCGGACTAGGAGGTCCGCATGAGAATCGCACACGCAGCCTGGAGAAAGGCGAGCTTCGCGGCCGCGATCGCTCTTGTCGCGGCGCTTGCGCTGGTAGCTGCGGCCTGCGGCTCGTCGAGCTCAACGTCGTCGTCGCCGAGTCCTGCCGGCAGCAGCAGTGGGGGAGGCGCTCCGATGAAGATCGGGTTCTTCGCGCCCGAGTCGGGATTCGCCGCGGCCGACGGCGCAAGTGCTTACGACTCTGCCCAGCTAGCCGTCAAGGACATCAACGCGGCCGGCGGGGTCAACGGCCGGCAGCTGCAGCTCGTCAACTACGACGACGCGAGCGACCCGAAGCAGGCGGTCACCATTGCCACGCGGCTCGTGACTCAAGACAAGGTGACCGCTGTGGTGAGCGGCTCGTACAGCGACCAGACGCTCGCCGCGGCGCCTATCTTCCAGCGTGCCAGCATCCCCGTGCTGGCCGCCTATGCCGTCAATCCCGGCATCCCGGCCACGGGCGACTACATCTATCAGCAGGACTTCAACGGCATCGTCGAGGGCAGGGCCGGCGCCGTGGCCCTGATCAGCAACCTTGGCGCCAAGAAGGTCGCCATCATCGCCATCAAGAACGACTTCGGCACGTCGCTGGTGCAGGGCTTCACCCAGGAGGCCAAGGCTCTCGGCGCGACGATTGTCGCCACCGACTACAGCCAGTTCGGTGAGAAGGACTTCGCACCGATCCTATCGCGCGACAAGTCCAAGGGCGCGACCGGCTTCTACATGGCCCAGTACTACTCCGAGGGCCAGCAGTTCATCAATGGCTGGAACACGCTTGGCTTCAAATACCCGCTCGTCGGCACGGAGGGGATCGACTCCACGACGCAGTTCTTCGAGCCGGTAGGTGTCAAGGCGGACGGACTCGTGTTCACCACGCCGTTCAACCGCGACAGCACTGAGCCGGTGGTGCAGAACTACATCAAGGCCTTCACGGCGGCCTACGGCCACGCCCCCGACATGGTCGGGGCGACCACGTACGACTCGTTCCTCGTGCTGGCTCAGGCGATGAAAGCCAAGGGCACGTCACCGAGCCAGATCAGGGACGGGATCGCCGCCACCACCAACTTCGTCGGAGTCACTGGGACCATCCAGAAGTACATCAAGGGGCAGGTCGTCAAGGCAGTCGACCTGCAGATCATCAAGGGCGGGGTGCCGCACCAGTACGCTACGCTGGACAATCCGCAACTGATCACGCCGTAATCCGCTGAGGCGGCGTGGGGGACCCAGCGCGGCGACGGGCCATGGTCGTGTCGAGCCTCATCAATGGGATTGTGCTCGGCTCGCTGTACGCCCTGATCGCGCTGGGTCCCTCGCTGCTCTACGGCATCCTGCGGATCCTCGACATCGCCAACGTCGCCGGCCTGACGCTTGGCGCCTACACCGGCCTGAAGGTCTTCAACGCCACTCACTCGCTGCTGGCAGCCCTGGTGGTGGCGATGCTGGCCTCGGCCGCGTTTGGCTACCTGCTGCAGCGATTCCTGTATCGGCCCATCCTCGGTCGTGGACCCCTCATCCCACTCATCGCGAGCATCGGGATGTTCATCGCCATGGAAGAGGTCTTCCGGCTGGTCTTCGGGCCTTATCCGCTGGACTTCCCTGCTCCGGTCCCCCTGCCCACCGTGCACGTCGGGGGGGCTGTCGTGACGGGCGTCCAGCTGCTGATCCTGATCGTCGGGGTAGCGGTGCTGGTCGGCACCTGGTACGCGTTGCGGCGCACGCGGCTGGGTCTGCTCTGGAGGGCCACCTCGCAGGACAGAGAGACGGCGTCCGCCATGGGCGTCAACACCGGGCTGGTCATCGCGACGATCTTCCTCATCGGATATGCGCTGGCCGCCATCTCGGGTGTCCTGCTTGGCGTCAACTACAACACTGTCTATCCGACGATGGGCGACATCCCTGCCTACAAGATGCTGGCCATCATCGTCCTCGGCGGCCTCGGCAATCCGCTCGGCACTATTCTGGCGGCCATGCTCATCGGTCTGGTAGAGACGTTCGTGGTGTCCTACGTGGGGTTCGTACTACCACGGGACGCCATCGCGTTCATCGTCCTGATCGTCATCCTGCTGGTGCGCCCACAGGGCCTGCTGCCGGGGGAGAGCTCCGGGTCATGAGTTACATGATCGTCGTCAGCGTCACGGTGGTCATCTACGCGATCCTGACCGTGAGCCTCAACATCATCGTCGGCTACGTCGGCCAGCCCAATCTGGCCCAGAGTGCCTTCTTCGGCATCGGAGCGTACTTCGCGGCGGTGTTCTCGACCCGCTACCACACGTCGTTCTGGCTGACCATTCCACTGGCGTTCGCGACGGCGGGAGTCGCCGGCCTGGTCCTGGGCGCCATCAGCCTGCGCCTGCGCGAAGACTTCCTGGCGATCACCACCATCGGGCTCAACTTCGTCATCGTGGCCGTCTTCCAGTACGTGCCGTTCTTCGGTGGCGCCGTTGGCATTTACGCCATCCCGCTGCCGTCCATCGCCGGGCACCAGTTCGGCAACAACGCCTTTCTCACCGTCGGTCTAATGATGCTCGCCTTCGTCATGGCGGTGAGCAAGTACCTCGAGCACACGTGGTTCGGCGCTTCCCTGATGGCCATCAGGGACGACCAGACTGCCGCGTCGTCCGTGGGGGTGCCGGTGGCGTCGTACAAGGTCATCGCCTTCACGCTGAGCGCGGCCTTCGCCGGCATGGCAGGCAGCCTGTATGCGCCGTTCCTGAGCGCGGTCACGCCCACGAGCTTCGGATTTATCGAGTCGGTGATCGTGCTCGCCATGCTGATCTTCGGCGGGTTGGGCACCATCCGCGGGGCCGTCCTCGGCGCCCTCATACTGGGCGCTCTGCCCGAGGTCTTCCGGTTCATCTCCAACTACCGGCTCCTCATGTTCGGCGCCATCCTGCTGCTGATGCTGCGCTTCCAGCCCGTGGGCCTGGTCGGCGAGGGCAGCGTGCTGGTCAAGCTGACCAGGCGCGCGACCGAGGAGCTGCGACGTCGCCGGCACAAGGGGACCTCCGACCCGCCGGCAGCGGGCGTCTGACCATCATGGCGCTGCTCGAGATCGACTCGGTGACGGTCCGCTTCGGCGGCTTGGTAGCCCTGCGCGAGGTCGCATTCGACGTCGATGAGGGCCAGTTCATCTCCATCATCGGACCCAACGGCGCGGGCAAGACGACGCTCTTCAACGCCATCGCCGGAGTCATCAAGCCGAGCTCCGGACGGATCAGGTTCCAGGGGCGTGAGGTGCAGGGCTCCAACCCGTCTCATATGAGTCACTTGGGAGTGAGGCGCACGTTCCAGGTAGCACGGCCGTTTGCATCTATGACCGTGCGTGAGAACGTGCGCCTCGCGGCCGCCGGCCGCCAGGTGCTGCAGAGCGCCCGCGCTCTCGGCCTTCGCGGGCGCGTGCGCCCGCTCGCCGATCGGGTCGACGGCCTTTTGGAGACGACCGGCCTTACGGCCGATGCCCGTCGCAGGGCGAGCGAGCTCAACATCGGCGGTCTGCGACGGCTCGAGATAGCCCGTGCCTTGGCCAGCGAGCCAAAGGTGCTGCTGCTGGACGAACCTGCAGCGGGCATTGGTGTCGACGGTCTGCGGCCATTGGCCGAGCTCATTCGTGGGGTGCATCAGCGAGGCCTGACTGTCCTGCTGGTGGAGCACTACGTGGGCTTTGCGCTCTCGCTGTCCGACCGGGTGATCGTCCTCGACGAGGGCACGATGATCGCGCACGGCACGCCCGAACAGATTCGCAACGACGAGCGCGTCATCGCCGCGTATCTCGGAAAGGCGGGTGGCGGCCAGGGCGACCGCCCGCCCGCCGTTCCCCCGGGGCCGGACGCGCCCGGGGAACGATGATGGATGCCGCGCCGCTGTTGAGCGTCTCCGGCCTGCGGGCCGGGTACGGGCGCGTCGAGGTGCTCCGCGATGTCTCCCTGACGGTTCGTGATGGCCAGTTCGTCACCATCATCGGCGCGAATGGCGCCGGTAAGACGACGCTCTTGAAAGCCATCATGGGACTCATTCCCGCAACCGGCGAGGTGAAGTTTCGGGACCTGTCGCTGCTAGGAGAGCCGGCGCACCGCCGTGTCGCCCTGGGCATCGGCTACGTGCCTGAAGGACGGCGGGTGTTCCCGTCCCTGACCGTGGAGGAGAACCTGCGTCTGACGGCCGTGCGGCAGAAGGGCAAAGGAGCGGATCGCAGCGCGATCCAGCTGGTCTACGACATGTTCCCCAGACTGCGTGAACGGCGCACCCAAGCCGCTGGGAGCCTGAGCGGCGGCGAGCAGCAGATGCTCGCACTGGGGCGCGCCCTGGTGCTCGCTCCGCAGGTGCTGATCGCCGACGAAGTGTCTCTGGGGCTAGCTCCGGTCGTCGTCGACCGGCTGTTCGACGTGCTCGGCGACATGCACCGTCGCGGGACGACGATCGTGCTCGCCGAGCAGAACGCCCGCCTGGCGCTCGAGGCCGCCGACGAGGCGTACGTGTTGGAGGCCGGCCGCGTCTTGCTGCACGGGCCGGCCGGCGAGTTGCGCACCGACCCGCGCATCGTCGACGCGTACCTGCAGAGCCTTTGAGGCGCCTCAGGGCGCGCGCTGTGCGCGCGCATCGGACACAGATGCTCGGCTGCCGGCACGCAAGGCCGTCAGATGATGCTAGCCTCGTAGCCGGCATGAGCAGCTACTACGACCGGAAGCTGGCAGCGAGCTCGCTGGAGCGCTGCTACGAGCTCGCCCCTCCCCGCGTGCAGCATATCTGCGCGCCGAAGTCGAGTTCGTCGTCGGCCGGCTGCGCGCCACCGACGTCGTCCTCGACCTCGGCTGCGGGTACGGACGCACGCTGCCCGATCTGGCTCGTGCGGCCGCGTTCGTGGTTGGGATCGGCACGTCAGAGCCCAGCTTGGCGCTCGCTCGCGAGCGGCTGGGTGGGCTCGCCAACTGCCTGCTCGCGCGGATGGACGCGAGCAGCCTCGCCTTCGTCGACGGCTCCTTCCCCGTCCACCCCAGGTATCCTGTCCGCGATGCGTTGTCTTGGAGTCGATCTTGCCTGGCGCGAGACCACCCCGGCGAAGCCCGCCAACGACACCGGTGTCGCCGCTCTCGACGAGTGCGAAGCACTGCTCGGCGCTGGCTGGACCGTCGGCCTCGAAGAGACCGAGGACCGGATCACCGCACATGCATGCGACGACACTCTGCTCTTTGTCGACGCACCCCTAATCGTTGACAACCCTACTGGACAGCGCAGTTGCGATCGGCAGGTGGGCCAGTGTTATGGTCGCTGGCAGGTCTCGGCCAACACCATCAACTTGGACTCGCCGTACCTGGCCGGCGCGCGTTTGCCAGAGAATCTTGAGGTAGGCGCTGGTCATCTGATGTGGGCGCCATCGTCGTGACACTGGAGGTCCCGTTGTGACAAGCGAAGCAGAAGAACGGCCTCCTCTCCGTCGGCCACGCCCGGGGTCACCGCCCGATCTCTCAGCGCACAGTCCCGACCCGCTCGGTCTCGAGGCCGACGAGATGCGCGCCCTGGGGTACTGGGTCGTCGATCGCGTGATTGAGCACCTCGAGGGCCTCCCGGGCCAGCCGGCGATCAGGGAGGGATCGCCCACCGAGCTGTGGGAGGCCCTTGGGGGCCCGGCGCCGGAGGAGGGTGGCGCTGCGCAGGAGGCCCTGCGGACACTCGCCGACGTCGCGCTGGCGCACATGCAGCACGGCGACCACCCGCGCTACTTCGCCCGCGTGCCCGGCCCTTCGTCGTACGCGGGCGTGCTGGCCGACTGGCTCGGGACGGGGTTCAACGCGATCGCAGCGTCCTGGGGCGGGGGCTCCGGGCCGGCGACCGTCGAGCTCGTGACGCTCGACTGGCTGCGCGAGCTGCTGGGGATGCCAGAGGGCACGGAGGGGGTCATGACCAGCGGCGGCTCGCTGGCAAACCTGACGGCGCTAGCGGCGGCGCGGGCTAGCGCCGGCCCCGGGGTCTGCTATCTCTCCGACCAGACTCACTCATCGATCCCCCGCGCGCTGCGCACGCTCGGGTTCCCGCCGGAGCACGTCCGCGTGCTGCCCTCGGACGCGAGGCTGCGGCTGCCCCTCGACGCCCTCGCCGCCGCCGTCGACGCCGACGCGGCGACGGGCAAGCGGCCGGGGTTCGTCGTGGCCACCGCGGGCACCACCAACAGCGGGGCCGTCGATCCTCTACCCCAGATCGCCGACCTGTGTCGCGCCAAGGGCCTCTGGTTCCACGTCGACGGTGCCTACGGTGCCGCGGCCGCGCTGTGCGATGCCGGCCGCCGACTTCTGACCGGTATCGAATGTGCCGACTCGCTGGTGCTCGACCCGCACAAGTGGCTCTTCCAGCCGTACGACCTCGGCTGCGTGCTCGTGTCTCGCCCTGGCGCCCTCGAGCAGGCATTCCGCATGATGCCCGACTACCTGGCCGACGTGATGGGCGCCGCCGGCGAGGTGGACCTGCGCGACCGCGGTCTGGAGCTGACGCGCCGGGCGCGCGGGCTGAAGCTCTGGCTGACCTTCCACACCTACGGCCTGGCCCGCATGCGCGCCGCGATCGAGCACGGCATCGCGGCGGCGGAGTACGCACAGCGGCTGGTGGCGGCGGACAAACGCTGGGAGGTGGTCACGCCAGCGCAGCTCGGAATCGTGACGTTCGGCCTGCGCGGCTGCGACTACGCGGAACATAGGGCCCGGGCCGACGCGCTGGCCGACGAGGGTTTCGCGGCCCTCACCAGCACGCGGCTGCACGGCCGTCCGGTGCTGCGGCTGTGTACCATCAACCCGCGCACGAGCCCGGAAGACATCGCCGCCACGCTGGAGCGGCTCGGGGTCCGCGTGAGCCGATTGGGTGAGGCGGGCTAGCGTGTTCTATCCTTGAGATGTAGCGGCCCCTGCTCGTCTGTCACTATGGACGGAAGTCGAGGCTCCTTCTGACCTGAGCCCATTCGTCGATCAGCTTCCTATGATCGTGCGAGAGCCGGTTCTCGTGTGAGTGCCGGGGGTGCGTAGTCTTTGAGTGAGAACCCCGGCTATGGCGGCCCGCCAGGCTGGGCGGCGCTACGTCTGGTCGGCGTCTTCATCGTTTCGATGAAGATCAGCGCCGAGGAGCGCCTCCTTGGCGAGGTCTTCGGCGCAGAGTACGAGCACTACCGCCAGCGGGTACCGCAGCTCGTCCCCGGCTTGCGGCATCTCAAGGAGCTACGGCGCCGCTGAGCAGGGCCGCAGTGAGCTGCGTCTCGGTAATGCCGCTGCACTAAGGCTTGCCGCAAAGGGCGCACTTACTCCCCCGCGAACACCAGGCCCGCGATCAGCGCTGCCGCCTGCTCTTGCATGGCGGGAGTCGCGTGGCTGTAGGTGTCGAGCGTGATTGACACCGTCGCATGGCCGAGGCGCTCACTGACGACCTTGGGGTGTATGCCCGCTTGCAGAGCCAGAGTGGCATGCGTGTGGCGCAGGTCATGCAAGCGGATCGGCGGCAGGAGGGCCTTCTTCACCGCCTGGCGGAAGTAGCGGCTGACGCTCTCGGGGTCGAGGGCGGCGCTGTTCTCCTGAGTGAATACGAGCCCTGAGTCGACCGAGGTCTCGTCCCACTCCCGCTGCTCGTCGAGCTGCCGTGCCGCCCGAGCCTTGAGCACCTCGACGGTGACCGGGTCGAGGGCGATGACCCTGCGTCCCTTGGTTGTCTTCGGCTCACTCACGACTACGTCACGACCAATGGGGATGAGGGCGCGACGCACTGAGAGGCGCCCGGCCTCGAGGTCGACGTCGCTCCAGCGCAGGCCGATGGCCTCGCCTCTGCGCATGCCGGTCATGGCGATCGTGTGGCAGAGGGGGGAGAGGCGCTCGCCTGCCATCGTCACAAGGAACGCCCTGAGCTGCTCCTTGGTCCAGGTCCGCATCTCTTTCGTGCCGTCGCCCTTCTTGCGCGGCGGATCGGCGGCGTCCAGGGGGTTCCTTGAGATGTGCCCCCACCGGACCGCGTCCTTGCAGGCATTGTGGAGGCAAGCGTGGACGTGGTGGATGGTCATGGGGAGAGGCCCGTCTTGCCATCTTTTCGCCCGCTCTCGGCGAGCTTGGCGTAGAGGGTGTTCACCTGCGAACCGCTGAGCTTGGCCAGCTTCACACTTCCGATGTGCGGCACGATGTGGCAATCGACGTGCTGCACGCAGGAGTTGTAGGTCGAGGGCCTGATCGTCGCCTTGACCGCTGGCAGCCACTCCTTGGGCAGGTACTGCTTCACGCTCGCCTTGGTCGGCGTCGTGTAGGAGTGCTGCTCGACGGCGACGAGGAGCTTGTTCATCGCCGCCTGGCACTCCTTGCGGGTGGCGAAGCCGGCCTTAGTCTTACGGTGGCGGTCCTCGGTCTCTGTGAGCTTGCCGCCGCACTTCGGGCAGGTCTCCTTGGGGCGGCGCTCGACCCAATGCCTTTTGTTGCAGCTCTGGCAGCGTTGCGCCGCCGCCATGCCGACATCGACGATGTACTCCCACGATCCGGGCTCGCCGCGCTTTCTTGCGTGATCTCGCATGGTCTCCCCCAGACGTGCGTCTACCGTGCAACAGCAGCTTTGCTCTAAGGTGCGGCGCCAGCAACGAGAGGCGGCGCACCATAGGCACGGATTGCGGCATCCGGAGCGACCACTGTGGTGCGGCGGTCTGTCGGCTTCGCGTCGGCGGCAAGGCTGTGTGCAGCGGGTTCGCGCCGTGCACAGAAACGGGTGACCTGTGCCCACGGGTTGTTCAGTTGGGTCCGCGGTGGCTGGCGGGTCATTCACTCCGTGAAGAGACGACCGGGAGCAGCACGCTCACAGCGAGCTTTGCCGGCGGCCGATCGTCCTGCCGCGTCATCCGCGTGAATCGGTGGGCGACGGCGTCCCCCAGACTCAGGGTTGCGCGCTCACGGGGCATGGGCACACGCGCATGAGAAGGTCGTGGCCGAGTTCGTCGCCGAGTCCGCTGCGCGGCATCGTGCCGCCCGCGGCGCAAGAAGTGGAGCGCTGGCCGGCCCTCACGGGCAGCCGCGACGCCAGCGCCCATCGCGTCCCGCTGCTACTAAACGTGGTGCTCCGGGAATACTCACCATGTGTTGAGAAGAGCATCGATTCGAGGCCATTATGGTAGGTCACACGGCCACCGCGAGGCGCGCGCCAGAGCATCGCTCGGCGGTGCGCGAAGAGCTGCACCTGCTGGTCGACCGGCCTGCCCAGCTGGCGACCTTCCGCCGCCGAGTCCGCACGCTGCTCAGCGCGCGGGGGCTGCGCGAGGGCGAGCGCGAGGCGATCGTGCTCGCCGCCGTCGAGGCACTGAGCAACGCCCTCCATGCCTGCGCGGTTGCCGACTGTCACATCGAGGTGGACGTCTCGCTGATCGCCGACTACGTCTGCGTCGAGGTGCGCGACGCGGATGAGCGCTTCCAGGGCGTCTGCCTCGACCTCATCGAGATCCCCGGTGAGAGCGAGGAGCATGGGCGCGGGCTCTACCTCATGCGCACGCTGATGGAGAGTCTGGAGCTGGTGCCGCGCTCGCATGGGACGCTCGTGCGCATGATCAAGAGGCTGGAAGCCCAAGAACGGCGGGACGAGCCGTACGATTCCGAGCGGTTGGCTTCGTGAGGCGGGTCGCCGGCGCTTGCCAACGCTCCTCCCGCGACGAGCGCCGTTCGCGCTGCACCGGTAGGCCGTCGATTGAGAGGCCGCGCGCGGCGGTTTCTGGCGCTACGCAGGTTCGCGTGACCTCAAGCACGCGGCGCACCTCGCGGCGCCTCCTGGCCCTCTACCTACCAGTTTGACGGCTCGTCCACGCCGACGGCCTCGCCCTCCGACTCGCGTCTGCACGCCGCACGTTTCCTTCCTGTCGTGCCGGCGCGGTCAAGGCATGCTCCTCGGCTCGCGCGGCTCGAGCATGTGCGGGCCTCGTTACCAGCCTCTGCTGCAGGGGAATACGAAGGCCGTACCCGTCCCGTGCGCCGGGCGGCCACAAACGACCGCGGCGCGTTCCGAAGGAGACTCATGGAGAGACGCAGGTTGGGCAGTCAGGGGCTCGAGGTCTCGGCCGAAGGGCTGGGCTGCATGGGCATGTCGGAGTTCTATGGGCCGACCGACGAGACCGAGGCGATCGCCACCATCCAGCGCGCCCTCGACCTCGGGGTCGACTTCCTGGACACCGCCGACATGTACGGGCCGTTCACCAACGAGCGGCTCGTCGGCCGGGCGCTCGCCGGACGCCGCCACGAGGTCGTGTTGGCGACCAAGTTCGGTAACGAGCGCCGCGAGGACGGCAGCTGGGTGGGCATAAACGGGCGGCCCGAATACGTGCGGGCGGCCTGCGAGGCGTCGCTGGCGCGGCTCGGGGTCGACCACATCGACCTCTACTACCAGCACCGCGTGGACAAGACGGTGCCGATCGAGGAGACCGTCGGCGCCATGGCGACGCTCGTCGGCGAGGGCAAGGTACGCTACCTGGGTCTCTCCGAGGCGTCGCCCGCGACCATCAGACGAGCGCACGCCGTACACCCGATCACGGCCCTGCAGACCGAGTATTCGCTCTGGTCGCGCGACCCCGAGCAGGCGGCCCTGCCGGCAGTGCGTGAGCTCGGCATCGGCTTCGTCGCCTACAGCCCGCTGGGGCGCGGCTTTCTCGCCGGCCGGTTCCACAGCTCTGCAGATCTGCGCGACGAGGGCGACTTCCGCCAGGGCCACCCGCGGTTCCAGGACGACAACCTCACGCGCAACCTGGAGCTGCTGGGGCGCCTCGAGGAGATCGCCCGTAGCAAGGGCGTGGCGCCGGCCCAGCTCGCGCTCGCCTGGGTGCTGCACCAAGGCGCTGACGTGGTGCCGATCCCCGGCACCAAGAAGCGCCGCTACGTCGAAGAGAACGTCGCCGCCGCGGCGATCGAGTTGAGCGACGACGAGCTCGCGCGGCTCGACGAAGCGCTGCCGCCCGGCGCCACCGCCGGCCAGCGCTACGCCGACATGAAGACGATCGACGCCTGACGGCAGCCGGGGCCTGACGGCGGCAGCGGTTCAGGCCATCGAGATCAGCGCGCCGGAAGGCCGGCGAAGAAAGAGAGCAGGTGCGCATCCTCATTCGCAGCCACGAGCCGATGACGATCGATGAGCTCCTCCGCACCTACGTCGACGCTCTGCGCGACTTTCTGAGCCTCGCGGCCGATCGCCCTGACCAGCTGACCTGCTGTTCGCTGGAGTTCCCGGTCAGCGACACCGAGGGCGAGCGACTCTGGCCTATAGACGTTGTGTTCTCGCCCGCCAGCAATAGCGACGACAAGGGGGCCCTCGCTGACTTCCTCTTCACATTCGCCGACGTCCGCGTCCGGCTCGGCACGCTCTGGTCCGGCTGGATCGCTCTGCGAGAGCGCTTGAGGCTCCCCATCGTGCTCTTCTTCGGCACCGTGTACGCACCGTTCCTCTACCCGGAGACGCGCCTCGTGCAGTTCGTTCAGGCTCTCGAGAGCCTCGATCGCCGGCTCCATCGCGGGATGCCCGCAGACCCCGACTTCATCGCCTGGCGTGAGCGGGTGGCAGAGCAGCTGAGTACAGAGGACAGCGGGCGCTTCCTGCGAGAGCTCGACATCCGGAAGGGCGCGACGCTGCGCCAGCGTCTCGAGCGGATGCTCGCTGAGTCGGTCCTGCGAGAGGCGGTGGTAGCTGACGCGAAGGCCTTCGCTCGTCTGGTCGCGGACACGCGCCACTACTGGACGCACGGAAGTGAGACCCAATTCGTCGAGCACGATCCGTCGCGCCTCTACTGGAGCGGCGTTGTGCTGCAGTACCTCTTTAAGGAAGAGCTGCTCGCGACCCTTGGCTTCGAACCACAGGCGCGGAGGAAGATGGTCCGCTCAAGCCGGCGATTCCAAGCGATCCCGACTGGTCTCTTCTAGACGACTTTCGCTGGCCTGAACCCTGCGTCGGCGCGTCGGCCTGGCGGCGGCGAAGGACAGGACATGCCAGCGTGTTGCGCACATCGGGCGCAGTGACACGTCACCTGAACCTGCGACGCTTCGGGCAGAACATCGGGTAGGCTGCTGGCCATGAAGAACCAGTACTTCGGGGATCGCGATGCTCTCGAGCTGCCCTTCCGCACTCTTTGCGTTCTCCACGAGGGTCGCGCCTAGGCGGCCACATGGGGCACCTCCTCCTGCAGATTCTGCCCGTGGCTGTGGCCATTGCCGTCAACCCGGTGCCCATCATCGCCGCCATCGTCATGACGACCACGGAACGGCCGGTGGCCAACGGCCTCGCCTATCTGACCGCGCTCATCGCCGTCTCGTACGGCTTCGGCGCCGTTGTCATGGTCATCTTTCACGGCACGGCGCTTGGCGCCGGCACGCGCACGGGCCACGTCATCCTGGTGTTGTGGCTGCTCTTCGGTCTCGCCTTCCTGGTGGCGTTCCTCGTCCTGCTCGTGCGGCGGCCAAAGGCGGGCGAGGAGGGCCGAGAGCCGGGTTGGATGCGCTGGATCGGCCGTCTCGGGCCGCTCGGTGCTGCCGTTGTCGGCGTCATGCTCGTCAACTATGAGATGGAGGGGCCGGCGCTCAGCGATATCCTGGCCTCCCCGGTGACCCAGGCGGTTGCCTTTGCCGCTCTGGCTCTGTTCGTCGCAGTGGCCGTGTGCACATCCGCTGTGCCGGTCGTGGCGCACATCGCGGCGCCCGGTCCGGTTGGTGCCGTGCTCAATCGGGCTAAGGGATGGCTCGGCAGATACCACCGCCCGATCCTCATGGTCGCGTTCGCGGCGATCGGCGTGCTCTACACAGTCAAGGCGGCAGCCGGCCTTCTGCATTGAGCTGGGAGGCGCGCGCAAACGCGCGCCGGCCGCGCGGTCCGCGCGCCCTTGGGCTGTTCGGATGCCTCGGTGGGGGCGTTCGTACAATGCCGAGCTCGTGAAGCAACTGAGCCCTGAAATGCAGGCGGAATTGAATCGATAAAGGAGCGCTTTTCGAGCGGTACAGGCACACGCCCGTCGAGACTATCCTGAAACAGTGCTTTCATTGGCACCGCCCGCGGAAGCGCAAGAAGCTCGCGACGCGCCGAGCGCTGGGCTTGGCCAGCGACGAAACTGTCTTTGCTACGGCTGGAGCCCCGTCGGTGGACCGCCCACGGCATTGTGTCCGTCGGCGGCGCGTTCGCTTTCCGCCTTCGCGGTCTGCCGCTCGTCCTTGCGACGCTGCGCCTCAGCGAGCTGGGCAGCCCTGACCACGCTGCGCCTCAGGCGGCGCCAGAGAAGCACGGCGACCGCCAGCGCAATCGCCCCGAGGGCGATGATCCCCGCGAGGCTGAGGTCGTCGGCGAGCTCATCGAGGCGGTGCACGAAGACCGAGGCGATCAGGGTGACGGCCGTCGCCCAAACTACGCAGCCGAGCGCGTTGAACAACACAAACCGCCGCCAGAGCACGTGCGAGGCGCCGGCCGACAGGGCCGCGAGGCCACGCACCGGGGACAGCTGGCGCGCCACGAAGACGGTCAAGCCGGCGTGAAGGCCGAAGTAGGCGTCTACCCGCTCGAGGTAGGCGGACCGCACGTGCAGCCGGTGCATCAGGCGTTCGAGCAGTGCCCTGCCTCTGCGGCGACCGAGCAGGTAGGCGAGGTTGTCGCCGGTCATCGCCGCCAGGGCGCCGACGACGATCACCCAGCCCAGGCCGAAGAAGCCGCGCTGGACCTCGTAGGCGCCGACCAGCAGGCTCACCTCGCCGGGCAGTGGGAAGGCGAAACTCTCAGCCGCGATTAAGATGAAGAGGATGAGGTAGCCGTGCCGGGCGACCTGGTCGGCGATGTCGCGAAGGGCGCCGTGCAGAGCGGCCGGGACGACGACCTGGACGAGGGCTATCAGCAAAGCGAGACGCGACCGGCTGGGAAGGGACGCGCCCTGCGGTTAGGCACCGCTCACGAACGCTTGCTGAACGGCGGCCGGGTTAGCGGCAGGCGATGCGCGGTCATGGTCACGTCAGGTCCTTCCCGATGATGCTGAGGCTGGCGCCGGAGCCGTCGTCGCCGCAGCCGTTCCTCAGTCTACCTGCGCCTCTTCCGCTGCCGGCTGGGCTTCACCCACTGCGAACGAGTCGGGGCGGCGGGCGAACAGCATGCGGCAGCGCTCCGAGCAGAACAGGTAGGTCCTGCCGTCGTGTTCGGCGCGCAGCAGCGCCTGCGCTTCGGTGATGTGCCTGCCGCACACGGGGTCCTGCGTCAGGGGACGGAAGGTCTCCTCTGTCGACTGCATCTGTGCTCCTGTCTCGCGCTGCCTGCCATGGCCTGTTTGACCACGAACGCCCACCATGGCGCCGCGATGTGAAGTCGGCGTGAACTTATTGTCGGCTGACGTCAAGGCCGTCCAGCGACGGTACGCAGCTCAACTGCATTCGTTGGTCCGGTTCTGGCGCGGGCCTCTCGGCCGCATGCGGAGGTATCTGGTCGGCAGCGCGTCGGCCTGCTCGCTGGAGCGCCTGCATCTCGCGGGCTTCCTGTTTGGGGACACGTCTCCATAACCTGTGCGCACCGCTGCCGCGCCGAAGCCGCTGCGCCACCCGGGCCCGCCTCCGTCTGGGTCGCGGCGCTGTAGTACTGGCGCGTCCGAAAACCATGGACTCAAGAGCGACCGCTTTCCGGGGGTCAGGTCAGTCGCCCTCCCGAAATCTCTCCACACAGTGTTTGAGCGCCCAGCGCCTGCGGCACCTCATAGTAGAGGACACAAGCGAGAGGGAGTCGTGAGCGATGGACACTAGTGGAAGCTGGAGAAGCCTGGTCGCCCGGTGGCCGTGGTCGGCCCCGCCAGAGTGCGCGGAGCAGGAGAGCGCGCCGTTCCCGGAGCGTGAGCTCCACCAGCGTCGCCTCAATCGCCTGCTCACCCGGGGAGTCCCGACCTGGAGCGAGCAGCCGCTCTCCTGTGATCACTGCGGGCGGCGACTGCTCATAGGCGAACGGGCGCTCATTCTGCGTCACGGCGATGAGCTTCTGCTGAGTTGTCCGCTCTGCGAAGAGCGACTCCTGGGAGAAGGGTGCTACCACGTCACGCCGGGTTCCGCTGAGGGGACTCCGGAGGACGGCGGGCATTCGCTCGCCGCTTGAGAGCACCGTGCTGTGACTTGACTTTCATGCGTTGATCCAGTGCTGGCGACAGCGCCTCGGCAGCATGCGGAGACGGCCGGTCGGCAGCGCGTCGGCCAGCTCGCCAAGGTGCCTGCGTAGGGCCCACTTCCGCCGAACCGACACGTCATGAAGACTTGTGCGCATGCGTGACCTGACCCCATGCGTTGGTCCACCCTGCGAGCCGAGGCGGTAGCGGGCAGCGCCGAGGGAGCGGCCGGCGGGTCTACTCCGCCTGAAACGGTGCGCGGTGCTTATGCTCGTACATGAACTGGTCGGCCTGTTGCAGCAAGTCATCCAGGGAGATCGCATGTGGCGGCCTGGAGTGGGCAGACCCGAT
>Ga0209638_1001054_pt1 | contig 17950 bp, 10 predicted proteins | sample BarGraNGADG00211_FD_184490 | JGI IMG/M metagenome (GOLD analysis project Ga0209638, IMG submission 184490) | Arctic peat soil microbial communities from Barrow, Alaska - Barrow Graham LP Ref core NGADG0002-211 (SPAdes) (version 2) | ecosystem: Environmental > Terrestrial > Soil > Wetlands > Peat...
CCAACTGCACGAATCTCCACGCCTCGTATGTGAGCAGCATCAGCGGGATTACCTCCATCGCGGAGAAGAACGCCCCCAAGGCCATATGCACGGCCGGCGCGCCGCTGAAATAGAGGTGGTGCATGGTTCCGATCACGCCGCCTACCGAGTAGAGGATAATGTCCGCATAGATCACTCGGGTTGCCGTCGTCTGCCTCACGACCCCGAGCAGCACGAAGATGTAGGCGACCATTATCGTGGTGAACAGCTCGAGGAAGTCCTCCACCCACAGGTGAACGACCCAGAACCGCCAGAAATCGGTTACCGCGAAGTTGCTGAACTTGCCGATCATCATACCAACGGCGTAGAACGCGGGAATCGAGATTGCGCTGTAGAGGAACAGATAAGGCATATTGCCGGGGTGCTCGCTTGGGAGCCTGCTCCGCATGCCCCGGATGAGTATTACGACCCAGACCACCATCCCAAATGTCAGCAACATCTGCCACAATCGCCCGAGGTCGAGGTATTCCCATCCCTGGCTGCCTATCCAGAACCAGGGACCTTTGACTGTTATGATATTGCGGAGGCTGGCCGCTTCGCCGAGCAAACTGCCGATAACGACCAGCACCACCGCTCCGAACAGGCCTATTGCCAGCTTGTCCTGGTGCCTGGGCTCGCGGCGCGCGATCATCGGGGTTAGGAAGATGCCCATGGCCAGGTAGGCCGTAGCGACGAAGAATATCGCGAGTTGGACGTGCCACATGCGGCTAAGGTTATAGGGCAGCCAGTCGGATAGCTTGAACCCGTAGAACCCGCTGGGCTCGACGTGATAGTGCGCGTTTGCGCCTCCCAGCAGCCCCTGCGCGAGGAACAACCCCGCGACGACAAGGAAATACCACGCCGTTGCACGCTGACCGGGCGTAAGCCTTACCTCCTCCGGCGGCCTGAATCGTATGCTCCGCCCTGGCTCCTCTTCGGACCTATGCCACCCGAGCACATCGTATCGACCGAACAGGAAGAGCACCAGTCCCGTCCCGCCAAGCAGCGCAATGAGGCTGAACACGCTCCAGATGAACGCCTGCGAGGTAGGGATGTTGCCTACAAGCGGTTCGGCCGGCCAGTTGTTGGTGTAAGAATACTGCTCTCCGGGTCTGGTAGCCGACGCGACCCAGGCAGCCCATGAGAAGTAGGCCGTCAGTTTGCGTATGCTCGCCTCATCGGAGATCACAGGTCCGCGCAGCCTGCCTTGGTGTTCCGGAGCGCTGAAATAGCTTCGATAGAAGCTCAGGAGCTGCGAGTACGCGTAGGTTTGTCCCTCGCTGTAGACCATGCTGCCCGTCTTGGAGTCGTATGAGTTGCGCTTGAACTCGTCACGTACTCGCGCTTGGGCCAGCGGCAGCGCTTCTCCTTGACGCACGTAAAGGTCACCGGCGGCTGATGCGGCCCTATGCAGATACTGCGCTGTGAAATCAGGCCCCAGGTATGCGCCATGGCCAAAAATGGTCCCGAACTGCATAAGGCCGAATTTCTGGAACAGATTCTGCCCCGCCATAACATCTCGACCGGTGAACAGAACAGTTCCATCACTTGTCGTGACGTTTCCCGGGATCGGCGGGTGCTCGGAGTAGATAACGCGCGCCAGAAACCCCAGTACTGCAAACCCGATCACGAAGGTGATCACGGAAACCTGCAGCCAGCGCGGCGAGATCGTCATTCTCGGTCGCTCGTTATCGCTCATAGTGTCCTCCATGCCCGATGAGAGTGAGGCAGCCAGGCTGGAGGTAGAATACCCACTCTAGAGCGCAATCTAACTACCACAGCCGTATAACTGCAAATTGTGTTGAGAAACTGCCTCAGGCCCAAACAGCGCCGAAGATGACTGGAGGAAACCCCACCGCGCAGGAGCTTGTGACACTGGTAAAAATGGCCGGGCCGCAGGTGCTTTACCTGGAACACCGGGTGGCACAGATGCTGGGATAGGGCAATTCTCATCTTGGCCGCACCCGGAGCGCCCTTCGTCCTTCGACAAGCTCAGGATGCTTAGGATGCTCCGGGTGCTGATTGTACGTGCCCACAGGGTGCCGTCCCTTCAATATTCAATATCCAATACTCAATACTCAATTCCTCCTCAATCCCCTTGACCCCTAGCGATAGTTAAGCTATATTAATAATACAGCCTCATTAACTATTGCGGGGGACTCCATGAAGCGTGCGTTGTTGATTATCATTCCGATCCTGGTGCTGGCTTCGCTGATCGTCTGGCGATTGGGCGAGAAGCATGCCGAATCGCTGGATCAGGCCAAGATGCGCGAGATGCGTATGAAAGCGCCGATTCTGGTTGCCACGGCCTCGGCCGCACTGCGCGACATCGCCCACACGTTCAGCGCGACGGGGACGGTCGAATCTCCCCAGAATGTCAAGATCGCGGCGAAGGTCACGGGCCGCATCCAGTCTCTGAACGTCAGGGAGGGCGATCGCGTCAAGAGAGGTCAAGTGCTGGTGCGGATCGACCCCGATCAGGTCGAGGCGGATGTCCACCAGGCAATGGCAGCCCTCGCCGAGGCGCAATACAGGCTTGCCCAGGGGCAAATATCACAGAATTCCACCTATGTCGGCGTGGACGCCCAGGTCCGGCAGCAGAAAGCCGCCTTGAACAGCGCAAAGGCCGACTTTGAGCAGGTGCAGCAGAACTACCTCGCCCAGCAGGCCGCCGCCACCGCCAGCGTGAATGATGCCCAAGCGAAGGTCGAGAACGCCAGAGCGGCGATCAAGAGCGCTCAGGCGAACCTCGACAATGCCAAGTCCCGATGCAACAGAATTGTCGACCTGTATCAGCAGGGCTTCGTCGCCGCGCAGGATGTGGACGACGCCAAGGCTGCGGTCAGCGTTCAGCAGTCCGCACTGGAGATAACGCAGGGCTTGTTGAACTCCACATTAGCTCAGAAAGAATCCGCGCAGCAGCAGGCCAACATCGTCAAAACCAAGGGCAAGGCGGACATCGAGGCATCGCGGGCCAAGAAAGAGCAGGCCGATGCCTCCTTCGGATATGCTTCGGCAAGCACCTCCCAGAAGTCCGCCTACCAGCAGAGTATATCCGCGCTGCGCTCAGGCGTCGATGCCGCGAAAGCTGCGCTGAGGAGCGCTCAGGCGAAACGGGCGGACACAGTCCTTGTGTCGCCGCTGGATGGCTTCGTTACAGGCCGATATGTTGACCCCGGTGCCGTCACGACGCCCGGCCAAGCGATCCTAGCCGTTCAGTTTGTGAAGCAGGTGTGGGTGACGATCTCGGTGCCCGAGGAGATCGGCCCGCAGGTCCACATCGGTCAGCCGGCGACGGTCGAGTTCGATGCGCTGCCGGGCCGGAAGTACAGTGGCAGTGTCGTGCAGTTCAACCCCTCGGCTGATCTGCAGAGCAGGCAGTTTATGGTCAGGGTGATCCTCAGCAACACGCAGAACCTGTTCAAACCTGGCATGTTCGCTCACGTTTCCCTTGAGACGGAACGCGTCAAGGGCGCGCTCTGCGTGCCTCGCGAGGCGATCCAGCAGTCTCCGGCCGGACCGTGCGTTACGGTAGTCGAGGTCGGAAACAAGGCGAAACAGGTGCCGGTTACGATCGGCGTATCCGATGACAACTACACCGCGATAGACCAGGGTCTGAAGCTGGGCCAGAAAGTCGTCACTCTGAGCGCGTTTCCCGTGCGCGACGGGGCCACCCTAAGATTGGATGGCAAGCGGCCTCCCGGAGGGCCGGGCGGTCCCAGAGGCAAGTGGGGCAAGGGCAGACCATGAACATAGCTCGTTTCGCGGTTACCCGCCCTGTTGCGGTTATAATGCGAATTGCGGCGCTGGTCCTCCTCGGCCTGGTCTGCCTGACCCGGCTGCCGGTTGACCTGCTGCCGAAGGTGACCCTGCCGAGCATATCAGTTGTAACCCAATGGCCGAACGTCGCGCCGGAGGAAATGGAGGCCCAGGTCACCCGGCCGGTCGAACGCGCGGTCTCCTCGGTTACGGGGCTTTACCAAGTTACCTCAAGCTCAAGCCAAGGCGTTTCGCAGGTGCGGATCCAGTTCCAGTGGGGGACCGATATCGGGCAGGCTGCCGTGGATGTGATGCAGCTTGTGCAGCGGGCCAAACGATCATTTCCCACTGATCCGACGCTTCAGGACCCTATAGTCTATAAGTTCGATCCGACGCAGATGCCGATCCTAATATTCGGAATCTCGGGCATAAAGGATTCTGTCAAGCTCCGCACTCTGCTGGATAACCAGGTCTCGCCTATGATCGAGTCGGCCGACGGCGTTGCATCGGCCACGGTCACTGGCGGCGAGCAGAGGGCAGTCATAGTGGACGTCGATCCCGATCGGCTGCGGGCCCATCATATGTCGCTGGGGCAGGTGATGGGACGGCTGCTGGATGAGAACATCAATCTGCCGGCTGGGGTCGCCAAAGAGAGCAATACGGAATACGTCATCCGCAGCTTGGGATGGTTCACAAGCCCCAAAGAGATAGCCCAGATGCCGCTGGGGTCGTTCAACGGCCAATTGGTGTCCCTTGGTGACGTGGCGGACGTTCGTGACTCGCATGCCGAGACTCGCTTGTATACCCGGCTTAACAGGCAGCCTTCCGTCGGCCTCACGATCACGAAGCAGAGTGGAGCTAATACGATATCCACGGCTAACGCTGTCTTCGATCGTGTGGCTCGTGCACAAAAGCTATACCCGGAGTTGAAGTTCGGGTTGGCCTATGACCAATCGACATTCATCCGCGACTCCGTGAACAACGTTCGAGACAGCGCTATCATTGGTGGTATACTTGCTGTTCTGATCCTGCTCTTCTTCCTGCGCAACGTACGCAGCACTCTTGTGGTGGCGTTGTCGATCCCGACTTCGATCATATCGACCTTCGCGTTGCTCTATATGTGCGGATTCACGATCAATACCATGTCACTCGGAGGGCTCGCGCTTGCTACGGGTCTTATTGTGGACGATGCCGTCGTCGTGCTCGAGAACATCTTCCGGCACATCGAACGCGATAAGAAGAGCGCCACCGAAGGCGCAGTCGACGGCACGATGGAGATAGTCTCCGCGGTCGTAGCTTCAACCTGGACGGTTATGGTAGTGTTCCTGCCGCTGCTCCTGATCAAGGGTCAGGCGGGACAGATGTTCACTCAGTTCGCGCTGGTCGTTATTTTCTCCTTGGCGGTTTCGCTGCTGGATGCGACCACGGTAGTGCCGATGCTTGCCACCCGGCTCATTTCCGGCGAGGCCCATCACAAAGCGCTGGCCGGGTCCGGCGAGCGAGAAACCCCGCTGCTGAAGTTTTTTGCCTGGTCGGGTAGGGTGCTGAATTCGCTTGACGCATCTTATCGCAACGGCCTCAAATGGGCGCTTTCGCGCCGCAAATTCGTGCTTGGCGGGGCGTTCGGGATCACTGTTGGGGCGTTCCTGCTCTTTCCCTTGATAGGAACTGAGCTCATGCCCCAGACCGACAGCGGTGACTTTACAATCGGCGTGAAAATGCCGATAGGCACCGCCTTGTCCACAACCGATGCCGCAGTACGCAAGATCGAGGGAATTGTTCTCAACAACCCCAATGTTAAGACTGCTTTCTCATCGGCGGGGTCACATGGCACGCGTGGAACCTCGGTCTCACTTTCCGCAAACGAGGGCGCATTGACGGTGAAGCTTAGGGATGACCGCAAGCAGTCTACGCGGGAAGTCATGGGAGATTTGCGCAAGCAGATGATGGGATTGCCGGGAGTCAATGCCCGCCTGTCTCAACAAGACATCGTCACGCAGATGATGACCGGCGGGAACCAGAATGTCGAGGTGGATATATTCGGGGATGACCTCAAGGAGCTTTCACGGCTGTCGAGGGAAGTAATGGCCAGGATTCGCAATACTCCCGGTCTTGAGAATGTGGACGTGGGTTGGCAGGAGGCTATGCCTGAGATCCAGTGGGCGATCGACCGCGACAAGGCACAGCAGCTCGGCGTGAGTTTCTCGGACGTCGCCAATACCATCGGCACCGCGACCAACGGTACAATCTCCAGCTACTACCAGGAGAAGGGCTTCCAATACCCGATCATCGTCCAAATGCCGGAGTCCAAGCGCAAGACCGCCTCGGAGATGGGCAACCTTGTGGTGCGTGCCGGATCGGCAGACGGCGGATATCAGGATGTGCTGCTGAGCCAGGTCGCTCACCCAACTTATGGATTTGGACCGAGCGAGATCGACCGCATGGACCGCCAGCGTTACGTCTCTATCAGTGGCGTGCCGCTGGGGCGTTCAGCAAGTGAGATCCAAGCCGACGTCCAGGATGCAATGGAGAGCGTGAAACTGCCCGCCGGCTACTATTGGGATTGGGGAATGAGCCAAAAGCGGCAAGCCGAGGAGTTCGGCGGAATGGGGCTTGCAGTCCTGCTTGCTATCGGGCTTATCTACATGCTATTGGCCGCCCAGTTCGAGTCATTCGTCCACCCCTTCACAGTCCTGCTGTCGGTGCCGCTTGCCGCGACTGGCGTCATTCTGGCGCTGTTCCTGACCGGGCGGTCGTTCGGACTGACCGCATTCATCGGCGTCCTCATGCTGGTAGGCATCGTCGTCAAGAATGGCATCCTTCTCGTGGACTACACGAACGTGCTGCGATCGCGAGGAATGATGAGGGACGAGGCTCTTCTGACCGCCGGACCGACGCGACTTAGACCTATTCTCATGACCGCCTCCGCGGCGGTGTTCGGTATGCTGCCGATTGCGCTCGCGCTTGGCAAGGGCTCCGAGATTCAGGCTCCGATGGCGACCGCGGTTATCGGTGGACTCATTACCTCCACGTTCCTGACGCTATTTGTTGTTCCGACTGTCTACACGGTGATGGATGACCTGTCGCGTAAGCTTCGGCGCGAAAAGCGAGCGCCGGTGCATGGCGAGGAGGAAGGGTCATGAGCGAAGTTGTCCTCCGAGAGCAAAGTGAGGCAATCGTATCCATGCTGAGCGGGCTCGCGCGGCGGTTATTCACTCTGGAAGCCGATGACCCTGGGATGGAACTGCCCGTGGCTCAGATGCGGGTGTGTACAGTTCTTATCGACGGCCCTAAGACCATGGGGGCCATCAGCCGAGAACTCGGCATATCTCACAGCGCCATCACGCAGATAGCGGATCGGCTGGAGCGGGCGCTGATGGTGGAGCGCGTGCCGGAGTCCGAAGACCGCCGCTGCAAGAGTCTCCGCCTGACCGCCTTCGGCGTGGAAAAGATGCGATCCCGACGCGAGCGGCGTGTGTTGCGCATGCAGCGGGCTATGGACAAGCTGCCCCCCGAAGATCGGGCCGCGGTCGTGTCGGCGCTGCGCACGCTGTTCGATGCCGGCCTCGCGGTCGAAGCTGAGTCGATGAGCGACGCGGTTATGCCCTAGCAGCCAACGGATAGAGTATTGTAGGAGGGTTCTCCAGAACCCGAAGGCACTGGCTTCACGCTCGCGTATCGGCGTCTGGAGACGCCTCCTACAACAGCAACGGAGTTTATCCGTTGGCTGTTAGCGCTTGGTGAGTTGATTCCACGAAAGGACGAGATATGCATCGTTTTGTGCTTGTTATAGCAGTGCTTGTTATGCTCGGATGGTCGGTTGCTGCTCTTGCCCAGCAGACGCCGCCGGTGCAGCCAAAGATTCAGGAAACGCCTCTGCCTCCCGCAGTGACGCTGCCGCCGCCTCCGACGGTACCCGCCGACGTGCCGAACAGGCCTTTGACGGCGGACGAGGCTGCGTTGATCGCGCTTCACCACCAGCCGAATGTGGCGATTGCTCAGGCCGGGGTCTACGCTGCCCAGGGCAGGCACGAGCAGGCCAAAGCTGGTCTGCTGCCGACCTTAGGCGGTGCCGCGAGCTATACCAACGTCGCCCTCTCGCCTGTCGGCGTCGTTCCGGGCAGCGGCACCACAACGGGCTTCCAGTTCACCGCGAACCTCCGGCAGCTCGTATTCGATTTCAACCACACGCGTGATGTAGTGAACCAGGCTCATGCGCTGGAGCTTTCATTCGGCGCGAACCTGACCAGAGTGCAGTCCGACACTGTGCTGCAGGTGAAGCAGGCGTTCTATGCTTATGCGCAGAACGCGCGCCTGGTGGTCGTCAATGAGGCGAACGTACGCAACGCGCAGAACCACCTCGCGCTGGCTCAGGCTCGGCTGAATGCGGGGCTGGGACTGCCCGCCGATGTCGTTCGCGCTCAGACGGCAGTAGCGGACGCGATCTTCAACCTCACTCTCGCCCGCAACGCCTCTTCGGTCGCTCGGGTGAACCTCGCTGAGCTTATGGGAATCGACCCCCGCACTCCCGTTGAGCCCGCGGACGCAAACGAAGCCGTAATCGCCGCTGACGATCCCAATGCGCTGAATGCCGAGGGGCTGAAGCGGCGTCCCGAGATACTCCAAGCCTGCTTGAACCTTACCGCGGCCAAGTATGCCGTCGGTGCGGCGAAGACCACGGACGCCCCGTCACTCTCGGCCAACGCGGGCATGCTTCAGCGTGGTAGGAATCTTTCTCTCGGCAACAACACGCTCACCTACGGGGTCGTTATCGAATGGACTCCCTTCGATGCGGGATTCACAGCCGGCAGGGTAGAGGAAGCACGCGCGAATCTAATGGCCGCGCAGGCACAGCTTGATTCGGCCAGGCTCGGCGTCACATCAGATGTCTCCCAAGCGTATCTGAACCTGAAGACCGCCGAACAGAGGACGATAACCGCCGAGGCGGAAGTGGCAAATGCGACCGAGGCTGTGCGCCTCACGGAGGGCCGCTACAAGTCCGGCCTGGGGACGTTCCTGGACGTGCTTGATGCTCAGACCGCGCTGGTGACCGCGAACTCGAATCGAGTGAACGCTCAATCCGCCGTGAATCAGGCCCGAGCTGCCCTCGCCCACGCAATCGGCGAACCCTGCGCGCCCAAGATCGCCAAATAGGGCAGGTGGAAAGATCCCGTGTCTGTTTGGTCTGGTGGGATGAGATACCCGCCAGCAGGCTTCGGACGAAGTGTTGTAGGAGGGTTCTCCAGAACCCGAATGCACGGGCTTCGCGCTCGAACATCGGCGTCTGGCTTTCGCGATCCTTTCGGAACGCTGTCGCCCGAGGGGAGACGCCTCCTACAACCGCGACTGAGTTTGTCCTATCCCGCGCCGAACTCCGCCATCTCCTGCAGGTCGTGAATCGACACCATCTTCACCCGCCGCCCGCGCGCGGTTATCAAGCCGTCAGCCTCGAACCGGGCAAGCAGCCGGGAGAGTGTCTCTCCGGTCATCCCCAGGTGCGAGGCCAGCACCTGCTTCGGCATTCCGAGCTCGATCACGACCCCGTCCTGTGGCCGCTCAGGCGCCTTTGAGAGCAGGAAGGCCGCGAAGCGTGAACTTGCGTCCTTGAGCGTCAAAGCCTCGATGCTTGAGACCAGCCTGTGCGCCCACGTAGCCATCGCCGCCAGCAGGAGGAAGCTGATATCAGGCCGCTCCATCAGGAGTTGCAGGAACTCATCTTTTCGCAGCAGGATCAGCTCCGAGTCCTGCACCGCCGCCGCCGTAGCCGGGTATCCCGTTCCCAGGAATAGCGCTGCCTCGCCGAACGGATCGCCCGGCATCGCGATATGCAGCACGTGCTCCTTGGCGTCGGATGACTCCTTGTAGAGCTTAACCGCGCCGGATTCCACGATGTAGAACCCCCGGCACTCCTCGCCCTCATTGAATACGACGGTGTTCTTCGGTTGATGAACCCGCCGCGCGGCCGGGCGGATGAGCAGCAGCGTTTCCTCATCGAGGTTCTCGAAGAACGCACAGGCGCGCATCGCGGATAGCAGTGATCTCGGTTCCTTCTCCACCATACCTGCGATTGTACTGATCGAAAGCCTGCCCGTCAACCTTGGGTTAGGCAATAGGCAACAGGCAGTAGGCAATAGTGGGGAAGGGAGCGCGCAATCGCGGCGAGAACTGAACTCCTCACGTTTGACTGCCCGCTCGTAACGGTAATCTATAACGTCGCTTGCGGCGATGAGTGATCGCGGCGCGAAGGGACGAAAATGCCACGCATTTTCGAGGGAGGGAACGAGATGACGATCAAGGGGATGCTGCTCAGTCTCCTGGCAATCGGGCTGGCTCTCGCGCTCGGCAGCCCCGGATCCGCCGATGACGCCATGCCTACTCCCGAGGACATGGGGCTTGGCTACTCCATCACCGCTGGGGCCGCGATCGCGGTGAAGAACGGCGTGCGGAACAGCAACTCGCCCACCGTCGGGATTGGCTGGTATGGCCCGATGAACGAAGCGAATTTCGGGGATATGGCCTCGCTGGGGCTAACGGGCGATTGGATAGGCATCAAGCGCGCCGATGACCAGAACGTAAGTCTGATACCTATACTGCTTAACTACAAACAATCGGCTATCCTGAGCTCCTATCGCGTGTTCGTTAACCTCGGAGTGGGTATACGATTTGCGTCAGATAATCTTCCGGAGATGAGAATCGAGGACGGAACCAGCTTCTGCTGGACGGCTGGAGTGGGGATTGATGTGACAAACAGGTTGTTCGGGAACTTCCGGTTCATAGGAGGTCAGAACCCGGGCGACGACGGCCTGATGGGCGTCGAGCTTGGGTATCGGTTCTGAACAAGACAACAAACGCACCGGTGATACTGCTCAATCGGCCGTGGAATCTTTCCACGGCCGATGTTGTGTTCTATTGTGATGCGTGATCTGTTTCCACGGGAATGGAACCCGCTAGCGCTGAGTAGACGTGAGGAACGAAGGTCGTATCCCTCGGACGACAGCGGTCGGAAGACCGCGAGAGTCGAAGCGCGGTGCACGACCGACCGTCCTTCGATACGCTTCGCACTCAGGACTAGCGGGGGATGTCCCGCTCAACTGAACAGACACTCACGCTGCAATCGTTCTCTCAGTTCACGGTAACTGTGTACCGAACCGACGCGCTCGTTCCCGGCGCGACTGTCCCGACGCGCCACCGCACCGCTTTGGCCTGCGAATCGTACACACCGCCGCTGGTCGCGCCCAGGAACGTCACGTGCGTATCGACGTCCGCGCTGACTACTGCCGAAGTGGCTGGACCATCTCCCGTGTTCGTGTAGGTGACCGTGTAGGTGAGTTGTTCCCCGACCTTGGCAGTCGGCTTGTCAACGACGATCGAGACCGTGATCTTCGGCGTGCCGGTCGCCGGAGTGGCAGGCCTGACCAGCGTCACCGCTTCGCCCATCGCCAGCCCTATCTTCGTGATGTCCGGTCCAAGCGTTCCGTCGCAGTGCAGCAGCCTGTAGGTCCCGCCGAGGTCGTATTGCTGTGATTGCGTCGCGTAGTCGCTATAGGCCCAGCCGACTTTGGGCCGGGACAGCACAAGGGCCTTGCTGTAGGCGCGCTTGTAGATCGTATAGGTCTGTCCTGCCGAATCTGTTCCGGTCTTCCACGTCGAGTATAGTGCATCGACCGGCGCCCCGATGTCACACTCCCTCGCCGTACACCAGAAACTCGATAGCGATGCGCTGCCTGGCGCCACCTGCGAGTAATACGTGGAGTTGCCCTGCTTGGCCATCCAGTACTCCGACAGACAATACATGTTGTGCCTGTCCGCGTCAGAGCTGTAGTTGCTCGGAGTGCCGGTTATCACTGGAGCGTGCTGCCCCTGCGCCACCGCGAGTATCTTACCTGCATCGGCGAACTGCTTGGCCAGGTCGTATAACCTCGGCGACAGGTTCTGGGTCTCCTGCATATTATAACCCGCAATGAGTCCATCGGAGCCGCCGATGCCGAGCCCAACAAACTTCTCCACGTAGCTGCAAACGTCAGGCAGCAGATAATGATCCCCCAGGGGATCGTCCTGGCCCATTGCCGTGTTCGCGGCCTTGTAGGCAGATGTAGCGTCGATGATATAGTCGCCCGCTGCGTCCGCCGCGGTTCTGTTGGCGTATTCGGCGATCTTGCCCCCCGCGGTAGTGACTACGAGGTCCGTGAGCGGTTTTGCGCCGTCCACGAATATGCCGTTCGGCTTCAGTCCGCCGGTCACCGTTCTTCTACAAAGATCGCCCAGGAACGCCTGCGTCAGCGGGCTTTTCAAGTTATACACCCACGAGGTTACGCTCATGCCCAGGCACTTGACCCTCGCGGCTTGACGGTTTGCCGCCGTGCCTCCACCCCATCCGAGGATGTTCTCTGTGGCGCCATCCATATACCGTACGGTCGAGTCTTCGTAGAAGTGCAGGAACGCATCCTCCACATCGTAGCCATGGGCTGTTGCGAAGCTTTCTAGGTCCCCGTAGTGCGCGGTGTCGCTCACCGGCAGGTAGTGCAGCAGCAGATACTGCAGCAGATAGATATTGCTGCCCTTCTGCCGCAGCCCTGTGAGGTGTTCGGACGCAAACGCAAGGTCCAAATGGCCCATCTCGAACTGCCAGTCCGCATCCGCCTGCGGAACGGGGATGACATTCAGCGGCTGATAGTTCAGGGTCGATGCGAACCGCGACGGCGGCAGGACGCCGGTTTGAGTCGTCGTAAACGTGAAGTCCGTTCCAATCGTCTTGTTAGCTGCCGCGTCGATAGCGGTTATCCGATAGTGATAGAGCGTGCTCGGCGACAGCCCGATGAGCGTGATCGATTGCGTTGTCGAAGTCCCGGAAGCCGCAACCGAGGTGCCGTAAGATGCGGTTGTGCCATAGTCTAACGAGGAGGTTGCCGCTTCATTTGTCGTATAGCCGATCGTCGCCGAAGACGATGTGATGCTCGCGGCGCTGACATTGGAGATAACCGGCGCGGTCGTGTCGATCGGGGTGATGCCGTCCACTTTGAGCAAGGCCACCGCTTCGCCCATGGCCAGACCGATACTGGTGATGGTAGGCCCGAGTGTCGCATCCGAGTGCAGCGGCTTGTAGTTCCCGCCGAGGTCGTAGGCCTGGCAGGGTGTTGAGTAATCCGTATACGTATAGCCCACTTTCGGCCTGTTGAGCATCAGCGCCTTCGTATACTCGCGCTTGTAGATCGTGTAGCTCTGTGTCGCCGAATCCGTGCCGGTTTTCCACACCGTGTAGAGCGGATCGACAGGCACGCCCACGTCGAACTCACGCGCCTTGCACCAGAACGAACTGAGCAGGGGATACCCATTCGGAGCCTTCTGCTGGTAGTAGGTGAACTTGCCCTGCTTGCCTATCCAGTAGTTCGTGAGCGCGAACATCTGGTGACGGTCGGTTGCGGAGGTGTAGTTGCCCGCGGATGGGACCTGCGGATCGGATGTGCCCTGAGTGAAAACAAGAGTCTTGTTCACTGCGGCAAGCCTGCTGGCCAGGTCATAGGCGTAGGGGAAAGTCGGCTGAATGGCCTGTATCCAGAACTCGGTCAATATTCCATCCGCCGCGAAACCTATGCACTCATCCTCGCCAAGATAGGCGATGTTCGGCAGCAGCAATCTATCCCCGAAAGCGCTGTCATTGCCCATTGTCTGGTTGACGTCGGCGAACGTAGCCGTGATGTCCGTCCGGTAATCTGCTTCGAAGTCAGCCTGTGCTTTATTGCCGTATTCGACGATTTTCCCGCCCGTGCCGGGAAGTGGGACGTAATAACGCAGAGGCATTATGAAGTCAACGAATATCCCGTCAGGCTTGTTGCCGGTCGTCATCTGCTTCCGGTAGTAGTAACCCAGGAACTTCCGAACGAGAGTGCTCTTCGGGTTGTAGATCCACGCGTAGTCCGTCCAGATGTAGTTCTTGACCCTGGCCTGCGTCAGGCCTGTGGCGGTACCGCCGCCGTAGCCCGGAACTGTGAGCGATTGCCCGTTTACGGTCGCCGTGGTATCGTCATAGTAGTGCAGGAACGCGGACTCGAAGTCATAACCGTTTGCCGTGGCGTAGGTCTGCAGTTGGGTCAGTTGGTCGCTGTCCGTGATTATGACATAGTGCAGCAGCATATATTGCAGCAGGCAGATGTCGGTGTTCCTGGCCCGGAGGCCGGCGATGTGCGAGGAGCATATCGCCATGTCGAGCTTCGACATCTCGAACGTCCAGTCGGCCTCCGTCGATGGTGGAGATATCTCATTGAGGGATTGGAAGTTGAGTGAACTGGGCATCTTGGGCGCGATCGGCGATGCCGGGGAGGCGCCGATCGATAACGCCGCGCACAGTAGACAACCAACGAACAGCTTTAGATAGATGTTTTGCTTCATGCCGAGTTGTTCTCCGGTATGATGTAATATGTAGACTTCCCTATAATGCCTGCTGGCTCAGCGGTTGTCAAGCAAGCAACCATAGTGCGCCCCAATAAAGCACAGCTTGTCACAGTATGATCTATTCTCTCCGTGTCAAGCCTGCCGCATAACCCTTTTACCCTGCTCGCAAGCTTTCTCGAAGCTAGCCCTGTTTGGCTGATTCCGTCTCGCGGTACAACGATGCAGTCGCCGCGCAGAGGGAGGCAGCATTGCAGGAGATCGAATACTCGGATCAGTTCCGCCGGATGATCCGCGATATGCATACGGGGTTGGAGGATTCGCCGTTCTACGAATCCTATATCAATGCTCACCTCGGGAACACCGATAGCCGGCTGATCGAGTTCTCGCGGAGAGTGGTCCCGGAGATCGAATACCACTGCGGGCCTATCGCGGGCCGGAGAGTGCTCGACTTCGGCTGCGGGACAGGAGCCTCCACCGCCGCGCTGGCCGAACTCACGGACTCAGTTGCCGCGTTCGACGTGTGGGAGGGGAGCATCGATATTGCTCGTCAGCGGATGCGGGAGCACGGCCTGCAGGACCGGGTCCAGTTTCACTGCGCTAGTGACATCAAGGGCGTAAAGGACCTGCTCGGTACGTTCGATGTGATCGTAGTTCTGGGCGTAATCGAGCATCTGCCGATCTCGGTGCGCGGCCTGAGACAGCGGGTTCTGCGCTCGGCAGCGGAGCTTCTCAATATGCCCGGCTATCTGTTCCTGGGCGACACCCCGAACAGGCTCTGGCCGGAGGATTCGCACACGACAAGGCTCTGGTGGATTCCGTGGACGCGGCCGGGGTCGAAATGGGCATTCCACAGAGCAATCGCCAGGGGCCGATATGCGCGGACGGAACACTACAGCCTTGGGCCGCTCGGCCTTGAGGAGCAGGGAGCTTGGGGCGCGACGTACTGGGAGATCAACCGCTGCCTGCGGGGCTGCGGGATGACATGCCTGAATACGATCGAGGGCCACAACAGGCACCTATCTTACTCGGGGGCTCGATCAAGGAAAGAGGCAATCTTCGAGTCCGTAGTACGGTCAACTGCATGCAGAGCTCTGCGCGCACCGATCACCGCGTTCGCGCCCTATCTCAACAACCTCGTCTTCCGCCGCGACTGATTTAGCCTGGGTGGTGAGCCGCACTGCGTCATGCTGAACTTGATTCAGCATCCAAGTGTACACCCAAATCGAAAATCGCAAATCTAAAATGCCTCAGCCCCCGCTCTTCGCTGCCGCGTTGGTCTGCTTGGCGATCAGGCTTGCCATATCCGTTCCTCGAACCGCGGTGTAGGCTGCATCGACTTTGAAGCTCTTGCTTACGAAGAGGGCGCGAAAGACGATGCTCATCGTCTGGCGAACCGTCAGCGTGCCGTTTGAGACCGACCAGGAGCTCTGGTCATCGCGCACTTTCCCTAGCTTCCCCAGACCCAAGGGCATCCCATATACCTTGAGGCTGCCGCTGCCGCGCGCGGTGACAACCCCCGCGGCCGTCGAGACCATTGTTTCGGTGATATCGTGCTCCTGCTTCTTTACCTTCCGATCCACCAGCACCTCGCCATCTCCCACAACTCTGCCGGTAGCGCCGGTAGCCGATGAGATGGTGGTGGTCACGTTGGAGGAGCCAATCCGCTGCAGCGCACCTTTGTCATCGGAGCGGTAGTAGTCAAAGTGCGCCTCAAAGAAGCCGGGGCTGCTTTCCTTGATAACGGTGCGGAAGTACTTGTCGTCCGCGGGTTCATCGTCCGTGGATTGTTTGCAGACGCCGATCCACTCTCCGGTGATTGCCCGGAAGAACTCAGCAATGCCGGGGGCGGGGGCGCTCGTGCATCCATCCGATAGGACTGGTCCACAGGGGAGCACTAGCGTGAGTGCCATGGCGAGCAACAGGACACGAAGCAATCTGGCCCCCTCCCAGGCAAATCGAAGTCCGCGGCCGACGCGGCAATGCCCTATGCGATAGTATATCCACTCCGTGCCTTCGCAACCCCTCTCCCTTCAATATTCAATACTCAATATGCAATGCCCCTCGCCTTCGCTTGCCTACCGAGAGGTTATTAGTCTATAATCTATATGCCGGACGCGAGCACGGTCCGCGACCAGGGAGCATAGGCAATTGAGCGAGAGAGACAGGGTCCGCACACTAAGACTTGATTCACGAGAGGCGCTTGTCGTCCATAAGGCGCTGGCGGCGGAGCAGCGCGTCAAGATCCTCAGTCTGCTCGCCAAGCAGCCCAAGAACATTAACGAGATCGCGGAAGCCCTTGGGATATCGCAGCCCACAGTCAGCGTGCACATGCGAGTGCTTGAGGATGCCGGACTGGTCGAAACAGAGCTGGTCGCTACCGATCGCGGATCGGAAAAGCGGTGCCGCACCGCATTCAGCAGGCTTGTTTTTGAAAACGAAATACAACCCGAGGTCGGCAAGGAGATGATCCTCGAAATCCCCATGCCTGTCGGGATGTTCACGGGGGTTTCGGTCGTGCCGCCTTGCGGGATGGCGGACGAGAAGGAGCTGATCGGTTACTGCGACAACCCGGAGACTTTTCTGCGCGCGGACAGGGCGCGAGCCCAGGTCATCTGGTTCAGCGCGGGGTGGGTGGAGTACACTTTCGCTTCGAATCTGCCGCCGACCGCGGATGTCACGGCTGTCGAGTTCGTAGCGGAACTCTGCTCCGAGACTACGGGCCATAACAACGAGTGGCCCTCTGACATCTCCGTCTGGATCAACGGGGTCGAGATCGGCGCCTGGATGTCACCGGGGGATTTCGGCGGCACGAGAGGCAAACTGAACCCCGGCTGGTGGCCGGACGGTCACACGCAGTTTGGGGTTGTGAAGTCGTGGATTACTGACGAGACCGGCAGCAAAGTCGATGGAGTCCCCGTCAGCTACACCCGCCTGAGCGACCTGGGGATCAGCTACCAGAGCCAGGTCACGGTCAGGATCGGCATCAAGCCCAACGCAGCGCATGTCGGCGGCATCAACCTCTTCGGCAGGCATTTCGGCAACTACCCGCACGATCTGATCTTGCGCATCCGCTACAAACTCCGAGCGCCAATCCGTTTGGCGGCAGGATAAGCCACCGCGGTCGAAATCTCCAAAAAACGTCACCATGCTGTTTAGCATGCAGGTATTCTCAGTCTATATAGGGAACGTACGGGTGAGGAAACATCCTCGCCGGAAAAGGAGGCAGTTAGATGATTCGGATATTTCTGAACAACAAGACAATGATTATAAAGGTGCATCGCTCGCCTCATTCCGGCCCTCGGCCATTTTAGATTTATGATTTGAGATTTCAGATTTGCCTCAGCAGAATGAAATCATCAATCTGAAATCTGCAATCTAAAATCCTTCGGGTACGGTCGGGTCGTGAGCGTGCGCTCATGACCCGATTTTGCGTTTACCGGAGGATTCACAGTTGAGTTCCTGTCTTGAAAGGGCGCGAGAGGGAGAACCGGTTGCGATCAGGCGACTGGTGGACCATCTCCGCCCACGAATACGAAAAATGGCCGCGTACTATGCGCACCGATGCGGAGAAGACGCGGATGACCTGACTCAGGAGGCCTGGGTTGGACTGCTTGAGGCGCTTCCCGAGCTCGACCTTGGCGTAGGTCAGCCCGAGCAATACCTTATCGCCCGATCCCGCTGGCGGATGCTGGACACGATCAAGCGCGAGCGTATCCGCAGGTGCGCGCCGCTTGACGATGATCTGCTTGCCCTCACCGAAAGCCACGCGGACGACTGCCCCGCT
>Ga0209638_1001055_pt1 | contig 17939 bp, 13 predicted proteins | sample BarGraNGADG00211_FD_184490 | JGI IMG/M metagenome (GOLD analysis project Ga0209638, IMG submission 184490) | Arctic peat soil microbial communities from Barrow, Alaska - Barrow Graham LP Ref core NGADG0002-211 (SPAdes) (version 2) | ecosystem: Environmental > Terrestrial > Soil > Wetlands > Peat...
CGACGCCACCTTCGTCAGCGCCGACGTCAACGTGGTCTTCCCGTGGTCGATATGCCCGATCGTCCCAACGTTCACGTGCGGTTTCGAACGGTCAAATTTCTCTTTCGCCATTGAAGTGCGTCTCCGCTTATCTGCCCTGAATGCGAGCGATGACCTCTTCGCTCACGGTCTGGGGCGCCTGCTCGTATCGTTCGAAGTGCATCGTATAGGTCGCACGGCCCTGGGTGCGCGACCGCAGGTCGGTGGCGTATCCAAACATCTCCGACAACGGCACTCGCGCGTTCACAATCTGCGTTCCGCCGCGCGCCTGCATCGAGACGATGCGGCCGCGGCGGCTGCTGAGGTCGCCCATCACGTCGCCCATGTGCTCCTCGGGCACCACCACTTCGACCTTCATCACGGGCTCGAGGAGCACCGGCCCGGCGTGCTTGGCGGCGTCCTTGAACGCCATCGAGCCCGCGATCTTGAAGGCCAGTTCCGAGGAGTCCACGTCGTGGGAGGACCCGTCGTAGAGCGTCACCTGTACATCGTCCACCGGGTAGCCGGCCAGCACGCCCGTGGAGAGCGCCTCGCGGATGCCCTCCTCGACCGGTTTGATGTACTCGCGCGGGATCGAGCCGCCGATGATCTCGTTGACGAACACGAACCCCTCGCCAGACTTGCGCGGGGCCAGTCGGATCTTCGCGTGGCCGTACTGGCCGTGCCCGCCGGTCTGGCGAATGTAGCGCCCCTCGCCTCGGGCCACCTGGGTGAGCGTTTCCTTGTAGGCCACCTGGGGACGACCGACGGTCGCCTCGACACCGAACTCGCGCTTCAGGCGATCGACCAGGATCTCGAGATGCAGCTCGCCCATCCCGGCGATCACCACCTGGCCCGTATCTTGGTCGGTCCGGACCCGGAACGTCGGGTCCTCGGCCTGCAGCTTCGCGAGCCCCTGGCCGAGCTTCTCCTGGTCCGCCTTGGTCCGCGGCTCGATGGCCAGGTGAATGACCGGCTCGGCGAAAACAATCGACTCGAGCACGACCGGCTTCTTCTCGTCGCAGATCGTGTCGCCCGTCGTCACGCTGCGGAGGCCGACGGCCGCCGCGATGTCGCCCGCGTAGACCTCTTTGATCTCCTCGCGCTTGTTCGCGTGCATCTTGAGGAGACGGCCGACGCGCTCAGTCTTGCCCTGCGTGGCGTTGAAGACCATCGAGCCCGAGTTCATCACGCCCGAGTAAACGCGGATGAACGCGAGCTGACCGACGAACGGGTCGGTCATGATCTTGAAGGCCAGCGCGGAGAACGGGGCCTGGTCGGACGGCTCGCGCTCGACCTGGACTTCCTCGGTCGTCCGCGGGTCGAGCCCGATGACCGGGGGAATATCAACCGGGGCGGGCAGGTAGTCCACCACGGCGTCGAGCAGCGGCTGAATGCCCTTGTTCTTGAACGCCGACCCGCAGATGACGGGAACGAACGGGCGCTTCTCCTGCCGGACCGAGCGGATGGCGCGCTTGCGAATCGCGGCGCGGATTTCCTGCTCGCTGATCGCCTCGCCCGCCACGTATTTCTCGAGCAGCGCGTCGTCGGCCTCGCTGGCCTTCTCGATGAGGATGTCGTGGTAGTGCTTGGCCTCGTCCAGCAGGTCGGCCGGGATGTCCTCGACCACGTACTCGGCGCCGAGGGTCTCGTCCTTGTAGCGGATCGCCCTCATGCTGACCAGGTCGATGACGCCGGTGAAGCGCTCTTCAGAACCGAGGGGCAACTGGACCGCCACCGGGTTGGCCCCCAGCTTGCGCTCGATCTGCTCCAGCGTGCCGCGGAAGTCGGCGCCCACGCGGTCCATCTTGTTGACGAAGCAGATGCGCGGCACGCGGTACTTGTCGGCCTGGCGCCAGACGGTCTCTGACTGCGGCTCAACGCCAGAGACCGCGTCGAAGACCGCCACCGCACCGTCGAGGACGCGAAGCGAGCGCTCGACCTCTGCCGTGAAGTCCACGTGGCCTGGGGTGTCGATGATGTTGATACGGTGGTCTCGCCAGATGCAGGTCGTGGCCGCCGATGTAATCGTGATACCCCGTTCCTGCTCCTGCTCCATCCAGTCCATGACGGCCGTGCCCTCGTGGACCTCACCAATCTTGTACGTAATCCCGGTGTAGAACAGGATCCGTTCTGTGGTGGTGGTCTTACCGGCATCGATGTGCGCCATGATGCCGATATTCCGAGTACGATCGAGAGGAACTGAACGAGGCATTTAGTCGAAAGAGAGTCGTCTACCAGCGAAAATGGGCGAACGCCTTGTTGGCTTCGGCCATCCGGTGCGTGTCTTCGCGCTTCTTCACCGCGCCGCCGCGCAGGTTGGCCGCATCCATCAACTCGTTGGCGAGCTTCTCTTCCATCGTCTTGCCGTCGCCGCGCGAGCGGGCGTAGCCGACGAGCCAGCGGATGCTGAGCGACAAGCGGCGATTCGGGTTGACCTCGATAGGCACCTGGTAATTGGAGCCACCCACGCGCCGCGACTTCACTTCGAGACTCGGCTTGACGTTGTCGACCGCCTTCTTGAACACCTTCAGCGGGTCGTCGCCGGTCCGTTCCTTGATGAGGTCGAAGGAGTGGTAGAGGATCTGCTCCGCCGTGCTGCGCTTGCCGGCGTTCATGACGGTGTTGATGAACTTCGTCACGAGCGCGCTGTTGTACACGGGATCAAGCGCAATTTCCCGCTTGGCAATCACTCGTCTGCGTGGCATATCAGTTTCCCGAAGCTGGCAGCGGGCAGCCGACAGCGAGCAGCCCTCGATGCCCGCGCGTCGTCCCGCGCCGTTTTCTCTCTGGCAACTGCCAGCTGTCCGCTGTCAGCTGTCCCTACGCTTTAGGCCGCTTGGCCCCGTACTTCGACCGGCTCTGCCTGCGGCCCTGGACGCCGACGGCGTCGAGCGTGCCGCGTACCACGTGGTAGCGCACTCCCGGCAGATCCTTGACGCGACCGCCGCGGATGAGCACCAGCGAGTGCTCCTGCAGGTTGTGCCCGACACCCGGGATATAGGTCGTCACCTCGATCCCGTTGGTGAGCCGGACGCGCGCGACCTTGCGCAGCGCCGAGTTCGGTTTCTTGGGCGTCTGGGTGAACACCCGCACGCACACACCCCGCTTCTGCGGGTTGTCCTGCAGCGCCGGGCTCTTGGTCTTCACCGCGATTTTCGCGCGGCCCTTGCGAACTAATTGGCTGATAGTCGGCACGATCACTCCGTCCCCGGGCAAACGGCACCGCCACTCGCGGCGCGCGGACAGTTCAGCCCGCGTTCCCTCAACGAGAACGGCCACGGCAAGCCTGGTCCGCCAGGATTCCCCGCTGGCCTTACGTTGTCCCAGGCCTAGAAGCGGCTGCCGGCGTTCTCTGCCGGCGCTTGGCACCCGGAACGGTTACCCTATAGATAATGGTTGTCGCGTCGCAGGCTTACGACTGCCACGGGGCCAGCCGGAACCTCGATTGGAAGGGGCCCACGGGACACCGCATTCACTGTCCGTGCTCACCCGCTTCGTGCGGTCCAGACGCTAGATAGGGTTTCCTAGCGCCGGAGAACCTGACGAATATAGCATTCTCTGAAATACAATGCAAGAGGCCGGCCCAACTGGGGCGCAAAACCGAGCCTCAGCCCCCAGCCCGTCGGCGAGTGGCGCCGCTGGTGGCGGCACGAACTTGGTGCGGTCATCGTCGGCTGGACTCAACCCCGGGGAGGGCGATCTCGGCGGGGTCTGCGGGCGAGTCGACCACGCGCCACTCCTCGACCACGGCGTCGAAGTCCACGATCCGACCCAGCGGCAGCTTCAGGTACTTTCCGCTGCCCGTCGCCGCGACTTCGCCGTCGGGCAGCAGGATCTCGCCGGTGCCTTCGAACACTCGCCCCTCCTCCTTCACGATTCTCCCAACCACCCGCAGCTCGACGCCGAGGGGCACCGGCTTTCTGAAGCGCGTCGTGAACTCAACGGTGACGCCCCAGAAATCCTCGCGGCAGGAGATCATCACGGCCCGCCCGATCGTCTCGTCGAGGATCGCGGTGATGATGCCGCCGTGCAGGCGGCCCGGGTAGCTCTGGTGTTCATCGCGCGGTGTGAACAGCGCGACCAGTTCGCCGTTGGCGAGTTCGTAGAACGACGCGTGGAGCCCCCCGTCGTTCTTCAGGCCGCAGACCAGGCACATCTTCGAATTGGGTTGCTTGCGGGTGACGCGAAAAGACATGGCTGCCCCCCGGGGCTCGTACACGTACAAACGAAAGGGGCGAAGCTCCGATGATCCTCGCCCCTCACCCGACTGGCTCCCGTGATGCCCGACTGACCGCGTCAACTCCGACTGACCGCGTCAGTTCCGACTGACCGCGTTAACTCCGACTCACCGCGTCAGTTCCCACTGACCGCGTCAGTTCCGACTCATTCGCCCAGAACGCCGCCGCGCGGCGGCGCACCATCTTCCGGCTCCACGAGGTACTCCATCTGGCGCTCGAGCTCGAGTTCCTCCTCAGTCGGCGGAGGCGGAGGCGGCGGCTCGTCGGCCGGAATCCGCACGTTCCGGTAGTACTCGAAGCCGGTGCCGGCCGGGATCAACCGGCCCATGGTCACGTTTTCCTTCAGGCCGCGGAGGTAGTCCACCCTGCCCGAGATCGACGCCTCGGTGAGCACGCGCGTCGTCTCCTGGAACGAGGCGGCCGAGATGAACGAGTCGGTCGAGAGCGAGGCCTTCGTAATCCCGAGCAGGATCGGCCGGCCCTCGGCGGGACGCCCGCCGGCGGCCAGCACGCGTTCGTTCTCCTCGAGGAAGCGGACCTTATCCACGACTTCGTCGATCAGGAACTCGGTGTCGCCGACTTCCTTCTCGACCTTGACCCACCGCATCATCTGCCGCGAGATGACCTCGATGTGCTTGTCGTTGATGTTCACGCCCTGGAGCCGGTAGACCTCCTGGATCTCGTTGACCAGGTACGCCTGCAGCTCCTTCTCGCCGAGCACGCTCAGGATGTCGTGCGGGTTGCGCGGTCCATCCATGAGCGGGTCGCCCGCCCGCACGTGCTCGCCTTCCTGGACGTTCACGTGGACGCCGCGCGGCACCGAGTACTCGCGCTCCTCGGCACCCGGCTCGTCCGGCACGATCAAGATCTTGCGCAGGCCCTTCACGGTCGGACCGTATTTCACGATGCCGTCGATCTCGCTAATGACCGCCGGGTCGTGCGGCTTCCGCGCCTCGAACAGCTCGACGACGCGCGGCAGGCCACCGGTGATGTCCTTGGTCTTCGTAGTCTCGCGCGGGATCTTCGCGAGGACCTGCCCGGCTTCCACCGGCTCGCCGTCGCTGATCATGAGATGCGCGCGCAGCGGCATGTGGTACTTCCGCAGGACGGTCTTGCCGTCCGCCTTGCGGATCTCGACCGTCGGCTGCTTCTTCTCGTCCGGCGAGTCCACGATGATGTAGCGCGACAGGCCGGTCACCTCGTCGGTTTCCTCGTGCACCGTCACGCCCTCGATGATGTCCTTGAACCTGACCACGCCGCCTTCCTCGGTGAGGATCGACGACGTGTAGGGGTCCCACTCGACCAGCACCTGTCCCTGCTCGACTTGCTGGCCGTCCCGGACGTTCAGGCGCGCGCCGTAGACGATCGGGAACCGCTCGCGGTCGCGGCCCTTCGAGTCCTGGACGACGAGCGACCCAGTGCGATTCATGACCACCAGACGGTTGATCTTCTTCGCCTCGACGACCTGCAGCCCCTGGAACCGGACGGTCCCGGCGTTCTTCGCCTCCTGCGTGGACTGCTCGGTGATGCGCGACGCCGTGCCGCCGATGTGGAACGTCCGCATCGTCAGCTGCGTGCCCGGCTCACCGATCGACTGGGCGGCGATGACGCCGGCCGCCTGGCCGAGTTCGACGAGCTTGCCCGACGCGAGGTCGCGGCCGTAGCACCGCGCGCACACGCCGCGGCGGGTTGCGCACGTGAGCACCGAGCGGATCTTCACCTTCTCGACGCCCGCGTCCTGGACCTTCGACGCCAGTTCCTCGGTGATCTCCTCGTTCGCGTCGATGATCAGCTCGCCCGTCACCGGGTCGACGATCTTCTCGAGCGACACGCGGCCGACGATACGGTCACGGAGCGCCTCGATGATCTCGCCGCTCTCGACGATCGCCTTCGCCTCGATGCCGTCGAGGGTGCCGCAGTCGTGCTCGGAGATGATCACGTCCTGCGCGACGTCGACCAGGCGGCGGGTCAGGTAGCCCGAGTCCGCGGTCTTCAGCGCGGTGTCGGCCAGCCCCTTGCGGGCGCCGTGCGTCGAGATGAAGTACTGCAGCACCGTGAGGCCTTCACGGAAGTTCGACGTGATCGGCGTCTCGATGATCTCGCCCGACGGCTTGGCCATCAGGCCGCGCATGCCCGCCAGCTGGCGGATCTGCTGCTTCGAGCCGCGGGCGCCCGAGTCGGCCATGATGTAGACCGCGTTGAAGCTGCGGCCCTCGCTGTCCATCTCGCCCATTTCGGTGAACATCTCGTCGGCGATCTTCTCGGTGACGTCCGACCAGATGGCGATCACCTTGTTGTAGCGCTCGCCGTTGGTGATCGCTCCCTCGAGGTACTGCTGCTCGACCTTGATGACCTCCTCGCGCGCCGCCTCCACGAGCGCCGGCTTCTCGCTCGGGATGACCAAGTCTTCGATGCCAATCGACAATCCCGACCGGGTCGCGTAGAGGAAGCCGAGGTTCTTCAGGCTATCGAGCATTTCGACGGTCAACTCGTGGCCGAGATCGAGATAGCAGCGGTTCACCAGCTGCTGAAGCCCTTTCCGCTTGAGCAGGCCGTTGATGTACGGCACCTCCTTGGGCAGCGCGTCGTTGAAGATGACGCGGCCGACCGTCGTGTTGACGATCTTGTTCTCGATCTGCTGAACCTCGGCGTGGAGCACGTCCTGGTCGTCGCGCGGCAGCGCAGCGAGATCCATGAAAGGCCCGGTGTAGCGGAGGCGGATCGGCGTGAGCGTCTCCACCTCGCCGGCCTGCAGCGCGAGCACGACGTCGTCGACGTTGCCGAACGCGCGCCCCTCGCCCTTGGCGTTCGGCCGGGCCTTGGTCAGGTAGTAGCAGCCGAGCACAATGTCCTGCGACGGGACCGCGACCGGCGCGCCGTTGGCCGGCGAGAGGATGTTGTTCGACGACATCATCAGCACCGACGCCTCGATCTGCGCCTCGGGCGACAGCGGGATGTGCACCGCCATCTGGTCGCCGTCGAAGTCGGCGTTGAACGCCGTGCAGACGAGCGGGTGGATGCGGATCGCCTTGCCTTCGACCAGCACCGGCTCGAACGCCTGGATGCCGAGGCGGTGCAGCGTGGGCGCGCGGTTGAGGAGGACCGGGTGTTCCTGGATGACCTCCTCGAGCACGTCCCACACCTCGGGGCTGGCCTTCTCGACCATCTCCTTGGCCTGCTTGATGGTCGCGACCAGGCCGCGCTTCTCGAGCTTGTTGTAGATGAACGGCTTGAACAGCTCGAGCGCCATCTTCTTCGGCAGCCCGCACTGATGCAGCTTCAGCTCGGGTCCCACGACGATGACCGAGCGGCCGGAGTAGTCCACGCGCTTGCCGAGCAGGTTCTGGCGGAACCGGCCCTGCTTGCCCTTCAGCGTGTCGGACAGCGACTTGAGCGGCCGATTGTTGGCGCCCCGCAAGACGCGGCCGCGCCGGCCGTTGTCGAACAGCGCGTCCACGGCTTCCTGGAGGATCCGCTTCTCGTTGCGGATGATGACGTCCGGAGCCTTCAGCTCGATCAGCTTCTTCAACCGGTTGTTGCGGTTGATGACGCGGCGGTAGAGGTCGTTGAGGTCGGAGGTCGCGAACCGGCCGCCGTCGAGGGGCACCAGTGGGCGCAGCTCGGGCGGGATGACCGGGATGACATCCAGGATCATCCACTCCGGCCGGTTGGTCGACTTGCGGAACGAATCGACGACGCGGAGCCGCTTGGCGTACTTCAGCTGCTTCTGCGCCGACGTTTCCTTCCGCATCTTCTCGCGCATCTCGAGCGCGAGCTGCTCGATGTCCACGCGCTTGAGCAGTTCCTTGATCGCCTCGGCACCCATCTGCGCGCGGAACGCGCCGGGGCCGTAATCCTCGCGGGCCTTGCGGAACAGCTCCTCGGTGAGCAGTTGGTTGGGCTTCAATTCGGTGTCGCCCGGGTCGATGACGACGTAGGCCTCGAAGTAGAGGATGCGCTCGAGGTCACGGAGCGAGATATCGAGCAGGTGCCCGATGCGGCTCGGCAGTCCCTTGAAGAACCAGACGTGACTGACGGGCGTCGCCAGCTTGATGTGCCCGAGACGCTCGCGCCGCACCTTGGCCTGGGTGACCTCGACGCCGCACTTGTCGCAGACGACGCCGCGGTGCTTCATGCGCTTGTACTTGCCGCACAAGCACTCCCAGTCGGTGATCGGCCCGAAGATCTTCGCGCAGAACAGGCCGTCCCGCTCCGGCTTGAACGTCCGGTAGTTGATCGTCTCCGGCTTGGTGACCTCGCCGTGCGACCAGGACAAGATCCGTTCGGGCGACGCCAGGCTGATGCGGATGGCGTCGAAATCCGCCATCAGCGCGCCCTTGTCGTGAAAGCTTGGTTTCATGGGTTCTTCCCCGATTCAATCCCCGATCTTCACGCCGACGGCAGGTTCAGGGCGACCGGCCGATCGCCCGTGCGGCCGCCTGCGATATCACTTCTACACCCTACGCTTCATCGAGCACCGGCGGCGCGGCAGGCGGCGAGTGCGGCCGTTTCTTCAACGGGATCAGCTCCACGTCGAGGCAGAGCGACTGCAACTCGCGGATCAACACGTTGAACGACTCGGGCAGGCCCGGGGTGAACGAGGCGTCGCCCTTGACAATCGCCTCGTAGATCTTCGCGCGGCCCGTGACGTCGTCCGACTTCGCCGTGAGCAGTTCCTGGAGGATGTGCGCCGCGCCGTAGGCTTCGAGCGCCCACACTTCCATCTCCCCGAAACGCTGTCCGCCGAACTGCGCCTTCCCCCCGAGCGGCTGCTGGGTAATCAGCGAGTACGGCCCGATCGATCGGGCGTGGATCTTGTCGTCGACCAGGTGGGACAGCTTGAGCATGTAGATGTAGCCCACCGTCACCTCCTGCTCGAACCGCTCGCCCGTCATGCCGTCGAAGAGAGGGGTCTTGCCGTTCTTCGGGTGGCCCGACTTCTCGAGCCACGCCTTGATCTCTACCTCGGTCGCGCCGTCGAATACCGGTGTGGCGAAGTGGAGGCCAAGCGCGTGCGCGGCCCAGCCGAGGTGCGTCTCGAGGATCTGGCCGACGTTCATACGGGACGGAACGCCCAGCGGATTGAGCACGATCTCGACCGGGGTGCCATCGGGCAGGTGCGGCATGTCCTCCTCGGCGAGGATGCGCGCGATGACGCCCTTGTTGCCGTGGCGGCCCGCCATCTTGTCGCCGACCGACAGCTTGCGCTTCATGGCGACGTAGGTCTTGACCAGCTTGATGACGCCCGGCGGCAGCTCATCGCCGCGGCGGATCTTCTCCTTCTTCTCCTCGAACAGCTGGCGGATCACCTCCACCTGCCGCTCGGTCCGCTCCTCGAGGTCGCGGAGGTCGTCCTGCAGCCTCGGGTCGTCGCTGTTCACCTTCAGCCGCACCATGTGTTGGTACGTCAGCCCCTGCAGGACCTCGGCGGTCAGCTCGGTGCCCTTCTGGAGGATCTTGTCGCGGCCGTACTCGTCGTACAGGTCGGAGCGCAGTGCCTGGTCCCGCAGCATGTGGACCATCCGCTTCTTCACCTCGTCGTGAAGGATGCGGACCTCGTCCTGCAGGTTCTTCTCCATCATGTCGAGCTCTTCCTGCTCGATCGCCTTGGCACGCTCGTCTTTCTCGATGCCCTTCCTGGAGAAGATCTTGACGCCGACGACGATGCCCTCGATGCCGGGCGGGCAGACGAGCGACGCGTCTCGGACGTCGCCGGCCTTCTCGCCGAAGATGGCGCGCAGCAGCTTCTCTTCCGGCGTCAGCTGCGTCTCGCCCTTCGGGGTGACCTTGCCGACCAGGATGTCGCCCGACTTCACGTAGGCGCCGATCCGGATGATGCCGCTGTCGTCGAGGTCCTTCAGCGCGCTCTCGGGCACGTTCGGGATATCCCGCGTGATGTCTTCCGGCCCGAGCTTGGTGTCGCGCGCCTCGATCTCGAACTCCTCGATGTGGATGGAGGTGTAGTAGTCGTCCTTCACCATCCGCTCTGAGACGAGGATCGCGTCCTCGAAGTTGTAGCCGCGCCACGGCATGAACGCGACGAGCACGTTCCGGCCGAGCGCCAGTTCGCCGAGCTCGGTGCACGGCCCGTCGCCGAGCACCTGGCCCTTGGACACCTTCTGGCCGACGCGCACGATCGGCTTCTGGTTGATGCAGGTATTCTGGTTCGAGCGCTTGAACTTGGTGAGATTGTAGATGTCGGCGCCCATCTCCTTGCTGACATCCCCGTCCTCGCCGTGCACGCGGACGACCATGCGCTGGCTGTCCACGTAGTCCACGGTGCCCGTTCGCCGGGCCACGACAACGGCGCCCGAGTCGCGCGCGGTGATGTACTCCATGCCGGTGCCGACGAACGGCGCCCGGGCGCGGAGCAGCGGGACCGCCTGCCGCTGCATGTTCGACCCCATCAGCGCGCGGTTCGCGTCGTCGTGTTCGAGGAACGGGACGAGCGACGCGGCGACGGAGACGAGCTGCTTGGGCGACACGTCGATGAACTGCACGGTGTCGCGCGGCGCGAGGATGAAGTTCCCTTCCTTCCGGGCGTTCACGCGATCCTGCTTCAGGCGCAGGTCGGCGTCGAGGGGCACGTTCGCCTGCGCGATGACGTACTGGTCTTCTTCCCAGGCGGAGAGGTAGAAGGAGTGCGGCTCCCACTCCGCCGGCTTCTTCCGGCGGGCCTTCGCCTGGGCGTTCTCCTCGGTCGCCTCGTTGGCTTCGACGATCTCGCCGGCCTTGAACCTCGTACCGCCGCCGTTCTCGATCCGGACGTAGTCCACCACCCGGCCGTCCTTGACCTTGCGGTAGGGCGATTCGATGAAGCCGAACTCGTTGATCCGCGCGTAGCACGCCAGCGACGAGATCAGGCCGATGTTCGGGCCTTCCGGTGTCTCGATCGGGCAGATGCGGCCGTAGTGCGTCGGGTGCACGTCGCGCACCTCGAATCCGGCGCGCTCGCGCGACAACCCGCCGGGCCCGAGGGCCGAGAGACGGCGCTTGTGCGTGACCTCCGAGAGCGGGTTGGTCTGGTCCATGAACTGCGACAGCTGCGACGACCCGAAGAACTCGCGAATCGCAGCCATGACCGGCTTCGCGTTGATCAGGTCGTGCGGCATGGCGGTCGCCATTTCCTGGTAGACCGACATCTTCTCCTTGATCGCGCGCTCCATCCGGACCAGCCCGATGCGGAACTGGTTCTCGAGCAGTTCGCCGACCGAGCGGACGCGCCGGTTGCCCAGGTGGTCGATGTCGTCCACGGCCGCGGGGTTCCGCCGCAGCTTGAGCAGGAACTTGATGACCTCGTAGAAGTCCTGCGGGTGCAGGATCTTCTCGTCGAGCGGCGTGTTCAGCCCGAGCTTCGTGTTCAGCTTCAGGCGCCCGACTCGCGAGAAGTCGTACTTCTGCGGGTTGAAGAACATGTTCTCGAACAGCGACCGCGAACTGTCCTCGGTCGGCGGGTCGCCGGGCCGCAGGCGCCGGTAGATCTCGACGAGCGCCTGGACGTGGTTCTGGATCGTGTCCTTCCGGAGCGTCTGCGAGATGATCGACCCGGACTGGTCGCGCTCGGGGAAGAAGATGTCGACGCGCTCGACCTCCTTCTCCTGCAGAATCGAGACCTGCCGAGCCGTCAGTTCCTCGTTCGCCTGGACGAGCACCTCGCCGGTCGCCGTGTCGATCAGGTCCTGCGCGGCGAACGCGCCCTCGAGCTCGGCGTCGTCGATTCGCACCGCTTCGACGCCCGCCTTCCGCAGGGCGACGATCGAGGAGTTCGTGATCTTCTTCCCCTTGTGGATGACGAGGTCGGAGCCCTTGACCTCGATGTCCTCGCCGGCGCGAAGGCCGACCAGGCTCTCATTCACGGTCCAGAACGCGCTCGGGCGGAGGTACAGCCGATCGACCCCGTAGAACGTCCGGAGGATCTCCTCGGTGCTCTGCAGGCCGAGAGCCCGCAGGAAAACCGTCGCATAGAACTTGCGCTTCCGGTCGATGCGGACGTAAAGGAGGTTCTTCGCGTCGAACTCGAACTCGACCCACGACCCGCGGTACGGGATGATCTGCGCGGAATGGAGGGTCTTGTCCTCGGAGTGGAAGAACGCGCCAGGCGAGCGGTGCAACTGCGACACGATCACACGCTCGGTCCCGTTGATGATGAACGTGCCGTTCTCCGTCATCAGCGGGATGTCGCCGAAGTAGACCTCCTGCTCCTTGATGTCGCGGATGGTCTTCACGCCCGTCTCGACGTCCTTGTTCCAGACGACGAGCCGGATCGTGACCTTCAGCGGCACGGCGTAGGTCATGCCACGTTCCTGGCACTCGTCCACGTCGTACTTCAGCTTCAACTCGACCGTCCGTCCGCAGATATCGCAGACGTCGCCCCGCGCCTCGTTAGCGCGTCCGCACCGCTGGCAGAGCACGTCCTTGTCGCCGTACGGGTCGGCAACGAGGGCTGCCCCGCAGTTGGCGCACGGCTTGCGCAAGTGGTGCAGCCCAACGAGCTTGCTACACTTGCATTCCCAGTTGCCGATCGAGTACTCGATGAACTCGAGCGAGGAATTCTCCCGGAAGTCGGAAATTGGAAACACCGACTTGAACACCGACTGCAGGCCGGCGTCTTCGCGCTCGGATGGCAGGCGGTTCATCTGGAGAAAGCGCTCGTACGAATTCTTCTGGATCTCGATCAAGTTCGGGATCGGAATGGTCGTCTTGATCTTCGAGAAGTCGATGCGCTCTCGGTAAACGTTCTTGGGAAGGCTGTACATCCTGTGAAGGTCCCAACAACAGCGCCCCGCCGGGCAGGACGCGACGGATGGCCGCGCTTCAGGCCGCGGGCTGCGGTCTGAAGCCGCTCGATCGGGGACGCTGCAAGCCTGCAGCGGAAGGGTCGCGACCGAGTCGATGCCGGTCCGCAGGACACAGCGCGCTGTGCCACTGCAGCTGAACGGCGAACCGACGTGGCTACTTGATTTCGACCTTCGCCCCGACCTCTTCGAACTTCTTCCGAATCGCCGCGGCCTCGTCCTTCGACACGCCTTCCTTGATCGCCTTCGGCGCGCCTTCCACCAGGTCCTTGGCTTCCTTCAGACCCAGACTCGTGACTTCCCGGACCGCCTTGATGACGTTGATCTTCTTGTCGCCCACCTCGGTGAGGATCACGTTGAACTCGGTCTGCTCCTCGACCGGGGCCGCCGCCGCACCGCCGCCCGCCGGCATCGCCATGGGCATCGCCGCCGCCGCCGACACGCCGAGCTCGATTTCCAGGGTCTTCACGAGCTGCGACAGCTCAAGGACGCTGATGCCCTTGATGTACTCGACCACCTGCTGCTGGTTCAGTTCCGCCATTTCAGTTCTCCTGCATCATGAAAGCCGCAGTTGGCGGACCACAAGGTCCGCCCTACGGGAGTAGGGCGGGTCTGCAGACCCGCCAACACCTATGCCTCGCCCTTTTTCTTTTCCGCCTGAGTGAGCACGTTCAACAGTGCCTGCGGCGCCGCGTTGAGGACCGTGACGAGCCGGACCATCGGAGCGCTGAGGAGGAACAGCAGCTTCGCGTACAGCCCCGGCTTGCCTGGCAGCGTCGCGAGTTCGGTCACCTCTGCGGCCTGGATCTTTCGCCCCTGCACCACCGCCGCCTTGATCGTGAGCGCCGGTGCGGTCTTTGCGAACGTCGTCAGCGTCTTGGCCAGCGCCACCGGGTCGTTCCCGGTAAACGCGATGGCCGTCGTCCCCTGGAAGAACTCGCTCAGCGGCTCGAACTCCGTCCCCTTCAGGGCACGGCGGGCCAGCGTGTTCTTGACGACCCGGTACTGCCCCTTGACGGCGCGGACCTGTCTCCGCAACTCCGTCACCTGGGGCACGTTCAGGCCCGTGTAGTCGAACAGGATCGCGCTATCCACGCCCTGGAGCGCGGTCGCCAACTGCTCGAGCGTGGCCGTCTTCTCGCTTTTCGTCAACGCCATGTCTGCTGCACCTTTTTTCTCTCGGCGGGCCGCGGGGACCCGCCCTACGACATCAACCGGCGCACCCTACTTTCTCACCACGTCCACGCTGGCCGTGTCGACCTTGATCGCCGGGCCCATAGTCGTGGAGAGGACCAGGCTCTTCAGGTACTTGCCCTTGGCCGCCGCCGGCTTCGCCTTCACGATCGCTTCGACCAGCGCGTTGGCGTTCTGCAGCAGGTTCTGGGTCGGAAACGACGCCTTGCCCACCGGCGCGTGGACGATCCCGGTCTTGTCGACGCGGAACTCCACCTTGCCGGCCTTGATCTCGCGGACGGCCTTGCCGATGTCGAAGGTCACGGTGCCGGTCTTCGGGTTGGGCATCAGGCCGCGCGGGCCGAGCACCTTCCCGAGGCGACCGACCGACTTCATCATGTCGGGGGTGGCGACGACGGCTTCGAAGTCCATGAAACCGCCCTGGATCCTCTCGACGATTTCCTCGCCGGCCACGATATCGGCGCCGGCCTCCAGGGCTTCCTTCTGCTTCTCGCCGCCCGCGATGGCCAGCACCTTCTTGTTCTTGCCAAGGCCGTGCGGCAGCACGACGGTGCCGCGTACCATCTGGTCGGCATGCTTGGGATCGACGCCGAGCCGGAATGCGAGTTCGACCGTCTCGTCGAACTTGGCAAACTTTATTTTCTGGGCGAGCGGCACGGCCTCGTCGAGGTTGTAATGCCGAACGCCAACCTCCGCCTTCGCGGCGGTGAACTTCTTACCCGCTTTGCTCATCGACCCTCCCTGTGGTCTGCGGGCCCGTCCCCGGACCCTCCCACGCTGAAGAACGAACGACTCGGGAGCCGAATCCCGAATCACGACTCCTACTGGACTACATCCAACCCCATCGATCGCGCGGTGCCGCAGACGGTTTTCACGGCCGCCTCGAGGCTCTCGGCGTTCAGGTCCGGCATCTTCAGCTTCGCGATGTCCTCGACCTGCTTGGCGGTGACGGTCCCCACCTTGGTCTTGTTGGGCTCCGCGGACCCCTTTGCGATGTTCGCGGCCCGCTTCAACAGGACGGCCGCCGGCGGCGTCTTCGTGATGAAGGTGTAGCTGCGATCGGCGTATACCGTGACGACGACCGGGATGATCAGCCCTTCGTCCTTGGCGGTCTTCGCGTTGAAGTTCTTACAGAAGTCCATGATGTTCAACCCGTGGGGGCCGAGCGCGGTCCCGACGGGCGGCGCGGGCGTCGCCTTGCCGGCCGCGATCTGGAGCTTCACTACCGCCTGAATTTTCTTCGCCATAAGTCCTGTCCCGGTCGCTGACAGCGGGCAACCGGCAGCCTTCCTGCTGCCCGCTGGCCGCTAGACCTTCTCCACCTGCATGAAATCGAGCTCGACCGGCGTGGACCGGCCGAAGATCGTGACCATCACCTTGAGCGTGCTCCGGTCGGCGTTCACCTCGTCGATGATTCCCTCGAAGCTCGTGAACGGCCCCTCGTTGATGCGCACGCGATCGCCCTTTTCGAACGTGTACTTCGCCTTGGGCTTCTCGGCCGCCGCCGTCACCTGCAGGAGGATTTGATCGACCTCCTCACGGCTGAGCGGCGTGGGACGCGCGCCGGCGCCGACGAACCCTGTCACCTTCGGGGTGTTCTTCACCACGTGCCAGGCGTTGTCAGACATGTACATCTCGACCAGAATATAGCCGGGGAAGAAGCGCTTCGGGGTCTCGACCTTGCGCCCTCCGCGCATCTCCACGACCACCTCGGTCGGGATGAGAATCTCGCCGATCTCGTCCTGCAGCCCGTATGCCTGGACGCGCTGTCGAAGCGACTCGGACACCTTCTTCTCGAACCCCGAGTAGGTGTGGACGATGTACCACTGCTTCGTCCGATCGTCGGTCATGCCACACCAAATCGTTTGAAGATCCACTGGATGCCGATGTTGAACACACCGTCCAGCGCGAAGAGGTAGAGACCGAAGAAGATCGACGTGAGGATCACGACGAACGTCGTGGCGTAGACTTCCTTGCGGGAAGGCCACGTGACGCGCTTCAGTTCGTTGCGAACCTCGGTGAGGAAGGTCTTGAAGTTGCCCCACCACCCGGTCACGTTGCCGCCGGCTTCCTTGACGCTATCGATGATTGCCACGGTCTTCACCGCCGGATCACTGAGAATCACAAAGGAATCAGGAGCCTGGATTCAGGATTCAGCAGAACGGCGGGCCACCCCGAATCCCACTGACTCCCGAATCCTGAATCCCGAATCCCCATTTTTGGCAGGCCAGGAGGGAATCGAACCCCCAACCCCCGGTTTTGGAGACCGGTGCTCTGCCAATTGAGCTACTGGCCTGTAGTCTCGAAGGATTCGTTCTACTTCGTCTCCCGGTGCGCCGTGTGCGTACGGCAGTGCGGGCAGAACTTCTTGAGTTCCAGGCGCTCGGTCGTCTTCTTCTTGTTCTTCGTCGTGTTGTAGTTCCGGCGCTTGCAGTCCGTGCACGCCAGGATGATGATCTCACGCATACACTGCTTTCACTCGCTGGCGGCTGCCCGCTGCCTGCTATTCCAGGATTTCCGTGACCGTCCCGGCGCCGACCGTGCGGCCGCCCTCGCGGATCGCGAACTTCGACCCCTTCTCGATCGCCACCGGCGTGATCAGCTCCGCCCGGATGCTCGTGTTGTCCCCGGGCATCACCATCTCCACGCCTTCCGGCAGGAACATCGACCCGGTCACGTCCGTCGTCCGCAGGTAGAACTGCGGCCGGTACCCGTTGAAAAACGGCGTGTGCCGCCCGCCCTCTTCCTTCGACAGCACGTACACTTCCGCCTTGACCTTCGTGTGCGGCGTGATCGACCCCGGCTTGGCCAGCACCTGCCCGCGCTCCACGTCCGTCTTCTCCAGCCCGCGCAGCAGCACCCCGATGTTGTCTCCCGCCACCCCTTCGTCGAGCACCTTCTTGAACATCTCGACGCCCGTGACGATCTTCTTCATCGTCGGCCGGAAGCCCACGATCTCCACTTCCTCCCCGATCTTCACCTTCCCCCGCTCCACCCGCCCCGTCACCACCGTCCCGCGCCCCGAGATCGAGAACACGTCTTCGATCGGCATCAGAAACGGCTTGTCAATCTCCCGCAGCGGCAGCGGCACATGCGCATCCAGCGCCTCCAGCAGGTCCAGCACCCCCTGCACCCCCGCCGCGTCGCCCTCCAGCGCCTTCAGCGCCGACACCCGCACCACCGGCACATCGTCCCCCGGGAACCCATACTTCGTCAGCAGGTCCCGCACCTCCAGCTCCACCAGGTCCAGCAGCTCCGGGTCGTCCACCGCGTCCACCTTGTTGAGCGCCACCACCAGGCACGGCACTTCCACCTGCCGCGCCAGCAGCACGTGCTCCCGCGTCTGCGGCATCGGCCCGTCCACCGCCGACACCACCACGATCGCCCCGTCCATCTGCGCCGCGCCCGTGATCATGTTCTTGATGAAGTCCGCGTGCCCCGGGCAGTCCACGTGCGCGTAGTGCCGCTTCGCCGAGCTGTACTCCACATGGCTCGTCGCAATCGTCAGAATCTTCGTCGCGTCCCGCCGCCCCTGCGACTCCGACGCCTTCGCCACCTCGTCATACGACACGTACTTCGCCCACCCCTTCATCGACGCCACCTTCGTCAGCGCCGACGTCAACGTGGTCTTCCCGTGGTCGATATGCCCGATCGTCCCAACGTTCACGTGCGGTTTCGAACGGTCAAATTT
>Ga0209638_1001056_pt1 | contig 17902 bp, 14 predicted proteins | sample BarGraNGADG00211_FD_184490 | JGI IMG/M metagenome (GOLD analysis project Ga0209638, IMG submission 184490) | Arctic peat soil microbial communities from Barrow, Alaska - Barrow Graham LP Ref core NGADG0002-211 (SPAdes) (version 2) | ecosystem: Environmental > Terrestrial > Soil > Wetlands > Peat...
CGCTCTCGATCCGCTCCCGTCGGGCCGCCCGCCGCGTCGATACATGGACCTGCGGCATCGAGCCCCGGCCCGCGTTCCAGTACACCGCGACCAGCTATGCCAAGCCGATAAGGCTCTTCTTCCGCCGCGTCCTCCTGCCGGAGCGAGAGATCCGCGTCGAATATCACGAGGGAACGCAGTTCCCGGCCTCGATCAGGTATCGGAGCGAAATCACGCTGATCCTCGAAGATCGCGTCTTCCGGCCGGCCCACGCCCTGAGCCTGCGCGCGGCCAACTTCGCCCGGCGCCTCCAGGGCGGCGCGATCCAGCTCTACATCGCGTACAGCGTCCTGGCCGTGCTCCTGCTGCTGCTGTGGGCCCGATGAGCGCGCTCGAAGCCGTCGTCCTCGCGGCCTTGCAGCTGGTCACATTCCTGGCGTTCGCGCCGCTGCTCACCGCCACGATCCGGCGGACCAAGGCGCGGCTTCAGAGCCGCCGCGGGCCCGGCCTACTCCAGCCGTATCGTGACCTGGCCAAGTGGTGGGGCAAGGCCCCGCTGGAAAGCAACGCCTCGGGGCCGGTCGCGCGCCACGCCCCGGCTACGGTGCTGGGTTGCGTCGTCGTAGCCGGGTTGCTCGTTCCGTTCCTGGCCGGTCGCGCGCCGCTGGGTACCTGGGGCGACCTATTCGTGGTCGTGGGGCTGCTGGCCGCCGCCCGGTTCGTCCTCGCTCTCGCAGCCCTCGACACGGGCAGCGCGTTCGGCGGGATGGGCAGCAGCCGTGACGTCGCCATCTCGGCGCTGGCCGAGCCAGGCCTCGTGCTGGCGCTTGCAGGAGCGGCGCTCGCCGCCGGATCGAGCGACCTTGGCGCCATGAGCCTGTTCGGGCTGAGTCAGGGGATCGGCCTCTTGGGTCCCGCCCATCTGCTGGCGGCGGCTGCCTTCGCGATTGTCATCGTGGCCGAGACCGGCCATCAGCCCGTCGACAACCCCGACACGCACCTCGAGCTCACGATGATCCACGAGGGCATGCTCCTCGAGGCATCGGGCCGGTCGCTCGCGACTCTCGTCTTCGCCTCCGAACTCAAGCTCGTTGTGCTGGCCGCCCTCTTCGCCGCCGCCTTCGTGCCATTCGGCGCTGCGACCGAGATCAGCCCCGGGCCCATCCTGATCGGACTCGTCGTCGGGCTGGCGAAGCTTTTCGTCGTCGGCCAGGTGCTCGCGCTCGTGGACGGATCGATCGCCAAGGTGCGAATCCTCGGACTGCCCGACCTACTCGGCCTGGCTTCGCTCCTGGCCCTGACCGGCCTGGCGATGCAGGTCCTGTTGCCATGAACTTCGACCCGATGGCCGCAGCTCGCCTGCTCGACGCCTGCTCTGCCGGCATCGTGCTCGTCGGCATCCTCATCGCCGGCACCCGATCGATCGGCCGCGCAATCTGGCTCGTCGGCGCGCAGGCGATCCTGCTCGCGGTCGCGGCTTTCGGCGTTGGAGTGGCCACGAATTCGCCCCATCTGCTGATCGGAAGCCTCCTCACGTTCGCGGTCCGGGGCATCGCCGTGCCGCTGATCCTCGGCCGAATCCTGCGCCGCAGCCCCGTGCGGGTGGAGCGCAACCCGTATCTCAACCCGCGGCTGTCGCTGATCGTCGCCATCGTCATCGTCTTCGCCGCGGCAATCACCATGGACAACGCCGCGCTCGGCGGTCCGCTCGACGCTCCCCGCGCCCTGCCGGCTTCGGTGGCCGAGGTGCTGACCGGCCTGCTCATCGCCATGACCCGGCGAAAGAGCCTCTCGATCGTGGTGGGCCTGCTCGTCTTCGAAAACGGCCTGGCGCTGGCGGCCTTCAGCCTGACCTACGGCATGCCGCTCGTTGTTGAGCTCGGCGCGGCGTTCGACCTGCTGATGGTCATCGTCGTAGTCGGCGTGTACGCCCGCCGGATGCTCACGGTCTTCGGCTCGCTCTCGACGGACGAGCTGCGGAGGCTGCGGGGATGAACGAAGTCGCCGTTGCGATCCTGCTGCTCGCCCCGGTCCTCGGCGGCCTGGCCGTCTGGCGAATGATCGGCCGGAGAGCCGAAATCACGGCCGAAATCTCGCTCGGCGTCACCACCGTCGCAGCCCTCGGGCTTGCGTCGGCGGCTCTGACCGGCGGGCGGCTCGTCGCCTTCGCGGACCTGATCTCGCTCGACGCGCTGGGCGCCTACATCCTGGCCCTGACGGCCACCGTCGCCTGCCTCGCCATGGCCGCCTCGCCGCGATACGTCCGCCACGAACTGACAGCCGGCGCGTTCCGGCAGCACGACGAGGGGCGGTTCTACGCGCTCTTCCTGTGGTTCGTCGCGAGCCTCGTCGTCGTTCCGATCGTGGACAACCTCGGCCTGCTGTGGGTGGCGATCGAGGCGACCACAATGGTCTCAGCCCTGCTGGTCGGCATCACCCGCACTCCCGAGGCGATCGAGGCGGCCTGGAAATATCTCATCCTGGGCACGATCGGAGTGGGTTTCGCGCTGCTGGGCACGCTGCTCGCCTACGCGTCGTCGGTGCACGTCCTGGGCGACAGCTCCGACGCGATGAACTGGACGCGGCTCATGTCGATCGCGCCGACGCTCAACCCGAACCTGCTGCGGATATCGTTCGTCTTCGCGCTGGCGGGCTACGGGACGAAGATCGGCCTCGTCCCATTCCACACCTGGCTGCCGGACGCGCACTCCCAGGCGCCGAGTCCGGTCAGCGCGCTCCTCTCCGGCGTATCGATCACGGCGGCGCTGTATGCCCTGATCCGCTTCCACCTGGTGGCGGCCGCCGGGCTGGGGCCGGGCTTCTCCTCGACGCTGCTGATCGCCTTCGGGCTGCTGAGCCTGGCCGTCGCGCTGCCGTTCCTGGTCCGCCAGGAGGACGTCAAGCGGCTGCTGGCATATTCGAGCATCGAGCACATGGGCCTCCTCACCCTCGGGATCGGCTTTGGGGGCCCGCTCGCGCTGCTTGGCGTGATCCTCCACCTGGGCCTCCACGCCGTTACCAAGGCCACGCTCTTCCTTTCGGCCGGAGAGCTGGTCCAGCAGTACGGCAGTCGGCGTCTGTCGCGAATCCGCGGCACGCTGGCGAGCGCCCCCGTCGCGGGCGGCGCTTTCGGTGCGGGGATCGTACTGCTCGGCGGGCTGCCGCCTTCGGGCATCTTCGCAACGGAGTTCGCGATCGTCGTCGGGGGAGCGCTGGCCGGATACGTCGTGGCGGCGGCCATCGCCGCGGTCCTGCTGGCGCTTTCATTCGTCGCGCTGGCGGTCCACGGCAGCCGGCTGCTTTGGGGACGGACGGCGCCGGGCATCTCCGTCGTGCACGTGGGACGGGGAATGGCACTCCGGCTGGCCGCCCCGCTATTCGCCGTCGCGATTCTGGGGCTCTGGACGCCGGGCCCGCTGGCCGACGCGCTGAACTCCATTCGAGCGGTGCTGGCGGTGCACGGTGGCTGAGCAGACGGCGGTCACGACTCGATCCGTGCGCGAAGCCCTGGTCAAGCGGCTCGGGCGGTTTCCGGCCTTCTCCGGACCGGCCGACGAGCTGTCGGTGATCGTGACTGGCGACGAGCTGCGCCCGGCCGTAGAGGAGCTGCAGGCGTTCGGCGCTCGCCACGTAATGCTGCTCGGCCTGGATCAGCGCCCGGTGCGCCGCAACGCCGGTCTGGGCGTCGAGGAGGTCGTCGCGATCCCGGGCGGACCGCTGATTCGCATCCGGGTCGACGTTCCCGTCTCCGAGGCCGCGTATCCTTCGCTCACGCCACTTGTATCGGCGGCCCAATGGGACGAGCGCGAGATCCACGACCTCTTCGGCATCGTGCCGACCGGCCACCCCGACCTCCGCCCGCTCGTGGTCCACGACCCGGCGACCCCGTACCGGCCGTTCGTGGCGCACGGCGACGGCGTCTACCAGCTGCCGGTCGGGCCCATCCACGCCGGGGTCATCGAGCCCGGCCACTTCCGGTTCTCGGCGGTGGGCGAGTCCGTGCTATACCTCGACGCGCGCCTCTTCTACACCCACCGCGGGCTCGAGCGGCTGGTCGAAGGGCGAACGTTCGATGCCGCCCTGGCCGTCGTCGAGCGCGCCTGCGGCGTCTGCACCGTCACCCACGCCACCGCCTTCAGCCGCGCGGTCGAGCGCCTGACGGGGACCGAAGTTCCGCCCCGAGCGCGGATGGCGCGCGTTCTCCTGGCCGAACTCGAGCGGCTCTACAACCACGTCGGCGACCTCGGCAACATCTGCGCGGGCGTCGGTTTCCACTTCGGGACGTCGCGTCTCGGCTGGCACAAGGAACAGCTGCTGCGCCTCAACGAGGCCCTGACCGGGCATCGCTACCTCACCGGCATGGTGGTTCCGGGCGGGCTGCGGCGCGATCTCGACGAAGGTGGGGTTGCCGGCCTCGACGCCGCGATCGCGGAACTGGACCACAACGTGCGCTCCGTCGTGAGGCGGCTGGTCCGATCCGACAGCTTCATGACGCGGCTCCACGGCACCGGGATCCTGAGCGGCGACGAGGCGCGGCGGCTCGGGGCGCTCGGGGTCGCGGCGCGGGCGAGCGGCCTGACCGGCGACCTGCGGCGAGATCGGCCGGCGGACGGCTACGCCGAGCTGCACGTGCCGCTGAGCGGCGCCTCGGCGGGGGACGTGGCGGCCAGGTTCCACGTCAGGGCGCAGGAAGCCACGGTCTCGGCAGGGCTCATCCGCGAGGTGCTCCGCCGCCTGCCCGAGGGACCGGTTTGGGTCGCGCCGGCACGCGAAGCCCGGCCCGGCACTTCGACAGTGGTGGGCGCAGAAGGGCCTCGCGGCGCTTCCTGGATCTGGCTGATGGCCGGCATTGGCGGGACTGTCGAACGCGTGCACCTGCGCTCCGCCTCGTTCGCCAACTGGCCGGTCGTTGCCGCGGTGGTCCCGGGCAACCTCGTGCCGGACTTCCCGCTCATCAACAAGAGCTTCGAGCTCTGCTACGCCTGCACGGACCGCTGACATGCCGCTCGACATCGTCCGCCGACTGCTCACGCCGATCCTCGATCCGGTTGCAACCTCGCGCTACCCGGAGGAAGCGCCGCTCCTTGCGCCTGCGACTCGCGGCCTGCCCGAGATCGATCCGACGTTGTGCGCCGACGACGCCGCCTGCGCGGCCGTCTGCCCGACCGGGGCGATCGAATTGGGCTCGGCGGAAGCCGCCGGCGCGGGGTCGGCCGACGCCGGCACGTGGTCGATCGATGCCGGCAAGTGCATCTTCTGCGGCGCCTGCGCACTCGCCTGCCCAAATGGGGCGATCCAGGTGAGCTCCCGCGTCGAGCTCGCCGCCGCGGACCGCGCCGCGCTGGTCGAGCGGTCCGGGGCGCCCCGGACCACGCCCACGCCGGAAGACCGCCGCCGCGCGAGCATCGCCGGGAGGTTCGGCCGATCGCTGCACGTGCGCCATCTCGACGCCGGCTCGTGCAATGGCTGCGACTGGGAGATCGCCGCCCTCCTCAACCCCTACCATGACATCCAGCGTCTGGGCATCGATTTCGTGGCCTCGCCCCGCCACGCCGACCTGCTGCTGGTCACCGGCGTCATGACCCACAACCTCACCGAAGCCGCGCGGCGAACCTACGAGGCAATGCCGGAGCCACGGCTCGTGGTCGCGGTGGGGGCCTGCGCCATCAGCGGCGGCGTCTTCGCCGGTTCGCCGGCGTGCGCCAGTGGCGTCGCCGGCACGTTGCCCGTGAACGTCTTCGTGCCGGGTTGCCCGCCGCGTCCCGAGGCACTCATCGAGGGCATGCTCGCGGCCATCGAAGGCAGTCGGGCCGCCACCGCCCCCGACGCGGCTCCGGCCGAGCCGCCCGCCGGTGCCGACTCGTGACCGGCAACCAGCGCCGCGACGACCCCGAGGGACTCCGCCAGTTCAAGGCCGAGTTCTTCAAGGCGCTCGGCCACCCGATGCGGATCCTGATCCTCGAGCTGCTACGGTCGGGGCCGTGCAGCGTCGGCAAGCTCCAGGAGGCGATCGGCGCCCCCGAGTCCTCGATATCTCAGCAACTCGCCGTCCTGCGCAGCCGCAACATCGTGGTCACCGAGCGCCGCGGCACCACGGTCATCTACAGCGTCCGCAACGCTGAGTTGTTCGACCTGCTGGACGTAGCCCGCCGCATCTTCAACGGCAGCCTCTCCGACACGATCGACATGCTCCGCCTCGTGGACGGCGAACCCACATCGACGGACCGGTCGACCGAATAGGCGGGCCCGACGAGGACGGCATCAAGAACGCCTTCTGGCGGGCCGAAGTCGATGTCGTTCTGCCGGCCGGCAGCTATGAGAACCACACGGCCATGGCCTCGCTCCACCTGGCTTGACAATCGAACGGGTGTTCTGTACCCTCCGAAGCGGAAGGAGGCGCCGGTGACCAAGCACGACGCCGATCGGAAACAGAGAATCCTGGACTTCATCGCTGCGACGCTCCGGACGCGCGGCTATCCGCCGTCCGTACGCGAGATTGCGCTTGCGGTGGACCTGGCTTCCACCTCAGCCGTTCACCACCACCTGCTGATGCTCGAACGCGAGGGCTACCTGGAGCGCGGCGTGGCGCAGTCCAGGGCTCTTCGCCTCACGCCCCTGGCCGCCCTGCGGATGGGCCTGACGGGCGAGCTCGTGCCCCAGGCAACCGCGTCGGAGGCGCACGTCCTGCCGATCATCGGCGAGATCGCCGCCGGCGGTCCTATCGAGGCCTACCAGGACGCATCCGAGACGATGGCCGTTCCGGATCTGCTCGCCCCCAGCGGCGATGCGTACGTCCTTCGTGTCCGGGGCGATTCCATGATCGATGCCCACATCCAGGACGGGGACTTCGTCCTCATCCGCCCGCAGCAGACCGCCCGCGACGGGGACATCGTCGTCGCCCAGGTGGAAGAGAACGCAGTAACTCTCAAGCAGTTCTTCAAGGAAGCGGGCCGGATCCGCCTCCAGCCGGCCAATGCCCAGTACGCGCCGATGTTCTACTCGGACGTCAGGATCCAAGGCAAGCTCGTCGGGGTCATTCGCCGCCTGGACTGACGCCGAAGGGCCATGCCTTCGTTGCCGCCTGCGTTCCTCGCTCACGCACCTTCAAGTGCGCTCGCTCCGCTACTCGGCGGCGCCTCGGCCTTGCCCTTCGGCAGTGCGAGATGGGCCACGGGCTCACGCCTTGGGTTATGCACAGGAAACTGTCCACAGTCCGCCAACACCGGACTGATATTGGGGATGGCCGAGCTCGCCGGAGGGCCGGCTGGTCGACGGTCCGTGGGCTCGGCCGGTCACAATCGAATCTGACAGCGCTACAGACAAGCCAGGGGGAGCCTACCCGACCGTGATCGATCGACTACCGCCCCAAAACCTGGACTCCGAGCAGGCCGTGCTCGGCTCAATCTTGATCGATCGGGACGCGATCATCGAGGTGGCGGATTTCCTCCACGTCGAGGATTTCTACCGCCAGGCCCACGGCCGCATCTTCGGGGCGATGCTGGAGCTCTTCGAGCATCGCGAGCCGATAGATGTGGTCACTGTCGCCGAGGCTCTCGAGCGCGCCGGCGACCTCGAGACTGTCGGAGGGGCTAGCTACCTCTCCACGCTCGGGAGCGACACTCCCACTGCGGTTCACGTCGTCCAGTACGGGCGGATCGTCGAGCGCAAGGCCGTGCTCCGAAGGCTCATCGGAGCGGCGGGCAAGATCGCAGCGATCGGCTACGAGGATGGCTCGGATATCCAGGAGTCCATCGACCGTGCGGAAGCCGAGCTTTTCGCAGTCAGCCAGCGCCGTTCCGGCGACAGCTTCAGCGCCCTACGAACGCTCCTCCACAACGCCTACGACCGGCTCGACTACCTGCACGCGCACCGCGGGGAAATCGTGGGCATCCCCACGGGCTTCTCGGACCTGGACCAGCTGACGACCGGCTTCCAGCCGAGCGACCTGATCGTCGTGGCGGCTCGGCCCAGTGTCGGCAAGACCAGCCTCGCTCTCAACATCGCCGAACACGCAGCAGTGCGCGAGGGAAAGACCGTCGGCATCTTCAGCCTGGAAATGAGCAAGGATCAGCTCGTCCAGCGCCTCCTATCCAGCGTCGCCTCGATCGATGCGCAACGGATGCGCTCGGGCTACCTCGAGGAACTGGACTTCGCCCGGATCGCGCCCGCCATGCAGGCCCTCTCCGACGCCCCGATGTATATCGACGACACGCCCTCGATCAGCACGATGGAGCTGCGCACGAAGGCCCGCAGGCTCCAGGCCGAACGCGGGCTGGACCTGTTGATCATCGACTACCTGCAGCTGATGCAATCGAACACGACCAGCCGCGACGCCAACCGCGTGCAGGAAGTCTCGGAGATCAGCCGCGGCCTCAAGGCACTCGCTCGCGAGCTCAAGGTTCCGGTAATCGCCCTCTCCCAGCTGTCGCGCCAGCCGGAGATGCGCGAGTCGCGCGAGCCGCGCCTCTCGGACCTGCGCGAGTCCGGCGCCATAGAGCAGGACGCGGACCTGGTCCTCTTCCTGTGGCGCGAGAAGGAGAAGGCCGCCGAAGGGGACGATCAGGACGGCGAGGTCATCAACCTGCGCCTGGCCAAGCACCGCAACGGCCCCACCGGCGAGGTCAAGCTCTGGTTCCGCAAGAGCCAGACCCGCTTCATCAGCTACGCCGCCGAGCGCTACGCGCAAGCGGTCTGACGCCTCCCCCTACACTCTGGGGCAACAGGGGCGAGCTCGCCCCGACAGGGAGGAGATCGATGGGCGTGATCATCGTCCGGGAGATGGTCGGCGTGAGCCCGCGCTCGTGGAGCGACGCAGCCCGCCAGGCGGTCGCAATCGCGTCCAAGACGGTTCGGAACATCCGAACGGTCGACGTGATTCAATCCACGGCCCGCGTAGAGAACGGCGAGATCGTCGAGTACCGCGTCCACCTCAAGATCGGCTTCGAATACGAGGAGTAGGCGGCGGCAACCTCTCCAATAACTGAAGAAATACTCAAGCCGACCTGAGTACACTCACACTCGCATTCGCAGATAAGCGGCAGTTGATCCGGGACGGCCATGATCCGTCCCATGCAAACGCCGGCCGCCGATCCGAGTGACACACAGTGCTTGGACTTCCTATCGTGCGCACCGCCCGTGGCGGAAGTGCACACGGGGACGGAGGGGACACGAGTGTCCGGCGAGGCCGAGATCGGCGACCATCTGGCGCAGGAGATAGCGCGGCTTCGGTCGAGCTTCCCGCTCCGCCCGGGAAAGACTCAGCGCCCTCTGCTGCCGGACGAGACGCTGCAGCGAGATCGGCTCCTGGACTGGCTCGCCGCGAGAATCCATTGCCGAGTGATCTATGTCGTGGCCGAAGCCGGATTCGGCAAGACGACCCTGGTCGCGGACTTCCTCCGCAGTTCGCGCCTTCGAACCTTCTGGTACAGGCTCGACGAAGACGACACGGACGGCCTGGTCTTCCTTCGCTACGTCGTCGCAGCGTGCCAGGCTGTCGATTCGACTCTGCTGCCCCGAACTGCAGCCCTGCTCTCCGACACGTCGGTCGAGCCCCGAGAGAGTGTCGTCCTCCAGGCGCTCCTCAACGAGATCGATTGCCTCGGTGAGGTTCCTTCGGCACTCGTGCTGGACGACTTCCACATGGCCGATGCGGTGCCGTCAATCGGAGCGGTGGTCGAGCGCCTCATCTCTCGCAGCCCGACAGCGCTGAGCCTGATCCTGGTCGGCAGGCGGACCCCCGGTCTGTCGGCGGCCGCGCTTCGGGCTCGGAACGAGCTCGCCGAGTTGGGACGCGAGGAGCTTCGGTTCGACGAATCCGAGACTCGCCGGCTCTTCCGCGAGTCCTACCACCGACCGCTCGAGCCCGACGTTCTGCACGAACTCCAGGCCCGCACCGAAGGCTGGGCAGCGTCGCTGCAGCTGGTCAAGACGGCCGTCGACGGCCTATCAGCGCCGGAGATCCGGGCCTTCGTTCTCTCGTTGACCGGCGCTGAGGGCGACCTCTATGACTATCTGGCCGAAGAAGTGGTCGGCGAGCTCCCGGCCGATCTGCGCGCCTTCCTCTTGCGCGTGGCCCCAATGGAGGAAATCGACGCGGAGACCGCTGCCGTGGCCGCGGCAGTCTCCGTCGCAGACTCGCGGCGGCTTCTCGGCCAGGCGCAACGGCTCAGCCTCCTGTCCAAGGGCGTCGGAGCAGTCGCATCCTGGCGACCTCACCCCCTGGTTCGCGACTTCCTGCTGGCTCGCCTCGAGGCCGAAGTGGGAAAGGCTGGGGTCACAGAACTTCACCGCCGTCTTGCGCTGGCGCTTGAGTCGCGGACGTGGCGTCTGGCCGCGCGCCACTGGGCCGCGGCCGGCGACGCAAATGAGGTTCGCCGCGTGGTCTGCGCCGCGGTTCCGACCATCATCGGAACGGGTGACCTGGCCGCCGCGGAGGATCTGATGGCGATGTTCCCCGACGCGGAACCGAACCCCTGGTACGACATCATCCGCACCCGTCAGCTGGCGGGCGCGGGGCGGTATGAGGAGGCCAAGGCTGTGGCACGCCAGGCCGACGAGGCCGCCGCCGATCTGGCGCTCGACAGTCGCTCGTTCAGCATCGGGCGCGCTCTCAACAGGCTTCACATGGGAATCCAGGTGCGTGACCAGGCAATGCGGGAGAGTGCCACTTCGGAGCTGGTGGCATGCGGCGATCTCGAACTGGCGGCGATCGGGCGTGCGGCGGACCTGATGTGTGAAGCGTCAGGCACGGGAAGCATCGACGCGTTATGCGAATTGCTGATCGAGGCTGCCCGACTGAGCAGTCAGCGAAAGCACCACCGGCACGAAGGCATCAGTCTCTCGAATCTCTCCGTCGCCGAACTCGCCCGCAACAACTGCGATGCGGCCGCCGCCGCAGCAGAGGCAGCCCTTCGACTCCTGGCGTCCGCGGGGCATGCCAGCGACATCGCGGCCGCCCATATGAACGCGGCCAAGGCCCTGGCTCATGGCGGCTCGTGGGCCGAGTCCGAAGCCCATGTGAACGCCGGGATCGACGGCACGGGAGGCTGGGTCGAGCCTGAAACAATCGCCGAAGCGGCTGAGGTGCAAGCCATGTACGGCGATCCGGCGAAAGGCCTGGACATCCTCAGACGCGCTCTACAAGGCGACCGGAGACGGGCTGACAACTCTTACTGGGCCTATGCGACAGCTCGCCTTGAGATGGAGGATGGTGACTTCGTTCGAGCGTCCGAGCGCCTGTCGCAGGTCGTCCCGCACATGTTCAGTCCCGGCTTCGGAACTGCTGTTCGATCGCTCGGTCTGCAGCTTCGCGCCTCCGTAGACCCCGCCGATCCTGCGCTCGGTACCGATCTCGAGGAGGCGCTCCTATTCGCCGAGCGGCAGCAGGCCTGGTACTGGTGGAAGACAATTCGGCTGACGCAGGCACTTGTAGCGAGCGAGGAGAACCTGCGCTCACATCTGCGCGCGCTCGACCCGCATGACGCTGGTTGCCTATCGATCCAAGCAGAGCTGGCCGTCCGGCGCCTCGGCGATCTCGACCAGGCAGCGCTCGATGTCGTCAGGCAGGAGGCGATTCTCAGGCCCCGGCGGTGGGCCTGGGCGCTCAGGCAACTGCTGGCCAACCGGTCTGCCAGGCCCGGCGACGTCCGAAGAGGAGCCGAGTTGCTTGACTCCGTGGGTGACTCCACCGACCTGAGGTTGCTCCGTCAGCTGGCACACCGCAAGAGCCTGCGGATCCCGGAAGCAGGCCGGGCCCTCGCCCGCCGCGTGGCCCCACCCGCTTTCATCGATGACCTTGGCCGCATATCGATGAGGATCGGAGACAGAGTCATCCCGGGAACCGACATCCGCAAGAAGGTGCTGTCGCTCTTGACCTACCTGCTGACCCGCCCGCAGTTCACCGCGTCGAGGGAGCAGGTTATCGACGCGCTGTGGCCTGACATGGAGCCGGAGGCCGGGGCCAACTCATTGAACCAGACCTCCTACTTCCTAAGGCATGTGTTCGAACCTGGCATTGAGGACGACTCGACCGCAGGCTACCTCAGCAGCCGCGCGGACCTCATCTGGCTGGAACCCAGGCTCGTTCAAAGCCGCAGCTCTGAGTGCCAGAAGCTGATCGCCACGATTCGTAGGAATCCTTCGCCCGAACTCGTAAGCAGATTGGCAGAGTCATATACCGGCCGCTTCGGGGTCGATTTCATCTACGACGACTGGGCTTCTGCGTTCCGAGACGCACTCCACGCGAGCTTCCTCGATCGAATCGAACGCGCTATTACGGCCGACACGCGCGCCGGGGCGTTCGACCGGGCGCTTTCGGTCGCCCAGATGGCTCTGCAGGCAGACCCCGATGCCGAGCAGATCGAGCTGTGCCTGTTGCGACTGTATAGGCGAATGGGGGCAAATGCGGCGGCAGCGGAGCAGTACGCCCACTACGCCAACATGATGCGAGTGCAGTTAGGAGTGGAGCCCCCAGCTCTGGAGTCGATTTGATCAGATTCGAGCGGTAATGGGCGGCTAGGGCACGTAGCGTATTGACCGGGGTGGTTCGCGCTCCTTAGGGTCCGTAAAGTCGGGTGCGGGTAGCACCCAATCCGTCAAAACGAGAACGCTCGGAAGCTCCGCGGCCCCAGCCGAACTCGGGCACTTGAGTTGGGACCAAGCAGCCAGTGCCACCCGCCGCGCGTTGCCGTCCTTGGGAGCCCAAGCAGATGTTTGTCGAGTCCTGCAGCCGAGCCTGGTGATCGCCGTGTGGCGTCGTGTTCAGAAGCTGATGGTCGTGATGGGGTCCGCGCTGCTTGTAGCCTTCGGCGCCGGCGCCAGCTACAGGCCGTTCTAGGTACCTCTCTCCCATAGCCGCGCGAGTCGTCGCGCGGCTAGATTGCCGCGGCTGAGCGAGGAGTAGGAATGGGCCGGCGGCTGGGAGTACTGATCGCACTAACGGCGCTAGCGAGCGGCGCGCTGCTCGCTAGCGCTGCTTTGTGGTGTCAGATTGACCCAAGGATATCCCCCAACAGCGAGCCGGATGAGGTCTGGCTAGGCGTTCTGTTCTGGGTATGCCTCGCGGTCGTCGGGTCGTCTCTCACGGTACGCATGCCGGGCGGCAGCTTCGTGGACGTGTCCTTTGCGCCCATCGTGGCAGCGATGAGCCTGGGCGGGCCCATCGTAGTTGGCTGCGTTGCGCTGCTCGGCGCGACTCAATCGCGCGAGCTGCGCCGCCAGGTTCCCTGGTATGGGATATTGGCAAACCATGCCGGCATCACCGGTCCCGCGGTTATCGGCGCCTATGCGCTGGGTTTGGCTGCACCGTATCGGTCGCACCCTGCGATCGATTTCGCAGCCACGGTTGGCGCCGCATGCATCTTCTTCTCCCTCAACACCCTGATCACAGCAGCCTTCTTGTCCGTCAGAGATCGCGAGCCCATATCGAAGCTGGTGCGAGCCGACGCGAGCCCATACATCAACATGCTGGCCCTCGCTCCCGTGGCGTGGCTGATGGCGCAGATGTACTTACGAGCCGGGTGGTGGGCGGTGCTGCTGTTTGCCGTGCCGCTGTACACCACGCGCCTGGCGTATAGCCGGTTCGTTGAACTGCGCGAGATGTTCACGGAGACCGTGCGGAGCCTGGCCGAGGCCGTTGACAAGCGCGACAGCTTCACCAGCGGCCACAGCCACCGCGTCCAGGACATCGCCGTTGACATAGGGCGAGTGATGAAGGTAAGCGACGACGAGTTGGAGGCGCTCGAGTGGGGCGGCCTGCTTCACGACATCGGGAAGATCGGCGTGCCCGACGCGGTGCTGCTCAAGCAGGAGAGGCTCACCCGTGAGGAGCGGACCACGATGAACTCCCACCCGGTGCTGGGCGCGGAGATCATCGCTCCCGTGAAGCGCCTGGCGCCTGAGATACCGATCATCCGCCACCACCATGAATGGTTCAACGGGTCCGGCTATCCGGACCGGCTCGTCGCCGACGAGATTCCCCAACTGGCCCGCATCCTCCACGTCGCCGACGCCTTCGAGGCGATGACTGCCGCCCGACCGTACCGCATGACGCCTCTCACGCCCGAGCAAGCCCTGGCCGAGCTGCGCAAGTTCGGCGGTATCCAGTTCGACCCCCAGGTCGTGGACGCATTCGTTCGAACGAAATGGGCTAACGGCATTCCGGATCCGGGGCGGCAGGAGGTCCGCGACGTGCCCCTGATCGGCATGGCGGCGGGCTCGATAGCGGCCCGGGCCAAGGCGCCAAGCGGCGCGGACCCGGCTTAGCCGCAGTGCTGCCAGCGTTCGGGGTTCTAGTTGGGCTGGCCCTCGGCCTGATAGCCGGAGGCTCCATCAACAACCTGGTGCGTATCCGGCTGCGCTGGCTACCGATTCTCGTCATCGCAGCTGCCGGCCGTCTCGGCCTTGATGCGGCTCTGGCGTCCGGCGGCATGCCCGATGGTCTGCGGCTCTGGCTGGTGATGATTGTCTACGCCCTGCTGACAGCCATGCTGCTCGCGAACCGCGGCCTGCCGGGCTTGACGGCGGCAGCCCTCGGAACGGTCGCCAACGGCGTTGCGATTGCCATCAACGGGGGTTGGATGCCCGTGTGGCAGCCAAGTCTTTCGGCGGCTGGCTTCGACCCGAACGTCGTTCGGTCGGACTTCCACACACTGCTGACCGGACCCGTGGATTCGACGGCCTTCTTCGCCCACGGCGGTCCGTTGGCCGACGTGATTCCGATCCCCATCCCCATCATCCACTCGGTCGCGTCGGTGGGCGATCTGCTGCTGGGCGCGGGCCTCGCCTTGTTCGTCTTCGCGGCGCTGGCGCGGGAGCCAATCGCGGCCCTCGCGGACGCGGCGATCCCGGGCCAGACGGCAGGAGGCGCGGCTGTATGGCGGGGCGCGATGCGCCATCCGTACGTTCGGCTGGCCTCCAACGGCCCCTTCTCTGCGATGTGGCTCGGCCAGGTAGTCAGTTCGCTGGGCGATCGCGTTCACCAGGTCGCGCTGGTCTTTCTGGTGACACGCGCGACCAACTCGTCGCCACTGGCTCTGGGTTTAGTCTTCGCGGCGATGACGGTGCCGACCTTCGTGATCGGTCCTGTCGCGGGTGCGCTTGTCGATCGATGGGACCGCAAGCGGGTGATGGTCGCCTCCGACCTGATTCGCGCGGCGATCGTCGTGATGATTCCGGTGGCGGCGGCGGTGAACATCGGACTGGTCGTGGTAATGGTGTTCGGACTGGCCGCGGTTTCGTCGTTCTTCCGCCCGGCCCGCGTCGCGGCGTTGCCGCTGGTAGTGGCCGACGAGGATCTGCTGACCGCCAATTCGGCGATGTGGACCGCGGACACGGTCAGCGATCTGGCGGGCTACGGACTCGGCGGGTTGTTCGTTGCGTTCCTGGGGCCCGCGCTGGCCCTGGCGTTCTGGCTCGACGGGGCGAGCTACCTTGCTTCGGCGATGCTGGTGGCGGCGGTCGCGATACCGCGCCTGGTGCCGGGGACCGCCTCGGGAGACGCGACGGACGCGGCGCCGGCCACATCTCTCCGCTCGGAGCTGGTCACGGGCTGGCGGTTCCTGCGCACCGAGAGCGTGCTCTTCGCCACGACCGTCCAGGCCGCAATCGCGGAGCTTGGCCTCGGCGCCCTGACCGCGCTATCGCCGCTGCTGGTTGCGGGGCTTGTGCTCGGTTCGATAGACGCACCCACGGCTTACGGCTGGTTCGAAATGTCGATGGGCGCAGGTCTGCTGGCCGGCGGCTTGGTGCTGGGCGGACTGGCGACGCGTCTTCCCAAGGGACCGACGATCGTGGTGGCGTTCACAGTCGTGGGCGTAACGTTGGTGGCCCTGGCCGCGACCAGCAGCTTGCCGATCGCCCTTGGATTGGCCTGCCTGATCGGCGTCGCGAACGTCTCGTTCGTGGTACCGAGTCAGACGATCTTCCAGCAGCGCACCCCCGGCGAGTTGCTCGGCCGCGTCGTCGCCATTCGCCTTGCGGCCGTCAACGGCGTCCTCGCGTTCGCAATGGTCACGAGCGGCGTCCTGGCGCAGGCCTTTGGGCTCCACGCGGTGTTCCTTGCCTGTGGGGTCGTCACTATCGCGGCAGGCCTGGCGGGCCTGGCCTTCCGCGCCATTCGCGAAGCCTGACCCGAGCGGCGCGCGCTGAGAGAGCGCGTCGGCTAAACTGCCGCGGAAGAGGTGCGGTGTGGAGCCGTCACCGATGCGGGCGCTCGCCGTCGGGCGAACCCCGCACCCACCAAGCGCCGAACACGATCAGCCGGGCCCCAATCGGCCGATCGAATACAGGAGTGGCACGAGGGCATGACCGACCGCGACCAGGAGAACGGCGAGCCGCTTTCCGACGAGTTCGAGCCCGGCGAGGAAGAGTTCGAGGAGGAGCAGGAGGCTCCTGAGGCCGCCACTGCGGCCGAGGAGACCGGCGGCAAGCCCGCGAAAGAGGAGAAGACACGCGCCAGGCGCTTCGGCCGCGGCGCGCAGCCCGAGGAACCCGCGCGAGTATCCGGGTCCGTTCGTGGCAGTCACGCCGAGCGCGTCCACATCGACGACCGGCTTTCGGCGGCCTTCGCGCTCGTCTCGGCTCTGGGGCTCATCCTCATTCTGCTCGGCTCCGTCGTTGCGACCCACCTGCCCGCCGGCCCATTGCCGTCCTTCGCGACGATTGCGCCGCTTTCGTTCCCGGCAGTCTCGGGGCTGCCGACCGCGTCCGCCAGCGCGTCTAGCTCGGCGTCGAGCAGCGCGTCGGCCTCGCCGTCCGCCTCGAGCAGCGCCTCGGCTTCCGCGTCGGCTTCGAGCAGCGCCTCCGCCTCCGCTAAGGCGAGCTGACCCGGGTCGGCCGGTGGCCGACGACTGAATCGAATCGAACGATCGCACCCTCGCGACCGGCGGCGTATCTTCGACGCATGGAATCCCAGGAGATCGCCAGGCTGCGCGCGGAGATGATCGAACGCCAGCTCGTTCGCCGCGGCATCCGCGACCAGGCCGTCCTCGACGCGATGGGTGCCTTGCCGCGTGAGTTGTTCGTCGCGCCTGAACTCCAGGCCGACGCCTACCGAGATGACGCCCTGCCCATCGCTTCGGGCCAGACCATCAGCCAGCCCTACATGGTCGCCCGGATGACCGAGCTGATTGCGCCGAAGCCGGGGATGCACATCCTCGAAGTCGGCACCGGGTCCGGCTACCAGGCGGCGGTGCTGGCGACGATCGGCTGCGACGTTGTCTCGATCGAACGGCATCCCGACCTGGCCGAGGCGGCCCGGGCTCGACTGGCAATGCTGGGACTGGAAGCGCGCGTTCGGATCGAGATCGGTGACGGCAGCTTGGGCTGGCCGGCCGAGGCCCCATTCGACGCCATTCTCGTGACGGCCGCGGCCCCGCGCGTTCCTCCGACGTTGCGGAGCCAGCTGGCGGACGGAGGGCGGCTCGTGGTGCCAGTGGGACCGCTCAAGTCCCAGGAGCTGATCGTGGTCACGCGGCTGCAGGACAGGTTCGACGAACATCCGTTTGGCGGCTGCATCTTCGTCCCGCTCGTCGGCGCCGAGGGTTACGCCGCCTCGCCGACGCCCACCGAGCAGAGGTGAGCCCGGCCCGTCCACGCCCTGTCCGACCGGCGGCCGCGGATCGTATAGTGGGCCCCGTGGCACACGTATTCGTCTCTCCCCACCCCGACGACATCGCGCTATCGTGCGGCGGGCTCGTGGCAAGCCTTCGGGAACGCGGCGAGAGGGTCGTCATAGTCACGCTCTTCTGCGGCGCCGGCTCGAGCCCCGCGCTGACGGACTACCAGCGCAACGCCCTGGGTTTCGGTGACGGCGCCGGAGCCGGGGGCGCGGCCGGAGCCGGGGGCGCGGCCGGAGCCACCCCGTCCCCCGACGAAGCGATGGCCCGACGCCGCGCCGAGGACGAGCTGTTCGCGCGCTCGATCG
>Ga0209638_1001058_pt1 | contig 17895 bp, 12 predicted proteins | sample BarGraNGADG00211_FD_184490 | JGI IMG/M metagenome (GOLD analysis project Ga0209638, IMG submission 184490) | Arctic peat soil microbial communities from Barrow, Alaska - Barrow Graham LP Ref core NGADG0002-211 (SPAdes) (version 2) | ecosystem: Environmental > Terrestrial > Soil > Wetlands > Peat...
TACCTGCTGATGATCCTGGTTTCGACCGTGACGACCTTCTTTGGCCCGGCCGAAGCTTCGATGATTCCTTCCCTCGTCCCGAAGTCGCAGCTGCTGGCGGCCAACGGTCTCTTTTCCCTGACGACCAACGCGGCGTTTGCGCTGGGCTTCGCGTTGTTCGGGCCGTTCGTCATCGCCCTGGCCGGCCCAGCGATCCTGATCCTGATAGTTGCCGCTCTCTACTTCGTCGCCGCCGTCTTCTGCTGGATCCTGCCGTCGTCGCTGCCGCCGCTGCCATTGCCCGCGTCCGTGCCCGCGTCGCTCCCGTCGTCCGTGCCGTTTTCGCTGCCGTCGTCACTCCCCAGCGACGCGGCGACGGTCGCATCCGGGCATACGGTCGTTGTCGCGGGGAAGGCGGTCAAGGGCACGTTCGGGCAGCTGGTCGAAGGCATCGCCTACATCCGCGAGCACCATAACGTGGGCTGGTCGCTCTCCTACATGGGGATCACCGGAGCCCTGATCGGCATCCTCGCCGTGCTCGGCCCCGACTTTGCCAAGACGTCCCTGGGGCTGGGCAACAACGGCCTGGTCGTGGTCGTCCTGCCACTCGGTCTGGGCATCGTCACCGGCATCCTGGGTCTCAATGCCTACGGTCACAACTTCCCCCGACGACGGGTAATCGAGGCGGGATTGATCGTGCTCGGTCTTCTGCTCGCCTTGCTCTCCTCCATCGGCTCGATCTCGCACTTCCTCAATGCCCGTCTGGCTGCGGCCGCTGACGCCGGTGGTTTGCAGGATCCGGGTCAGGTTGTCTCGGTTCTCTCAGTGGTAGTCGGCATCGCCTTTGTCGCGGGCATCTGCTACGCCGTAGTCGCCATCTCCGCCCAGACGCAACTCCAGGAGGAATTGCCGGAAGAGGTTCGGGGCCGGGTTTTCGGCATCCTCAACATGCTCGTGTCGGTCTCGAGCCTGCTGCCGATCATGGTGGTGGGACCCGCCGCCGACTTCTTTGGAGCGTCCGCGATCCTGCTCGTCGTTTCGCTGGTCGTCTGCGCCTGGGGCCTCGCCAGCGTCGTTCGCCGGGGACAGCTCCAGCCTGCAGCGATCACCGTCTGACACTCTGCCACTCAGCTGCCCGCCAGACACACGTGACGGGAGAGTTCTCATCCTCGCGGTGCGCGCCGGATCCAGCCAGACTCCAACCAGCATGGGAATGCATGCCCGGCACGGCATGCGCGGCTCTCCAGCGGAAGGAACGCACGATGAATGTTTCAGAGGTCCGTCAAACGGGCAGCGACGTATCCAAGACGGTGATCGACGCGGCTGCTGAGATTGCAGCGAAGGCACAGGAAGGCGCAGGAGCGGCGCTGGCGGGCGCCCGGGCAACCGCCGACGAGATGGGAACCCGACTGCCTGGCATCGCTTCGGCGGGCGCCGAGGGAGCTGCAGGGTCGGTCCGGATGCTCCAGGAGTTCTCCGATCCAAGGCTCAAGCTACTGGTGGCGTTCTCCCTTGGTGTCGGCGCTGGTCTCTGGATGGCCGGGGCGCCCCGGCTCGTCACCCTAGCGGCGCTTTCTCCCGCGCTTGTGGCCGGCATCGCCATTGCGTCGCGCCAGCCGGGCCGCCACAGACGGACCTAGCGCAGGAAGCTGCGACCCTACGCCGATGGCACCGAGCCCTTCGCCACATCCTTCACCCGAGACGCAGCGCCAGGCCCATAGTCCGATCCCCAAACTCCGTCTGGCCGGCCTTCGCACGGTGAAGTTGCCTCCCGCCTGGAGTGTCCGTCGACTGGCGACCATCTTCTTTGCGACCGGGTCGGTCGTCTTCATTCTGCTCATCCTCGAACGATCCCTGGCGGTCGCCGGAGCCTTCAGCGGGATCTTCGTGATCTGCTTTCTGGCCTGGCTCCTGGCGTTTGTGGTCAGTCCGCTGGTCGACGGGGCCGCCGCTCGTTTGCACGTGGGCCGGAGCAAGGCCGTCGGTTTGGTCTACGGCTGTGTGACCCTCGCGCTCGTCGGCTTCGTTCTCGTCGCCGCTTCGATCGGCATGACTGAGGCGACGAACCTGGTGAATCGAACCGACGAGGCCACCGCGACAATCAGCACCAGCCTGGCCTCGCTCCAGCGGAGCCTTGGCATCGGCACCCAGGCGATCGATCTGGCCGCTCTATTCCGCCAGGGCGAGGCGAGAGTCCTGCCGGAGATCAAGACAACCCTGGCAAACCAATCCGGAGCCATCGCCGCAACTGTAGCCTCGGTCGTCGGCACCCTCTCGATCACCCTGGTCCTGTCGATCTTCATAGTCTCCGACGCTTCCGGCCTGCAGGCGAAATGGCGCCGGGTGATGCCCAACCGTTTCGAGACACAGCTCGATCTTTTCGATCGTTCGGTCGGCCGAGCCTTCAGGGGATTCCTGTGGACCCAGGTGGTCCTCATCGCCATCCAGATCGGGCTGACGATCGCGGTCGCTTTGATCTTTGGGCTGCCGTACCTGTTCCTGATGTGCCTGTTGGCCACGCTCTGCATGCCGATTCCCTTCGTCGGTCCCGGTCTGGCGCTCATCCCGCCGATCTTCATTGCTGCGGCCTTCGTGCCCGGCGCGTTCATCCCGGTCGCCCTCGTGCTCTTCCTCGGACAGGCATTGATCATGAATCTCGTGGTGCCGCGGCTGATGAAGAAGACTTCCGGGGTCCACCCGGTCGTGACCATCCTGTCCGTTCTGGTGGGATCCCAGGTGGCTGGGATCTGGGGCGCTCTCTTCGGACTGCCGGTCGCGGCAGTCATCTCGATCCTGGCCAACTACGTCATCAATCTGCAGGCGGTTCAGGAAGTCGAGGGTGTCGACCTCCTCGAAGTCACCACCGCAATTCGAGCGGCCTACCCCGAGGCCACGCCGGAAGAGGTCCTAGCCGAAGCGGCCGATCAAGCCGAGGCCATCTACGCCACGCAGCGCGACGAGCGAAACGCCGTCTAGCCGGTCCGCCGATCAGCCTGGCGGGCCCGACCTTGGCCTGGCGTGGGTTCTCGGCGCATAGGCCATCCCGGAGTCCATTCGCGACCGATCCAGAGATTCGGCCCGCCTCGACTGGGTCTGCTTCTGGCGACGACCGCGGACGATGGCCTCGGGGTCGGGGTCGACGAAAGTCGGCGGACTGGGCATTCGAGCGGCGATCTTGACGAAGCTCAACGGGTCCGTGCCCTGCACGAGTTGCCCGAAGACCTGGGCGACCTCCGCCTCGAACGCTTCGAGCCGTTCGCTCACGCTCTGGACCTCGGTCTCGATCGCGGCCTGGTACTCCTGCAACTCATCTTCGAGCCTTTGGTAGCGCCGGGCGATCCGCTGCTCGGTCACTATGCGGACCCGCTCCTCCGCCGCCTTGGCCTGCTCGCGAATCTTGCGGACGTCGGCTACGGCGGCCCTGTGGAGATCCCCGCTTCCGCCACTCGTGCCGGCGCGCAGCCGCTCCGTATACTCCGTCGCGTCTGAATGGCACTGATCGAGCGTCGCCTGCTGCGCCGTCCTGGCAGCCTCACCCATTGCCTGCACCAGGTCCGCCAGAAACTGTTTCGGGCCCTGGGTGTCCGTAGAGATCACGCTCATCTTCCTAGGACTCTGTCAGTACGCATCGTGGGCGCAGGCTGCGGCTTCCCCGGACTCGGCCCGTCTGTGAACGTTACTCTCTGGCCCGGGCCGCCTCACGTCGAAATCGCGGGGCCTCGAGGAGGGTATCTAGAGGCTCTCAGCGTGGATCATGGTGCGATCGTTGCCGGTAGGAACCATCCCGAACGTACTAAGCCGAACGCCCTTCGGTACCGGCGTAGCGCTTCGAGCACCGTGTCGTGGCATGGCTCTACGGCCCGGGCCTGCTAGTAGGGCGCCGCCTCGGCCAGAAGCGAGTCCAGAAGCTGCTTGTCGAACGGATTCTTGCCGGTCTTGAGAGTCGCGATCCAGCTCTCGCGCTGGGTTCTCATCGTGTCGTACTGCGCGTTCCCTTTGGTCCAGTCCACGAAGGCCTGGAAGTCTTCGATGGCTCCGGCGTAGTCGCCGGTGAGGGCTCGGGCCCCTCCCCGAGTGTCGCGCCAGTAATCCCGGTCGGCCGGCGGGGCAAGGGCAATCGCAGCCTCGCAGGCCGGCATGACCTGGGAAGCGAACCCGCTGAGGCTGCCGAACCAGCACATGGAGTTGTCGGCGAGGAAGTCTTTGGACGCCACGACCCACTTGAGCCCATCGCCGATGATGGTCTTGGCCTGGTCTGAGTTGCCCGCCGCCTGCTGCGACCGCGCGAGCTGGGTGATCTGGTAGACCCCACTCGCCGAGATCGGTTGGTCCGGACACGTGTTCCGGAAGGGCTCGTCGGGCATGAATTGCGACCACTCCAGGCCGGTGAGATTGCGGCCCGCCAGCCCGCATACCAGCGACTCCCAGTGTGGCATCGCCATGTCCCACACGAAGATGCTTCCTTCCCCGTCCACGCCCACGAGCTGCGACCCATCGGCGCTGAAAGCAAGGCTTGAGATCCCCTGCGAAGGTCCCAAGAGTTGAAGCCCGAACGGCTGGCCGGTGGCGGAGTCCCACAGACGAACCACCGCGTCCATGCCGCCCGACGCCAGGAGTTTGCCATCCGGGCTGAAGGCCATCGCAGACACGGTGTTGAAGTGACCAAACAAGGGCAGCCCGAGCGTCTTCCCGGACGCCGCGTCGTAGAGGCGGATGGCGTTGAAATTGGCCAGGGCCACGGTCTTGCCGTCGGGACTCATCACGCCCTCGAGATAGTTCGCGTTCATGTCGGACGCCTTGAAGGTCACGTCCCGGGTCGTCCAATCCGAGGCGGGCCCCTGTGCGCCCCAGGTGACGAACGTGGCTATTCCACCCCCCATCGTGAAGAACAGCCCCGACGAGTCCGCCGCAAACCCGATGCTTCTGACGGCCTTGTCCGTGTCGAAGATGTTGGGCCGCAGACCGGGATACGACGGCGATGCGACGACATGGCCGCTCGCCACGTCCCAGATTGTCAGCTGATTCGTGACGCTGCCGGCGGCCAGCCACTTGCCGTCCGGGCTGAAGGCCAGGCACCAGACCGCGGTCCCCTTGGGGGTCAGTGGGTTGCCCAACTGCTGACCGGTTCCAGCGTCCCAGAGATGAACCAGCTTGTCGCCACCTACGGAAGCCAGCACCTTGCCATCTGGGCTAAAGGCCATAGGTCCGCTTGCCCCACCGCCGGACGGCGTCTGGCCGATGGTCTGCCACGTGGTGGTGTTCCAGAAGCGAACGACGCCGTCAGAGCCGGCCGTCGCCAGCACCTTCGCGTTTGGTCTGAATGCGACCTCGTGAACGGAAGCCGTCCCAGCCGGCACCTCGGTAGTGAGGGGCTCGTTCTGCAGGTCGTACACCTCCACGTCGCCTGCCAACGAGCCGGCCGCCAGGGAATGACCGTCGACGCCGAAGGCGATGGTCATGACCCCCGCCCTGGCGCCTAGCAACTGGTTCCCGACCTGCTTCCCGGTCTTGGCGTCCAGAAGTTCGATCTCCTTCTTGCTGGCCAGGGCGATGACACTGCCGTCGGGGCTAAAGGAGAGCGACTCGATATAGAAGTTCGAGTCAATCACGATGGCATCGCGCACGGGCAACCAGGTGGCCGCGTCCAGCACCAGGAGCCGGTCCACGTCGGCCACCGCAAGCTGCTTGCCATCCGGGCTGTATGACAGGCTCGCGATCCCGCCACTCTCTCCCGAAGCCATCCCGGCCAGCTTGTCCGCGCCGATGGCCTGACCCACCTGCTGGCAGGTTGCGACGTTCCAGATGCTCAGTGCCTGCGCTTGGCCGTCGCTTAGGGCGAAGGCGACCTCCAGACCGTCTGGGCTCAAAGCGATCGTGGTAAAGACTTGGTGATCTGCTTTGTGACCGATTGACGGGCAGATCGCCTTGCGATCTGGGACGGAGTAGAGGGCCGCCGAGGCGTCCGCGGTGGCAGCCGCAAGAGTCTTGCCGTCGCGGCTGAATGCAAGAGCGTCGACCCACGCCCCGCCTCCGGGTGCAAGCACTTCCGGGGTGTAGCCGCTTGCCACGTCCCATAGCACGATCTGGCCGCCGGCCGACCCGGTCTTGCCGCCCTCACCCGTCGCCAAGTACTTACCATCCGGGCTGAAGGCAACCGACTCGAAACCGCCCTCGGTGCTCTTGAGTGGAGCGTGGGAAGCCTTGCCCGTCGCCGTGTCCCAGAGGCCGACGGTGCCGTCCGAGCTGGCCGAGGCGATCGTCTTGCCATCGGGGCTGACCGCTACTCCGCCGACTTTGTCGGAGTGGCCGACCATGATGAAGCGAAGCTGGGGAGTGTAGAGGATCAGGCGCAACAGGCTGCTGCGTGCGTCCATCGTGTCGGCATGGCGATAGGCCTCGATGGCCAACAGCATCCCCTCATCGAGTTGCTGGCTCTCGATCTGGCTCAGGGCGCCCGCGGCGAGCTGGCGAGAGACCGCGATGTCGCGCTGCTGCAAGGCCACCTGGCCCTGCTGAACCGCCACCTGGCGCTGCTGCTCTGCCACGGCCTCCGCCGTCGCCCGAGCGTTCGCTTCGCTGAGGGCCTGGTTTCGCTGGCCCCAAGCCACCACGCCGAGCGACGACGAGACGAGGAGCCCGATCACCACTGCGGCCAGAACGTAGCGCTGGCGCCGCCGAGCCTTCCGCTCCAGGCCCAGTCTCTCCTCCTGGCGTCGCGCCTCTTCCTGCCGGGCGACCGTGACGAACTCGACCTGAAGGGAAGTGGGGGCCGGGTCGCGGCCAGCCGCCCTGATGAGCTGCTGCTCGGCCTCTTCGAGCGCGGAGCCGCGAATGAGGTAGCTGGGGTCACGGTGGTTGTTGTCCCAGCGCAGCGCCTCGACCTGAAGGCCGGTGTGGTACTTGACCCATTCCCAGTCGGTGTGGATGGCGACGCTCAGCTTCGACAGGGCGTCCTGGAACTGAGGCAGCTTCGGGAAGGCGACTTCCCGGTCCTCTGCCTTGTCCGACGTGGCCCCGGGATCGATCTCCACCCTGAAGATCTGGTCGCGCTCGAAGACGACCCAGTTGAACTGAGGCAGGTCCGGCGCGAGCCCGCCGATCTCTTCGGGCGTCAGATGGTCGACCAGAACGGGAACGATGCGCTTGTGGTTCTTGAGAGCGAGCTCGATCTCGTCCCGACACACCCTGGAGCCGACCGAGTGGCGGCTGATGAGGAGCATGAAGACGTTGGCGCCCTCGATCGCCTCGGCGATCTCCTGCCACCACCGTTCCCCTACCGGAATCCGCTCCCAGTCGATCCAGGTGTCGATCTGGTTCTGCTGCAGTGCTTCGCGGAGCAGGCGCGCGAACGCGATATCTCGACGCGAATAGGAGATGAACACATCAGACATGTTCCTGCTCCGATTCTTGGGACGAGGGCGTCGCCGGCAATCGGCGCGTTGCGAGGCAGTGACCGCCGGCCTCAGGCTTGTGGACCCCTCCGGACGACGGCCGCTCCTCTCGCCCAAGAGTACGCGGCGTCCAGATGGGATTCAACTCGCCCGCGACGGCCAAGTGGGCGGGCAGCAGGCCAGGCGCGCTTGGGTGCATGCACGGGTCGCGGCGGCCCGTTCGCGAGACGCGCGCGCCCGCGATTCCAGCTGTTGGGTTTGGCTGGCGAGGAAGGATTCGAACCTTCAATCCCCTGTTCCAGAGACAGGTGCCTTACCGTTAGGCCACTCGCCAGCGGGCAAGGCGAAATCCTAGCAGGAAACGCCGGAGCGGCGGGCCAAGTCTGGGGAGGGCCGTGTTCCGGGCCACCGCCCTCAGCGACGGCGCTCTCCTCGAACGTTCGTTCGACAGCGGCCGCCAGGTGTGATACTGTTGTTTGCGGACACCGAATCGGTGTCGAAACCAAGCGGCACACGACACTCCCTCTCATCGGTTTCGGCGAGAAAGTTCGCTGGGGCCGCACGAGAAGGAGTTGTTTTTTGTACGGACAAGACAAGACGCTGGTTTGCGCAGACTGCAACCAGGAGTTCACGTTCACCGCGAGCGAGCAGCAGTTCTACGCGGACCGGCAGTTCAGCGAGCCGCGTCGATGTTCGTCGTGCCGCGCAGCCAAGAAGGCGGCGCGTGGCGACACCGGTGGCGGCAGCTACTCAGGCGGCGGCTATTCGAGCGGCGGCAACTCAGGCGGCGGCTATTCGAGCGGCCCGCGCGAGATGTTCAGCGCAACGTGCTCGAGCTGCGGCCGCGAGGCCCAGGTCCCCTTCCGCCCCAGCGGCGCGAAGCCGGTCTACTGCAGCGACTGCTTCACCAGCCAGCGAGCTTCGAGCAACCGCTACTAGCCCGCGAACCCGCTAGAAACTCAAAAGGAGCCCGATCACCTCGGGCTCCTTTTCGATTCTCGGCGCGGATCGACTAACTACCCCTGGCGGCCCTGCGCCTGGAGCTTGGCCCAGGTGTCCTTGAGGGTGAGCGTGCGGTTGAAGACCGGGTGGCTGGGCGTCGAATCCGGGTCGGGAGCGAAATAGCCCAACCGCTCGAACTGCACCGTCTCTCCTACCGGCAGCTCGGCGAGGGTCGGCTCCACCATGCAGCCCTGGAGCACCTTCTCCGACTCGGGGTTCAGGTCCGCGAACAGGTCGCCGTCCGCGCCGGGATCGGGGCGCGTGAACAGGTGGTCGTAGAGCCGCACTTCGGCTGGCATCGCGTGATCGGCCGAGATCCAGTGGAGTGTGGCCTTGGGCCGGCGGCCGTCGGGCGAGTCTCCGCCTCGAGTGGCCGGGTCGTAGGTGCAGCGCAGTTCCACCACCTCGCCTGAAGCGTCCTTGACGACCTCGCGGCACGTGATGAAGTACGCGGACCGCAGCCGAACCTCGCGGCCCGGGGCCAGGCGGAAGAACTTGGCCGGAGGCTCCTCCATGAAATCCTCGCGCTCGATCCAAAGCTCGCGCGTGAAGGGCACCTTGCGAGTCCCGGCCGACGCGTCCTCCGGGTTGTTGACGACGTCCATCTCCTCAACCTGGTCCTCGGGATAGTTCTCGATGACCACTTTCAGCGGCGCCAGGACGGCGAAGCGGCGCGTGGCCTTGCGATTCAACACGTCGCGCACGGCGTGCTCGAGCTGGCCGAACTCTATGACGTTGTCGGCCTTCGCCACCCCGACCCCGGTCACGAAGTCGCGCAGGCCCTCGGCGGGGAAGCCGCGCCGGCGCATGCCCGCGATCGTTGGCATCCGCGGATCGTTCCAGCCCCGAACGTAGCGCTCGTTGACGAGGCGCAGCAGGACGCGCTTGGAGAGGACCGTGTAGGTGATGTTGAGCCGCGCGAACTCGATCTGGCGGGGCTTCGAAGGCACCGGCAGGTTGTCGATGAACCAGTCGTAGAGGGGCCGGTGGATCTCGAATTCCAGGCTGCAGAGCGAGTGCGTGATGCCCTCGATCGCGTCGGACTGGCCGTGGGCGAAGTCGTACATCGGGTAGATGGACCAGGCGTCACCCGTGCGCGGATGGTCGGCGTGAAGGATCCGGTACAGCACCGGGTCGCGCAGGTTGATGTTCGGCGAGGCCATGTCGATCCGCGCCCGCAGCACCCGCGTCCCGTCGGGGAACTCCCCTTTCCGCATTCGGTCGAAGAGATCGAGGCTCTCCTCGATCGGCCGGTCCCGCCAGGGGCTGTTCCGGCCCGGCTCGGTGAGCGTGCCGCGGTGCTCGCGGATCTCGTCGGCCGAGAGGTCGTCGACGTAGGCCTTGCCAGCCTGGATCAGGTAGACGGCCCATTCGTACAACTGGCCGAAGTAGTCAGATGCGAAGTAGAGGTGCTCGCCCCAATCGAACCCCAGCCAGTGAATGTCCTCCTGGATATGATCGATGTACTCCTGCTCTTCCTTGGTTGGGTTCGTGTCGTCGAAGCGCAGGTGACAGCGGCCGCCAAAGTCACGGGCGATGCCAAAGTTGATGGAGATCGCCTTGACGTGGCCGATGTGCAGGTAGCCGTTCGGCTCGGGCGGGAAGCGCGTCACGATCGTCTTGTGCTTGCCGGCCTTCAGGTCGGCCGCGACGATCTCACGAATGAAATCGCCTCGCTCTGGCGAGGCTGTTGTCTGGATGCTCACGTGCGACGGCTCCCGACGCGACTTATGGAGAGACGGCTCTCCATAAGGTAGGCAACAAGGATAACTGGCTTAGGCCGCGACCGACTGACTAGCGGACCTGCGCCCCCAGCAGCTCGCCGGCCATCGCCCTCACCGCGTCGGCGTCGTTCGCCGCCAGGGCACGTTCCGCCAGGTCCGCCAGCTCATTTCGGGTGACCACGGCGATGGCGGCGCGGACGCCGTCGAGCGAACCGGCGTCGGCCGAGAGCTCGTCCACGCCCAGAGCCACGAGCACGAGCGCGCCGGCGGGATCCCCCGCAAGCTCGCCGCATACCGCGACGGGGATGCCGGCCTGGTCCGCGCCGGCCACGACCAAGCGGATCAGTCGCAGCACGGCGGGATGGAGAGCGTCCTGGAGACTGGCCAGGGCCGGATTGCCGCGGTCCGCGGCCATCGTGTATTGGGTCAGGTCGTTGGTGCCGATCGAGAAGAAGTCCACCATCCGTGCCAGCTCGGGGGCGAGTAGCGCGGCCGACGGGATCTCCACCATGACCCCGGTGACCATCTTCTCCGGGATCGAGCCGACGGCAGCCGCGGCGGTGGCCGCCCCCTCGCGGGCCTCATCGCGCAGGTCGAGCAGCAGCTGAGCGTCGGCGAGGGTCGCGACCATCGGCGCCATGACGTGCGGCGTGACGCCGGCCAGCCCTGCGGCCCGCCAGACGGCTCGCAACTGCGTTAGCAGTAGCTCGCGCGACCCGGCGCCAGCCAGGCGAATGGCCCGGACGCCCAGGAACGGGTTGGCCTCGGCCGGAAGGTTCAGGTACGGCAGCGCCTTGTCGCCGCCGATGTCGGCCAGGCGGACGACGACCGGTCGATCGGGCCCGAAAGCCTCGAACACCGCCCGGTAGGCGGCCACCTGCTCGGCTTCGGTCGGCGCGGTCTGGCGGCGCATGAACAGGAATTCGGTGCGGAACAAGCCCGCGCCTTCGGCCCTGGCTTCGAGCGCGCGCGGAGCGTCGGCGGGGCTGCCGATGTTGGCCAGCAGGACGACCCTCTCCCCGTCGGCGGTCGCACACGGCCGATCGCGCAGCGCGGCGGCCACGAGGCGGGACTCGGAAAGCGCGTCGGCTCGGGCGGCGAAGTCGGCCGCCTCGGTCGGACCGGGATCGAAGACGATCTCGCCGGTCGCGCCATCGACGGCCACGATCGTGGCGGCGCGCGCGGCCACCACCAACCCCGGGGCCCCGACGATCGCGGGAATGCCGAAGCTCCTCGCCAGGATGACCGCGTGCGCCGTGATCGAGCCACCCTCCAGGGCGACTCCCAGGAGCAGCCCCGGCGGTATCTCCGCCGCGACGGACGGCGGCAGGTCGTCGGCGATGGCGACGGACGGAACCTCGGGCAGAGCCACGTCTTCGCCGAGCAGGATCCGGACAATGCGCTCGCCGACGTCGCGCACGTCCGCGGCGCGAGCCGCGAGCAGCTCGTCGGGCAGCGCGGCGAGAGTAGCGGCGGCAGCGGCAGCAGCGGCGCGCACCGCGGAGACGGGTTCCTCGCCCGCCTGAGCTCGGTCCGCGGCCGCGTCCACCAGCTCGGGATCGGTCGCCATCATCGCCTGCGCTTCGAAGATGTCGGCCTCATCGGCTCGGCCCAGGTCGCGCACCCGGCCGGCGAGAGCCTCGAGCTGTCGGGCTGCCTCTTCCGCGGCGGCGCGGACTGCGGCAGCGGCGTCGCCGGGGCCCGTGCCCGAGGCCGGGGACGGACGCGTCTCCCCCACTCCGCCGGCCAGGTATCGCCACACCGGTCCGACCGCGACTCCCGCGGCGCCCGGCCTCCCGACGATGCGCGTTCCCACTGGCAGCCCTCAGCCGGCGACGGCTTCTCCGAAGCCGCCCTCCGCCAGGGTGCGCAGTGCCGCGATGGCCGCCTCTTCGTCCTCGCCCTCGGCCGAGACGCGGATCCGATGTCCCATCTCGACCCCGCAGCCGAGGACGGCGAGCAAGCTCTTGGCATTGGCCGCAGCGGCACCGCGGGTCAGGTTCTCGACAGAGACGCTGGAGCGGAAACCCGCCGCCGTCTTGACGAACGTGGCCGCCGGTCGAGCGTGCAGCCCGGACTTGTTGTGTACTTCCAGCTCGGCGACCTGCATCGTGCGGCTCCCTTCAGCGTGGCAACTCCGGCATTGTGCCCGATCCGACTCAGCCCACGTCCTTTGGCATAGTGGCGGCCTCTTCGGCCGCGGCGACCACGGCCGCCACGTCGTCACCGATCGAGGCCTGCACGGCAGCCACCACCGCTCCCTCCACGAGCGGCCCGCCGCTCAGCCGCGTTCGCGCCGCGGTCTCGGGGGGGACCATGTCGAGCGCCAGCTTCGCGGCCATTACCGCGCTTCCGAGGTCGGCCAGCACCACCACGCCGACGCCCGCGTCGGCCTGGCCGATCGCCTCAGCGATTCGGCCGGCGTCCGTGCCCAGCGAGCCATCGATGGCTCCGCCGGCCGCGATCAACCGGACCTCCGATCCCGCCATCTGCCCGGCCAGCTCGACCACTCCTTCCGCGATCTTCGCCGAATGCGATGCGACCACGATCCCCACCAGCGGTTCAGCGGTTTCGGGCACGCAGGCCTCCACTTCCCGCGCCTCCGGCCGCCGCGCCGCCTCCCGCCGCGCCGCCGCCGCCCGCGGCTCCGCTTCGCGCCGCGTCGCCGGCCCTGTAAGCGGCCTGCAGGATCTCGACCGGATGCTTCGTCCGGACACCCGTGGCGCCCTGGATCTGCCAGCGGCAGGTCTCCGAGTCGCACGCCGCTTCCGGTGCGCCGCTGGCTCGCATCTTCTCGAAGAGCGGCAAGCCGACGGCCATGGCGATGTCGTACTTCTCCTTCTTCATGCCGTACGTGCCGGCCATGCCGCAGCAGTCGTGGTCCATGTCGCGCGCCCGGAGCCCCGGAACGAGGGCGAACAGATCCATCGCCGGCAGCCCGATACCGTGGCTCCGCAGCTGGCAAGGGGCGTGATACGGCAGGTCCTCGTCGAGATGGCCGAAGCTCGTGTCGAGATTGCCTTGCTCGTGAAGGTCGAGCAGGAATTCGCAGATGTCCCACGTGGCCTGCGCGACGACCGTTGCGTCGTCGTCCCGGATGTCGAGCATCTCGCGGTATTCCGCCTTGATGGTGTGGGTGCACGAAGTCGAAGTCCCGACGATCTTGTAGCCCTTGCGGGCGTAGTCGGCCAGGATCTTCACGTTCTTGTTCGCTCGGTCCCGCGCCTCGCCGTAGATGCCGTTGCTGATCAGAGGCAGCCCGCAGCAGACCTGCTCGGGCACGATGACCTGGTAGCCGTTGCGCTCGAGGATCGCGATCGCCGCGTTGGCGACCTCCGGCTCGTAGTAGTTGACCGCGCAGCCGTGGAAGTAGACCACGGCCTTGTCTGGACCGGGCGGCGGCGAGCCGGCGACTCCCCGACGCTTCTGCCGGCGCTTCCAGGCGGACTGGAAGGTGCGTCGCGAGAAGTTGGGGAAGGGCGCCTTGTGATGGACGCCGACGGTCAACTCCATCATTCGCCGGACCGGCCGGTTGTGGAGAGCCCAGTTGCCGATCGGCGAGAACAACACGCCCATGTGCCCGGTGAGGTCAGTCTGGCCAAGGCCCCAATCGCGCAGCTTGGGTCGGTGGCCCGCCTTCATCCGGGTACGCGACTGGCTGTTCATCTCCGCGATCTTGACCCCGGCCGGGCACGCGGCAGTGCACCAGCCGCACCCGGAGCAATAGTCCACTGTCAGGTCGGGCGACTCGAGGCGGGGCGCGTCCTTGAGCTGCACCGGTTGAGTTCGGCCCATCCGGAACCGCGCCGCCTGGGGGCCCACGTATTTGGGCCCGGGGAAGAGGTCGGTGACGCGAGCGACCGGACACACCGTGTTGCAGACGTTGCACTTGAGGCACTGGTCGGACGAATAGCCGACCTGATCGAGCGAAGCCTCGCGCACCAGTTCCGCGATCGTCATGGCCGGACGCTCCCAGAAGCCGCTTCCGCCGCGACCGGCGCCGCGACCGGCGCCGCGACCGGCGCCGCGACCGGCGCCGCGACCGCACTCAGCGTCTTTGCCGCTCGCCAGCCGCTGGCGATCGACACGCCGTCGCGGCACCGTTCGCGCAGATACCGCTGGCCGGCAAGCATCGTGCCGACCACCCGGACGTTCTCGAAGATGGGCTTGCCCGACCGATCGACCGGGCGCAGGTCGGCGTCGGTCCGGATCCCGGCCGCCTCGAGCGGGTGGCCGGACGGATCGAAGGCGTCGGACGCGAGCCAATCGGCGAAGTCCGGCGCCTCGACCGGCAGCCCCAGGACCATCTCCTCGAGATTTCCGTCCTTGTCGGCCACGATGCCGCCGCCGGCGATGCCGCCCGTCGCCAGGACGAGCGCGCCGGTTCGGAAGGTAGCAGTCCGCACGGCAGCCTCCATGGCGACGGCGATGACACGATTCGCGGTTCGATCGACCTGGGCTACGGGCTCGCCAATCAGGACGCGGCCGCCCACGCCGATGAGCGCAGCGCGCAGGGCGTTGTAGAGGCGAATTCCCGGCACGCTGGGCTGGACCAGCGGGAGCTCGAACGGTTCGAGCGGCAACCGTCTCCGGAACTCGTCGAAGACGGCCGCATGGTCGTTGAGGCCGAGGACGGCCGGCAACGCGACCCGGCCGGAGCCGGGCCGCGCGCCGCCGGGCTTGGCGGCGTTTGCCTCCAGCGCCGACACGATCCGATCGATCGCCGCAGCACGCCAGCTGCGATCGTCGAGCCGGCGCGCGAGCTCCAGCCCGCTGAGATTGTGCCGCGCGGCGAGGCCGGGCAGATCCACGCTCACCGCGTCGACCCTTTCCGGGCCGCGAGTTCCGGCCCAGACGCGCGGGCGCGACAGGCTGGCAGCGATTGCGTCCGGCCAGAAGTCCTTGAAGCCGTCGACGCCGCACACGACGAGCCGCTCGCCCGATGCCCACGGCCGCGCTGCCGGTGCCTGGGCGGACGGCAGGATGGCCGCGAGCCGGGTCCCGCCGATCGAGGTCGGGACCGGCTGGAGCGGCGTGTCGAGATCGCCCTGGTAGGCCAATCCTTGAGCCGCGAGGAGGGCCCTAAGCCATTCCAGGGCCGGGGCCACGTCGCCCGCGAGGTGAGCGTACGGGTGGCCGGGCACCGCGGCCAGGCTCGCCAATCCGTCGCGTGGCGTGGCGCCGCTGGCCAGGCTCGCGACGTCGATGCCGCCGCCGCCCCAGTGGGTCCCGGCATGACCCTTGGCCACGACCTGCACCCGCGCCCCCGACTCAGCGATCGCCAGAGCGGTCGTAAGCCCGGAGAGTCCCGCCCCCACCACGACCACGTCAGCGCTGGGCATCGACAACCTCCCTGGCCGGTTCGGCGGGCTCGCGGTCGATCAACGACTCGATCCCGAGCACACCGACGTACATCCCCATGACCATCCATAGCTCCTGCAGCTGGCGACCGGCGGCTATGGGTCGCGTGCCCTTGAACCGCTCACGGAGATAACCGACGATCGCCTGGTCCGCGTCGTCGGCGAGGGCCCGCTCCACCGCGTCCGTGCCGCCCGCGGCCGCCACGCCAGCGCCCGCCGGCGCGCGGGCAGCACGCTCGGCCACCAGACCCGCGGCCCGGAACGTGCAGAAGCCACCCTGGCACGGGCCCATCCCCAAGCGTGTCCCGCGCCGGACGTCGTCGATGCTGCAGGCCGAATGCGTGTCGAGGAAGGCGTTCAGCATCGGCCGCGTGACGAACTCGCATTCGCACAGCAGCGCGGCATCGCCTCCGCCTTCGGCTTCGTGCTCGGCCAGCCGGTGACCCAGCCAGTAGGTCTTGCCCGGCTCCTGGTTCGGAAGGATGGCATCCGCCGTGGTGCACGGCTCCGTGACGCCGAGTTTCGCGGCAACCACGTCGACCGTGTCCTGCGCCATCAGGCGGAAGGTCGTCAGCTTGCCGCCGACGATGGAAACGAAGTTGTCGAGGCCGTCGCGGTCGGCGTGATCGAGGACGGTGTGGGCCCGCGAAACCGCCCGGTTGTCGCTCGCCTGGGCGTCGGCCGGCGGCTGGTAGAGCGGCCGAACGCCCGCATATGCGCGCATCAGGCGCATCCGCCCGAGATCTGGGAAGAGCTTCTCCCCTTCTGCGATGAGCTCCGCGACCTCCTCGCGTGTTATCTCGTAGACGTCCGGGTCGGGCACCTTCACGTCGGTCGTGCCCAGGATCGCGACCGTGTGCACCGGAACCATGATGTCCCCGTCACCGGCCTTGTGGCAGCGGTTGACGACCGTGTCGGTCATGCGCTGGTTGTAGATCAGCATCACGCCCTTGCCCGGGCGCATCGTCAGTTCGACGCCTGCCATGGCCGCAATCTGGCCCGCCCATGCGCCGGCCGCCGACACGACGAACCGCGTCGGGACCCTCGTGGTGGTTCCGGAGCGCTCGTCCCGCACCGTCGCGGCCACGATTCGATCCCCCTCCCGCTCGAGACCGACGACGCGGTGGTAGGACCAGGCGTCGCTGCCGTGGGCCCTCGCGTCGACGACGTTGGCGTCGATCAAGTTCCATGGCTCGATCGAGCCGTCGGGCAGGCGGAAGACGCGCCGGATCTTCGGGTTGAGGGCCGGCTCGCGGCGAAGCGCCTGCGCGACCGGGATCTCCTCGCATTCGATGCCGGCCGTCTTGCACGCGGCCGGGAACACGTCCAGGTAATCGTCGGGGTCGTCGGGCGTGGCGACGAAGTAGCCGCCGGTGTCTTCGATGCTGGCGGGCGCGATCCGACGCAGAACGCGGTTCTCGTCGATGCACTCGCGGGCAGCCTGGGAATCCTTGACCGCATATCGGCCGCCGGAGTGCAGCAAGCCGTGGTAACGGCCCGTGGTCCCCGTTCCGAAGTCGCCGCGCTCGACCAGGAGAGAGCGCAGCCCGCGTCGGGCAAGGTCGCGCAGCACCCCTGCCCCGGTCGCTCCCCCGCCGACGACCAGCACGTCGAACGCTCCGGTCGCCTTTAGCGACCCGCGGGGCGACCCAGTCATCTTCGATGACTCAGTCATCCGATCACCTCGATCAGCAGCCGTCCCTCTGGTTGCATGATGCGCGCATTGCCGAAACCTGCACGTCCCGCGGATTCGGCGTCGGACAGACTCCGGGGCCCGGCAGTCGTGCCGCCGGGCCCCGGAAGGTACGTGCTACGTGGCGCTATTCCACCCAGTCGAAGGTCCGGGTCACGGCCTTCTTCCAGAGCTTGAGGTCCGCTTCACGAGTCTTGGCGTCCATCTTGGGCTTCCACTCGTGATCCTTCTGCCAGTTCGCCCGCAGATCTTCGACTTCCTTCCAGAAGCCGACTGCGAGGCCGGCAGCGTACGCGGCACCGAGAGCGGTCGTCTCGGCGACCTTCGGTCGAATGACCGGCACGCCCAGGACGTCTGCCTGGAACTGCATGAGCAGATCGTTGAAGACCATGCCGCCGTCGACCTTGAGAGCCGTGAGCGGAACTCCCGAGTCGGAGTTCATCGCGTCGAGGACTTCGCGCGTCTGCCAGGCCGTCGCCTCGAGCACTGCCCGGGCGATGTGTCCCTTGTTCACGTAGCGCGTCAGACCGGCGATGACGCCTCGGGCGTCGCTCTTCCAGTACGGCGCGAACAGACCGGAGAAGGCCGGCACGAAGTACACGCCGCCGTTGTCGTCGACGGTCTTGGCCAGATCCTCGATCTCGCCTGAGGTCTTGATCATGCCCAGGTTGTCGCGCAGCCACTGGACCAGCGCGCCGGTGATCGCGATCGAGCCCTCGAGGGCGTAGACCGCGGGCTGGTCGCCG